>QWCN01005685.1_pt1 | contig 12087 bp, 20 predicted proteins | sample 1972711 | NCBI WGS metagenome assembly QWCN01 (sample SAMN09866707, study PRJNA288562) | Human gut metagenome isolate term1_stool, whole genome shotgun sequencing... | isolation source: gut | host: Homo sapiens | place: USA: California | reverse complement strand
TTCTCGTGTCCACGATTCAGAAGAATTGACTGATTTCGTGGATGAGTGTTTTATAGATCTAATGCATGAAAGAGGTGATACTGTAGTATTGAATCAAGAGATTAGATGGAGTGTGAAGAGGTTGCTGAATGTGGGTGTGATGGGATGAGAATGACGAGTAGCATCCATTTGTGAAGGAATATGAAGAAGAGTCGTTGATCCCATTGGTGAAGATCCTGAAGAATCAAGAGTACTGTGAATGGGTACTGAAGAAGGACGTGAAGGATTCTCATCTGATGATGTGTAAGAATGGACTGTGCTCGTATCATGAGGGGGTGATTGAGAAATCTAATTCTATTGTGGCGGGATTGTGTTTGAATGGAGCAGTCGAAGTGGATATTGCATCCCACACACTGTTGCGAGTGAATGGAGAGGGGGTGAGTGGAATTGAACATGCTAAAGTGTTGGATTTGAGTGATGATGGAGAGAGATGGGAAGGCGATACGTTGAATGGAAAACCCTATGGTTGGGGTGTGCTGTATGACAGTGAGAACAGAGTGATGTATGAGGGATTCCGAGTGGGTGAAGCGAATGTGTGCTATGGAAGAAGGTACTACTCTGACATTCAGAAGGTGGAGTATGAAGGCGAGTGGTGTGAAGGAAAGCGTTGGGGACGAGGCATTCAGTATAACCGCAATGGCAAAACCGTGTTTGAAGGAGAATGGATGAATGATGAACAACTGATCAAGCAAGTAGTGCTGAATGATGAGAATCCATCCCTTCACAATCGCATTGAAGAACTGATTGTGGAGAACAACAGTTGTAATGGAAGGGAATGGATTGTATTGGATTTGTCCTTCATGCCCTACTTGCGATTGCTTCAAGTGGGAAATGAGTGTTTTGAGAACACGAAGGAAGTGAAGATGGTTGGGTTAAGTCAACTGGAGAAAGTGGTGATTGGAGAGAGTTGCTTCAGAAGAGACCTTGAGCATAATACAACTCGTCATTTCTATTTAAAGAATTGTGAGAGATTGAGAGAACTGAAGATGGGTCGTTTGTCCTTCATTGATTATTCCGTGTGTGAGATTGACAACCTGCCCTCATTGGAAGTGATTGAAATGGGAGAAGTGAATAACAGGAGTTACAATTTCTGTTATGCTTCATTGGAGTTGAAGAGTGATTCTCAAAGAATGGAGTGATGAATAGACTTTCCCAGTTTGAAATCAGTTGTCCTTGGTATTGAGGCTTATGAGTACTGTTCTCGTGTCGTGTTTGAGAGTGAATCAGCCAGAAAGAGAATGATGGATAGACTTGCCTGAATTGACTACCATTCGACTTGGTAGCAATGTGTTCCAGTTCACTGATAGTGTTTATCGCGGTAAATCAACTGAATTGATAATGCGGAGTAGTGACGATGAATGGAAGTGATGAATAGACTTGCCTAAACTCACTTCATTCACTACCGCCAATCACAGTAGTACATTCGACTGTCCTTATTACGTCATTCTTGAAGGTATTTCGTATTCCTCTATTCTCACAAGCAGATATACCGTCTCTCACCAATGTTTATCTTGACAGGGGATATGCTTTCAGATATAAGTGTATTATTCATACCAAGAGTCTCTCTTCTTCCCCTCCCTCATTCCTAGACATCACTTCCGCCCTAATGCGCTATCTCCCATTACCCCTTTCTTTCACACACTCTTCATCACCAAACACACAAAAACCCTCAAAGCACACACTTCAACCCCCTCCTTCCTTCATTCTCCATCGCGAATCACTATTCTTGATCATCAACATTTAGAACTGTTCAATCATCATTTCTCATTCTCCTCTCCAGCCGCTCTATCCGCGTGAAAGGAATCGACTCTTGAACATTCCTATGGCAAAGACACGTGGAAAGGGATACGGATTGAGTGTAGTGATTCTGGTCGTGGCGATCTTACTCTTTGATGCTTTCTGTGTCGTTTTTCATTGGAGAGTCTGTACTCGCAGCAACCCATCACAAGTAGAACAGTACACCTCATCCAATGGAGAGCAGCCTGTTTATGATCAAAACATCGATGAGCGACAATGGCTTTACGTACCAAGATGGCACCAACATGGAAGGACTCAGCGTTGAAGGGATCGCCAGTGGGCTGCTTTGGAGGGAAACTAACACTGCAGAAATGGAAAGCATGCTAGATACGAAGAATGTGATTGCAAACGGTCTCCAACAGGAGGATGGAATGGACACTGAGGATGCTGGGAATAGTAGTTTCTATCCCCATCTGTACTGACACTGTAGAGCCGAAAACGACAACATACCCAACCCTTTCCATCATCCCGTTCTTTGACGTGAACGGCTATCGCTACCAGTCCTTAAACGACGCTACGAGTGTATTCCTCCAACCAGAAGGTAAATTCATAGGAAGCGCTCCACATCTACGACGAACTGCTTGACGTCATCTCCAAGGGGAAGGATGCCCGTGTTGTGTACCAACACACTCAGTACATCACGCCTAGCATCACCGATCTCCAGTCCTTCAAGGAATGGTGGATCCACACGGATGAGGACTCCCAAACGTCCTTTCGCACGGCTCTCTCCTCCGGCAAGGTTTACACGGTATTTCCCCTGTCACTCACAGATTCAATTCAATGCCGGATTCTGGTCGCTGGTCGACATCTCTCTAGTGGACTACCACGAACTCATCTCCGTGATCACCGCGGGACGGCTGTGGGTCATGGAGGTGTTCCACGTCGTCGTGAACACGGGAATCATTCTTGGCGGCTATGCCTATCCCGCGGTGATTCTGGATGCCATCCGCCAATCAGGTGTCGAGTTTCTAATTGTGTACCACACGGCGACCAACACGATGTACACCATGGATGATCCCATGGGACCGTTCTACGCGCATGGCGGACTGCAAACAGATGGCAAGAGCGTGAGCCCGAATCCGAACCTATTTCTGTTCGGCGACGCGGACGGCGAGATGAGCGATATGGTGGTGCAACTGTCGTATGGCGAGGACTCACGGATCGTGAACAACCTGGTGAACATCGGCTGCACGAGCGGAGCGAACTAGTGCACGTGCGGATGGTGCGTGAGGCGTAGTGCGGAACAGCAGTTGGTGTGGTTTGACGAGCTGATGCGGTGGGTTCTGATGCAGATGAGCTCGCAGCACCCCAACAAGCAGCACGTCGTTCTTCTCTGGAACGTGTGGAGCAACATGTGCGGCTCCATCGCCGAGGCCTACGCTGCCATGAAGCGGCTGCTGACGCGCGTCAACAGCAACCGCCTGTTCTCCTTCACCGCCTCGTTCTTCTTCTGTGTTCCGCTCACTCGCAGACTGGCCTCCCTCGAAGAATACAGCCAACTTCTCGCCGCGCATCATGGCAAGCTGCCACGCCGCCACGACACCGTCTTCCCCGCGGTTCTGACCGACACCTCCATTCCCCACGAAATCGGCCCCTACAGCAACAAGCCCGCCGTCAAAGGCCACATTCGCCACGCCCTCGCCGCTCTGCGCCAAATCGAGACGTTTTTCGCCATCGCGTCGCCGACGCCCCTGTCCCCCACGCTCCTCTACGCGCTGCAGTACGCGCGCGAGCAGCTGGCCTTCAGCGCCAATCGCTACTTCCTCGGTGGCATGGCGGTTAACCCTACGCTGGACGAGGTGGAGGCGTTGGTGGCGGGCGCGGCGCGGCTGGTGGCGCTGGGCACGAGCCAGCGTGAGGTGAGCTTTGCGCTGGACGACACGGACTTCGATATGCAGCACTCCATCTTCGAGAACACGGTGGAACTGGGGCGCACGGAATCGCTGGTCGTGCGGGTGGTGAACGTGCAGTCGGTGCACCGGCATGCCGTGATGTCCTTTCAAGTAGGTGTGCTGTTTCTGTGCGTGGAGGACGAGGAGGGGGATGCCCCCAATTTTCAACTCTATAAGGACTTCGAGAACCTCATGTGGATCTTCTTGGAGGTGGATTTACCGCCGCTGGGCGAGAAACGGTACGTGATTCGCAGCTGCAAAAGCAACCAGCCGTTTCAGACCACGAAGGTTCCTTTCGATTACTCCGCTGAAACGCGCGTCGGCACGCCCGATTTCGGGGTGATTTTGAACGCCCGCGGGAAAATGAAGTGTGTGGAGGTGGACGGAAAACGCGTCGAATTCAGGAGCCAGCTGGCGTACTATCATGGAGGCACCGATCGCCGCACGCGCACGGGATAGTTACTCTGATGCTGTTGTATCAAAAATAGTCGTGTTTTCAGCCCCAATCTCTACCACCAAATGACGGAATACGGCGCTGAATTGGTCTCGGGGCTGTACAGCTACCTTCCCAAAAACGCCGCGATTCCGATCGAAATCCGCGACGGCCCGCTGATGGCGGAGATCACGCAGGTCTTCTCGGACCACGCGGTGCTGAAGACGCGCGTGTTCAAGCCGCAGCAGCGCTGCGCCCACAGCCGCCTACTCCAGCAGGTGATTCTGCTGGACCGGCTGAACCTGACGGACGAGGCGACGCTGTTCGTAACCAGCAATGTGCGCAATGGCGGCAAGGTGATGGTGGACGAGGGCGGCGCGGGCGGGCGAGAGGTGGAGATGGTGTCGTTGACCTATGGCTGTATGGCGAAAATCGGCCCGATTTTGCGTAGACAATTACCACCCGATTCACTCGTTCTTGTCGCTGCGGGGTCGTGTGAACGCTTCCGCCGTACGCATCGCCGCCTTCCCCGACCGTCTGCACGCGGGTGGTGCGCACCAGTACGAGGGCTCCATGAGTTTCCTGCTGCGCCGTGCGTCGCAGTGGGCAGACATCGCGGACTACCCCGAGCCGTCCACCAACGCGTGGGAGCGTCAGCGCAACCTTCTGCTGAAGCCGGACCGTGACATGGTGATTGTTGCCTCCTCCGCGTACCATGGTCGTTCGCTGCTGAGCGTGAAGAAGGTGGACCGCTTCCACCGGTTCTTGTGGCTGGCGGGCACGAGTGCGGACCGTGACGTGCGCGACATGCGCGTGAAGGATGAGGAGGTGGTGAGCATTGATCCGATGGTTGTATCGTTTGCCTTTGATGTGGTGCCTTTGGAGGGTGATCGTGGTTTGAATGGTGATGGTGATTTGAATGGTGGTGATTTGAATGGTGGTAATAGTGATGGTGGAAACAGGGGTAATGGTGGTAACGACGGTAATGACGGTAATGACAACCCCAACAACAACCCTTCTCCTCAATCAACCACAAACACACCCATAGAAGAAACACTCTTCCCCCACTCCCTGCACGAGTACCCTCACACCCCTCACTTCACACATTAGCATTGAGGAGCAGGCGATCCGCCCCTTCCTCCTTCTCTCCTCCTCACAGGGTGCGGCGGACTCCTTCAAGCCCTCGCTCGACCCGAGCGTGTTGCCGCCGTTCATTCGCCTCCTGGGCGCCGTGCGGCCCTTCGCGGCGCGGAACGAGGTGGTGGTGCAGCTGGAGAGCGTGCAGCGCGAGGGCGTACCGGAAGCCTTTTCTATCTGCGGGCTGTTCCGAGGCGTGGAGGTGAAGGTAAGAGTGGGGGAGATGGGTGATGCGCAGGCGTTCAAGAAAGTGGACATCACGGGACTGCTCACGAACGTGGACTTCTACAAGCGCCAGACTGTGTGGTTCCCCAAGCAGCGAATGCCTGCCGTGTGTAGCCGAATCGTCATCCGGCCGGGGATGATTCGCAGCTTCTCCTTTTCTTTCTGAGCGTGCTGCGACGAATGTGAACTTCACTGTTTCTTCAACAAACAAGCACAGGTGTTGTTGTCCGCAATGAAGCTGCTGATCTCTGTCCTATTTGTGAAAACAAGAGGAGAAACGTTAACAGAAGCTTTCGCAGCTCGTTTGTCTACGCATCACAACAGGTAACAATCCGTACGCTTTCTTCGATACTCTTTTGCGCCTGCCCTAGCAGTTCTTTCCTCATTTTAATCTCTTCCTCATCATTCTTCTCGCCCTCATTCTCAGCGTTCGTTACCATATTCGCCCTATGCATTACCGAATTGCAGTTTTCACCACTTCATGACGGCATCGCAGTGCTTATGAAAGACTTCTTCGTCTCTCCTGCGGAACTCGATGAATCGGTTCATCACTTCCGCTTTGTTTCTTCCAAAGGACTGCATATCTCCCGAATCGAAGGATTGTTCGATACTATCCAGTTCCTTTTCCACCTCCTCCAAAAACACGATTTCCTCCACCTCCTGTGCGTTGTGATTGGAGTCCTCGTTCTGCTGGTCGTTGTCCATCCCACTTCGCAGTTATAGGATTTGCAAGAAACACCAGATAACAATAACACAAGAAAAGACTAAAAGAGAATATCCTATACTATGAGATGAATAAAGGAAACTCTACATTCCTATGAAGGAAGTCCAGCTTGGGGAGGTGGCTGATGCACTCATCAATCCGCTTCTTCTTCTTCTCCTCCTCCCTCTCGTCCTCCGACTCGCTCGACTCTCTCCCCTTCTCCAGCGACAGTAGCTCCGCCACGGACAGCGGCTTCACTTCCTCGCTCACCTTCGAGAAGTCCACATTCTCGAACAAGTCGCCGAACAAGTCGTTTTGCTTTTGCTTTTGCTTTCTTTGTTGGGGCGTTGGCTGAAGAGTTGGCTGAGGCTTCTGTTGAGGCTTCTGTTGAGGCTTCTGCTGTGGAGGAGGCTGGAGGGCGCGGTGGCGGCGGGCCAGAACGCGCGCGGGCGGTTCGCCCCAATCGTCGTCGCTCAGCGTCTTCTCGGCAGGCTTGGGCTGTGCGGGCACGTCCTCCCAGTCGCTGTCACTCACCGCCTCCTTCGAGGTAACGGGCTTTACAGGCTGAGACGGCACGTCTTCCCAGTCATCCTGATTCTTCGCTGCTGCAACGGGCTTCTTCGCAGGCTGTGTTGGAACATACTCCCAGTTACTGTCGTCAATCGCCTCCTTCTTCAATTCACCACCCTTCTTCGCAGGTTGCACGGGTACGTCTTCCCAGTCATCCTCCGCTACTGGCTTCTTCGCAGGCTTCACCGGCTGAGATGGCACGTCTTCCCAGTCATCGCTGTCGTCAATCGCCTCCTTCACCTCCTTCGCAGGCTTCACAATTTGAGAACGCTTCACAGGCACGTCCTCCCAGTCATCACTATCATCAATCGCCTCCTTCACCTCCTTCGCAGGCACGTCTTCCCAGTCATCTTCCATCACTGCCTTCTTCACCTCCTTCCCAGGCTTTGCAGGCTTCACAGTTTGAGAAGATTTCACAGGCACGTCCTCCCAGTCATCACTATCATCAATCGCCTCCTTCGCGGCGCGGCTCTTAGCAGCAAGCTGGGTCAGCCTCCGTTTCCGCAGGCGCGGGTTGCTCGGCAGCGCCTCCTCCGTCACGTTCCGGTTTGGTGCTGCTTTGGCGGGAGGTGGCGGCAACGGCTTCGACGGCACGTCCTCCCAGTCGCTGTCGCTAAGGGACTCCTTCGCTGCTGCAGCTGGCTTCTTCGCAGGCTGCACGGGCACGTTGTCCCAATCATCCTCCCAGTCGTCCTCCATCACCGCCTTCTTCGCAGGCTTGGCAGGCATGTCTTCCCAGTCGCTGTCGTCAAGGGCCTCTCTCGCTGGCTTCTCTTCAGGCTTCACAGGCCCCATCTTCTTCACTGGTGCGACTGGTTTCTTTGGTGGAACAGGCACATCCTCCCAATCACCTTCCACCCACTTCTTCACAGGCTTCGCAGATGGCACATTCTCCCAATCATCACTATCATCAACCGCCTCCATTGCAGACTTCACAGACTTCACCCCCTTCGCAGACGTCACACCCCCCAAACCCTCACTAAGCCCAGCAACAGGCTTGGGCGCCTTCGGCAGAGGCGGCTTCGACAGAACCACCTCCTTCTTAACAGACGTCGAGTCGTCCTGCCAAATCGAATCATCATCCCAATCAAAGGCATCCTCAATGTTGCTACTGGCTTTGCGCAGTACCCTCTTCACTTTGCGAGTATTGGCTGCTGCTTCCTCAACAGGAGCCGACACATCCCCCCAATCGCTGTCACTCTTTTCCGCGGCTGCACCTTCTTCAGAAGAGGAGGAAGAGGAAGAGAAGGGACGATCGCTGTCAGAGTCAAGAGAGTCCCTACCAAACAAACAAGACAATCACCAATTACTCAACAACACTCGTAGAGGACTCGTTTTCGATCGCCCTCGCGTGGATCGCAGCTTCCTCTTCCTTCATCCTCTGCAGATCCTTCTCATTCATCTCTGCAACCATCTTCAGATGATCCAACACCGATTCTAGCGAGTCACAGGATATACAACAACCATACGCCGATTTGTCTCCGGCACTTCAACGGCCAGCTCCTTTGCGAGAGCGCTGGTAAACGGAGTGCACGACTCCATGATACTCTCCGCATTGCCCGCCGGAAGCGACGCGGCATCGAGCCACCGCTCCATATCCCTAAGCCCTCAATACGCAGCACTGCACTTCACCGGCTATAGTCCATGCTTAATTCGCTGCACTCAATGTGTTGGTCACCATTTTGGAGAAGAAGATTGGGGGAATCCAGACTCTCTGGAACGCACCGCAGCGCCGAAGCCTCGATCGAGTCGTAACTCAGACTAATCTTTGGCATTCGGATTTCACCTCAACACAGCAGTCTCCAAGAGAAAAATGAAAAACCGTTTCGGGAAATGGCCTTATAAAAACCACCTCTCTGTCAAGCGTGAATGCCTTAATAGCTCAGTCGGTAGAGCACTCGCTTAGTAAGCGAAAGGTCGGGAGTTCGATCCTCCCTTAAGGCTTTTTTCACTCCCATGCGGATCCTCCTTTTTATCGCACTTCGCTTGTACACCCTCTCATCTACAGATCTGCCTTGCGATCACGGTGATTGCCGACGATGAATCCCTGGGTGGCTTTTTCGGCGATCGGATCAACTGGAAGAGCTACAACGAGGGGTACAACGAGATCGCCACCACAAGGAAACCTGGAATGGTGGTGTTCCATCGATCGTACTGTGGCGCCTGTCAGCGCTTGGGAGAGGGTGCGGCAGACAATGAGGAATTCATCGAGTTGACGAAACAGTTCGTTATGATCAGTTGCCACGAATCGGGTGTTTGTGATAACGACGCCTATGCCATCGGTAGTCTCGAATCAAAGGCTTCACGGCTAGACGGACGGTACTATCCTCGCGTGTTCTTCATCAACCCCGACAATACGATCAACTACAAGCTCGTCTCCAACCCCAACAACTTCCAGTACCGCTATTACTATCGTGATGTGAAACAGCTCATCCAACGCATGCGCGTGTTCCTGGAGGAAATGCATTCCTCGGAAGGAGAATCGGAACTATAGTGAAATGGCCTTGCTGTTTTGGGGTTTGTTACACACATTTTCATTCTTCGCGTGATTCGATGCTGGCGCGACTCTACATGCAGTCACCAGCAAGGCACTGCCGTCTGTTTGGTTCCTCAGTGCGTACGCGATTTGCCCCGAGTCCGACGGGCTTTATGCACATTGGTGGTCTCCGAATGGCGCTGATCAACTATCTATTTGCAAAGAAGAATGATGGTTCGTTCCTGCTGCGAATCGAGGACACGGACCAATCGCGCATAGTTCCTGGCTCGATGGAGAATATCATCCAAACCATGAACGATTTCCATCTCGTTCCGGATGAAGGTACGATTGCTCTCTCTCCTTTAGCGTAGAACCCTGCATCCAGTCCAAACGACTTGCCACGTATCAGACCTACGCAAAACAACTCGTGGATGTGAGAAGGGGGAAGGGCAATCACCCATAGTCTGGATGTGCCTACTACTGCTTCTGTTCTCCCCAAAAGACGAAGGGAAAGACGGCGGCGCATCATCGGTGTCGGTGTGGTGAAATGACGCCGCAGGAGGTCCAGGACCGTATTGGGGAGAAGCAGCGCTACACCATTCGTTTGCACATGCCGCAGCGGCCATTCGAGCTCCACGACCTTCTTCGTGGGGACATCACCATCCAGGGCAGTGAAGTCGATGACGCGGTTCTTCTGAAGAGCGACGGCTTTCCCACGTACCACTTGGCCTCCGTTGTCGACGACCACCAGATGCGCATTTCCACCGTCATCCGTGGAGAGGAATGGATCTCCTCCTTCCCGAAGCACCTTCAGTTGTACGACGCGTTCGAGTGGAAGGCGCCCGACTTTGTGCACTTGCCGCTGCTGCTCAGCGAGAAGAAAACGAAGATCTCCAAGCGAGATGGCGGATTTGACCTGCGAGGCCTGCTGAGTGACGGGTACTTGCCTCCTGCCCTGCTGAGCTACATTTACTATATCGGTCTCAAACGTGGCAATGATGCGAGTGTCGATGGAATGAACGGAGTGTTCCTGTCGTTGGAGGATATGATTCGAGACGTAGTGTTTTCCCTTGCTGATGAGCGTGTAGTTTGATCTGAAGAAGCTGAGCGACACGCCGAATTGCATTGATCAGAAGATCATGCAGCGCATCAACCAACTCCACATCAGCAACGAGCTTCAAACCCAGCCGGATGCATTGATTCGTGCTGCCTCTGATTATTGCGCTAAGGAGGGCATTTCGGTGATTCCGTCCTCCTTTGACTGGATGGGCTTCTTCCAGGCATGCGGTGTAGTTCCCATTCTCTAGGAATCATGGATAGCCTCGGATTGCAGTCATGAAGGATGTGACTCGCTTCATCACTCAAATCGTCTCAGATCCACCTCCATCTACATACACATCAAATAGCATAATCCAAGCAAAGGAGTGGGGAGAATCGAGTCTTTACTCTCGTGTTTACTCACATGCAGAGTCATTCGTTGTAGCGCTCCAAAAGGAACTCCATTCGATCTCTGATGATGCCTTTACACACGATACAATCAACCAGTGCTTAGTAAGGGTCATTCCTTGTCGTGACGAGTAGATACGTATCGGCGAAGCCTATCCTGACCATCGGAAAAAGCTCATGGCAGCTCTGCGGTTGGCGCTCACGGGGAGCAAGAGCGGATTTGTGGGTGAGAAATGCCGCTCTCATCGGTAGGGTTTGAGTGAGACCATGGAGCTGATGAAGAAGCCAGTGGTGCTGGATCGATTGCAGCGACTAAAGGAAGTGCTGTAGGAATCACACTAATTCTGCCTATTTGTTGCAACAACCCCTGTCGAAGCAGTTGGCTTCCATGAAGAGATCGGCCGACGACGTGGTTTGGACGGGAAGCAGAGAAGACTCCGGTTTCATGTCCAAGTGGTATTACGTGGACGAGGACGAGAACATGGTCGAGAATCCGGATGAGCAGGGCTACGAACCATTCACCTGCGGAATTGATGGCTGCATGGCGGAGTTCTTCAGCGAGAAGGAATTCCGGCGCCATTGCAGGAAATTCCACCGCCACATCTGCTCCGTGTGCAGGGAGAACTTCTCAACGGACAAACTGCTGTCTATGCATGTTCTGGAGAAGCATGACAACTACTTCAAGGAGCAGGCGAGAGTGCAGCCCATGTACCAGTGCTTTGCGACGGACTGCAACCTCGTTTTTTCGACTCCGGAAGAACGCGAGGCGCACGCCGTTCAGGCGCATTGCTTCTCTGTGGACTCCACCTTGGTGAGGCTATTTCGGAGAGAGGACGATGCCTCCCGCCATCTGACTGCAATCCCGTCCGTATGAATCCATATGGTTGTTCACCCTATAGGCTAGTCAGAGCCGTGGTTGGAATGACCAAACGGGAAATCCGGGAATTCCCTCAAGCGTTCACTTTGGAAACGACGATACATGCTTTTGATCCCTGCTAGATTCTGCTACGACGTTTCAGTCTCCCTTTTGTCGCCATTCTATAGATTTGTTCTTTTGTTTCTTAAACTACCGGCGGCTTCTCCCTCGCGTCTTCTATCCAACGGATGGGGATAGAGCGTGGAGAAAACGAGAACGCAAATGGCCCGATTCTTTTTGGGGCATAGAGCCCAACGAGGGAATCCTCATACTTCTTTATTGAAGTTCCTGAAAAGCAGAATGGCTGGAGTGTTCAAGCCGTAGGGCGTTCGGGGAGGGGGAGTGACGCCTAGCTTTAAGATTGATATGTCCATGTACAAGGAGATCCGTTCCAACGTGATCGACAAGCTGATCTCCTACGCCGGAGCCAAGCACGGAATTGCCTTCCTCGAG
>QWCN01005681.1_pt1 | contig 12095 bp, 11 predicted proteins | sample 1972711 | NCBI WGS metagenome assembly QWCN01 (sample SAMN09866707, study PRJNA288562) | Human gut metagenome isolate term1_stool, whole genome shotgun sequencing... | isolation source: gut | host: Homo sapiens | place: USA: California | reverse complement strand
ATGTTTCTATATTTTAACATAAGAAAAAGGCAAATACGTGGTGGTTTCTCCTGTGTCTACCTTTAATTTTTCTATTGCACTTTAAAGGTGGTTTTAGCCGCGGAAAGGAGCTTACACCTTCCGCCCCATTTCATAGGCTTCGTTATATGCGGGCGTTTTTTTAATTTCGCCTATGTTCCATGCGCCCGTTCCGTAAAGGACGCCGGCTTCCCTTGCGCCGTCGAGGCAGTCTTCCGTGAATCCGCGGAAGGTTTCCACCGTGCGCTCCAGCATTGCCCGATCCGTATCGGCAGCAGTGAGAATAAAGTAAAAGTCCTTACCGGAAATTTCGGTGTAGCGCGGCACGGTGCGGTCAATCAGCGTTTTCATCTGCCCGTTTACGGAATAAAAATATACGGGAGTCGCCAGCACGATGACATCCGCTGCTGTCATTTTATCGAGGATTTCCGCCATATCGTCGCGCTGAACACATTTGCGCGTGCGGTTGCATGCGCCGCAGCCGCGGCAAAAACCAATGTTTCGGTCGGCAAGAAAGATTTTTTCAACTGTGTTTCCGTTTTCTTTGGCTCCGGCGGCAAAGCGGTCGCACAGAATGTCGGAATTTCCGCCCTTGCGCGGACTTGCGGAAAGAATCAATACTTTTTTCATTTTTAAAGTCATTCCTTTCATACAGATTTGAAAACTGAATTACTCACTTTTTTCGCCTTCTGTGTAAACATGCGCAGGGCCGCCCACGCCTTTGGCCAACCGGCATAAAACGCCGTATGCGTCAAAAGCTCTGACATTTCCTCTTTGGTAACACCGTGATTTTTGGCGTTTTGAATATGGAACTGCAGAGAACTGTCAAGGATTCCGCTTGCCATCAGCGCCGTAACGGTTACAATGCTTCTGTCCCTTGCGGAGAGCTGCTGTTCACGCGACCACACTTCTCCGAAAAGTACATCGTCGTTTAATTCTGCGAATTTAGGGGCAAAGGCACCAAGCTCATCTCTGCCCGCGGTTACTTTTGCCATTATTTCAGCCCGTGGCTTTTCCAAAGCGAAAGCTTCCTTTCTAAAAGATTTGGTTTGTTCTGTGTTTACAGTTCTGAATGATCTTCATTCTTTTTGTGAAAGTATATCGCGTCTTCGTTCTTCTCTTCATTGCGCCTTTAGGCTTTCGGGAGTCGGCCGTATTCTTCATCGGATACCGGCTCGCACCATTCGGTCTTGCCGCCTTCGGCCGGAACCTCAATGGCAAGATGTGCAAAGCAGCTGTCCTGCGCGGCGCCGTGCCAGTGCTTAACGCCAGCCGGAATATTTACAACGTCTCCCGGCACGAGCGCTCTTGCCTTCTCGCCCCATGCCTGATACCAGCCGCGCCCCGCCGTAACGAGCAGGATCTGTCCGCCGCCGCTTTTGGCATGATGAATGTGCCAGTTATTGCGGCATTTTGGCTCAAATGTAACGTTGGCAATAATTATCTGCTCGTTTGACAATATGTGCAGATAACTTTGACCGGTGAAGTACGGCGCATAAGCGTCGTTTCGTTCTCCGGTAGGGAAAATGCTGCTCAATTCATTTTTCTCCATTGCTGCGCCCTTAGCCTTCGCAAAGCGAAAGCATCCTTTCAGAATTTTATAGTTGATAAATATATTATAATAGTTAAAGGGAGCTTTAAGTCAAGGGCAAATTGATGTTTCATTTAAAGTATTCTTGATGGGGAAAAAATTCTTTTAACAGAACGCATAAAAAGGGGTGTTGTTATTTTACGGCCGTTATGATATAAGCGAATTTGGTTTCTGATAAATTTTGAACAGTAAGCCCCGCGCGGGTGATATAACGGATCGTTTTTTTAGGGCTGTCAGGATACACTTTTACTTTTCTGTTTCCGAAATCAATAAATCGGTTTCGGTTTTTATCTAAGGAAAGCACAAAGATTCCGCCGTGATTCAGCAATTTTGAGACTGTGTCAATGGCTTTTTGTTTTTCTTTGATATGCATAAAGGTTAAAGAAGAATAGATAACGTCATATTTTTGCAAAAAAGAATGGGAGACAAAATCATCGCAGATGAGAGAGATACGGTCTGTCAATGCGGAAAGATTGAGCCGTGCTTTTTCGATGGTTTTTGGCGAAATATCAATTCCTGTATAGCTTTTGCATAGCGGAGCTGTTTTAATGGCCAATCTGCCGGTTCCCATTCCGATTTCAAGGACGGATTTATCACCGGAGAGCTTTAACGCATTAAGAAAAACGGGGCCGTCCCATTGCTCCATGTAAGCCTTTAGCGCCGGAGAGTCATGGACAGGATCGTTATTTTCCTCGATCAACAGATCATAATGTTCGGCGATTTTTACGATCATAAGGCGTTCTCCTTCTTAACAGTATTTGAACTGTCAGTGTAATTTTTTCCTGCATAGCAGAATGCCGAGGGCGGAAACTAAAATGAATGCGCACGCTCCGCCCAGCACGGCGGCATATACTGCCGCGGAGGATGCGCTGTCAGGAGCGTCAACAACGGCGGCCGTGGCGGAAGCGGGAATTTCCTCCAAAGCGTTCAGCGCGTTTTCCAGCTCTTTTGTCCATTGATCCACGGTGTTTTGCTTGTCCCAGCTCAGGCCGCGTTCGATCGCAGCTGCTGCCTTTTGCAGGCGCTCGGCGCTTTCGGCGCTGAAGCAGGAGAGATCGTTGGGAAGCTGTGCAAGAAGCGCATCGGTTTTTGAGTAATCGGCCTTGCTGAGCGTTTCAAAATAAGAGGAACAGCCCGCTGCGATCGTTTTAAAATAGTCGTTTTGAAACGGACTGTGCAGCCCGATTTTTTTTAGCGTTTCCAAATACGTTTCAGAAGGCTGGGTTTGCGCAAGCTGGAGGTAAGCGTTCGTTGCGGCGGAACTGTCGCTGAGAGACAGCGTCCAAAGCTCAAATGCGGGAAGAACGGACATCGTGTAGCTGATATAATACATCGGAGAGCCGAAAAAATGGGGAATTTCTACCCAAAGCGCGGCCATCGTTTCGGAATCGGAGACGAGTGAAAAATCCTCTAAGCATTCTCCGAATAGGCGGTTCAGTTTTTCGACCGTCGGGTTTTTCAGCTGTGCGGCGGCGCATTCAAAGGCGTTGTAAGCAAGCCCTGAAAAGATAGTGTAAAGCCGCTCGGTGAGCGTGTAGATCTTCGCGGCGCGCACAGCGGAGAGCTGATCGAACAAAAAACGGTACTGCGGCATAAACAGCAGCTCTAACGCCTGCGACTGGATCTCCGCTACGTCCAGCGCAATGTCCGTTAATCCGTAAAGCGCAGGCTGACGGTAATAGGAGTTATAGTGGCCGTATTCGTGCACCAGAGTCATCACATCATAAAAGGATCGGGCGGGCTGGTTGAACATAAAAGGTGCGCCGTAGGCTTCCAAACGGGTGGTATAGCCTATATCCAGCTTTTTATCGGCATATTTTAGATCGTACAGCCCGTGCTTGAGCATATAATCGTATGCCTCGGTAAGCGCGGGAGAAAGCGCTTCAAGCCCTGCACGAACATCGGAGAGCATGCGTTCTGTGGACGCGGAGGCTCCGTAACGTTCCACGGCGTGAAAGTCGGTATCGGCGGCAAGCTCTGCAAATTCATTTAAACAGACGCTCATGGCGTTTGTTGCTTCTGCGGAAAGCGTTTGGATCATTTCAGGGGTATAATCGCGCTCATAGACGCGCTCATAGGCGTATTCCGCATAGCTTTTGTATCCATGTTCTGCCGCAATATCATCCCGCACCTTCAGCAGAGCGACATAGATTTGCCCAAGCGTTTCGGTGCGCTGCGCCTGCTGGGAAAGCGAGGCGATCTCATACTGCTGCACAAGCTGCTGTTCTTTGGCCATAAGTGTCAGCAACTTTTCTGTCGGCGCTTCTGCATTTTGAAACAGCGTGGCAATTTCATTGCCGACGGCGGTCTCGGCTTCCGCCGCGCAGGGTGAGGCAAACAATGCGGCGCCTGCGCTGAGCAGCTTTGCTTTCATGTTCAGCAGTGTTTCGGAGCTGTAGGCATATTCTTGGTTGTAATATTCGTTTTCGCCGTCCATGCAATGGCGTATATAGGAAAGCGTGTAGAAGGTAGTCATATCGCGGTGGCAGATCAGCGCTTGCCGGAACATATCGGCAACGGCGCTGCCGTTTGCGGAGTCCTGGCATTGCTTTTCCACACCTTCAAGCAGGCTGTAATAATGAGAAGGGTCATAGTGCACGTATTCCATTGCCGCAAAATCGGTTTCCGACGGCGCGGCAAAAACGCTGAGACAGCTGCTGAAAAGAACAGCGATAAGCACGAGAAGGGAATAGATTTTTTTCATAGGTTCTCCATTCTGCCGCTGCAATATCGGGGTGAGGCGTAAGCGGAAATCTCCGTCAACGGCAAAGGAGATTTTGGTCGGCAATCTTTGATTTTTTGCGGAGGTTAGCTGTTCTTTCGTATCAAAACAGCCGCAAGGAAAGGAATTTTATGTTTTGCCGCAAACGATCACGGGTTGACAGTGAAAGTCGTTCTAAGTTTATTTTAGCTTTTTATATGCTTGAGAATTGCTTATTTTATCATGCGCTCGTTTGCCATTTCAAAAAATTTGCTGCTAACAGTGTGCGCATTTTCGGCAAGGTTTATGAATCAGAAAAGAAGTTTTCCGCGTTTAATCACGTGAATAGGCGCCAGCTTGGGGGAAAGGATCACAATGTCTGCATAACTGCCTGCATGAAGGTTTCCGATATCCTCTCTGCCAAGCAGCTTTGCAGGGATCCTTGTTGCGCTTGCGGCAGCTTTTTCAAGCGCGATCCCTTCATTTACAAGCATTGAAAGCCCTTGCGGCACGGAGCAAACACTGCCGGCCAGTGTGCCCTCGGCATTGAAGGCGCGGCTTTCTTTCACGGTGATGCGCGCGCCGCCGAGCGTATAAACGCCGTCCGCCATTCCGCACCCCGCCATTGAATCGGAAATCATGCAGACTCTTTCCGAATCGCAAAGGAATAGCAGCTTCAGCAGGGAGGGATACACATGGATCCCGTCGCAGATCAGCTCAGCCGTCAGGGTGCTTTCTGCGAAAGCGCCCAGCATTGCGGGAGCGCGGTGATGGATCGGAGCCATTGCGTTAAACATATGTGTAATGCCGTTTGCGCCTGCTGCGTGCGCTTTAAGCGCTTCCTCCTGCGTGCAGGGCGTGTGCGCAAGAGAAAGATGCAGGCGATTCGCAAAATGGCGAATCAATGCTCCGGCGCCGTCTAAGCAGGGGTCAATGTCGAGAATTCGGAGCAGGCCGTTTGAGGCGGAGAGCATTTGCTCGGCAAATTCAATGTCAGGCAAGCTAAGAAGATGAATATCGTGCGCGCCGGCACGGGAGGGGGAAAGAAACGGCCCCTCCGCGCGGCAGGCACAGATTGTGCTGCCGGGGTTTTTTGCTGCGTAAGCGCTGATTTCCGCAAGCGCGCTGAGCATAGTATCGCGCTGCGCGGTGATAAGCGTGGCGGCAACGGAGGTAACGCCGTTTTGCAGGTACCATTGATCCATTTTTTTCAGCCCGTTCGCATCGGCATCAATGAAATCAAAACCGCTGCATCCGTGCGTATGAATGTCGATCATTCCGGGAATTACGTAACAGCCCGAAGCGTCCAAAGTGTCGGAACCCGTGCGCGGCGCAGTGATCCGTTCATTTTCAAAAAACAGATCCTTTTTTGTAAAGGTAAAACCGTCAAAAAGCAGTCCGTTGAGAATTTGCATGGAAGGTTCCTCCGAAATGTATTTTTTCTTATTATATCGTATTTTTATTTGTTTTGCACGGAATTTCGGCAATTTGTTCTGCCAAATAAAAGGAGTTTAATAAATTTTTAAAATCGGGCGTGTCTTTAGGTGAAAATAAAAAAGCATATTGGAGATATGCTTGTAAGAATTACAGCTGATCTACAGCAATTCGCTTTATCTGATAAACAAATGCTTTCTTTTTTGAAAGTATAATGTGTTTGTAACAATGAGAATGATTCCTGCAATTATAGATGGTATATAGGCGCTGGCTAATTCGGTTGGTGATACGTTAGTGATTGAGCTTAAACTGTAAATAAAAATTAAACACCAAGCGATTGAACTGCCATAATGGATATTGAGATATAATGGACCGTTTTTGCGGTAGCGCGCAAGACGAAATCGGGTAAAGATTCCCCAAGCAGAAATCATGATTAAAAGTAATGCCATTAGTATATCTAAAGATCTTAAATCATCGTACATATTGTACAAGAATTCGGTAGTTTTTTTGTTAGTATAATAACGTCCCATAAGCAGAGAAAGAGAAGTAAGAAAATTTATAAATGCACCTGCAAATAGGGAAAAATAAATTAAAAATCTATACCATGCCATTTTCATAGGCGTTTGAGAAGAGAGCTCTTGTGTGGACGCAGAAAATTCGTCGGAAAGTTCAGGGGAAGGAGCTGAATTTTGCTGAAGGTCGGAATTTCCTTGCGTTGGAGATGGAATGGATTCTTTATATGCTGGTTCAAATACCGAATCGTCAGCGGAATCAGAGTTTGTTTTTTGTTGAAGGGGAGCGCCGCAAAATCGGCAAAAGTTTTGTCCCTGTTTTGTAGGTTTACCACATTGAGAGCAGAACATAATGCATACCGTCCTTTTTATTAAATGTCTTCTGTTTTTATGATAAAAGCTAAAATGTTAATTTTAGAAAAGATAATCAATTAGAATGATTTGTTGTAACATTTTGTATAATTATATAGTATTTTGTAGAAAAAATCAATAGGTTATTACAACAACATTTAAACTATTTTAATTTTTTTGATATATTTTGATTATGTTATGTATTTGGGATGATTAAAAATAAGTGTTTTTGTTTTGAATTTGGAGTTTGTATTTTTATTTATAGTTTATTTAAATTTTATAGAATAGCATATTTGGGTTTTCTATAGTAGAAGATAAGCGGGAGCTCTCTCAGAGCGGTTGAGAATTTCTATGCTTGATTCAGATTATGAGGAAGGCGAAAAGACGGTGCATATTTTCATAAACGGCGGTGAATAATAAAGGCAAATAAAATGGGAGGCGATTTTTATGACCACAAAAGAACTATTGTATGTTGAGGATGCGTTGGGACATGAGAAATATTTTCAGGCCAAATGCACTGAGACGATCAACCAAATTCAGGATGCGGAGCTTAAAGCATGCGTGGAGCAGATGGCGCAGAAGCATCAGCAAATTTTTCAAAGCTTTTATGGATTGCTTTAAAAGAAGCCCTATATTTGTAATGGATGAAAGGAAGAACAGTATCAATGAACGATAAAAATTTAATGGAAACGCTCCTTTTGCTGGAAAAGGGCGGATGTGATCTTTTTATGCATGGAACGATTGAATCCTCTACGGATAATGTGCATCAGGCTTTTTCTTCGGCTTTGAATGAAGCGCTGTGTATGCAGGACACCATTTATGATAAAATGGCTGCGAAAGGATGGTATCCTACCGAGCAGGCGGAGCAGTCGAAGGTCAGTACAGTCAAGCAGAAATTCAGCATGTGACAGAGCAGTCTGCGGATCATGCTTGACGGTAAAATCATTTTGCAAGGCGTTTATAGCGCCTTGCTTTTTTGTACAAAGAAGACCACGCGATAGCTTATACCGTTTTACGGAGTCCGTAATGAACAGTACATATACTGCGCCGGTTTGCAGTCGTAATGTTACGATAAAAGGAGAGACTTCGGTTAATCTTCAATTTAAGGATTGTCCGGCAGGAGAATATGTATTAACCGTTCTGCCGGAATCAGGTGAGATATCAGCGACAGTTTACTCCGCCGCAAACGGAGGAGTACTTTATACGAATGATCAAATGATTGAAGGAGGAATAAAAATGAGTATATATTACTCAGACAAAGATGCAGTGCAGACGGCTGTTAGCAGTACGGATTACAACAGTTCAAGTACAGAGACAAGCAAGAATGAAAAGCAGCGTGCCGAAAAGATATTTAACGGCTATAAAGCGGATCTTTCTACATTACCAGTCACATTTAAAATAGGGGATAAATTGTACAGCGGTTTTGGAGAAGACTTTTCGCTGATTGGGTGCATTGATGATAGTGACGGAGCAAAAACTTCCGCTTTGATTACGCTAAGGCATATATCAGGGCTGACGGCTATTATTGATATGGCAACGTATTACGATTATGCGGCTTTTGAATGGACAGTTTATTTCCGAAATGATGCAAATGTCAATTCGCCTCAAATATCGCAACTGTATGCGGCTGATATGACTTTTGAAGGACTAAACCCGACACTTAACGGTATTTACGGCGATGCTATGAATGAAACTACATCTGAAATCATGAATAACCAGCCGTATAAATTTTTGTTGGAGGAAGGAAAAACAGTAGAATTTGCTGCAAGCAACGGCCGCCCCACGGACAAAAATTTCCCGTACTATGATTTTTCATACGGCAATTCCGGCGCTTTGATTGCAATCGGATGGGAAGGCCAATGGGCATCTTCTTTCTGTTATAAAAACGGAAGTACACGCTTTAAAGCAAAACAGCAAACATTTGATGCTTACCTTAAACCTGGTGAAACAGTGCGGACCCCTTTAATGGCATTTGTCATTTATGACGGCAACAACAGTGACCGTGCCGCAAATCTCTGGCGTCGCTGGTTTATAGACTGCAACATGCCGGAAACGGATGAAGGAAAAATGAATCCTGTGCTCTGCGGGCATACGTCTGATCGCACCGGCTGCATGACACTTACTGATGAAAAACAGCAGATAGATGCTATGAAGGGTTTCTATGACAATGGTATAATGCTTGATTATTGGTGGATGGATGCAGGTTGGTATACAATTTCCGTGGATGGCAAATCTATCACGGAATTGCCGCAGTACGGCATCACAGGAACATGGACTGTGGATACAAAACGCTTTCCCACAAAGCTGCAAGCCATATCCGATACAGCGGCGCAGCTTATGGATTGCCGCACATTGCTGTGGTTTGAACCGGAACGTTTCGGATTAAATCCCAACGAATTAAAAACAGACGGCTCCACAATACGTAAAGAGTGGCTGTTGTCATCTAAAGACGGATATTTTCTGGATTACGGAAATCCTGATGTAATAGAATGGATGACATCACGGGTGATTTCGATTTTGGAAGAGGGCGGTATCTCTTTGTACCGTGAAGATTTTAATATACCTCCGCTCAACGCGTGGCAGACCGTTGACAGTGCAGACAGGGCGGGTATAACGGAAAATCTTTATGTGCAGGGACATTTAAAGTTCTGGGATAATCTGAGAGCGCATTTTCCCGGTATGATTATTGATACATGCGCATCAGGTGGACGCCGTAACGATTTAGATTCACTGCGCCGCGCAATTCCTCTGCATATTTCAGATTACTTTTTCTATGATATGAATCGCAGACAAAGCGTGCACTATTCACTTTTTAAATGGATTCCGTATTTTAAGGCTGAGGCCACGCCTGACAGTCATGCTGTAAACGAGTGGAATCTGAGAAACGCCATGGTGCCGTGGATCAATATTCAATGTGATTTTACAACACCTGGAGTTGATGTGCAGATGTTATCTTCTTTCATAGAAACATGGAAGAAGCTTAATAAGTATTTTTATGCTGATTATTATACTCTGACGGAATGGAGCATAGATGATGATAAATGGATAGGCTGGGAGTTTATTGATGCCGACGAAGGCGGATTTGCTCAGTTCTTCCGAAGAGCGCAGTCGAATGACAGCGAAACTGTCATCAAATTCAAAGGGCTGAATGCGGACACTGTATATGAAATTACAGATACAGACGGTAACTGCGGCGGCAACTATACAGGCTTTGAACTGATGAAGCATGGTTTCAAAGTTGTCATTCCAAATGCAAACAGTTCGGTACTGATTTGTATGAAAGCATTAAATTAACAATAAAATATGTTGTAAAAAACATTTTATCTTCGTTTATAAAAAACGCGCTGTCATGGAGACAGCGCGTTTGCGTGTTTGAGATATAAAAGCCGATCGTTACATGACAGCGGAGGAAAGCAGCAGGATCAGCCGGGCAAGAGGTTCGTTGCTTTGAAGCAATTTGGTGATATGCTCCTGCATAGCGGAAGCAAGAGCCTGCTGATATTCGGCATACTGTTCGGCCGTTGTGTTTTCATCCGGCACGAAGGCGTTTTCGCGGTTGATCTCGGGAATGCTTCCTGCGTTGTTTTCCGACGAAGCGTTCACGGAGATCGTGATGATGTCGGGCAAACGCAGGCTTCCGGTCATGTTAAGGGTTTCGCCTTCTAAAGAAACGGCGGTTTCAACGGTGATGCGGGCGGGGATCTTAACGGAGCCGTCGTTATCGGGGATAAGGCGGTCTAAGCCCTCTATTGTCAGAACATTTTTTCCCGTTTGTATGTCGCAGCCGTTCCATTTTTGTGCCTTTTGTTCGGTTTGCTCAAACGAAAAGCTCAGGCTTTTTCCGCCGGCGGAGACTGTCAGCGCGGAGACGGCTTCGGATGCGGATTTCTCTTCCGTTGTGTACTTGATGCGGAACAGGGATTCCATGGAAAGAACCGTTTCGGTTTTGCTGCCTTGGGTAATGCTCTGCAGCGTCAGCTGAGAACCATCAGCCGATAGGGTCAGCGTGTAAGCGCAGTTGCGGCCCATGCTGTCCTGATAAAGCGAGAGTGTCAGTCGATCGTCTGCACTGATGCCGGAATAATCGGTGTTGTTGATTTCTGAGATTATTTCATCGTAGGTCCGGCTGAGCATCTCGGCGGTAAGCATATCCAGCTGCCCCTTTGAAAGCGAGGCTGCTGCGTTATAGCAGTTTAAAAGCTCCTCGTTAAAAGCGTCGTCGCTGCGGAGCATTTCCAGCATGGAAACGACCAGCTGCCCCAAAACCTGCGGGGTAAAGGTTACGGTGATTTTTCTGCCGGTGAAGGAAACGCTGTCCCCGTTGACGGCGGCGTTGGCAATATCAACCTGCGCGTCTTTTTTGATGCATTCGATCAGCTTTTCGGTAAGCTTATCGGCGGTTTGCTTCAAGAGCTTTGTGTCCGGGATAAGCTTGGAAAGCTCGTTCGCCGAAGGAACGGAAGCAGTTTCTGATTTGGTTACAAGCCCGCGTTCAAAGATTCCGGGAAAGTTCATCAGCATTTCGCTGCCTGATATTTGGGTGCAGACGGCAATTAAAACGTCCGAGTTGCTGAGGATTTGCAAATAGCTGGAGCTGCCGGCTGCGTCTATTTTTGCGGAGCATTCCCCGCGGAGCGTGTTCAGCAGCGCGATCACGGCCTCGGCTTGCTCGCGTTCTTCTGCGGAAAGCGTTTGCAGAAGCTTTTCGTAATCGCTGATAGCAAAGGAAAGGCTGGTCTTGCTTTCGCCTGTTTGCGGCGCCGAGCTTGAAGGGGCGCTTGGAGAAGCGGCGAGCAGCTTAGATATCGAGCTTGCGGCATACTCGTTTTTGCCTTTCACGGCCAGCTCAATGTCGTCGCGGAACACGGTGAAGGAAAGCGCGGCAGCGGCAATGAGAACGACTGCGATCGCGGCGCAAAGAACGGCAATGCCGGTTTTGCGGCGTTTTTTCTTGGGTATGCTGCTAAAGGCAGAGGGGAAAGGCGCCGCTTCGGGCTGTGCGGCTTCCACCTTTTCTGTGGGAGCGGATTCTGCCGTTACTCCACAGTTTGGGCAAACAGAAGCGCTGTCTTCTAATTCCTATCGGCAATTTTGGCAATATTTCATAGAAACCTCCTGATAGCTTTTTAGGATAAATTTACTTAATTAAATTATAAGCAGCGCTGCTTTAAATGTCAAGATAGGATTGCAATTTTTCGTTTTTACCGTGCCGCATTTTGGGCGAAAGCTGCCGATTTTTCAAAGCCGTTTTCTTGACGCTGAACCGCAGAAGTGTTATACTTGAAAATAAAAAGGGGGGAGCGTATGGAGATCAGGATAGATCCTCAGGCGGACGCGCTTTTAAAGCGTTTAAACGGCGCAGGCTTTGCAGCGTATGTCGTGGGCGGCTGCGTGCGCGACAGCATTCTGAAGCGCCCTGCGCACGATTGGGATATCACGACCGATGCGCTTCCTCAGCAGCTGCTTGCGCTTTTTTCGCAGGAGCATT
>QWCN01005680.1_pt1 | contig 12096 bp, 12 predicted proteins | sample 1972711 | NCBI WGS metagenome assembly QWCN01 (sample SAMN09866707, study PRJNA288562) | Human gut metagenome isolate term1_stool, whole genome shotgun sequencing... | isolation source: gut | host: Homo sapiens | place: USA: California | reverse complement strand
GGAAAAAGCAAAGCGTAACGGAGTTTCTCTTAGTACAGTGAAGCCGTTCTTTGGAGATACAGCGTGTTAAAGAAACGGCGGATCACTGTTCCGAACGCTCTGCAATTTTGGCACCCGCCCAGGCTGCAATCAAAAATCCCCGCAAGTGATGGTGTGAGCGCTTGAAAAGCGCGAATAAAAACCCATAAAGCAAACGAACCGCCCCGGTTTCCGAAGCAGGAAGCCGGGGCGGTTTTTTGCACAAAGAAGAAAGCTCTTTTTCGGAACTTTGATGAATTTGAGCGGTGCCGTTGACAGCAGAAAGGCAGAGGCGTATCTTTGAAACGGAAATCAGAGTATGGCAGGATGGAAATGCCGACCGGATGAGAATGGAACGGACGGGCTGTTTTTCATTTCCGGAGATAAAGCCATGAAAGTACGGATTATGGGACATGTCGTCTGCTATGCTTACTACATGGGATACACGACCCATCAGGAAAGGAGCAAAAATAAGACGGATGCTGGATCGATCACGGCTTCTGGCCGGCAAAACGGACCCGGAAAATAGCAATCTGTGGCTGCCGCTCTGGATGCACCTGCGGGATACGGCAGAGATCATGGAGCTTCTGGTGCGGAAATGGCTGCCCGACAGCGTAAAAAGGGCATCCGGATTGGAAGAGGAAGAATTGGTGCAGCTGGCTCGCTTTTTGGGCTGGGGGCATGATCTGGGGAAGGCAATTTTAATCTTCCAGAGCACGATCATGCAGTGCTTGCCCGAGGTGAAACAACGGCTGGAATGCCTGACACCGCTGAGCTGCCAGAAACTGAACCGGTGCGAAACGCCCCATGCCCGGGCGAGTGAAGCAATTTTGAGAAAACTGGGGTGCCCTGACGGGATCGATTCGGTCGCGGGTGCTCATCATGGCAAGCCGCAGGACGGCACAGAAGTTGACAAACAGTTTACATGCTGGGAAGTCAACTACTACCCGGAAGAGCAAAAAGGCATCTGGGAGGGCTTTTGGAACGAATTGCTTCAGGCGGCACTGCGGGACAGCGGCTATTCCGGGGTGGACGCGCTGCCGGTGCTCAACCAGCCCGAAGAGATTTTGCTGACAGGGCTTTTGGTCATGGCGGACTGGATCGCCAGCAACACGGATTATTTCCCGCTGATCCCTGTGGAAGAGACGGGCAGTGAGGAGGTTTATCCGGAACGTGCGGATCGGGCGTGGCGCGAATGGGATAAACAGGAGACGGCTTCACCCTGGGCGGCGCAGACCACCATTGCAGAGCCGGAGGAATTTGCAAAGCGGTTTGGCTTTGCGCCCAATGCGGTGCAGCAGGCGGCCATGGAAGCCGCCAACACCATGGATGCACCGGGCATTTTGATCCTGGAAGCACAGATGGGCGTGGGCAAGACCGAGGCGGCGCTGGCGGCAGCGGAAATTCTGGCGGCACGCTTTGGAGCGGGCGGCATCTTCTTTGGTCTGCCCACGCAGGCAACGGCAAACGGGCTTTTTCCGCGTCTGCTGCAATGGGCAGAAAACCAGCCTGATGACCTGCCCAGATCGATCCGGCTTGCGCACGGCATGGCGGAACTGAACGAAGAGTATATCCGCCTGCAGCAACGGCCGGTGCGGGTGCAGGACGACTGGGACGACCCGGAAGCAGAAGAGCAGCGGGTGCAGGTGCATCAGTGGTTCCGGGGCAGCAAGCAGGCGCTGCTGGCAAACTTTGTCATCGGCACGGTAGACCAGCTGTTGATGGCGGCTCTGTGCCAGAAGCATGTGATGCTGCGGCATCTGGGCCTTGCGGGCAAGGTGGTGATCGTGGACGAATGCCACGCTTATGATGCGTACATGAACCGCTATCTGGACCGTGCGCTGGAATGGCTGGGCTGGTATCGGGTGCCGGTGATCCTGCTGTCGGCCACTCTGCCCGCCCAGCGGCGTGCAGAGCTGATCGAGGCTTACCAGCAAAAGCGCCGCCCCGGCCCGGATGCGCCGTGGAAAACCAGCCGCGGCTATCCGCTGCTGACATGGACGGACGGTGCACAGGTGCAGCAAAAGACCATCCCGCTGGATACGGCCGCCCGGAATGTGCAGACAGTGCGCCTGACAACGGAAGAATTGCCCGATTTCCTGTCCCAGAAAATGCAGGCTGGCGGCTGCGCGGGCGTCATCGTCAATACGGTGCGCAAAGCGCAGGAGGTGGCGCAGCGGCTGCGTCAGGTGCTGCCCGAAAAGGAAGTGCAGGTGTTCCATGCACAGTTCCTGATGCCAGACCGCGCCGCGCGGGAACAGGAGCTGATGCGGCGCATCGGTAAGCGCTCCACCCCTGCAGAGCGTGATGGGCTGATCGTGGTAGGTACGCAGGTATTAGAGCAGTCGTTGGATGTGGATTTCGATGTGATGGTTACAGAGCTTTGCCCGATGGATCTGCTCTTACAGCGCATCGGCCGTCTGCAGCGCCACCCAAAGCGGTCTCGTCCGCAGCCGCTGCAAACAGCGGTCTGTGCTGTGCTGGACACGGGCACAGAGGAATTTGACAGGGGCAGTGAGGCGGTGTACGGTCAATGGCTGCTCTGGCGCACCCGGGCATGCCTTCCGGAGAGCATCTGCCTGCCGGAGGATATCTCGTCGCTGGTGCAGAAAGTCTACGGCTGGGAACAGGCCGATGCCCTGCCTGAAACGGAACGGAGTGAGGGCATGTGCAAAGCCTATGAGTTTGCGCAGGCCCAGCGTAAAGAGCGGGCACAGGTGTATCTTGTGCTGCAGCCCGAAGTGCACAAAAGATTCAAACAACTCAATACCTTGGATGGCTGGATGCAGAATGTGGGTGCACATTCTGATGCAGCTGCCCGGGCGGCGGTGCGGGATGGCGACCCCTCGGTGGAGGTGCTGGTGATGCAGCGCCGGGCAGACGGAAGCATCCACTTCCTGCCGTGGCAGGAAAACGGCAGAGCAGTCGCATCCGACCAGCCGCCGCATCCCGAAGACGCTTTGCAGATCGCCCGGCAGAAGCTGCGGCTCCCGGCGGTGTTCGGCAAAGTGTGGAAGGTGGACGAGGTCATCCGGGAGCTGGAAGCGGACAACCGCAGCAGCCTTGCGGCATGGCAGTTGTCGCCGCTGCTGCACGGAGAACTGGTGTTGCTGCTGGACGAAAACCTGATCGCCCATCTTGCGGGCATGGAGCTTTGTTATGACCGTGAAAACGGCCTGACCTACCAAAAGGAGGAAACGGATGAAGGAGATCGAATTTAACCTGTTGACGGAGCCGTGGGTCCGGGTTCGGCTGCCGGACAATACGGTGCAGGAAGTTTCTTTGACGGACGCACTGCTCCATGCGCAGGATTATGTGGATCTGGCAGGCGAAATGCCCACGCAGGATGCCGCCATGCTGCGGCTGCTGCTGGCGGTGCTGTTTACCGTGTTTTCCCGCGTGAATGTGGAAGGTGAGCCAGAACCGTTTGAAGAAGAGGATGATGCTCTGGCTCGCTGGGGAGACCTGTGGCAGCTGGGGCATTTCCCGGAGCAGCCGCTGCGGGACTATCTGGAACAGTGGAAGGACCGCTTCTGGCTGTTCCACCCGACACATCCCTTCTGGCAGGTGCCGACCCTTAGCAATGGCATTGCATTTGATGGAAAAAAGCTGAACGGGGAACGCGCGGAGAGTGGCAATAAAACGCCGTTGTTCCAGAACGTTTCAAAAGAAGCCTGTGAAGCGCTTACCTATGCACAGGCTGCTCGATGGCTGATCTATCAAAATGGATACGATGAACGCGGCGGCCGCCCGAAGGCTGGCAATAAACCGAGGCATGGTGTCGGCTGGTTGGGACAGATCGGATTTGTGGCCGTCAAGGGGAAAAATCTGTACGAGACCTTACTGCGGAATATGGCGTTTCCGACAGAGCAGGACGCCTTGCAGGAAAAACAGGCACCTTGCTGGGAGCAGGAGTGCGCAAAGGCAGAACAGAGCGTTGAGATCACGATGCCGAAAAATCCGGCAGAGCTTTTGACGTTACAATCCAGACGCATTCTGTTGAAACGTTCAGAAACAGTGCCCGGCGTGGTCGGGTACGAGGTGCTGGGCGGCGACTATTGGAACAGCGAAAATGCGTTTGGGGAGCAGATGACCCTTTGGCGCAGAACATCGAAGGAAAACGAAAAGGTGACCTACGAACCGCAGCAGCATGAGATGGGAAAGCAGCTGTGGAGAGAGCTTCCTTCCATGCTGGAACCGGAGGGCCGTAAACCGGGTGTTCTGATATGGAACCAGACGCTGCAAAGTCTGCGTATCCTGAGCGGAAAAGAACAGATCGTAATTAGTGTGGTTGGAATACGGTATGACGATCAGGGAGCATCTGTTAAGGATGTGTATACCGATCAGCTAAAAATGCAGCTTGCCACGCTAAACGATCTTGGCAGAAAATGGACGGTGCGTATAAACCGGGAAGTACAGCGCTGTGAAGATACTGCAAAAAACATTGGAACACTCTGCATGGAGCTGAAGCTTGCCGGGGGATTGGACTACAATAAGGTGAAAGGGTTCAAGGATAAGCAGAAGGTGACGGAGGACGCCCGTGCACAATTCTACTTTGCAGTGGATCAGCCTTTCCGCCAGTGGCTGCAGGCAATCGAACTGGAAAAGGACGACCCGGACGAGACCGTTCTGAGCTGGCAGGCGCAGGCGCGCAACATTGCGGAAAAGCTGGGGGAACAGATGGTGATGGAGGCCGGAAATGCCGCCCTGAAAGGACACCGCATTGTGGTGGACAAGGACAAAAAGACAGAGCGCACCATCCTGTATACCTCGCCAAGGGCCTATAACCGTTTTAGCGCAAGGCTTTGGGAGATCTATCCCAAAACAGAATCATAAAGGGGGAATTGGATGAAAACACAGGACGTCAGAATGTATACGGAACAGCGGCTGCACTGGCTTTGGGCCCTGCGGGACAACCAGCGGCGGGCTGAGCTGGCAAAGCTGCGGCGGGGCGTTGGACACGCACCCGGCGATCTGCCGGAGCTGTGGGGGAGTTTTCTGCGGGGAATGCCGGAAGACTTTCAGGGCCGCAGCGGCCCTTCCCACGCAGAGTGGGCGGTCTACCTTGCCCTGACCCTGTACGCTGTGCATCAGCAGGGAAACGACCAGCCCATGAACCGCCCGGGCAATACGCTGGGCCGGGCGGTGCGCCAGCTGGCAGAGCGGAACACCCCTGCCGGACAGGATTGGACCGAAGCCAGCGTGCTGCGGCGGTTCAATGCGCTGGCTACCGCAGAAGAGATCACCGAGATCAGCCACCATCTGCGGGGGATGATCCAGCTGCTGAGCGCCGCAAAGGATGGCGCGATCCCGCTGGACTATCCGCAGCTTGCGGCAGACCTGTATGAATTGCAATGCACCGACCCGCGGTATGCGCAGATCCCCGCCAACGTCCGTCTGCGGTGGGGACAGGACCTGTACCGTGAGACCAAGCCTGCACCGGAAGAGAACGAAAAGGAGAATTGACCATGAACAAGCGCCTGTATGTTGATTTCCACATTTTGCAGACCGTACCGCCCAGCTGCATCAACCGGGACGACACCGGCAGCCCCAAAACGGCCGTGTACGGCGGTGTGACCCGTGCCCGGGTATCCTCGCAGGCGTGGAAGCACGCCATGCGCGCTGCCTTTGCGGAGAACGCCCGGCTGGATGTGGGCAAGCGCACCAAAAAGGTTGCAGAATTGGTAAAAGAGCAGATCCTTGCACTGGCTCCGGCTGCGGATGCGGACAAGCTGGCAAAGAAAGCGCTGGAGAATGCGGGCATCAAGTTCGATGAAAAGAGCAAGAGCGATGATAAGGTCACCAAGGCTCTGTTCTTCATGAGCACTGCGCAGGCAAAGGCATTGGCAGAGCTGGCCGTGGCGGGCAGCACCAACAAAAAAGAATACCAGAAGGCACTGGGCGCAGCCCCTTCAATGGATATGGTACTGTTTGGCCGCATGGTGGCAGATGACCCCTCCCTGAACTATGATGCCGCTGCGCAGGTGGCCCACAGCATCTCTACCCATGCCGTGCAGAACGAGTACGATTACTTTACCGCAGTGGACGATTGTCAGGCAGAGGACAATGCCGGTGCAGGCCATCTTGGCACGGTGGAGTACAACTCCTCCACCCTGTACCGCTATGCCACGGTGAACGTGATGGAGCTGGCCGGGCAGCTGGGCGCAGAGCAGGCAGCGGAAACGGTGCGGGCCTTTGGCGAGGCGTTTTTGTTCTCCATGCCCACCGGCAAACAGAACAGCTTTGCAAACCGCACTCTGCCGGATGCAGTGTATGTGACCATCCGGGAAGATCAGCCGGTGAACCTGTGTGGTGCATTCGAGCGTGCCGTGCCCCGCAGTACGCAGGGGTATGCCGAACCTTCCAAGGCGGCGCTGGCACAGTACGCGCAGCAGATGTACAGCAGCTTTGCCGAGGCCCCGGCCCAGAGCTTTACCGTGGGCAGCGGTCTGGAGGCGCTGGCTCCGGCACAGACGGCAAAGGCCATGCTGGACGCGCTGGAAAAGGCTGTCCGGGACGCGCTTGCCGGAAATGAGGTGGGGTAATGGCAACGCTGTTGCTTCGGCTGGCAGCGCCTTTGCAGGCGTGGGGCGCGGACTCCAAATTTGAGACCCGCAAAACCAATCGGGAACCCACCAAAAGCGGTGTCATCGGCCTTCTGGCGGCGGCTCTGGGGCTGCGGCGGGACGAGAGTGAAGCGCTGGCCCGGCTGGCACAGCTGCGGTTCGGCGTCCGCGTGGAGCGGGAAGGACAGCTGCTGGTGGACTACCACACCGCAAAGACGCAGGACCAAAAGACCTCTTATGTGACCTACCGCCACTATCTGCAGGATGCCGTGTTTCTGGCCGGGATCGAAAGCGAAGACACCGCCCTTTTGCGGCAGCTGCAGCAGGCGCTGCTGCACCCGGCCTTTCCGCTGTATCTGGGTCGCCGGTCCTGCCCGCCCACCCTGCCGCTTTGTCTGGGACTGCGGCAATGTTCTTTGCAGGAAGCACTGCAGACAGAACCGCCTCTGTGTCCGGGGCGGCATTGGCGGCTGGTGCTGGACGCCGACCCGCTGGAGCCGGGCACGGCTCCGCAACGGGATGTGCCGGTCAGCTTTGACCCGCGCCATCGGCAGTACGGCTACCGCTCGGCGCGGGAGCTCTGGCAGACCATGCCGGACAGCCCGGAAAAGACGGAGCATGACCCGTTCCGGGAATTGTAAAGGGGGCGAGAGAATGTATTTATCACGGGTAGAACTCGATCCCACCCGCCGCAGCACCATGGCTGCACTGGCGGCACCGCAGAAATTGCACGGCGCAGTGGAAAGCGCCTTTACGGGGGAGCGCCGCCGCAGGCTGTGGCGGCTGGATCGTCTGGGAGAGCGGCTGTATCTGCTGCTGCTCAGCGAGGATGTGCCGGAGCTGTCCGGCGTGGTGGAGCAGTTCGGCACCGGAGCGGCTGCGGAGACCCGCAGCTACGACCCGCTTTTGCAGCGGGTAGAGCCGGGCAGCAGCTGGCAGTTCCGGCTGACCGCAAATCCCACCAAATGCTGCAAAGACCCCAAGGCACCCGCAGAGCGGGGAACTGTGGCGGCGCATTGCTCGACAAAGTATCAGAAGCAGTGGCTGCTGGACCGCGCCGCAAAGCATGGCTTTGCTTTGCGGGAAGAGGAATTTACCGTGACCCGGGTGCAGTGGCAGCACTTTGCCAAGCATGGCACCCGGCCTGTGACCCTGCTGGCAGTGACCTACGAGGGCATTTTGCAGGTGACCGACCCAGAGCAGTTCCGGGCACTGCTGTGTCAGGGCATGGGACGCGGCAAGGCCTACGGCCTTGGCCTGATGACCGTCATGCGCGGAGGAAACTGAGATGGACGAGATGCCGGGCATGATCCGGCCGGACCTGCAGGCACTGCCGCAGGTGAAGGACCGGATGACCTTTTTGTATGGAAAATGTTCAGCCCCTGACTTTTCCCCGCATGTGCGGGGGTGATCCTACCGCCCCGTTGTGCCGCTGGCAAGGCCAAGACTTTTCCCCGCATGTGCGGGGGTGATCCCCAGTTACGGCAGGCATTTCAGGTACAGAAGTACTTTTCCCCGCATGTGCGGGGGTGATCCCAGAGCTGAGCGGCTGGCTGAGAAATCTAGGAACTTTTCCCCGCATACGCGGGGGTGATCCCTTACACGGCTTATACCGTGAGTAAAGGAGCAACTTTTCCCCGCATACGCGGGGGTGATCCATTGGTAACTCGAATAATAGCTTGACAACTCCGACTTTTCCCCGCATACGCGGGGGTGATCCCAGTTTCCACTTACTTTTCAACATTTTAACATTCTTTTCCCCGCATACGCGGGGGTGATCCTCGGATGACGGCGGCACGACCGCAGACGCAAGCCTTTTCCCCGCATACGCGGGGGCGATCCCGAGAAAGAACGAAAAGAGACAGAGGCGGGCCGCTTTTCCCCGCATACGCGGGGGTGATCCTATGACCTCTAACCAGACCAAGATCCCCGTGCTCTTTTCCCCGCACATGCGGGGGTGATCCTGGTCTGACCAAGACCAAATTCATCACCTTTGGCTTTTCCCCGCACATGCGGGGTTTGCGAGAAGGAGTCACGGGCAGTGCCGCTGCGGATGCTTTTTTGTCGGCTGCAGATCCTTTGCGGGCTGGCCCTCTGACGCAGGCTGGGCAGAGCGTTTTTTATCATTCCGCTGAAATTGCACAAGAAAATTCCGGTTCCGTTCACAAAGAGACGGCTGCACAGTGCTATACTTTTACCAGATCATTCCTTCTGAAAGGAGCCTGTTCTCTTTATGAGCCAACCCACCTCTGCCGCACCTTCCCGCAAAAAGACGACATTTTCGCTGCTGGTGCTCGCCGCACTCACCGGCATCATCGTGCTGCTGTTCAAGGACCACTGGGCCGAGATCACCGCGGCACTTTCGCAGCTGTCCGCATGGCAGGTGCTGGTGGTGCTGGCCATCGGCCTCAGCTATCCGCTGCTGGAAGGGTGTGTGGCGTGGGTCATCGTGCGCAGCCGCATCACGGGCTTCAGGCTCCGGCAGGGCATCGATACCGCGTGGTGCGGCACCTTTGGCAATGTGGTCACACTGGGCGCAGGCGCCGTGCCGGTGCAGACCTGGTATCTCCACCGCTGCGGCCTGCCGGTGGGCCCGGGTGTGGGCCTGATGACCCTGCAGTACGTGTTCCACAAAACCACCGTGCTGCTGTATGCCACGGTGATGCTGCTGTTGCAGCACAGGTGGCTTGCCGCCAACACCACCGGTGTGATGAATTATCTGCCCATGGCATACGCTGTAGTGGCGGCCATCATTGTGGTGCTGGTGCTGGTGTGCGTATCGCCGCTGGTGCAGGACCTTGCCCGCTGGCTGATGCGTCTGCTGCCCAAAACGGAAAAATGGCAGCAGCGCCGCGCCGACTGGCAGCAGCAGCTGGATGTTCTGGGCGAGGAGAGCCGCCGTCTGCTGAAGGATAAGCCCCGCTGCGCTGAAATTCTGGCATTGCAGGCGGTCAAGCTGTTCGGGCTGTTCTGCCTGCCCTACCTGTGCATCCGGTTCATGGGGCTTTCCCCTCTGAGCTTTTTGCAGGTGCAGCTGCTCACCAGCCTGATGCTGTTTTTGTCCAACGCCCTGCCCAATGTGGCCGGTATGGGCTCCATCGAGACGGCATTCCTGCTGGTGTTCGGCAGCTTTCTGGAGCGGGGCGAGGTGATGAGCGTGATGATGCTCTACCGCATCGCCAGCTATTATGTGGTGTTCGCCGCCAGCGCCGTGGGCTTCTTCTTTGCCCAGCGGCATCTGGGCCAAATGGGAGCGGAGCTGCCAAAGGAGGTATGACTCTTATGAAGGAAAAAGGCATTCTGTCCCGGTTCGGCATCGTTTTGCTTATCCTGCTGGCGCTGGTGCTCATCCTTCCCTCTGCCCGGATCGATCTTGCATCCGGGATCAAGGCCAGCACACAGGCCAGTGTCCGGGTGGAGCACATTCAGAACTTTGCCCGCTCCGCAGAGATGGACGTTCAGCTGCTCTCTGCCGACGACCCGGCCTATCAGCAGATCGCAAACGTGCTCTCCGGCCTTACCTGCGTCAAGCGGTTCAACCAGCGGTATTCTTCCTACAGCCACGAATATCCGGTGGACTCCGTCACTGTGAGCTATTACGATGCGGATGAAAACAACCGCCTGCTGGTCACGGTCTACTCCGACGGCACCGCCATCGTGAACAGCCAGTTCGTGAAGATCAAAACGCCCAAGGGCGGCGCGGAAGAAGTGTACCGTCAGCTGGCGGAGATCGTGAAGTAAAACTCCTTCCGTCTGCTCGCTGCACTCGCATCCACCTCCCTCAGTGAGGGAGGCTTTGGCAAAACCGTAAAGTTTTCCGCACTGCCAAGGGCTCCCTCTTTGAGGGAGCTGGCATGGCGTCAGCCATGACTGAAGGAGTTAAAAACAAAAATCGGGGCACGCAGGTGGTCAAGCTGCATGTCCCGTTTTTGTTTTTCTTTTGCACTCTGTGCGGTACCAATCACACCGAATGCCGCGCATCGAGCCGTGGGAGCAAACTAAAACCACGGCTCACCTGAAAAAAGAGAATGGAATGGAGGAATTGGCGTTTGCGCAGCAATGAAAGCCCCAGTGGGGCTTTCAAGCCACAAAGCGGTCTTGCGTAAGCAAGATGGAGTGGCCTCGCCACGACAAACTTGGGGATCACCTGACACAGCTCCGCAGCTCTGCCATGGCGGATCCGGTTTTCGCAGAAGCCCTTGCAGAGGCTTCCGCTTTTCTGGTGCAACGTAGTCCGGCATATCGGTTAGATTCGCCTAACCTCGTTGCGAGAACAGAATACCATAGCTGGTTAGTCTTGTCAACCCTTATTTTGCGATTTTTTTCGCAAAAGGGGTGCGCCGCCGGGATTTCGGCGCTTTTTCTACATTCTGCCCAAAGAAAGCCCCTTTGCTTTGGCAGAAAACCCACTTGTTTTCTATTGCATTTTAAAGTGGTTCTTGCTATTATAATAACGCAAGATTTTGTGGGCAGGTTTTCATTTTTGTCTACACCTTGTAGTCGGGGCTGCCGCAGTCGGCAGTTCAAGACCGTTTTGCCCCCAGAAAGCCGCCATACAGAGCGGTTTTTCAAAGGCTCATTAGTTAGAAAACGCTAACTGCGTAATGGAGCAAGGAGGTTCCAATGATCAATTTTGAACAGTGGGAAGGCTTTGAGGGCCGCATCTGGAAAGAAGAAGTCAATGTGCGCGACTTCATCCAGAAGAACTACACCCCGTATGACGGCGATGAAAGCTTTCTGGCCGGCCCCACCGAGGCGACCGACAAGCTGTGGGGTGCCCTGCAGAAGCTGCAGAAGGCCGAGCGCGCCAAGGGCGGCGTGCTGGACATGGAGACCGAAGTCGTCAGCAGCCTGACCGCTTACGGCCCCGGCTATATCGACGAAAGCCTGAAGGATCTGGAGCAGATCGTGGGTCTGCAGACCGACAAGCCCCTCAAGCGCGCCTTCATGCCCTACGGCGGCATCAAGATGGCAGAGCAGGCCTGCACCACCTACGGCTACCAGCCCAGCGAAGAGCTGCACAAGATCTTTACCGACTACACCCGCACCCACAATCAGGCAGTGTTTGACGCCTACACTCCTGAAATGAAGGCAGCCCGCCACACCCATATCATCACCGGCCTGCCGGATACCTATGGCCGCGGCCGCATCGTGGGCGATTACCGCCGCGTGGCCCTGTACGGCATCGATGCACTGATCAAGTTCAAGCAGGAGGACTTCGCCAACTGCGGCGACGGCACCATGACCGATGACGTCATCCGCCTGCGCGAGGAGATCGCACGCCAGATCAGCGCCCTGAAGGGCATGAAGAAGATGGCCGAGGCCTACGGTTATGATATCTCTCAGCCCGCAAAGAACGCCAAGGAGGCCTGCCAGTGGCTGTACTTCGGCTATCTGGCCGCCATCAAGACCCAGAACGGCGCCGCCATGAGCGTCGCCCGCATCTCCACCTTCCTGGATATCTACATCCAGCGTGATCTGGACAACGGCACCCTGACCGAGACCCAGGCAC
>QWCN01005677.1_pt1 | contig 12099 bp, 8 predicted proteins | sample 1972711 | NCBI WGS metagenome assembly QWCN01 (sample SAMN09866707, study PRJNA288562) | Human gut metagenome isolate term1_stool, whole genome shotgun sequencing... | isolation source: gut | host: Homo sapiens | place: USA: California | reverse complement strand
TCACAATTTGGAAAGGAAGAAGAAGGCTGCGGATATGGAGTTTTCGCCGCCCCGGCGGAAACGGAATGGAGCTGGCTTCTTCTGACGCCGCGGCGATTCCTTTCTTTCTCAAAAGAAAAGAATGGGGGCGCAAAGAAAACAGGGCGGCCAATGGCCGCCCATATTCTTTAATATTCGAAACAACTTCCGCCGACAAACTCCCGGATGATCGAATCCTTTGGAACATAAGGCACGTCGAGCGGCGGAAGCGCAGAGACGACGGACATCAGTACGGACAGGCCCTTCTCCTGAATGAACACATCGTCCAGATCTTCGGTGAACTGTGGCAGCTCCCGCAGATCCTTGGCAAGGATGCAAAGCTCGTAATCGTGGAACGAATCGATGTGGACGCTGGCGTTCGGCTTGTTCGGCTGGATGTATTTGCGTTCGCCCGCGTCGACGGACTGCGCACGCTCAATCGTGTCACGCAGACTGTGTCCTCGCCCAAGATAGTCGCGGATCATGCGGCGGGCGACGCGAACCTGCTCCGGCTTGACGATCTGGTCATCCGGGGTGATGATGCGGGTGCGCGGCGCGACGTAGACGCCGGTGGCGCGGGAACGGATCTGGTCGAAGACGATGGGGTTCAGCATGTGGATGCCCTCCGCGATGACGACGGCGCTGTCGCTGCCGGTCATCGGGCGGAAGCCGCCGGTGCTGCCGGTCTTGAAATCGTACCACGGCACCTGCACGGTCTTCCCCGCCGCGAGGCCGTCGATGCAGTCGAGCAGCAGGTTCCAGTTCACGCAGTACGGCGACTCCCAGTCCTCGGCCTCCGGCGGACGCTGATCCAGCGGGAGGAAGAAATTGTCCATGCTGAGCAGACAGACACAGACGCCGAGATTTTCGAGATACGCCTTGAGGCGCATGGCAGTGGTCGTCTTGCCGGAGCCGGACGGGCCGGTCAGGCAGACGAAGGGCTTTTTCGGCTGCGCCGAGAGCACGGCTGCCGCCGCCGCGCTGATCTTATCGTGAAATACCTCCTCACAGCGGAGGACGAACTGTGTTTGATTGCGCATGGCGAGGATAATATCCTCCATATCGATGACACGCATGATCTCACCTCATGATACAATATAATTATGCCTGCTCCGTCTGCGGCGCGGCCTGTTCCAGCTTGGCGCGGAGCTTTTTCCAGATGACGAAATAGCACACGGCGTGAACGGCCGCCGTGACGATCCAGCTGATGGGATAGGATATGTAGAGCATCTCCAGCGTATGCGTCCAGCGGAAAAACGTCCAGATCCAGACGATGCGCAGCAGACATGCGCCGGTCAGGCTGACAAGCATCGGCAGCCACGCGCGCCCGAGGCCGCGCACCATGCCGCACGTCGTGTCCATCAGGCCGCAGAGAATGTACGGCGCGATGACATAGTAGTTGCGGATGACGCCGTTTTGGATGATCACGTCATAGGCCGGGTCGCTCCGCGCGATGTAGATGCCAAGCAGCTGCGGGCCGAAGACGGTGCTGAGCAGGCTGAGCGGCACGCCGATGATGCAGACCGCTGCGCAGCTGCCCCAGAAGATGCGGTCAATGCGGTCATAGCGCCGCGCGCCGAGATTCTGACTGGTGAAGGTGATGGCGGCGTGATAGACCGAGTTCTGCGCGGTGTAGGTGAAGTTGCCGATGTTGCCGGAGGCGGTGTTCGCCGCGACGACGTCCGCGCCGAAGCTGTTCACCGCGCTCTGCACCATAACGTTCGAGATGTTGAAGAGCATCGACTGCAAGCCCGCCGGAAGACCGATCTGCATCATCTGGACGGCCTCGCTGCGGTAGAGCCGGATCTGGCGGAACGAGATCTTCGCCGCGCCGTCAAACCGCAGCAGGCAGCGCATGACAAGGAACACCGAGATGACCTGTGAGATGACCGTCGCGATGGCGACGCCGGCGACGTCGATCTTGCAGACGATGACGAAGAACAGATTCAGCAGCGCGTTGACCACGCCGGAGACCGTCAGATAGATCAGCGGGCGGCGCGTGTCGCCGTAGGCGCGGAGAATGGCCGCGCCGAAGTTGTAGATCAGCGTGAAGGGCACGCCGAGGAAATAGAGTTTCAGATAGAGCGTCGACTTTTCCAGAATGTCCGCCGGCGTCTCCATCCATTCGAGCATCGGGCGGCTGAAGAGCAGGCCGATGGCCATGACAAGCAGCCCGAGCAGCGCGCTGAGCGCGACGGCGCAGTGGCTTGCGCGGGAGACGCCGTCCGCGTCATGACAGCCGATGCGGCGCGCAACCAGAATGTTCACGCCGACAGAGATGCCGATGAAGGTGTTGACGATGAGATTGACGAGCGTGGACGTCGCGCCGACAGCGGCGAGCGCAATGCTCCCTGAGAATTTGCCGACGACGATGACGTCCGCCGCGTTGAACAGCAGCTGGAGCATGCCGGTCGCGGCCAGCGGGAGCGTGAATTGCAGGATGCGGGGCAGGATCGGCCCGTCGAGCATGTTCAGTTCTTTGGATCTTGGATCGGCCATGTTCTCTCTCCTTTTCCCTAAGTTCTAGTATCATACGTCAACAGCGTTTGAAAAGCAATCCTCAAAATCTGAGAATTGCGGAATTCCGTTCGGCGCGTGGGAGAAGGTCATCCACATCCCCGACTCCGGGTGGAAAAGACCGATGCGGCACGACCAAAGGGCGATCCCGCCCGCCTCGCCGAGGCCGTATTTCCGGTCGCCGAGGAGGGCGTGGCCGCGCGCAGAAAATTGCACGCGAATTTGATGTGTCCGCCCGGTCTCGAGCGCAACGCGGACGAGCGTTTTGTCGTCTATACGGGCGAGAACGCGATAGGAGAGCCGCGCCTCCTTCGCGCCGGGCGTTCCTGCCTCGGCCACGCGGGTCAGGCCGTCGCAGCGGTCGCGGAGCAGGAAGTCCTGCATCCGCCCTTCTGCGGGGAGCATCCCGCGGACGACGGCGAGGTATTCCTTCTGAAAGCGGTGTTCGCGGATCTGCTCCGAGAGGATGGACGCGGCCATGCGGCTGCGCGCAAAGACCATCACACCGCCGACCGCGGCGTCCAGCCTGTGGACGGTGCGGACGCAGTCCGTGCCGAGGGCGGCGCGCAGCAGGGACGGCATGCCGCCGGGTTCGTCGGTCGAGAGCACGCCGGGCGGCTTGAGGCAGACGGCGATCCGGTTGTCCTGATAGAGAATGTCCATATCTGGCTCCAAACGTAAGGTGATAAATCGGAATCACATTGTAGGGGCGGACGACCCTGTCCGCCCAAAGGCTCCCTTGTGTAAAGGGAGCTGGCGCCGAAGGCGACTGAGGGATTGTCGGGCGGGCAATGCCCGCCCCCTACGAATTCTATTGCAGTTCTGGCGGTGAACGTAGGGGCGACCATTGGTCGCCCGCAACAACCCCTCCGTCAAAAATCAAAGATTTTTGACACCTCCCCTTACACAGGGGAGGCTTTACCCGCTGCGGCGGGGCGATAGATACGCCTATTTCCACCATTATACCACAAGATGCGGGCAATTTTGCAAGGGATTTGGAGAAGTCTTAAAAATTCTTAAAAACCCTTGGAATCCCAAGAAAATATGCTACAATGTGGATGAAAAACCATCAGGAGCGTGCGACTATGGAACAGACCATCCACATCCTCGTCGTGGACGACGAGCCGGATATTCGAAGAATTTTACATATCATGCTGGAGCATCAGGGCTACCGCGTACACGAGGCCATCAATGGCCGCCGCGCCGTGGAGTATATCCGGGAAAACCCGGACACCGACCTCATTTTGATGGATATCATGATGCCGGAGCTTGGCGGCGTCGAGGCCAGCCGGGAGATCCGGTCGATCTCCTCCGCGCCGATCCTGTTCCTGACGGCCAAGAGCCAGGAGCGGGATATGCTGCAAGCCTATCAGTCCGGCGGCGACGATTATCTCGTCAAGCCGTTCTCCAGCGCGGAGCTGCTGATGCGCGTGGAGTCGCTGCTGCGGCGCTATCGCGTCTATAAAGGAAAGATCAACGGCAAGATCCTGCGGCAGGACATCGTCCTCGACGAGGAGAACCGCCGCGTCCTGCGCGACGGCGCGGCCGTCGAGCTGACGGAGACGGAGTTTTCCATTTTACAGTATCTCGCCGCGCAGAAGGGCAAGGTCGTCTCTGTGAACGACATCTACGAAAACGTCTGGCATGAAAAGTATATGCCGGCGTCGAACAATACGGTTATGGTCCACATCGTGAACCTCCGAAAGAAGCTGGAGCGCAATCCCGCTGAGCCGCGCCTGATCCGCACCGTGTGGGGAAAGGGGTATCAGATTGACTAAAAAATCTGCCTTTTCCTCGCTGCGGACGAAGCAGCTGCTCGTGCTGCTGGTCGCGATCGCATGCGCGGCGGCGGCCTATTTCGTGGCGAACTGGATCGGCGACACACTGATCGAGAAGGTCTATCTCGACCAGAAGGCCATGCAGAAGCGCGAGCGGGCCATCGTCAGCGAGCTGCAGACCTATGTGCAGGAAAACCGCATCTCCTCGCGTGATACCGATGCCGTGGCCCGCTGGTCGATGAGCAAGAGCGATACCTATGTGATGCTCTACCGGAACCAGCGGCTGGCCTTCGAGGCCGGCTGGTGGGGCGTGGACGATGTGGACGAGACGGATGCGCCGCCGCTCCTGTCCAATTCCGCGGGCGTCTATCCCATCTACTTCACCGACGGGCCGATGCAGGCCGTGGTCTATGACTTTTCCGAATCGCGGCTCTATACGCTGACGACGATCGTGAGCGTGCTCATCGGGTGCTTTGTGCTGATGTGCTTCATGCTCAGCTACAATGGCCGCATCACGCGCACGATCGTGACGATCGCGGCGGAGGTCGAGCAGATCGGCCGCGGCGATCTGACCGCGCGGCTTGAAAAGCCCCGCGGTAATGATGAGCTGGCGGGCCTGACCGAGAGCGTCGAGCGGATGCGCGCCTCGCTCCTGCACAAGACTGAGGAGGAGCAGAAGGCCCTCAAGCAGAACTCCGACCTCATCACCGCCCTCTCGCACGACATCCGCAATCCGCTCACGGCCCTGCTCGGCTATCTCGACATCATCTCCGCGCAGCGCGATCTGCCGCCCGACACGGCGAGCTATCTCGCTGCCTGCCAGGAGCGCGCGGGGCGCATCAAGCAGCTGACGGAAGAGCTGTTCCGATACAGCCTGCTGTTTTCGAACGATGAGCTGCCGATGCGGCTGGAGACGTATGACGCTTACGTCCTGCTGGAGCAGCTGCTCGGCGAGGCGCAGGCGGAGCTGGAGAGCGCGGGTTTTGCCACGCGGATGGTCATGCCCGACACGTTCTGCCGGGTGCGCGTGGATGTGCCGTATTTCAAGCGGGTGCTCGACAATCTTTTTGCCAACGTCCGCAAATATGCCGACCCGGCGCAGCCCGTGTCCATCGCGGCCCTGCCCGAGGACCGGACGCTGCACATCTGCATCTGCAACACCATCCGTGCCGATTCCGGCCAGGTGGAGAGCAACAAGATCGGCCTGCGCACGGCGGAAAAGATCCTGACGCAGATGGGCGGCAGCTTCCGCCGCCACGAGGCGGACGGGAAATTTACCGCCGAGGCCATCCTTCCGATCGTCCCGGAGGACGCGGACGAGTAGGAGCGGCGTAATCTTAAATTATTCTTAAAAATCAGGCGAAGGACTTCTCATCCGGAAAAAACCTGATATGATGGGGACAACAAAGCAATCATTGTGCGCGGTTCTTCCGCAGAAAGGAAACTGACTATGAAACATCGTATTTTTGCCCTGTTTCTGGTGCTCGTGCTGCTGGTCGGCGTGCTGGCCGGCTGCAGCAAGAAAAATAATGGTGACAGTGACACCAGCAATGGAAACTCCGGCATTGTCACGCCGACGAAAAACGACCAGTCGCAGGTGACCTCGAAATATGCCTATAAGCCGACGTATCTGACCGTACCCGCCGAGGTGGACAGCGTGACGGGCGTGGCGGCCAAGGGCAGCACGGTCTGGTTCACAGCCAGCATCCCCGACGGGGAGCAGACCGAGACCTACACCTACACCGACGAAAACGGCGAGGAACAGACCGACACCTATACATATACCAATTACCGGACGGCGCTCTATTCGCTCGACCTCGACAGCCAGGTCTGCGCTGAGGTGCAGGGCCTGACGCTCCCGTCCGTCGAAGAGGGCTGGGAGGGCAGCAGCTACGTCAACAACTTCCAGGTCATGGACGACGGCAGCATCTGGATTTTCTGCATGGTCAATCAGTATAAGACCGAGCTGCCCGACGATTTTGATCCGAATACACAGGACGAATGGCAGTATCAGGTCAATGAGAACAAGACCGTCATGGTCCACCTTGACGCGACCGGTGCCGAGCTGACCCGCTTCGACCTGATCCCGCCGCAGGACGAAACGACGGACGGCACAGCCTCGCCCGACACGGTGGTCGGCTCCGCCAGCGGCGGCGACATCGTGACGTACGACATGCCGGCGGGCTATTATTCCAACATCTCCTCCGTCGTGGTCAGCGAGGATGGAACGATCTACGGCTATGACTGGCAGAACGTCTACCTGTTCGACAGCGAGGGCAAATATCTCGCGACGATCGAGGCCGGAGACAACGGCGGCGAGCTGAAACGCCTCGACGCGAACACCGTTGGCTCGATCACCTACATCTACGACGCCGAGAACGAGACCGGCACGAACTATTTCGTGCCGATCAACGTCGAGACAAAGTCGTATGACACCGAGCACAAGACCGCGCTGCCCAACAGCGCGTGGGACATCTATCCCGGTGTCGAGGAATATGACTTCCTCTACAACTACAACAGCAAGATCTTCGGCTACATTTCGTCGAGCGACACCTCGGAAAAGCTGCTCGACTGGATGGACAGCGACATCAACCCGAACAACATGAGCAGCTTTGCCGTGATGAACGATGGCCGCATCATCGCCGTCCTGAACCACTGGGACGACGAGACCAGCGTCAACGAGCTGGTGCTGATGGAGCGCGTAGACGCCTCGAGCCTCCCGGAAAAGACCGTCCTGACGCTCGCCTGCTTCTATCTGGACTATAACATCCAGCAGAAGATCGTCGACTTCAACAAGACGAGCGACGCCTATCGCATCGTGGTCAAGGACTATTCCGAGTTCAACACGAACGACGATTACAGCGCGGGCCTCACCAAGCTGAACACCGAGATCATGTCCGGCGTCATCCCCGACATGTTCCTGACCGAGAATCTGCCCATCGAGCGCTACGCGGCCAAGGGCATCCTGACCGACCTCTACGAACTGATCGACAGCGACTCCGAGCTGACGCGCGAGAGCTTTGTCCCCCAGATCATCCAGGCCTGCGAGACGGACGGCAAGCTCTACGAGCTGCCCGCGAGCTTCATGGTCCAGACTGCGTTCGGCCTTTCGAAGGTCGTGGACGGCTATGACGTCTGGAACGTCGCGGCCGTGCAGGACGCGATGACCAAGCTGCAGGAGGACGCCTACGTCTTTGACTATTACACCACGCAGCTCTCCGTCATGAGCACCTGCATCTCCAACAACCTCTCCGCGTTCGTCAACTGGCAGACCGGCGAGTGCTCGTTCGACAGCGAGAGCTTCGCGGCCCTGCTGAACTTTGCAAAGACCTTCCCGGCGGAATTCGACTGGGAGGCTTACGACAGTGAGCACAGCGGCGAGTATGCCGATGATGCGACGATGATGAAGAACGGCCAGAAGCTGCTTTCGTCGGCATATCTGTACGGCTTTGAGGATTACCTGTACAGCATGAGCCAGTACGAGGGCGAGGACATTACCTTTGTCGGCTATCCGTCCGAGGACGGCACGAGCAACCATCTGTTCTCCACCAGCCAGACCTTCGCCATCTCCACCACGTGCAAGGCCAGGGACGTTGCGTGGAACTTCCTGAGCCAGCTGGTGCGCGAGGACTATCAGTCCGGCGACAACGTCTGGAACTTCCCGGTCAACCAGAAAGCCTTTGATGCAAAGATGAAGGAGGCCATGACCGAGGAATATCAGACTGACGAGAACGGCAACCAGATCCTCGACGAGAACGGCGACCCCATCAAGATCCCGAAGACCACGTACTACACCGCCACGGCCTCTTCCACTACGCTGGACAGCAGCGATCCGGGGCGCGTGGACATCTACGCGCTCAGCCAGGAGCAGGCGGATCAGATCCTGGACGTCATCTCCAAGACAACGCGCCTTTCCGTCTACGACGAGTCCATCATGGACATCGTCAACGACGAGGCCGCACCCTTCTTCGCCGGTCAGGCGACCGCGGAGGAAACGGCTTCCGCCGTCCAGAGCCGCGTGAAGCTCTACGTCGCCGAGCAGAGCTAAGCATTTCCCGGGGCGGGCAATGCCCGCCCCAACGGAAACCCAAAATAGAATTTGTAGGGGCCGATGCCCTCATCGGCCCTCGCCCCGCCGCAGCGGAAAAGCCTCCCTTGTGCAAAGGGAGGTGTCAAAAATCGAAGATTTTTGACGGAGGGATTGTTGTTTCACGATTTTCCAACGCACCTCAATAGACGCTATAGGGGCGGGCATTGCCCGCCCGATACCAACCAAGACATTTACCCCAGGCAGGAAAGGATCGCCATGCTCAAACTACCAACTCGACAAACCGCGCATCCGGGCGCAAAGACGCTCTGGAAAAACGCGAATCTGAAGGTTCGGGATTTTCTGAACTCCATGTGCTTCTCCGGGCCGAGTTTCCTCGGGATGCTGATCTTCTATCTCGTCCCGTTTGGCGTGGTGATCTACTATTCGTTCATCGCGGGCGTCGTGGACAACAGCTTCGTGGGCCTGAAAAACTATATCGCCGTCTTCGACAACGCCGCGTTCCGTACCGCGGCGAAGAACACCGCCGTGTTCACGGGCCTCGCCGTGCCGCTGGCGGTGGTGCTGTCGATGCTGCTGGCCCTGATGCTCGAGGCCCGCATCCCCGGCAAGAGCCAGTTCCGTACCTGCTTTTTAAGCCCGATGATGGTGCCCATCGCGTCCATCATCCTGATCTGGCAGGTGCTGTTCCATTCAAACGGCGTCGTCAACGAATTTTTGATGGTCTTCGGCGCGGACAAGATCAACTGGCTGAAATCCGACTATTGCATGGTCGTCATCGTGTCGCTCTTCCTCTGGAAAAACCTCGGCTATAACATGATCCTGTTCATGGCCGCGCTCAACAACATCCCGAAGGAGCTGATCGAGGCGGCGGAGCTGGACGGCGCGACGGGCAGCTATATCTTCTTCCACATCAAGCTGCGCTACCTCTCCCCGACCGTCCTGTTCGTGACGATTTTGTCCATCATCAACTCGTTCAAGATCTTCCGTGAAATTTATCTGCTCACGGGCGATTACCCATACGACGGACTCTACATGCTCCAGCATTTCATGAACAACATGTTCAAGCATCTCGATTATCAGCGCCTGTCCGCCGCAGCGGTTTTCCTCGCGATCGTGATCGTGATCCTGATCGCGCTGCTGTTCCTGATCGAAAATTGCTTCGGAAAGGACGTGGAAGGATGAAAAAGAAGCGCTATTTTTCCCGCACGGTCATCGTGCTGCTGGCCATCCTGTTCGCGTTCCTCTTCGTCATGCCGACGCTGCTCACCATCACGAACTCGTTCATGACGCAGAGCGAGATCACAGCCAACTACGGCCAGGTCTTTGACAATGCCAAGGACGGCAAAAGCTATATCTCCAAAACCATCAACCTGAAATTCATTCCGGACAAAGTCTCGTTCAGTCAGTATTGGACGGTCCTGCTCAAAAGCCCGGATTACATCTATAAGCTCTGGAATTCCATCATCCTCACCGTGCCGATCGTCTTCGCGCAGCTCATGGTCGCGTCCATCGCGGCCTACGGCTTCACGCGCTGGCGCGGCAAGGTGCGCGATTCCATCTTCTTTTTCTATGTGATCCTGATGCTCATGCCCTATCAGGTCACGCTCGTGCCGAACTATCTGGTCTCCGACTGGCTCGGCATCCTGAACACCAAGTGGGCCATCCTGCTGCCCGGCGCGTTCGCGCCGTTCTCAGTATTTCTGCTCACGAAGTTCATGCGGCGTATCCCGGTGTCGCTGATCGAATCGGCTAAGCTGGACGGCGCGGGCGAGTGGCAGATCTTCTGGCGGATATGCATGCCGCAGTGCCGCGCGGCGCTCTATTCCATCGCCATTCTGGTCTTTATCGACTATTGGAACATGGTCGAGCAGCCGCTCATTCTCCTGCCGGATGCGTCGCAGCAGCCGCTGTCCGTCTATCTGTCGCAGATCAACGCCGGCGAGATCGGCATTGCCTTCGCCGCCGCCGTCGTGTATATGATCCCGGGTCTGCTGCTGTTCCTGCACGGCGAGGCGTATCTCGTCGAGGGCATCGCATATTCCGGTTCTGTCAAGGGTTAACCGCAACGAGAGAGGATATTTACCATGGAAGAAACAAAAGTCAGCAAACGGGAATGGGTCAAGACCGCCGCGATCATCTTTCTGGCGATCCTGCTGGTTCTGACCTTCTTCTCCAACACGATTATGAACGCGACGCTCCCCGAGGTGGCCGCGCAGCAGATCGAGGGCGGCACGATCAACGCCAAGATCCGCGGCTCCGGCACGGTCGGCGCGAACGAGACCTATGACGTGACCATCAACCAGACGCGCAAGATTGCGAGCGTTCTGGTCAAGGTCGGCCAGTCGGTCAACGCGGGCGACACGCTCTTCCTGCTGGAATCGCAGGAGTCCGACGAGGTCAAGGCCGCGCAGGACGAGCTGGATCAGCTGGAGCTGAGCTATGAAAAGTCCCTCATCGACGCGGGCAACAACTCGGCCAAGGAGAACCACGAGGTGCAGAAGGCCCGCGACGCCTATAACGAGGCCCTTGCCATCTACCATCAGTACAGCACCATGGACGCCACGCGCCTGGCCTCGGAGCAGGCCAAGGCCGACGCTGCGCAGAAGGCTGCCCAGGCCAATTATGATTCCCTGCAGGCGCAATATACCGATGCGTCCAGCGCCAAGGAGTACACCGACGCGCAGGCCACTGTCTCCGAGCAGACGGCGAATGTTAAGACTTTGCAGAACAATATCACGGAATATACGCAAAAGATTCAGGAATTGCAGATGGGTGCGCCTGTGCGGTCTGTCGATCAGATCAATGCAGATATCAGAACAGAGAATGACAATCTGAATGATTTGCTGAAAAGCAACGCAGAAAACATTGCAAAGTATGAATCGTATTATACGAAGTTATCGGAGTTGGCCGGTGGCCGCGATGAAGTGATGCAGGCTTACTGCGCGATGAGTCCGGAGGAGTTAGCCGCAGCGCTCGGTGGAAAGGCGACGACGGAAGATGCTGAAAATGTGAAGACAGCATATGATAAGCTCAACGCCTACTACAAGGGAAAAGCAAAGGCAGAAGCGAATATTGCAACTTTGCAGGACGAACTGAAGCTTGCGCAGGAATATACAACAACGGCACAGACGATTCAAGAGTATCAAAACAAGCTCAATACGACCAATCAGGCGCTTATGCAGGCACAGTCTGCGTTGGGCAATGCCCAGAATATCGTCAACCAGTACGATAACAACCTCAAGGCGCTGAAGGCTTCCGTCGATCAGGCCAAGAGTACCCTGACGGCGGCGCAGGAGGCCGCGACCAAGCTGCAAAACGCCTCCACCGCCGCTGAAACGGTCAAGTCCACAAAGGCGTCGCTCGAAGAACTGCTCTTCACGCAGCAGCTCGGCGACTCGAGTTATCTCGACATGCAGGCCGCGAAGGAGAACATCGAAAAGAAAAAAGAGGCGCTGGCCAAGTTGACGGCCAACGCCGATGAGCTCGAGGTCAAGGCGAAGGTCGGCGGTGTGATCGCCTCGATCGAGGTCACAGCCGGCAATTCCATTGGCCCGGATACTCCGCTGGCCAAGCTGAACGTGGCCGACCGCGGCTACACCATCAAGATTTCCGTCACCGCCGAGCAGGCCAAGCGCGTCAAGGTCGGCGACAAGGCCGACGTCGTCAACTATTGGGGCGGCAATGTCGAGGCCGTGCTCGAAAACATCGCGCGCGACCCGAACACCAGCGGCAACA
>QWCN01005674.1_pt1 | contig 12102 bp, 13 predicted proteins | sample 1972711 | NCBI WGS metagenome assembly QWCN01 (sample SAMN09866707, study PRJNA288562) | Human gut metagenome isolate term1_stool, whole genome shotgun sequencing... | isolation source: gut | host: Homo sapiens | place: USA: California | reverse complement strand
TTTGAACACGGGGTACCAGTTGTCGTTGTACTGGTTGATCGCCACGAGGAACTTGCGCAGCGGCACCTGCACCACACCCAGCACCGTCTTCTTCAGTGAGAGAAGGGACCGCTCGCACTTGATCGTGATGCGAATCATGGGGTTGACCTTGGGCAGTGCGCCGGGGTAGTCGAAGGAGAGCGAGTTGCTGTGGCCATCCCAGTCGGGGTAGCCCTCGTTCAGCGGCGTGGAGGACGTGCTGTAGCGCTCGTTGCCCCACGGCAGCAGCGTCACCTTCGCGTAGATGTTGCAGTTCGGCCGGTTCTAGGGATGAGGCGGAGAGGATAGCAAAACCGCGGGAACGTCGAGGTCCGTGGCCTGCTGGATGATGACGGTCAGGAAGCCGGGAGAGGAGAGGATGTCGTCATCCACCTGGAAGGAGTTGCGGTGCTGCGCCGATGTGTACGGGGCCTTGAACGCCACGGTGGACAAGTCAATCTCGTTCGTTTCGTCCGTGGTCGGGATAGAACCCGCCAATCCGCTTTTGGAGGACACAGACTCGGAGGTCATGGAATCGGAGTCGGAAACATGCTTGTTCAAATAGCGATTGCTGCGGAGGGAAATATGCTCCTCGGACGGGGATTCGTCGTTGTCCTCCTTCTTCAGGAACGGCGCCTTCACCATCGTATCGTAAAAATGGATGGTACTCTCACCGATAGGCCGATTCACGGGGAAAAGCGTGAACAACTGCTCCTGATTGACTATGGACTCGGGCTTTCCAGTGCAAGGGGAAATGGAGTCAGCCGTTTCACAGCATTGCTTATGACAGTACTTTAGACACAGGGAACACTGATACGCAGGATTGAATGCAGCTAGAGTGTGATCACGGAAAAGGAAGACAGTACAAAGAATGCGTTCGCCACAAAACTCGCAGTTCTCAAACAAAGGAATAACAGCAGGAGCAAACCTGTGGATGTGTTGTTCCGTCATTTGAAGCACTGTGTTACGCCGGTACGAAGAGAAGTGGGGTGATGGACTTGCCCCCAGGATTTCAATCCACGGGATGGAATCGTGTTTCTGAAGAAACAGACCATTTCTGAAGAAACCAACTAAACAACAAAAGGGCAACAACGATGACGATGATGAAAACCGCATCACTCGCGTTCTGCGCAGGTGCATTTGGGGCGGCCTCTTCACGAGGATGCGGGTCGTTCTGCGCACCTGCATTCGCTGGCTGGTTTCCCTGGGCAGCGCGGTTGGTCTGGATCCAATTCCAGGAAATGCGCAGAAGGGATGTCACGATATTCACAAAAAGGAAGACGGGGCTGAAGCCGCCGATGAAGAAATGACTGTTGCCCACGTTGAAGTTCGCAAATCCGGGAAAGCCCCCGTTCAAGAAATCGAAGAAGCGATTTCCCATCCGGCCCTGTCTCTACAGCCTAATAGAAGGCAGCGACAACGTACCGTGTGCTCCGACTCTTCAAAGTGAGCCGCTGGGCGTTTTGGAATGCTTTCGGATTCACGAGGATCCTTCTCTTCGTCTCCAGCGCCGTAAATCGGAGTCACTGTTTCCCTCGTCACTCGGCATTTGCACACCGGGCAGTCGTCCCTTCCCTGGTCCAACCACTACACCTCACGATGAAAGAAAACGTCCTACAACCACAAGACACTTCCAGCTACGCATCAAGCACAACCATCAGCGCTCACCAAAACAAATGGCCGCAGGGAGTGATCACCGGATCGGAAGGTGTTTCGTAGCAGATACAGCAAGAAAAGGACTTGGAGCCGTTTGCCTTCACGTTGTCTGTTGAAGCGTTCTACGCGCTTATGCGCAGTGCGTGCAAAGCCACCTTTTCCGACATTGAGAAGGGAAGAGTGCAGTACGGAAATGAGGGGGGATCCCCACAATTCGAGTCCCAGAGAGGGAAAAACGAACCGTTTCAGGCACAAACAGGGCAATACTAAAACAATAACCTCACTTCGCTTTCACGGGCGTCTTCTCCTTCTCCTCGGCCAACGAACCCAGGGGCTTCTCGTAGAATGGAATGGCGACCGAGCCGGTGAACTAGGAGTGAGTAGGCAGTAGCACAACCACCTTCAAGCAGATGCTCGCAATGCGGTTGGAGTCGATGTACTTGAACGCAGTCGCCAGCACGCAGCGGATGTTCGCCAGCAGCTCCTCGTCCGTGAAGGAGAGCTTTCCGGTTCTGACGCTCGTCGTGGTCGCGCAGTTCACGAAGAGCAGCGCGGTGCTCAGGCCCTTCTCGAGGTTCTTCTTCAGCTTGTCCGTCTCCCAGTCCAGCTTCACGGGGACGGGGTGCTTCTTCGCCTTCATGCACGCCTTGCCCAGCACGGAGGGAATCATGGGGACGATCGCCTCATCGGCGAGAATGCGCTCGTAGCTCTTCAGCAGATCTCTCTTCTGCTCGTAACGGACGAACGTGGAACGCAGCTTGTCGATCGTCACCACCTTCGACACGCCGCTGACGGGATCCTCCTTCAGGAGGTCCTTCACCTTCTCGGCCGTGTTGGATACGATGAGCAGCGCGGAGTCGCCGTCCTCGGTGTTGAACAAGCTCTTCTTCAGCACGATCTTCACGGGCGTGTTCTTTCGCTTTCCATCGAACGTGTACTCGATCTCCACGTTCACCGTGTAATCCTCTTCCAGAAGGGACTTGTCGCTCCGCTCTTTCGTCTTTTCGCCAACCAATTTGATCACGCGGCAAGCGTCCAATATCTGCTTATCCGTAATGTTCAGCGTACTGGTAAAGGACATGATCGGGTGCGTATTTGTCCCGCTTTCAACGAGAGGGCGTTTCGATGAAAACGGCGATGTGGTTTTGTTTCATTCTCTCTGTGTAATGGTTTGCAACAAACAATACACTGTGTATATCATTGATTCGCGAGCTTGCGTTCCAATTCCTATTTATTAAACCAAATCAGCATAATCACCTCCAACTTCTTCTGCGATGCACTCTTCTCCTTCGCATCAGCGATCTTATTTGATTTGTGAATCGACGTCATCATTCGTCGCATCGCACCCAAGTCCGGAAGCGGAAGGCGCTCCCGGATTGGCCGTGCATTTTTGTCCACTTTCGGCAATTCTGGAGCCTGTCGTTTTCGGAATGACTCTTCTATCTGTCATTTCACTTCATGAATCATACTGCGAAGTGGAGAATGATCACGGGAGGAATAGTCTGAACTGGAATACGAATAGGAGTAAGAAGAGTACGAATCGGAGTCGGAGCGGGATTTCCTTCTGGTTTGCTTCCGCTTCGACTGCCGATCGCGACTGCGTGACCGAGAAACCTTCCTTCTCTCCCTCGAAGTGTGATCATCGTTCCGTTCTGCTTGCGGCTTTCCCTCACGTATTCTACCTCCCGTGGAATTGTTATACTCCATATTCCCTATGCACCGAGTACACAATTCCACTCTCCGAATAATGGCAAACCAAATCAGGTCAATCGATGAACGCTGTTGACTTGCTTGGTTACTGCAATCCGAACAACACGCTTGTCGTTCTGTTAGACGCTTCGAATGCATCAAGCCGTCCATTGCCGTGTTCCCTTATAATGCATAGAATCTGCTGAAATAGTTGAGTGCTATCAGAAGGCACGATTCCCCTCTTCTCGCATTGCTTCAGCGTCGGAATTGCACAATGCGTACCCATTCCCCTTCCGTTTCAGTCTAGGCTGCAGCTCTACATTGATTCCGCTATCGAAAACGTGATTCTCCTCGGAACGGTTGACAAATTGCCGTTCCCTTCTCTCTTCCGTTTCTTTTCCACAGAGCCGTGTGAACACGGATATACAGTTTGTGTGAAAGACTTGAGGGAGAGTGCGCTGCGGTGGAGTGCATTCTCTCTAAACGCGCCTCAAAACCTCCCTCCTCCACTGCGTGGAACGGACGGTCCGGTACACTCCAATTCCCATATTAACACATAGGATACGTTCACGGGCATCACGATGCGCGAGAGAATTCCCGGAATCATTCGTCAAACCGCAGCATCCATAGAGTCCATTCCGGTCGCGGAGAAGCAGGCCTATGACGCACTCGCGCAGTGCATCGGCGAGAATGGCCCTGTCGAAGACTACACCGACTCCACGCTTCTCGGCGAGCTCTTCCGCGTGAAGCTTGCCCGCAGCTGCCGCCAGGGCCTTCACTGGCACGCCATCTCCTGGTGGCTGGCGGAGAACTACGAGTACTTCCTCCTGGACGCACTCCACGCCTCCCTGAAACGCCCCGACCAGCCCGACGACCTCTTCTGGTACTTGAAGAAGCGCGGACTGGAGGGCGCCTTGCCGCTCTTTGCGGACTGCGCCGCGCCTCTTGTTGACGCGGCCTCTCAAACCACGGCTCTCACGCCCGCGCTGTTCCGTCTGGCGCTGCTGCGCAACTTGTGGGGCAACAAGGCGGACCTGAGCATGTCCGGCGGCGTAGTGTCGCAGAAGGAGCTCAAGAGCGACTCTGCCAACCTCCTCCTCCTGGACGACATCGACGCCGTCTACGAATACTACTGCCGTGAGCGCGTCACCGCCGTCACCATCATGGCAGACAACACCGGCTTCGAAGTGCTCTGCGACTTCCTCCTCGCCGCGCTCCTCCTCCACTTCAACGCCGCACTCTGCATCACCTACGTCGTGAAGGCCGCGCCCGTCTTCGTCTCCGACGTCACGCTGCCCGACGTGGACATCACACTCAACGCCATGGCTGCCTCCTCCAGCGGTTGTCTTCTCTCCTCTTGCTCATCCCTAGCGCTGCAATGGATCGCCTCCACGCTGCGAGAAGCGCGTCAAGCCGGTCGTTTCGTGCCGGTTGCATCGTCCTTCCTCTGCACGGCGGAACCCGGGTGGAACATGCCGCTGTCGCTGGCGGAGCTGCTGGGCCGACAGGGCCTGCAAGGCCTGCTCATCAGCAAGGGAGACGCCAACTACCGACGGCTGCTGGGCGACCTGCACTGGCCGTACGACACGGCGCCGAAGGCGGTGCTGGAGTACCTGCCGTGCGCCGTGCTGGTGATGCGCACCATGAAGAGCAACGTGAACATCGGCATCAGCGAAGAGCAGCAGACACGGGCGGCGCAGTTCGACGCGAAGTGGGACTGCAGCGGGAAGGTGGGGATGATCCAGTTCTATCACTGGCGTGTTTGTAACAATCACAACAACTGTAGAAGTCGTACTCGGAGTCCGCCCGCTTCACCACCTTCTTGTACGCCTTCTCCAGGTCCTTCGTCAGGATGACGTAGCGGTTGCGCCGGATCGCCTGCAGCCCCGCCTCCTGGCAGATCGACGCGATGTCCGCGCAGCTGATCTTCTGCGGACGGTTCACGAACGACTCCAAGTCCACCTCCTCGCTCAGGTTCATTTTCGCCGTGCACGCCTGGAACACCAGTCGCTTCTGCCGGCGGTCCGGCAGCGGGAACTCCACCTTGCGGTCCAGCCGTCCCGGTCGCATCAGCGCCGGGTCCAGCATCTCCGGGCGGTTGGTCGCCATGATCACCTTCACGTTGGTGGTCTGGTCGAAGCCGTCCATCTGCGTCAGCAGCTCCATCAAAATGCGCTGCACCTCGCGGTCGCCACTCCCGTGGTCGTTTCGCTTCAGCGCCACCGCGTCGATCTGAACGTAACGCCCGCTCCGCACGCCCACCTCGTCGATGAAGATGATACACGGCGCGTTCTCGCGCGCCTTGCTGAAGATGTCGCGCACCATGCGCGGACCGTCGCCAAGCCACTTCTGCACGAACTCGCTCGCCACCACCTGGATGAAGTTCGCCGTCGTGGCGTTCGCCACCGCCTTCGCCAGCATCGTCTTACCCGTGCCCGGAGGACCGTACATCAGCACCTACGGGGGAGCGATTCGCATCATCGCCTACTCCGCGAGGAGGGTCAATGCCGATCTGGGAGAAGATTTCGGGGTGCAGGAGGGGCAGCTCCACGGCCTCGCGCAGCTCCTGCTTCTGGACATCGAGACCTCCGATGTCCTGGTATGTGACGGTCGGCTTTTCTGTCATAATCTTGATATCGTTGTCCGCCTGCGGGGGCAGAATGTCCACCACGGCGCTCGAACCCGGATGAATGCAGACGCTGCACCCCGGCTTGAGCAGGTCCTTGTTCAGCGTCCTACCGGTCAGAGAATAGGGAAACGCCGACGCGAGCACGGGCGCATACATGGACGCACTGTCGCCCACCTGGATGATGGCGTAGTTGTCGTCCACCATTTCGATAAACTGCGCGATGTTGCGGCAGCCCTTTGTGATTCGCTTCACGTCCTATGGCTCAAACGCGCCCCAGACACGAACTTCTTTTGCGTGGACCAGCTCCTTCCGCAGATTGATTATATCGTCCTTCAGATAGCGCGTCTATGCGTTTGAAACCCACTCTGCAGACGAATACGCTCACATCGATGGAGTTTATTTCCTCTTCCAATGATTTCACCTTGCGGTAGGGATCTGTTTCCTTCTAGACCGTTAGCGTCCGTGGAAGGAATCCATACTTCGCATGCCGAAGAAAGGCGGTTGTGCATCTCCAGGAGGGACGCGATGGCAGGGTCGACAGTGCTCATTCCTTCCGCCTTCAATTCAATGCCTAAGACTGACACTACGTTCACTGAAACTCCCGCCTCGGGAAAAAGCTCATTCTTTCTGTTCTATGAAGCTGAATCACCCCAGAAGCGAGAGCGCCACACGCTCGACCCATGTCTGTACCCTAGCCGCTCATTCGAGTCTCTCTTTGGAGGAAGTGAAGACGATCAGCGCTACTGTCGAACGAAGCAAGAAACGCATCTCAAGGAGCGTGGAGAAGCTCGCCAAGTATAAGCAGTTCATCGAACAGTGCTGCTTGTCATCTTTGATAAAGAACTACTACACACAGTGTGGGTGTCTGTCCGGAGCGCTGACGCTGTAGATATAAACGAAAAGCGAACAGTCAAGTCCGTGGCTCTTCTCGAAACCTCTCAACCGGATAACCGTGTCGTAACTGAGCAGGCGGATGTGGCTCCGAAGTGCACATTCGCCGTGATACAGGACCAAGGATTTATGGATTTCCTTGTCAAGAGTGCGTTTGCCGCTCATTTATCACCACTAGACTCGAAGCGATCGAAGCAGTCCGCAGAGGTGGCGACCTTCCTGTCCACCGTCCATTTATACCGTTCTGAACTGACGGTCATTCATCGGGAGTATCCCAAGCTTATAGCTGCCTTCCGGCCTCTCACAGCCGTTTTGTAATTCACCCGCACTTCTGTTTTCTCGAACAAACACGCTAATCCGTTGTCCCTAACGGAATCGTCTCCGTCTCCGTCACTGCCAGCACCGCATCGCTCCCCTCCCTCACAATGAATCCACAAACTGCCGACTGCGGTTTGGCAACCACGCCCAGCAATCGCTTCTACCCATCATTCCATACCCTTTCCACCACCTCCCTCAGGTCGATTTCCAGAATGCCCTCACTCCCCGTGACCCACAGCATCCCTCCAGCACAGTAGGACAGACACGGCTTCTGCAGCTCCTGCTCTAGCCGTCACTCACACGCTCCTTCTCCACCCAGTCTAAGCACGCTGACACAGCTCGCCACACGGCAGTCTATCAAGTGGATGAAGCACTCGCTCTTCCTGCGCCAGCCGGCGGATGGCACGATCGCGTAGCACAGCGTAGATGTGGCGAAGCCCACGCTTTGCAGGCAGCAGTTCGGCCGTATCTGCGAATCACTGAACGTGCAGTTGCCCACCACCCAATCAGCCACCACACGCTGGTGCGCTGCGTCGAAGAGAAGAAGGCGGCCCTTCTGCGTACCGGCAACCACCAGCGTGTGCAGCGCGTTGCAGGCGACGTGCGTGAAGGGCGGCCAGCCCCTCACCTGCGCTACTGTCTAGGCCTCATTCTCCTTCGCTTTGGCTACCGTTTCCTGAAGTACGTCCTTCACTAGGTGAAGATGCAACAGACGCACGCCTTCTCGTGAGGAGCGGCAGACGAAGGCGCCAAACACAGAGGGATTCGCACAGAGACAATCCACCTTCTCCTGCTGTCCTGACGAGGAGTCCAAAAACGAGGGGTGCGTGGGGGCATCTAGGATGAAACGTACACACCAGCCGTCACCCTTCCACTGCACAGTCAACCCATTGTCGCGGTTCTTCTCGATTCTGAGCAGCACGCCGCTCTTCCTCCACACCACGCCATTCTCTCTCAACTCACACTCCTCCACCTCCTTCGTGACTTCAATGCTCGCCACACACGCCTCCACAATCGCTTCGCCACTCACGTACTGCCACAGCTCCATCACCGGCGCAACGAACGGGTCGATTCCGCCCTCCTTCACCGCTCCCAGCAGCAGTCGCAAAACGCCAGCATCCAGCGAACGCAACGCCTCCGCGCTTCGGTCCACAGCGGCCTGCAGCTCCTCCTGCCAGCGCTGCAACAACGCGCACTGCTGCTGGGGGCACGCCGAAGCGTCCGTCGCAGCTGTGAAGGCCTGCGTGAAGAGACGGAGCGTGCGGAGAGCCAGGCGGTGGAAGAGGTGCGTGAACAGCGCCTCTTCCGTGGGAGACGACGCGCGAACCGTCACCACCCGAACGGGCTCCGCGGCGACGATCTGCTCAATGGAGGGCAGCGTGGTGTTGGGGTCGTCGTGCAGCAGACGCAATGCGGTGATCAGAAGGGCGTCATTGCGGTCCAACCAGGCCTGGAGGAAGCAGGCGAGCGCGCACTGGCGGAACAGTGCAGTGGTTGGATGGAGAAGAGGGAGGAGAGAGAAGGGGAGAGAGAGGCCCTCGAAGGAGTGGGAGTGGTGGTGATAGGGAGAAAGAGCGAGCTGGGTGAGAGTGACTGTGTTCTCCTGTGTGATCCGCGACAGTGTGTTCTGCGTGATAGTGTCCATTGAAGGGTTTTGCGCGAGAGAAACTGTTGAAGGACTCAGCGAGAGAGAATCCGTTGAAGAACCCTGTGCGAGCCAGGCATCACACAGACGAAGCGTGGACAGAACAGGCTCGAGGGTGAACACGCACGGAATGGAGCGCAGACAGAACGCTCGCAGCGTGGCGGCGTCGATGAGCTGCCGCTGGAGCAGCAGACGTGTCGCCTCCATCCACTCTCCCTCGCGCGATGCACCAGAACCATCACTCGCCCCTCGGACCCACAGGTCGGCGAGCCATCGCTCCGCCACGCGTGCAGGCAGCTCACTGCCGCAGAGAGAAGGAGAGGGCAGCGAGAGGAGGAGGGCGAGCGCGGCGTCGACGAAGGCGTGGGCGAGCAGGGTCTGGAGGGTGTGGCGGAGAAGGAAGGAGGCGTCCACCTCCACCCGCTCCAGGAAGGGCGGCCGACTGACGGCGCTGATAAGTGCCAGCCGCTGCGCGCCGGCGAGAAGAGCCCAGCACTGGGAGAGGGCGTCGGAGGTCGTGGCGGGTGTGAGATAGCAGGAACAGGTGCTGTGGAGGTCGTTGAAGTAGCGCGGAATGGTCGTGGGCGGGTCGCTGTGGGCCTGCTCGCAGCGGCGCAAACAGCGGAGACAGCTCGAGTAGTCGGAGCGATAGAAGGTACACCAGGCAGCGAGCTCGCAGTCCCGGTGACGCGCGGCGAGGAGATCGAAGTGGGGAAGAAGCAGGGACGGAATGAAGGCAGCGCTGTCATCACCCATCACAACACACAGGAACAGGGCCAGTTCAGGATCGTGCTGTCGCTACGCTTAATCACACCACCCTCTGACATACCTTCAGAATCACGTTCAAACACTCCTCCACCTTCCCCGCGGCCAGCAGGAAGCAGGCGGCCTTCAGATACTCATTGCGCGAGAGAAGCACATGTGCGTTCTTCATGGCTGCCACGCGATTGCTTTCCTCGCCGAAGTCGCGACTACGAATCACCCTAACCCGCGAAACGCACTGGAAGAAGTCAGCCAGTCGGTCCTCCTTCTTCAGCTTGAACAGCGAGGACAACAGCGACGCCTTCTTCAGCGCCAGCAGGAAGAGCGCCGCCTCGAACGGGCTGCTGGACTGCTTGAAGCCGTTCTACGTCGCAGACGCCCGCCGCTGCCTACCATCGCGCACTTCAGCGCCATGTGACTGCAGGTCGAATGGTTGTGCTCCCACAGCACGAAGTGACACGCCTTGAGGTGCTTCCACGTGACGCGGCTCTCCCACTCCTCCGGGTCGAACGCCTCCGCCACGGGCGCTGCCGTGCACTTGAAGTCCCTGTAGCGATTGCTGGAGAAGGTGAACAAGGCGCTGTACTTGCCCTCCACCGGCGGAGGACTCGCCACCACAGCAACGGGCTGCGACGGTCTCTGGTCCTCCACGTGCAGCTCCTTCTTCAGCAGGAACACACATGCCTCCTTGACAATAGCGTCCTTCGACTCGGAGAGGCAGCCCTCCAGCACGGCGGAATACGGGATGGAGGAGGTAGGGAGGAGGTCCTCGGTGAGGAGAAGAACGGCGAGAAGGAAGCGGATGCCGTGTGTGTCGACGTAACCGTCGTCTCGGAAGGGCTTCAGCCGGCGGTAGATGCGCACCACCTTCCGGAACGCCTTCTCCTCCTCCGGAGAGAACTCCTCAATGGAGACAAGGTCGAAGAACGAGAGAAGGGCGTCCAACTGGCCGCAGGAGATGGGCTGGGGCGTGAGTGGGAAGCACGCATGGGAGAACGAAACGTTCCCCTTCTTCTTCTCCTCCTCCAGCTGCCACTTCCACGCCTCCTTCACCTTCTCCGCCTCAGCAGCCATCGTCGTGGCCACGGTCTGCAGGACGCTCTCCAGTCGCTGGAGCTGTTGCAGCAGGAGCAGCGTCAACAGGCTCGCCGCGGAGACCACGGGGTGCGGCGTCGCCAGAATCTGCTGCAACAGACGCAGAGAGGGTCGTGTGACAGGCGTGATGCCCGTGAGGACGGAACGAAGGGGGTGGAGGAGGTGAAGGTGAGGTGTGATGGAGGTGATGGCGTGTGGTGTGACGAGGAAGAAGGAGTCCGCGGCGAAGCAAACGGAAAGAATGGGTTCGGAGAGGGCGCGCGTCTGCGCCACGGTCTCTAGCGTGCCCTGGTTGTTGGCGAGGAGGTGGCAGATGTTGCCATATGTTACCAACACAAAGGAGGAGTCCGCGCAGATCTGGCAGTTGGTTGTTTCACTCGGCATGACCTGACAGTGACTCACTTCACTTGACATGACCTGACAGTGACTCACTTCACTTGACATGACCTGATAGTGACTCATTTCACTTGACATGACCTGACAGTGACTCACTTCACTTGACATGACCTGACAGTGACTCACTTCACTTGACATGACCTGACAGTGACTCACTTCACTTGACATGACCTGACACGCAGACCCAACGACAGTACCCTCCGAAAGGAGAAGCGTCTGCTGCGGAGTGAAGGAAGAGCGGCTGGCGTGCAGGTTGAACACGCGCACAGCCAGCCGCTGGCCCTCCTCCGTCACAACGTACACCGTGTCGCGCACGGCGCAGCAGGCGAGGGCACGCACGGGAAGCGACTGGCAAAAGACGAGACGCTTCTCCACGAAGGACACCACTTGCAGCGATTCCGCCGTGCGGAGAAGGACGGCGGATTGGTGGCGAATGGGCGTGAGTGACAGGATCGGTGTGGCGATGCTGTGCGGAGAGTGAAACTCCTCTTGAAACGCCCTGCCGGTGAGAGAATACAGCTGGTGCGAGGTGGCGACCACAATGGCAGTTGCATCGGAAACGGTCGTGACGCACGCGCACTGAATGAAGTCAGTATGAAACTCCCGCACGATTTCTACACTTCACCCTCTATCACAGCCCGTACCGCCGTGGCGCAGGACCCGGACACAGGCGGGCGAGCACTCACACAGAATGTCCTCGAGAGCATCATAGTCGCAAGGCGCCGTGTGGGGCGTAGGCAGTGCGGTCTGCTGCCGTGGCTGCAAGTGTTGTGCCTAGTCGTCACGAGGAGGAGAGAGATGGACGTAGCGTTCCCAGACGAGCTGCTGATCGTGGCTCGTGATCGTGGTGAGCGTGCCGTCTGCAGACAGGCTGGCGAACACCAGCACGTCCGTGAAGCCGAGACTGTAGGACGTCTCTGCTATCTGCTCGAAGCCGGCTTTGGTTCGCTTGAACTGCTGGGAGTGAAGATAGCCGTGCTGCAGCGTTTCAACGCACAAAAAC
>QWCN01008856.1_pt1 | contig 12103 bp, 10 predicted proteins | sample 1972711 | NCBI WGS metagenome assembly QWCN01 (sample SAMN09866707, study PRJNA288562) | Human gut metagenome isolate term1_stool, whole genome shotgun sequencing... | isolation source: gut | host: Homo sapiens | place: USA: California | reverse complement strand
GTCAGCCAGTGCCGCAAGCGGTCTAATCCCGGGGATGCAAGGGGCGAAGCCCCTTGCATAAGAAAACTATAAGTCTCCCCCTTCCCGCCGGGAAGGGGGGTAGGGGGGATGGGGGCAGCAAAGCAAGCTAAAGGCAGGGTAGGCAGGCGACAAAGAAAGCAAGCCCCCCGCCGGGTACCACAGCGACAAGGTCAGCCAGTCCCGCCGTCCCCGGTTCATGCAAAGTCAGCTACACCCGTACTGCGCCGCCATCATGGACAGAATCTCGTCACGGGTCGGGGCGGACACAGCGGCTCCCAGCCGCGTGACAGACAGCGCGGCGGCGGCATTGGCAAATCGCAACGCCCACTCCGGATCGCGCCCCTCGGCAACCGCCACGGCAAGCGCTCCGTTGAAAGTGTCGCCGGCGCCGGTCGTTTCCACAGCCTGCACCCGAATGCCCGGCACCGTGACTTCCCGCGTGCCGTCCGTCCAGTACGCACCCCGGTGCCCCAGCGTGATAACCACGTTCCGGATGCCCTTGCCCAGCAGGACGTGCGCGGCACGGCGGACGCTCTCCCCGTCGGTGATCCCGATCCCACTGCAGCCGCCCGCCTCTGTTTCGTTGGGCGTGAACCAGTCGATGCCGCACAGCAACTCGTCCGGCAGGGGCTGCCACGGCGCGGGATTCAGCAGGAACGGCTTGCCCGCCGCCTGCGCCAGCCGCTTCGCCTCCGCTACGGCGGAAAGATCAATCTCCAGCTGTGTCAGCACGGCGTCCGCATCGGCGAAATCCGCCTCCGCCGCCCGGACATCCTCCGCACCGATGTTCCGGTTGACGCCCGGAATCACCAGAATGCGGTTCTGCCCGTCGCGCTCGTCAATCTCGATCAGCGCACAGCCCGTTTCCGCCGTTCCGTCCTCGCGGATGTAGCGGTCACGGAAGCCCTCGGCGGCAAAATGCCTGCGCAGAGTCTCGCCGAACACGTCCTGCCCGACCCGCGTGATGAACCACGCGTCCGCGCCGGCGCGTGCCGCCGCCGTCATCTGATTGCATCCCTTTCCTCCGATTCCTATGTGCAGGCTGCTGCCCATCACCGTCTCGCCTGCCGCCGGCAGGTGCGGCGCAAACCCGGTCAGGTCTGCGTTGCTGCTGCCCGGGACTATGATCTTGACCTTTTTTGTGGTGCTCATGATTTGTCTCTCCCCTCTTGTTCCATGGTTGATTTACGGGCTCGGTGCTTATCCGTTCCCGGTCTGTTTATCCGTCCGCATCAATGCTTTTCTGCATCCCCCGACAAAACACGAAAAATCTCAAAATACATTCCGCCGGGGGCTGCCGCCTGTGTCACTCCACTCTCACCCGCAGGATAAAGCGCCGCGCTGCGTGTGGCGGCAGGGAGGCGGGATAGCCGTGCGCCTCGGCTTTGTCGGGCGCGTCGTAGGGAGCGGTGCAGCATTCCAGCGCAATGTTGTAGTAATCGCGGAAGGCGCCGTTATTGATCCAGATGCCGACATAGGGAACCGCGGCAGAGGCGGAATCTGCCCGGTAATCCAGCGTAAAGCTGTGCCCGGACGCCGTGTACATACCGGTGAGCCAGCCTGCCGGCGTGGGCTGGGTGTAGTAATACTTGTAGGCGGCGCCGGTACCGGGGGCATAGCCGGTCAGACGGTCAAGCGGGAGCGCATCGGCAGGCGTGGCGCCGAACATATAGTCCACCGGCGCGTCGGCGGGGAACGGCGTGCGGATGCGCAGATCGTCCTGCCCGCGGAGCATACAGTGCGCAGCCCACAGGCAGGGGAAGGCAACATCGCCCCGGTTGGTCAGCGTGTAGGTCAGCGCCAGCGCGCCGTCCGCCTCCGCGCGCACCTCCTTGCAAAAGGACACCGGGAACAGGCGGGAATCCGCCCGGAACGCAACGCCGTCCGGCAGCTCCTCCACCGTCATCGGCAGGCGGCAGACCTCGCCGTGATCCGGCAGTGTCATGCCCGCATAGCGCCCGGTGAGCGGCGTGTACGGATCAATGGTAGGGAACATATCGTCCCACGAGGCACACTCGGATTCAATGTACCTGCCGTCATACGCCAGCCGGGCGTAGGCGGGCGCGGGATTCTGGCAGAGAAACTCAAAGCCGTCCGGTGCCGTCAGGGACGCCAGCTTGCCGCCGTCCTCCGGCAGGAACAGCGCGCGCAGGGCGCCGGTTTCGACGCGGAGCGCGGGACGCCCCTTGTATGTATCGGGGCAGAAGGGGAATCGGGCAGACATACAGTCACCCTCCTTTCGGTTTTTCCGGGAGCGCCGCTCCGGCGGCGTTCCGCTGATCTTGGGCAATGCCGCGCCATGCACGGCTGCCGCTGTCGCCACGGCGGCAGAAAAGCAGGTCAGTTCAGGATATCTCCCGCGCCGACGTCAAAGCCGCGCCGGACCGCATCGCGCAGGAGCGGGTGCTCCCCGAGCGTCGGGTCGGATGCGAGCAGGGCGCGGGCATCGCCGAAGGCGCGATCCATCAGCCCGGCATCGTTCCAGCCCTCCGCCAAACGGAAGCCGCCGCTCTGCCGGATGCTCCCGCCTGCGGCAGGCGCGAGGAAATCACCGGGACCGCGCTGTGCCAGATCCTGCTCCGCAATGCGGAAGCCGTCATAGGTCGTGCGCATGACCTCCAGCCGTGCGCGTGCCGCGTCCCCGCCGCCCGCCCGCACCAGGATGCAGTAGGATTTCCGGTTGCCGCGCCCGACACGTCCGCGCAGCTGGTGCAGCTGGGACAGACCGAAGCGCTCGGCGTTCTCCACGATCATCAGGCAGGCGTTGGGGACGTTGACTCCCACCTCAATAACGGTGGTCGAAACCAGCACCTGCACCTCTCCCGCCGTGAATGCCTGCATGATGCCGTCCTTTTCCGCCTGCTTCATCCTGCCGTGGACAAAGCCGATGCGCAGATCGGGCAGGCGTTCCGCCAGCTCCGCCGCGTACTGCACCGCCGCACGCAGCGGCGGCAGAGTCGGCGCGGGCGGTGTCGCGGCGGCAAAATCCGCCGTCAGCGGGATAAGTCCCGCCTCGTCCGCCTCCTCGGCGCCCTCCGCCTGCTCCACGGCGGGGCACACGATGTACACCTGCCCGCCCGCCGCCACGTTCTTGCGGATGAAGGCGTCCAGTCGGGCACGGTAGCTCTCGTCCACCACGAAGGTGTCCACACGCTGTCTGCCGGGCGGCATCTGGTCGATGCGCGAGACGTCCAGGTCGCCGTACAGCACCAGCGCCAGCGACCGGGGGATCGGCGTGGCGCTCATGCACAGCAGGTGCGCATGGCGGTTCTTGTCGGACAGCGCCGCCCGCTGATTGACGCCGAAGCGGTGCTGTTCGTCGGTCACGACCAGCGCGGGCGCGGCAAAATCCACGCCTGCGGACAGCAGTGCCTGCGTGCCGATGACAAAATCCAGCCGCGCCGCCGGATCCGGATCCGCCAGCGCCGCCCGGATTTTGCGCTTGCGTGCGGCTGTTGTCGCGCCTGTCAGCAGTTCGCCCCGGATGCCGATACGGGCAAACAGCGGGATCAGCTCGGCGGCGTGCTGGGCAGCCAGAATACCGGTCGGCGCCATGATCGCCGCCTGCCGCCCCGACCGGACTGCCACATACACCGCCGCCGCCGCGCAGACCGTCTTGCCGCAGCCGACGTCGCCGACCAGCATCCGGTTCATGGCGGTGCCGCTCGCCATGTCGTGCCGGATTTCGGCAATGGTACGCTCCTGCGCGGCGGTCAGCTGATACGGCAGCAGGGCGCGGAACCCGGCGAAGGTCTCCTCGCTGACACAGCAGACCGGCGCCCCGCCGACACGTGCGCCCCCGCCCTGCATCCCCAGCCCCAGCGCGAAGCGGAAGAACTCATCAAACGCAAGGCGTGTCTTGGCGGTGTGCAGGGATTGGAAATCCGGCGGGCAGTGGACGGTGCGCAGGGCAAAGGCAAGCGTACACAGCCCCTCCCGCTCCCGGATGTCCTCCGGCAACGGATCCTCCATCCGCGCGATCGCCGGCATCGCCTGCCGGATCAGCCCGGAGATCAGTTTGTTGCTCAGCCCCTCGGTCAGCGGGTAGACCGGGAACAGCGGGGGCAGTGCGCTCCCCTCGGTGTACGGTTCAAAGGCGGGGTTGGTCAGCGAGAAGCCGCGCCCCGTGCGCTCCACCCGCCCGAAAAAGCGGAACACCGCCCCGATCGGAAAGCTGTCCGCCAGGTAATCCTGATTGAAAAAGGCGACCTCACAGGTTTCGCTGTCGTCAAATGCCCGGAATTTCAGCAGAGTCATGCGATTCTTCAGGCGGCTCCGGCGCGGCGCGGTGGACACGGTCAGAATGACCGCCTGCCGCGCGCCGGCGCGTGCCGGCTCCTGCGTCCCGGCAAGGCTGACCACGTCGCCCCGGTTCTCATAGGCGCGCGGAAAGTGGAACAGCAGGTCGGATACGGTGTGCAGTCCCAATCGGGCAAGCTGCTCCGCCCGCTTCTCGCCCACGCCCGGCAGGCGGAGCAGCGGTGCCGCAAGTAATGCATCCACGTTGCGTTTCTCCTTTTCGTTCATTCGTTGGGCGGAAGGGCATTGGGGCGCCTCCGAGACCTCACCGCGCGGGGACCGTGCCGGACACGGTCAGCTCGCCCAGCTCAACCCCGGCATAGACTCCGTTGAACAGCCACGAGGCGGAAACCCCGACCGCCTCGCCGGACGGCACCTTCACCGTGTGCGAGAACAGCACGGTCTCGGTCACCCGCGTGTTGTCCGTGATAGTCATCCGGTCTGTGGAGAAGGTCACGCTCTCCTGCCCGCAGGTCAGTCTGCCGAGATTCTGCCGCTCGCTCACCTCCAGGCTGTAAGAGGACAGCAGGACGGTCAGCTTCAGGCTGTCTGTCCCGTCCGTGCCCGCCGTGCGGGTATAGTCCAGCAGCAGGCGCAGTCGGGCGGAGCTGTCGGAGGAAAACCGCCCCTCTGCCCCGTCCGGCAGGCTGTCCGGCGCGGCAGAGGCGGAGGTTCCGCCGCCTGCGGTTTCGCCCCCGGCGTAGCCGGACACCGCGACTGTCCCGGCGGCGGTCTGCGTATCCTTCGGGTCAATCAGAATGACCGAACAGGACGCAAGTCCTGCCGCCAGCGCGACCGCCAGCACCGATGCGACTGCCTTTTGCAGGTATTTCATGTTCATGGGGCTCCTTTCATTCCTGCGTGCGCAGGCTGTCGGCGACCGCCGTGGCAAGTCTGTCGCAACGCTCATTGTAGGGATGTCCGGCGTGCCCGCGCACCCAGACGAATGTCACGGTATGGACATCCAGCAGGTCGAGCAGGCTTGCCCAGAGGTCTGCGTTAAGTGCGGGGGATTTATCCGCCTTGCGCCATCCGCGCGCGCGCCACGCCTTCGCCCATCCTTTCTCGATGCCGTTGATGACGTACTGCGAGTCGGAGGTCAGCGTCACAGTGCACGGCTCCCGCAGGGCGGACAGTGCGGCGATGACGGCTGTCAGCTCCATGCGGTTATTGGTTGTTGTCCTCTCGCCTCCGGACATCTCCTTTTCGGTTGTTCCGTAGACCAGAATTGCGCCCCATCCTCCGGGGCCCGGGTTTCCGCGGCACGCGCCGTCGGTGTAAATGTTTACCTGTTTCATGGGTTGTTTCCGTCCGTTTGTGGTTTTTGAGGTTGGGGGTAGGGGGGTGTGGCGGCTTTGGTCGCCGGATGTTTCTGCCGCGTCATAGGTTTATTGCCCCTATCCCCCCTGCTCGCGCTCGCAGAGCGTTCTTCCCGGCGGCACTGGCTGTCCCTGCCCCGGGGGAGAGGACCATCTCAAACGCCGAAGTTCCTCTCCCCCGGTCCCCCCTCTCCTTGGCTGCCGGCACCGCCCATAGATAGACAGATTCCTTTGCTTTTACGGTAAAATAACCTGATGCCTACAGTTGTACCAGTGCCGCCCGGGTTCAGCCCGGGGATGCAAGGGGCGAAGCCCCTTGCATAAAATAACCTTAAGTCCCCCCCTTCCCGCTGGGAAGGGGGTCGGGGGGATGGGGGCAGAAAAGCAGGCTAACGGCAGGTTCAGCCGGCAACCAGCCGGGCAAGCCGCCCGCCGGGCACCGGAACGGCGGGGGCTGTACGTGCCGCAGGCGGTCTGACGCCGGGGATGCAAGGGGCGAAGCCCCTTGCACAAAATAACCTTGGGCTCCCCCTTCCCGCCGGGAAGAGCGCTCTGCGAGCGCGGGTAGGGGGGATAGGGGCAATAAACCTATGATGCGGCAGGTTCAGCCGGCAACCAGCCGGGCAAGCCGCCCGCCGGGTACCGGAAACCCGTAATGCAACGCCGGACAGTATCATTTTGTGCCGCCAAATTGTAAATAATCCGGCAGACCCCTTGATTTTCCGGCGGTTTTCGCATAAAATATAGTGAGGGCAGAATGCACCACCTATGCAGGAAGGCGTCACCCGTCCCGGAAGGAGAACCACAACCATGAATAAGCCCGCCCCCGAAATCCGCACGGAGGAGGAACTCCCCAAAGAGAACACACCCACCGTACTCCCCCGCCTGCCCCGCCCTGCCGAGCGAAAAAAGCGCTGGGGCGACCGCCGCGAGGGACGATTGCTGCATAACCTGTACGCCATGAACAAATTCATGCCGTACATCATGCCGGAACGCTCGGACGGCTGCAATACATACGCGGACGAGTTCGACGTGACCGAAACCGATGCCTTCTGCAAGCAGATGATCGCGCAGGGATTGGAAAACTTCAGCTTCCTGCACGTCATGCTGGCGGCATACGTCCGCACCCTGTCGCAGAAGCCCGCCATCAACCGGTTTATCGCCGGGCAGCGCATTTACGCGCGGAACAATATCGAGATCGTTATGGTCATCAAGAAGGAAATGACTTCCGAGTCGCCGGACACCTGCATCAAGGTGGTGTTTGAGCCGGACGACACGGTCGGGGAGGTTTACGAAAAGTTCGACCGCGCGGTGGAGGCAGTCAAGGCAACGCAGGCGCTGGACAGCGACTTCGACAAAACCGCCAACCGGTTGGCAAGTCTGCCGCGGTTTGTCCTGCGCGGCATCATCCGCCTGCTGAACTGGCTGGATTACCACGGCCGTCTGCCGGAGGCGATCCTTCGGGTCAGCCCGTTCCACGGCTCCATGATTATCACCAGCATGGGGTCGCTCGGCATCAAGCCCATATACCATCACATTTACAATTTCGGCACCCTGCCCGTGTTCATCTCCTACGGCGTCAAGCGCAGCATGATGAAGATCCGGCGGGACGGCACCACCGAGCCGCGCAAGTACATTGATCTCAAGGTCGTGACCGATGAGCGCATCTGCGATGGGTTTTATTACGCCTCTGCCTTCAAGCTGATCCGGCGGTATGTGGAGCATCCGTCGCTCCTGACGGTTCGTCCCGACTGTCTTGTGGAGGATGTTGACTGAGAGCAGGGGGGCAGGGGGGGGTTCTGCGGCGCCGGCTTACAGTTTTCTTTGCCGCTGTAGGTTTTGAGGGGTGGCTGGATTTTTCGGTCGCCGGCTGTTTCTGCCACTCCGACGCTGAGCGGATAGGCGCGGCGGTTTTGGTCGCCGGCTGAGCCTGCCGCATCATGAATTTCTTTCCCCCATCCCCCCGACCCCCTTCCCGGCGGGAAGGGGGAGTTTTTTGGTTTTCTTATGCAAGGGGCTTCGCCCCTTGCATCCCCGAGGCTGAACCCGAGCGGCGCGGGGGCAGGGGGCGGCGTATCATGCGCCAGTGGGGGGCTTGCCCCGGCGTTGCCGGATAACCCTACCATCGCTGTCCCCGACGGGGGGGCGCGGCGGTTTTGGTCGCCGGCTGAGCCTGCCGTTAGCCTGCTTTTCTGCCCCCATCCCCCCAGCCCCCTTCCCCCGTGGGGAAGGGGGAGATTTTTAGTTTTCTTATGCAAGGGGCTTCGCCCCTTGCATCCCCGGGGCTGAACCCGGGCGGCACCGGAACAGGGGCAGCGTATCACGCGCCGAGCGGGGGCGCGGGCGGGCGGGGAAGGTTTGTCACGGGGCGGGCGCGAACGCCGGACTGCATCAGCAATTCATTCGGGAAAAGTTTCTTCGTTTCTTCGTATCTTCTCTGTAATTCCTCACCTGCGGTCGGCGGATTCGATGACGTAGAGGCTGCCTTTTTTGCAGGAGACGAGGGCGGCGTTACCGGTAATTTCATTGGAGACGGCGAACTGGAGGGAGCGGCGGAGGGTAGCGTGGGAGAGGGGGTACTTACAGCCCTCGACGGAGACGCCGCGGACGACGGGGTCAGCGGCGATGAGGGACAGGTAGCGGAAGGCGCTCCGTGCGATGAGGAGGGAGGAGGACTGCAGGAAATGGACGCGGTTCTGCCCGTCGGTGATATAGCCATGCAAGCCGCGGGCGTGCATATCTTCCAGGACAGACAGGGTAGAAAGCGTATGATCCAGCCGACCGGAGAGACCGGCGATGAGGATGATCTCGTCCGCGCCGCGCGAGACGGCGATTTCCAGCGCCAGCTGGGTATCGGTGAGGTCCTTCTCGGCGGGGACACGGACGACCTCCATGCCCGCGCGGGCAGGCGGTTCGCCGAGGGAATCAAAATCCCCGACAAGGATATCCACCCGGTCGGACAGCGCGTCGGCGGCACGCAGACCGGAATCCGCCGCGATGCGGAGGTCGTCCGCCTTGGGGTGTTCGGTGATGAATTCCGGGTAGACAGGTCCCCCGGCATACAGAAAAGCTCGCATGAAATCACGTCCCGACAATGAAAGTATAGTTGGTAGTGGCACTGCCGCCGATGTTCAGCATCATGCCGTTCCCGTTCCGCGCGCGCGCAACCTGACAGCCGCCCGCAAGTCCCGCGACCTGCCGGTAGATGTCCAGAAACATCCGCACGCCCGTCGCGCCGACCGGATGCCCGCACCCGATAAGCCCGCCGCTCGGATTGACCGGGCACGTCCCGTCCGGCGCAAGACAGCCGCCCGCAATCAGGTCGTGCTCCTGCCCCGGCGCGCACAGCCCCAGCGCCGACAGCGCCGCGTACTCGCTGGAGGTGAAGCAGTCGTGTACCTCGAACACGTCCACGTCCGAGACGTCCAGCCCAGCCCGCCGGTAGGCGTCCAGCGCCGCCTGCCGCGTCCAAGGCAACAGGAAGGGGGAGGAGGCGGACTCCGCCATTTTCGCGTCAAAGCGCAGAGGCGCCATGCGGTGCCCGTACCCCTTGACATACACCGGCGCAGACAGGCGGTGCGACGCCACGTAGGCATCGGACGCCAGCACAACCAGCGCGGCGCCGTCCGTGATCTGCGAGCAGTCGGAAACAGCCAGAAGCCCGCTCACATAGCCGTTTCCGACGGTGCCGCGCGTCCGCGCTTCCCCGTAGTCCATGAACCACTTGCGCGTCTGCGCCAGCGGATTGCTCCGCGCGGCGGCATAGTTGCCGGCGGCAATGCGCGCCAGATCGTCCAGGAAAATCTCCTCCGGCAGGCGGTACCGGCGCATAAGCTCGTCCGCCAGCCGACCGAACAGCTTGGGGAACGGGTACGGTACCCCTTCGCTTTCCTCCTCCTGCAGGGCGGCGAAGCCGAGAATGTCGCCGCAGACGGCGGAATCCACGGTTTTCATCAGCTCCCAGCCTATCACGATGCATAGATCGGCATCGCCCGCACGGATTTTGGTCATGGCGGCATCCAGCGCCACCGAGCCGGAGGCGCACGCCGCCTCATACCGCGCGGCGGGCACGCCGTAAAACAGCGGCGATGCCTCGGTCAGGAGCGCACCCAGATGCCCCTGCCGGACATACTGCTCCGCGCAGAAGTTGCCGACAAAGCAGGCAACCCGCCCCGCTCCGTTCAGCGCGCGGATGTCCTCGTCGGTCACGCCGGCGGCGGTCAGCCCGTCATCCAGCACCTCCCGGAGCAGGGCGACCGCTCCCTTCCCCTCGCGCGACCAGTTGCGCGCGAAATCAGTCTGGGCTCCGCCCAGAATATGCACACGGCTGATTCCGTTCAGACCCATACCTCACACCTCCTTCGCCCGGAAAAACGGGCGGAAATCAAAGGCGGAACGGCGGCCGTGCAACGCGGGAACCGCCCGCAGACGCGCCAGCGCTGCCGTCTCCTGCTCCCCGCGGCACAGCGGCTCGCAGAGCCGGAATCCGTCGCCCGCCGTGCCCAGCGCATCCAGCAGTGCCAGCGGCGGGCACCAGTCAAAGCCGGTCGCCATCGCCGTGTCGGCATCGTGCAGGGAACAGCCGGTCTCCTCCGCCACCACGGCGGCATACAGCAGGTACTGCCCCAGCATCCTGCGGCAGAGCGCCGCCTCCTCCGAGCCGTCATACAGCAGGACGCGGAACGCCCCGGCATAGTCGCCCGTGTGCAGGCAGGCGCACATCGCCCGCGCGAACGGGACAGTATAGCGCACCGCCGGACGGTAGGCATCCGACGCTATGTCGTAGACCTCCCGGACAGTCTCCCCCCCGGCGCCGACCGACTGCCGGAACAGTCCGCCGCCGGATTTGCGCCCCAGCGCACCGCGCGCAAGCAGTGCCTCCATGTAGGGCGGCAGGCAGTACAGCCCGTGCATACAGTCATCCGTGTTGTCCCGCAGGTTGCGGATGATGGCGGCGTGAACGTCCAGCCCGATGAAATCCACCGTGGCAAGCGGCGGCATGGCACGCCCGGTAAAGCCGCCGAGCAGGGTATCCACGTAATCAATTCCCCCCCGGTCGCGGCAGGTCTCCGCCAGATGCGCCGCCCCGTGCAGGAAGCACAGCCCGATGCGATTGGCAAGAAACGCCGGCGTGTCGCCCGTCCGCACCACCTGCCGCCTCAGCGTGCGCTCCAGCCAGTCCTGCACCGCGTCCGCAAGGGCGGGATCGGTGTCCGGCGTGGGAATCAGCTCGCACAGCGTCATTTTTCCGGGCGGATTGAACAGGTGCATCCCCATGAACCGGCGGCGCGTATCCGCCGGGAGCGCCCCGGCAAGCGCCGTGACCGACAGCCCGGAGCTGCCCGTGCAGAGCAGGGCATCCGGGCGCATGGCGGCGGCGGCACGCGCCAGCACCGCTGCCTTGACGGCGGCATCCTCCGCAACGCTCTCAAATACCAGGTCGGAGACGGCAACGGCGCGCTCCAGCTCCTCCCATGCGACCGGCGTCATCCTGGTGCGGATGCTGTCCCCGCGCACCGAACGGGCGGCGCGCCCGACTGCGGCGGCGGTTCGCCGGCTATCGCGCCCCGTCACATAGACCTGCGCCTCCCCGTAGGCGGCGAACAGTCCTGCCGCGGCGGTGCCCATGGTGCCGCTCGCGCCCAGCACGGTCACGGTGCGGATCTGCAGTGGGACAGCCGGAGCCGTCCCCACGGCGGGGCGGCTCATGCGTTGCCTCCGTCCTGCGGCTTGCGCCCGCGGCGGGACAGCTCGCTCTTCTTGAGCGTGGAGCGGTCGTAGTCGTAGGTCATGTCCAGATAGATCTTGCCCTCCGCCTTGAGCCGCTCGTAGACCTCCCGGTCGCGGTACTTGATGATGCGGGCGGGGTTGCCCGCCACGACCGCCAGCGGCGGCACGTCCTTTGTGACGACGGCGCCCATGCCGATGATGGCGCCCTCCCCGACCGTCACGCCCCGGACAAAGATCACGTGGGTGGCAATCCAGCAGTTCTCCCCGATGACCATGGGAGTATGCGTCACGCGGCTGTCATACGGCAGGCTTTGCAGGTCGGGGGAATTGTAATTGTGTCCGCTTGTGCGGATTTCGGTGTACCGTCCGATCAGCGTGCCGCTGCCGATGGTCAGTCCGCCCTCCGCGCGGGCGAGGAAATGCTCACCGATGTACACGTTATCCCCGATGGACACGTTCTCCGGCGGGAAAATGCTGTAATCCTCCCGGATGTAGACGTTCCGCCCCACCGATTTCATGCGGCGGAAGGTTTTGTGCAGTTTGCGGCGCCAGCGCCAGTCAACGAGCGCGATGTACGCGCGGGAAAGTATATTCATGCTGTCCTCCTTTCGGGCAGGCGGATTACCGCCCCCGCTGAAATTCCGTTGTTTCCCGCATAGGCGGCGGGCAGGTACGGAGCGGCGGACACAGCGAAATTACCAATTATTTCCGCCTTCCTTCCTTCCTTCCTTCCT
>QWCN01005671.1_pt1 | contig 12105 bp, 10 predicted proteins | sample 1972711 | NCBI WGS metagenome assembly QWCN01 (sample SAMN09866707, study PRJNA288562) | Human gut metagenome isolate term1_stool, whole genome shotgun sequencing... | isolation source: gut | host: Homo sapiens | place: USA: California | reverse complement strand
GATCGCAGGAGAGACTGCAACACAGCTGGAAGGAGTAGCAGAAAACTCCAAGATGATCACAGAAGAGGTTACTAATATCGCAGAAACCTTAGAGACACAGACGGCAGAGATCCAGCAGATCAATGAGGGAATTGAACAGATCAATGACGTTGTACAGACGAATTCAGCAACATCAGAGGAATGTGCGGCTGCCAGCCATGAGATGAGCAATGAAGCTGAAAATCTGCGTGAAATGATCCGCAAATTTAAGGTCGCAAAGTTTGAAAAGACTGAAAAATAAAGGTTAGTATCCGGGGATGAGGTCACTTCACACAGAAAAAGATTTCTGTGATGTATTCACTTTCATCCCCGGAGGAGATATAATCATTAATCCAAAATTCATAGGTAAATCATTATACAGGGAAGCCGCTTCTTTGGCTTTCCCTTTTTCTATATCCAATATAACACGTGGGCATATCACACTTTACATTATTCTTGATTTGGATTAGAATAAGTCTGTATATAGTGGAAGTTGGAAAATATATAAAGGCAGGAAAGGCAATTATGGGAAGGTTGTTGAGCCTGTTTATGGGTGGTAATTTTTATATAGCTATTTCAGTGGGAACCCTTGCGTGCTATTTATTCTTATTGTCCTGTTTTGTCAGTATTTCAAGGGAAGAAAGAGTCGTGCATTATCTGAGAATCATCCTGGTGGCACTTTCGTGCTGGACAGGTGGTTCTGTCTTGATGCGCCTGCAGATCAGTCCCGGGATGCAATTCTGGTTTCATTTCTCAATACTTGGTTTACTCATTATTCCTGTAGGAATGTATGGATTTTTGTTCTGTGTGCTTGAGATCCAGGGGAAACAGAAGCTTCTGAACATCTGCATGCTGGCATCCATAGTGACATTGCTTTTAAATGCATATACAGAGTGTCTCCTTCCGGTACCGGAAATACAGCAGCTGCCTGGTGGGAACATCTCCTATATTTACCATGCAAGACCGGGAATCTGGTTATGGATCGTCGCAGAGTGGATTCTTTTAATCTATGTAACTGTTCTTGCCCACAGAAAAATCGGAACACAGTATGAGTACAGGAGAAAGCTGGGTCCGCTGTTACTTGGGATGCTGTTTGTTTTTGCAGGAAATATTGCCTGTATTACACCACTTGGAAAAAATCTGCCGCTGGATGCCCTTGGCGGGGCGGGAATGGCGATCTGCATTTTACATGTTATTTTCACGCAATATTTCTTTTCGATTTCATCCCGTTTCATTACGGGAGCGGCTTATTTTGGAGCGACAGTTGTAGCATTTATCCCGGTGGTATGGTTTGGGCGTATTGCTGATGGCCTGTTTGACAAGGGCAGTCCTGATGAGCAGATGGTTATCATATTTATCGTGGCAGAGGGGATATGGTGTATCCTGATTTCAGCGCTGGCAAGGAGCTGGGCAGAGCATATACTGATCAGGAAAAGGAAATATATTGTTGACAGCCTTCTGGAATTTCAGGATAGTGTCACATCCATTATGAATAAAGACAAGCTGTACCTGATGATCCGGGAGACTGTCAATGCAGCGGTGAAGGACTGCTGTGTACACATTCTGGAGGAAAGGGACGGAGTCTTTGCAGAATACACAGAAAATGGAATGGTGCCCTTGGCGAAAGAGGTGGAAGCACGGCTGGAACAGTTCCTTGACAGCGGCAGGGTGTATAAGGATCCGGCGTTTGCGGTCTTTAAATATGACGCTAAGATTTATGGGTTCCTATATGTAGAGCTTTGCAGGAAGAACAGACTTATTTATGACGAAATAGACTGCATCAGGCAGATCGGAAACAGTGTATCCAGCGTGCTGAAGAGTATCAATGCGTATGAGAGGCTGTATCAGGTATCGATCCACGATGGACTGACAGGCCTGTATAATAGAAATTTCTGTCGTGAGAATTTGGGAAAGCTGGATATCACGGCACGTCCTGTCGGTATGATCTATATGGATATGGACAACTTCAAGCTATATAATGAGCTGTATGGAGAAAGCATAGGAGATCAGGTTTTGTGCTGGTGTGCAAAACAGCTGCAGGAGGCTTCGGATGACAGCATGAAGGTATTCCGTATGGGTGCCAATGAGTTCCTGATCATCACAGCTGAAGACAATAAGGACAAGCTGATCTCATTCGCAAAGCAGATCCAGAAGATCATGCTGGAGACAACGGAGGATAAGCCGAAGGTCATTCAGCTGATCACGTTCAGCATAGGTATTGCCTGGGATAAATCCATGGCGGAAGATGCAGATGAGCTGGCCCGGCAGGCGAAACGGGCATCGTTTTATGCCAAGGGAAATGGAAAAAACTGTATTGAGGTTTATGAAAAGGATCTGAAGGAAAAGGATCAGGAGAGTGAAAGCAGCGAAAAGGGATATAGTCAGGTATCACCGACGATCTTTGCCCTGATGGCGGCAATAGATGCCAAGGATTCCTTTACCTTCGAGCATTCTGAAAATGTTTCCAGATATGCAGAAAAGCTGGCGGCAAAGCTCGGGCTTCCGAAGGAGGATATCCAGACTGTCAAGGTAGCAGGACTGCTCCATGATATTGGCAAGATCGGTATTCAGGACAGTATCCTGAAAAAGCAGGGTAAGCTCACAGATGAGGAGTATAACATAATAAAAACACATGTAGAAAAGTCTGTTGAGATGATCCGCGTTCTTCCTCATATGGATTATGTCATTCCTGCGGTTTTGTCCCATCATGAACGGTATGATGGAAAAGGATATCCGAATGGGATCCGTGGAAATGAGATCCCCATCCTTGGAAGGATTCTTACGGTTTGTGACAGCTTTGATGCCATGGTCTCCCGAAGAGCCTATAAGGAAGCTATGAGTATAGAGTATGCGACCGGGGAGCTGGAACGCGGCAAGGGAACACAGTTTGATCCAGACGTGGCACAGGCATTTATTGAATTAATAAGGGAGAATCCTTCGTTTATTGCACAGTGATCAGATTTGGGACCCGGGATAATATAAGTAAAATAGGAATGAGGATCAGAATTTTATGGAATTGGATGTTTTAGGACTGGTTGCAGCATGTTCATATGCACTGGACTGTGTGGAAACAGAGCTGGTACATGTGACCAGCAGACATGCGAAGCGTGTGGCCTATATGAGTGTCTGCGTGGCAGAACAGCTTGGAATATGTGGAAAAGATCTACAGGATCTGGCGGTGTATGCCCTGCTGCATGATAATGCCCTGACACAGTATATCCAGGAGGAGCTGCACAGTAATCTTACTGATATGAAGGAGATGCCCCGGATAGGTGTTCACTGTTCGATTGGAGAGGAAAATATACAGGGATTTCCTTTTCATACAGATGTGAAAAATGTAATATTATATCACCATGAAAATGCAGATGGGAGCGGACCGTTTGGAAAGAAATCTGAGGAGGTACCGCTTTTTTCGCGGATCATACATCTGTGTGATCTGTTGGATCAGGCATGCTGCCGCAAGGCGTTTACCACAGAGACATGGGAATGGGCGAAGGACGTTCTCAAAAGGATAAGAGGTACTATGGTAGATGAAGAATGTGCAGAGGCACTTGAAAAGATATTTTCAGAAGAGTATTTTCTGTCCCTTGGAGGAAATTTTGAAGCCTCCCTGTGGAATAAGGTACCAAGGCAGAAGCAGGAGCTTGACTTTTCCCAGATCAAGAAGCTGGCAGAGTTTTTTGCAAAGATCGTAGATTATAAATCTCCCTTTACCAGTACACATTCGATCGGTGTGGCAGAGAGGGCAGAGAAGCTGAGCCGCTATATGGGTTTTGATGAAGAAACGGTGCAGAAGATGTATCTTGCCGGAGCACTGCATGATATAGGAAAGGTTGCAGTAGGTAATGAGATTCTGGAGAAGCCGGATCGGCTGACCGATGCCGAGTTTGCTGTGATGAAGCATCATGCTGCTTATACATACAATATTCTGTCAGAAATTGATGATTTTGAGGAAATACGGGACTTTGCAGCATTTCACCACGAGCGGCTGGACGGAACGGGTTATCCCTTTGGCAAGGATGCTTCTGAATTGAATGTACAGGAACGGATGATGGCGTGTATTGATATTTACCAGGCACTGACAGAGAGCCGTCCTTATAAAAAGGGCATGTCCCACGAAAGGGCCTGTGAGATCCTGAAGAATATGGCAGATAAAGGATGGCTGGATATGGATATCATAGATAAGATCGAAATGAGCATGTAACGGAGGTATTTACTATGGCAATTGCAGCAGATCTTTTACAAAGATGTACCAAATTAAATTTCTATTGAGTCCAGGTAAAGCAGTGCTTCACCAGTAGAGCTTCATATTTTCCTCGATTTCAATATCAGGGAGCTTCAGCTCCTTCCTGATACTGTCTGCAGTATCCTGATAGCTTATATGAAATCGCTTACAGGTGCGGATCATGGCAGGTATTACTTCGGCTCTGCCTTCAACCCTACCTTCTCTTTTTCCTTCTGCCCTACCTTCAATCCTGCCTTCTCTTAGTCCTTCTTTTCTGCCCTTTCTGACATACTGGTCAAATAATTCACACATACTGATCTCATCCTCCTCTTTCACTTGCATTTCCTGAAGTATGGTCTCCGTATCCTCTACATTCTCATCTCCGGAGAGTACTCTTAGCAGCTTGATCAGAGCCTCCTTATGTACCACCTTCTGCTCTGACCGGTAGTCCTTTCCTTCTGCTAGATAATCAACCACAATGCGCATGTCACTCTGAAACCGCTGTCTTACTTCTTCTGGCAGGTTTCTGAGTTCAAATACATGAAGCTTCAGATCATCCACATAGGACATTGTCCTGGCCGGCAGCTTCTTACCCTCAAACAGTTCATGGGTGCTTCTGCCTCCGGTCCATTTCCCTTTTCCCCAGTAAAGAACAAGCTCTATCACCGGGAATCTGTTCTGTGTCTTCTTTTCATACTGCTCCCTGTAGATGCCTCCGACATAGCTGGCTTTGCGAAGCAGCATATCCGGATCCTTCTTTGTCTGATTGGCGAAAAGATATACGGTTCTTATCTCACCGTCTGCCATATCGTACTTGGCGATATCCTCCAGCTGGTTCCGCAGCTTTGTTTCTCCCTGATACAGAGTTTCTGTCGGAGATGCCAGAAGATTCTCTTCCTTTATCTCCTGCTTTCCCTCATACAGGAGCGCATTGAGAATATCCGCCGCAATATCCGGATATGTCTCAAAATTCTTCGTTACAAGATCATTTGTCTCCATCCATCCTCCTTTTGCCGGGAAATCCAGATGATGACAGATAATCTTTCTATTTAAAATCTCCTGAAATCTCCCGCTTATATGTTTTCTTTTGAAAATAAGCATAGATTTCAGATTTAGATGCCAGTCTGAGCTGGCCTGACAACAACAGATAAAATATGCTTAACTTGAATTATGTATATATCATATCACAAAAGCAATTGAACAGCAATATGTTATGGTCAGTTTATCGTTTTATTATATTTAATTTATAAATACATGGCTACACTGGCAAATCTATAAAATTTTCATAAAGACTCGCTGTGAACTCCTGAAAAATCAAATCCCGATGGCTTCCAGATTTATTTCCGGGAGTCATCGGGATCGGGGAAGGTCATGATTTCTTCAAATCAACGGCTGCTTTGCTTAAAGCTGCTGGTGTACCTTCCGGATAACAGCTTCGCTTAATTCAGGAGCCTTGGCGGGATCCAGATCATCCGGGAATTCGCAGTCGATCGTGGAAACCTCCGGTCTGTAATTCAGACGGAGTGCATGAGCCTGAATATAATCGGCAGCCTTATTGTAAACCTCTTCACTGACACCATTTAATGTAACCGTATATAATCCTGACATATAGCATATCCTCCATTTCTTTATTTCAATTTCATTTTTGATAGTTATATTATATACTTTCTCATCCAATAAAGATATATACAGAAATGTAGAATTTAATAATAGTAATCATTATTAATTTTATGCAATTTACATAAAAATGACGTATCTTTTACCATGATGTGATTTCATGCATTTTTCCCGGATCTTATACTGAAAAAAAGGGGGTCATCCTATGAATGAAAAACCTTATCTTCAATTCCGGAAGGATGGAACATTCCGGGTATTGCATATTACAGACCTGCAGGAGAGTATTTATCCGAGAAAGGATACTATCCGGCTGTTATGTGCACTTCTCAATAATACAAGACCGGATCTTGTGATCATGACCGGCGATCAGCTGAAGGGTTATTCGCCATGGTTCCGGCTGGCCGGAAAATCAGGGGTACAGAATACAATAAAAATGCTGACAGATCCCATGGAAAGGCGCAGGATCCCTTATGCAGTCACCTTTGGGAACCATGATATCCAGTGTGGTATTTCCAATGAGGAGCAGGCTGAGCTGTATCGCCAGCAGCCATATGGGGTCTGTCCTGAGGAAGGGGCAGCAGCCGGAACATTTGATCTGACAGTCCATCGCCATGATGGGTCTGAAGCACTCCAGCTTTAGCTGATAGACAGTGGAAATATTACAGCTCATGGTCAATATGCACCACCTTCTGACGAAGTTCTGGACTGGTTGAGGGGGCGTCTTGCCGGTGAGAAGCTGCCATCCATGCTGTTTCAGCATATTCCTTTACCCGAATACAGAAAGTGTCGGCATGTGATCGTGAATGAGCCTGTCTGTGTTCCGGAGCGAAATGCAGGAGAATTTGATATCCTTCGAGCAAATGGAAGGGTTATGGCTGTATTTTGCGGACATGACCATAAGAATGATTTCGTGGGGCGGGTAGATGGAATAGATCTCGGGTATACGCCATCCTGCGGTTTTGCCTGCTATGGACCAGGCGTAAACAGAGGTGGCAGACTGCTGACATTCCATGAAAATAATCCGGGAGCTTATGAAACAGAGCTTTTCCGTTATTGTGATATTGTGGCAGAGCATACGGATAACCGGCTGAAGGAGTACTGGGATACGCACATTCCTACCTGCTGGCCGGGCCGGGATGAATATATGAGTGAGGAGAAGCTTCGAAATGAATAAAAAACAGAGAAACTTAAAAAGCCCTGATTGGAAAAGGACATTGCTGGTGACACTTCCCTTTGCAGGAGCACTGGCCTTTTGGCAGGCATATGACGGAATCATCCCACTGATCCTCCGGGATACCTTTCACCTTGGAGATACACTGGCAGGGGGAGTTATGGCACTTGATAATGTCTGTGCCCTGTTTTTGCTTCCTCTTTTTGGGAGTCTTAGTGACCGCTGTCACAGCCGTTTGGGAAGACGTACCCCCTTTATTATCATTGGCTCCCTGTTGGCAGCTTTACTGATCCCGTTTCTGGCTGCTGCTGACAGACTGGCAAGTCTGCCGCTTTTCTTTGCAGTGCTCTGCCTGCTGCTTATCGTGCTGTCCGCTTACCGCAGTCCCTGTGTGGCATTGATGCCGGATGTGACGCCACGTCCTGTCCGGGCAAAGGCAGATGCTTTTAACTCTCTCATGGCAGCAGCTGCAGGCATTATCGTGCTGGTCAGTATTTCCCTTGTGGTACCTGATGTGGAGCATCCCAGTTATCTGCCGGTATTTCTTATTGTTTCAGGGATTATCGTTTTCTGTACGGTTTTGTTTGCAGTATTTTTCCGGGAAAGGAAGGCAGTGGAAAGGATGCATGAAGAAAGCCTTGCCATGGGAATCCCGGAGGAGGAAATTGAGCTTTCCGAGGAGGGTGGACAGGAAAAGGAATCTGATAAGACGGTTCGGAGATCTCTGCTTGCGATTCTGCTTTGTGTATTTTTTTACTTTATGGCATCCAATGCAGTAACCTCTGCATTCAGCAAATATGCCAGCCAGGTGTGGGGAGCAGGCGGTGGAAGCTTCGCTAATTTCCAGCTTGTTGCCACAATGGTAACGCTGGTCTCCTATATGCCAATGGCAAATCTTTCCTGCAGGATAGGAAGAAAGGTAACAACCTATATCGGTATCGGTCTTATGTGCCTTGGTGGATTCTGTGTTTTTCTGACACAGGGCTACAGCCCAATGATCTATGTATGGGTTTCTATAGCTGGTATTGGAATGGGAACCGTTGCTACGACCATTTATCCTATGATCATGGAGGTGGCAAGTGAGAAAACCACGGGGCGTTACACCGGATATTATTATACTGCCAGTATGTCAGCACAGATCATCACACCGGTTCTTTCCGGTGCAGTCATGGAATTTATCGGATATCGTTATCTGTACCTGTATTCGATAACCTGCGCTATTTTTGCAGCTCTCCCGCTGATCTTTGTGAAAAAGGGGAATACGGTTCTGTTGAAGGATCTGGAGATCGGGGATCCGGAGGAAGTCCGAGAATTGGAGCATAACAAGGTATTGACAAATTGATTCTTTGTGCTAATATGAAAATGATTTTCAAATTGGGAGGATTAATTTGGCCAGAGCACAATACAAAACAAAACAAATGACCGAATTACTTGCCTTCTTAAAATCTGTACAGGGCAGTCATGTGACAGTAAAGGACATCTGTGACTATTTTGAAATCAGAGGTATAACGGTAGGGACGACAACCATTTACCGTCAGCTGGAGAAAATGGTCAGTGAGGGTCTGGTAGCAAAATATGTTGTGGATGGAACGAGCAGTGCCTGTTTCGAGTACACGGGAGATGAGGAAGAAAGCCAAGCCGTGTGTTATCACTGTAAATGTGAAAAATGTGGAAAACTGATCCATTTGCAGTGTGATGAGGTGGAAAACCTGAAGCAACATATGCTGGAACATCATGACTTTGAGATGAATCCGCTGCGTACAGTATTTTATGGACTTTGCAGTGAGTGCAGAAGGGAACAGAGCTGAAGATCTGACATGATTATAGGAAAGGAGCCGGGAATCAATGAACCATAATATGAAAAAAACAGCTTCATTTGTTATATGTATATTACTGGTATTTATCACAGCGGCTTCTCTTTTCTATATCATAAAAGAAGAAAATCATAACTGTACAGGTGAGGACTGTCCTGTCTGTGCCTGTATTCATCAGGCGGAGCAGACATTAAGAAATCTTGGTACAGGAAATATAGGGAATGCTGTTGTCAGCACGCTGCCTGTATGGAATGGTATCCTTCTGCCTGTTTGTCTTTTCTGTGTATACACAACATCTCTTGTAAGTCAGAAGGTAAGATTGAACGATTGAATAAAGCCTATATAAACAGAAGGGTACAGGATGGATGATATCACAGTACCTTCTGTTTTTTGTACCTTTTTTTAGGAAAATTTAGAACAGGAGGCTTTATTTTATGAAAAAATACATTTCTTTACTGATAGCAGCCGTTATGGCAATTTGTTGTCTTGCTGGCTGCAGTCAAAAAAATTCTGACATTTCAACTGAAAATACAACAGAGCTTAAAGTTGTGACAACGATATTCCCGGAATATGACTGGGTACGTCAGATTGCCGGAGATCAGATTTCCAATATTGATCTTACAATGCTTCTTGATAATGGAGTGGATCTGCACAGCTATCAGCCGACAGCAGACGATATTATGAAAATATCTGATTGTGATATTTTTGTATATGTTGGCGGAGAATCAGATGAATGGGTTGAGGATGCCCTGAAGGAAGCGGTCAATAAGGATATGCAGGTGATCAATCTGTTAGAGGTATTGAAGGATACTGTAAAAACAGAAGAAGCAATGCCAGGCATGCAGGCTGAAGAAGGACATAATCATGGATATTCTCATTTTGCCGACAGTGATGTACAGGACAGAAGCCTGTCTGACTGGTCAGGTGACTGGCAGTCTGTTTATCCTTATTTGGAAGATGGAGATTTGGATGAGGTAATGGAGCGCAAGGCTGAAAATGGTGATAAAACAGCAGAGGAATACAAGGCATATTACGAAACCGGATATAAAACAGATGTAGAAAAAATTGTAATTGACGGTGAAAACGGCACAATGGAATTTACAAAAAACGGAGTCGCATCAAAAGCATCCTACGAATATAAAGGATATCAGATTTATGATTATGAATCCGGTAACCGTGGAGTCCGTTATTTCTTTGAAGCTGTCAGTGGATCGTCAGATGCTCCTAAATATGTACAGTTCAGTGATCATGGTATAGCACCTGGAAAGGCAGAGCATTTCCATATTTATGCAGGTAATGACAGCTTTGATGCTTTGTCGGAAGAGATGGAAAACTGGCCTACTTATTATCCTGCTGACATGACTGGTGCGGAGATCGCAGAAGATATGCTGGAACATGAAGAAAAAGAATATGACGAACATGTATGGCTTTCTCTGAAAAATGCGGAAACCTTATGTAAAGCAATTGCAGAAGCACTGGAAAAAGCAGATCCTGCAAATAAGGATATGTACGATGCGAATCTAACGGCTTATGAGGAGAAGCTGGCATCCCTTGATACCAGTTACCAGGATGCAGTAAAGGATGCTCCACAGAAGACGCTGCTGTTTGGCGACCGTTTCCCATTCCGTTATCTGGTAGATGATTATGGTCTGAGCTACTATGCTGCCTTTGCGGGCTGCTCTGCAGAGAGTGAAGCCAGCTTTGAAACTATTTCTTTCCTGGCTGAAAAAGTAGATGAGCTTGGACTTAAATATGTCATGACGATTGAAAAATCGGATCAGAAAATGGCGAAAACCATTATTGAGAATACCAGGGATAAAAATCAGAGTATCCTGACACTGGATTCCATGCAGTCCACAACCTCAGAAGATGTTGCAAATGGAACTACATATCTTTCAGTCATGGAGAGCAATCTGAATGTCCTGAAAGAAGCATTGCAGTAGGAGGAATCATGGCACAAATTACCTGTCGGAACTTAAGTATAGGTTATGATGGCAGAGCCATTCTGAAGAACATCAGTTTTTCTGTAAATCAGGGAGATTATCTGTATATTATAGGAGAAAATGGTTCTGGAAAATCAACCCTGATGAGAACTCTGCTTCATCTGCAGCAGCCAGTCGGAGGATCAATTCTGACTGGAGAAGGAGTCAAAAGTGATGAAATTGGATATTTGCCACAGCAGACGGTAATACAAAAGGATTTTCCGGCATCCGTGAGAGAAATTATTCTCTCCGGATGTCAGAACCACTGTGGTCTTCGTCCCTTTTATAACAAAGCAGAGAAGAAAACTGCAGAGAAAATGATGGAAAAGCTGCAGATCACACATCTGAAAAATAAATGTTACCGGGAACTGTCCGGTGGACAGCAGCAAAGAGTTCTGCTTGCCAGAGCGCTTTGTGCAACAAAAAAGATATTGCTGCTGGATGAACCGGTATCAGGACTTGATCCCAGGGCAGCGAAAGAGATGTACCGGCTTATTGAACGGTTAAACAATGAAGAAAAAGTCACAATCATTATGATCTCACATGATATTGAGGCAGCAGTTAAGTATGCCAGCCATATTATGTGCATGGGAAAGACTGTATTTTATGGTACAAAGCAGGAATATCTGAAATTAAAAAGAGATCGGGCCGGTTTATAGGGAGGATGGACTTTGATTGATAAATTAATCTTTTATTTTGAATATCCATTTGTAAGATATGCTTTGATTGTGGGTATATTGATTGCACTTTGTTCCTCTCTTTTGGGAGTTACGCTGGTGCTGAAACGTTTTTCTTTTATTGGAGATGGGCTGTCACATGTAGCGTTTGGAGCAATGGCAGTTGCTTCTGTTTTAAATTTTACAAACAATATGCTGTTTATTTTGCCGGTTACTGTAATTTGTGCAGTTTTACTGTTACGTACAGGACAGGATACGAAGATAAAGGGTGATGCAGCAGTTGCCATGATCTCAGTGGGGGCGCTGGCAATAGGTTATCTGCTTATGAATATATTTTCTACGGGACCTAATCTTTCCGGAGATGTATGCAGTACATTATTCGGCTCGACATCTATTCTGACGCTGACCCAGGGACAGGTTACTTTATGCTGCCTGCTGTCTGTTATTGTAGTAGTTATTTTTATTTTATTTTATCATAAGATTTTTTGTGTAACTTTTGATGAGATTTTTTCAAAGGCTACCGGAATGAAAACATATTTTTATAATCTGCTGATAGCAGTGATTACAGCGGTAATTATTGTTCTGGCAATGAATCTGGTAG
>QWCN01005668.1_pt1 | contig 12109 bp, 8 predicted proteins | sample 1972711 | NCBI WGS metagenome assembly QWCN01 (sample SAMN09866707, study PRJNA288562) | Human gut metagenome isolate term1_stool, whole genome shotgun sequencing... | isolation source: gut | host: Homo sapiens | place: USA: California | reverse complement strand
AAGATGTTCAAGGATCTTGCCAAGTCGCTCGGCATGCCGTACACGGCCAGCACCGACTGGGTGGATCTGTACTACGACGGCGTGTATCGCGGCACATACCTCGTCAGTGAGAAAAACTCCGTCAACAAGACGGGCGTCAACATCACTGACATGGAAAAAGCCTACGAGGCGTGCAACCCCGGCTACGGTGAGAACGCTTCCACGGCACTGGCCGAGAACAAGTACGGCCAGACTTACCAGTACACCACCGGCCTGACCGAGCCGGAGAACATCACCGGCGGCTACCTGCTGGAGCTCAACGGCACGAAGCTCGACGACAGCTACAACCCGAAGTATGACGAGGCCAGCGGCTTCATCACCGGCAAGGGCTCCGCGATGAATGTCAAGAGCCCCGAGTGGTGCGGCAAGGACGCTATGGCCTACATCAGCGAGTACTATCAGGAGTTTGAAGACGCCGTCTACGCGCAGGATGCCGACGGCAACTATACCGGCTACAACGCGCAGACCGGCAAGTACTACTATGAGTACTGCGATCTGAACTCGCTGGTTCAGGCTTACCTGATCCAGTACCTCTCCGGCAACTCCGACGCGTTCTACTCCTCGTTCTTCTTCTATAAGGACGTGGACGGCCTCATGTACGCCGGCCCCGTCTGGGACATGGAGCTGACCGGCGGCGGCGGCTGGTCCGGTGTGATCACGTCGGACAACACCTTCATCAACGGCCGCTATCTTGTCCAGGCACTCACCCAGATCCCCGGCTTCCGCGCTGCGGTGAATAACTACTATCACAACACCTTCCTTGCACAGGCGCAGGCGCTTGTCGGCGACAACGGCAAGGTTCAGGGGTATTACGATCACATCTCGGCCAGCGCCGCGATGAACTACCGCCAGTGGCCGCTGGTCCGCGTCGGCAAGCCGAGCTCGGACAATCACTTCTGGCCCGACGGAACGACCTACGGCGACACCGTCAAGGATCTCAACACGTGGCTGAGCGCGCGCATCGCAAAGATGAGCGCAGAGTTCAACGATACGTGGGACGATGGCGTCGTGACCAAGGAGCCGACCTGCACCGAGAGCGGCGTGCGTACCTACACCTGTGAAAACGGCAACATCATGTACGAGAGCATCCCGGCGCTCGGTCACAAGGAAGTGATCGACCCGGCGAAGGATGCGACCTGCACGCAGACCGGCCTGACGGAAGGCAAGCACTGCTCCGTCTGCGGCGAGACGCTCGTTGCGCAGGCAGAGGTTCCGATGAAGCCGCATACGCCGAAGGCGACGGAGATCGTTCCGGCAACCTGCACGGAGGACGGCTCGGCGGGCGGCATCGTCTGCGCTGTGTGCGGCACGACGCTGGAAGGCTCGAAGCGCATCCCGGCAAGGCATCACTATGTCGGCGGCTACTGCACGGTCTGTGAGCGGCAGGATCCGCTGCGCATCCCGTGCTCCGGCGATCAGCATTGCCCGGGCCACATCTTCAGCGACATGCCGTCGACCGACTACTGGTCACACGGCGCGATCGACTATGTCGTTGCGCACAAGCTCTTCTTCGGCACGAGCGCGACGACCTTTGAGCCCAAGACTAAGCTGTCCCGCGCAATGATCGTCAAGGTCCTTTATACGCTCGAGGGCGAGCCCGCCGTCACCGGAGAGAATCCCTTCCGTGACGTTGCGGACAACAGATGGTACACCAACGCGGTGATCTGGGCGGCGGAGAACAAGATCGTGGCCGGCATCGGTGACGGCAAGTTTGACCCGGACGGCGATGCAACGCGTGAGCAGGTCGCGACGATCCTGTATGAGTACGCAGCGTTCAAAGGCCGTGACATGAATGTGTATGGTGATCTGTCGACGTTCACGGACATGGGTAAGGTTTCCAATTTCGCGAAGGAGCCCATGACCTGGGCAGTTGCCGAGAGCCTGATCTCCGGTGTCGCAGTCGGCCGCGAGGCGCTGCTCGATCCGCAGGGCGTGACGACGCGCGAGCAGTTTGCGATGATGATGGCGGAGTACATGATGCAGGTGCTCCCGCTGACGCCGGACGAGCCGGATGAGCCGGACGAGCCGGATGCACCGGATGTACCGAGTGCGCCGAGCGCTCCGGTCGAGCCCAGTGCCTCACCCGAGGAACCCAGCGCTTCGCCCGAGGAAACCAGCGCTTCCCCTGCGCCCAGCGCGCAGCCGGCTGAAACGGTGAAGCCAGAAACGGTGCAAACGCCCGCAGAAGGCGAAACGCCGTAATCACGGCGCGGGCGCACAACCCCCAAAGCCCCAAAACGGGACATCCCGGAGCGGCAATGCCGCTCCGGGATTTTTGGTTGGCGCACACACACATTTTTTCGCGAAAATTCCGTAAAAAGTGCGGAAATTCCTGTCATATACTTGACAAACCCCGCTGCCGCGTGCTACACCTATTTTATCGTAAAGGGAATGCAATCTATACGGAAAGGCAAAAGCAATGACATTGGATAAACTGAAAATCGGTTCTTCAGGCGTCATCACGGCGGTCGGTGGGGACGGCCCGCTGCGCTGCCGCCTGCTGGACATGGGGCTCACGCCCCGCACACGCGTCACGCTGCAAAAGGTGGCGCCGATGGGCGACCCGATCGAGATCCGTGTGCGCGGATACGAGCTGACGCTGCGCATCGAAGAGGCGGAGAAGATCGAGGTCGAGGGGGTGTCGGCATGATCTTTGCACTTGTCGGCAACCAGAACTGCGGCAAGACGACGCTGTTCAACGCCCTCACGGGCTCGAACCAGCACGTGGGCAACTTCCCGGGCGTGACCGTCGACCAGAAAATGGGCGAGATGCGCGATGAGAAGGGCTGCTCCGTCGTCGACCTGCCGGGCATTTACTCGCTGCGTCCGTACACGCAGGAGGAGATCGTCTCACGCGATTTTATCATCAATGAAAAGCCGGACGGCATCATCAACATCGTCGATGCCACGAACATCGAGCGCAACCTCTATCTCACGCTGCAGCTGCTTGAGCTGCGCGTGCCGATGGTGCTGGCGCTGAACATGATGGACGAGGTGCGCGCCAACGGCGGCGCGATCGACGTGCAGAAGATGAGCGATGCGCTGGGCATCCCCGTCGTGCCGATCTCGGCGGCGAAGGGGGAGGGCGTGTCCGAGCTTGTGGATCAGGCGCTGACCGTCGCGCGCAGCCGCGCGCTGCCGAAGGTGACGGACTTCTGCTCGGACGATTCCGCCGTGCACCGCTGCATCCATGCGGTCGTGCACATCATCGCCGACCACGCCGACCGCATCGGCGTGCCGGCGCGCTTTTGCGCGGCCAAGCTCATTGAGGGCGGCGATGATCTGGCGCAGGTGCTCGATCTCGACGAGAACGAGCGCGAGCTGCTCGAGCACTGCATCGTGCAGATGGAAAACGAGACCGGGCTCGACCGCAACGCGGCGCTGGCCGATATGCGCTATACGTTCATCGAGGCCGTTGTGGCCGCTTCCGTGGTCAAGTGCCATGAGAGCAAGGAGCACGCGCGCTCGATGAAGATCGACCGCATCCTCACGGGCAAATATACCGCCATGCCGACGTTTCTGCTCGTCATGCTGCTCACGTTTTATCTCACCTTCAACGTCGTCGGCAAGTGGCTGTCCGACCTGCTGCAGCTCGGCATTGATGCGCTGACCGGCGTTGTGGACGCGGCGCTCACGGCCTACGGCATCAACCCCGTCGTGCACAGTCTCATTATTGACGGCGTGTTTGCCGGCGTCGGCAGCGTGCTCGTGTTCCTGCCGATCATCGTGACGCTGTTTTTCTTCCTGTCCATTCTGGAGGACACCGGCTACATGGCGCGCGTGGCCTTCGTCATGGACAAGCCCCTGCGCAAGATCGGCCTGTCCGGGCGCAGCATCGTGCCGATGCTCATCGGCTTCGGCTGCTCGGTGCCGGCCATCATGGCCACGCGCACCGTCTCGTCCGACCGTGACCGGAAAATGACCATCCTGCTCACGCCGTACATGAGCTGCTCGGCGAAGATCTCGATCTATGCGTTTTTCACCGCGGCGTTTTTCCCGCGCTACCGCGCGCTCGTCATGCTGGGGTTGTATGCGCTCGGCGTGCTCATCGGCATCCTCGCGGCGCTCATCATGAACAAGACGGCCTTTCGCGGCAAGCCCGTGCCGTTTGTCATGGAGCTGCCGAACTACCGCATGCCCGGACTCAAGAGCGTGGCGCTGCTGCTCTGGGAGAAGGCAAAGGACTTCCTCCAGCGCGCGTTCACGGTCATCTTCCTTGCAACGATCATCATTTGGTTCTTGCAGAGCTTTGACACGCGCCTGAACGTCGTGGCCGACAGCGCCGAGAGCCTGCTCGCGCTCATCGGCCGCTGGATCGCGCCGATCTTCCGGCCGCTCGGCTTCGGTGACTGGCGCTGCGCCACGGCGCTCATCTCCGGCTTCATCGCCAAGGAGTCTGTCGTGAGCACGCTGCAGGTGCTGCTCGGCGGCGCGGCGATCTCGTCGCTGCTGAGCACGCGCGCGGCGGTGAGCTTCCTCGTGTTCACGCTGCTGTACACGCCGTGCGTGGCCGCCATTGCGACCATCCGGCGCGAGCTGGATTCCCGGCTCAAGACGGTCGGCGTCGTCCTTTTGCAGTGCACGGTCGCGTGGATCGTGGCGTTCGTTGCATATGCGATCGCGGGGCTGGTGTGATGCGGGCGCTGGACTATATTCTGCTGGCCATCGTTGCGGTGTGCGCCGTGATCGCGTGGCGCGTCTGGCGGCGCACGATGAAAAAGGGCGGCTGCTGCGGCGGAAACTGCACCGGCAACTGCGCGCAGTGCGGCAGAACGTGCGCGCACAAGCCAGAAAAGTAACCGCGGCACATGAATACAAACCTGAACCTCCTGTAGCGGGACGCTGCGGGGGTTTGGCAAGCCGAGCAAGGCTTCCCGGATCCGGGAAGCCTTGCTTTTTTTGTGTGCAGCAGGAAAATGCCCAGAAAAATACGGTTTCCGTAGGATTTTAATGGAAATGCGCAGAAAACGGCGGCCGGAGGGCGGCCCCCGACTATTGAAATTGCGCAAAGAATGCGTTAAAATGATGCTGCATTTGTCACGCGTTTGGCAAAGACCAAAACGCATCATTTTCATTGGAAAGGGTTTCGCATTGCGCGCGCCATGCTGCGCAGCGCAGACTACCTCCTGCTCGACGAGGCGACGAGCAGCCTCGACGCCACGAGCACCGCGCTCGTCACCGAGGCGATGGACCGGCTCATGATGGATCGCACGACCGTCATGATCGCGCACAGCTATGAGGCGGCCAAACGCGCCGACTACGTCATCGTCATGCGCGACGGCGCGGTCGAAGCCGCCGGCACGCCGGATGAGCTGCGCGCGAGCAATGCATACTATCAAATGTTCAGCAAATCACTTTGATGTCAGCGAGGGAACCATGATCAGAGAAAATGTGAAGCTTACCGACGCTCAGCCCGGCGATATCTGCTGCGGCTTCGAGCTGGAAAAGAAGCAGTACGTCGCCTCCAAGGCGGCGACGCTGTACACCATGCGGCACAAGAAGTGCGGAGCGAAGCTCCTGTACTTTGACCGCGACGACGAGAACAAGACCTTCTGCATCGGCTTCAAGACCCTGCCGGAGGATGACACCGGCGTGTTCCACATCCTGGAGCACAGCGTGCTCAACGGCTCGAAGCGGTTTCCCGTCAAGGAGCCGTTCGTGTCCCTGCTGCAGGGGTCGATGCAGACCTTCCTCAACGCCATGACCTACAGCGACAAGACCATCTTCCCGGTCTCCAGCCGCAGCGAGCAGGATCTCTTCAACCTCATGCGCGTGTATCTCGACGGCGTGTTCTGCCCGAACATCTACGAAAAGCCGGAGATCTTCATGCAGGAGGGCTGGCACTACGAGTTTGACGGCGAGCAGGCGCAGCCGTACTACAACGGTGTCGTCTTCAGCGAAATGAAGGGCGCCTATGCCGATGTCGAGCGCGTCATCGGCGAGGGGACGGACCGGCTGCTGTATCCCGACACCTGCTACGGGTTTTCGAGCGGCGGCAAGCCGGAGCACATCCCCGAGCTGAGCTATGCACAGTTTATTGCCGCGCACAAGCGCTTTTACCACCCGTCAAACGCGCGCATCTTCCTCGACGGCCACATGGATGTCGAGCGCGTGCTCGCCTATATCGACGCGGAGTACCTGTCGCAGTACACATACCGCGCCCCGGATTTTGACTTCACGGTGCAGCAGCCCCGCACGGGCGAGGCCACGGTGTACTATGAGGCGATGCCCGGCGAGGAGACGCTCTGCCATATGAGCCTCTCCAAGCTCCTGTGCCGCTATGACGATGTGGAGACGGTCTATGCAGCCAAGATCCTCTCGGACTATCTCACCGGCTCGAATGAGGCGCCGCTCAAGCGCGCATTCCTTGAGCGCGGTCTTGCGCAGGACGTGACGCTCGAGATCTCCGACGGCATTTATCAGCCGAGCGCCGCGCTCATCGTGCGCAACACGACCAGAGACGCCTTTGACAAGGTCAAGACCCTTGCGGCGGAGGTCGCGCGCGATATGCTCGCCGCCGGGCTCGACCGCAAGGCGCTCTCGGCGTCGCTCGAGCGCTTTGCCTTCACCAACCGCGAGATCACCGAGCCCTACGGCGTGGAGCTTGCCTGCCGCGCGTTTGACAGCTGGCTCTACGGCGGCGATCCGCTGGCGTATATCGACAACGCCGCCGTGTTCGACGCGCTGCGCGAAAAGATCCACACGGGCTATTTTGCGCGTCTGCTGTCCGACCTGCTCGGCTCGAGCGGCGGCCTGTGCACCCTCTATGTGCTGCCGTCGCTCACGAAGGGGGAGGATGACGCCCGCCGCGAATCCGAGCGGCTCGCCGCCGCGACCGCCGCGTGGGATGCCGATCAGCGCCGCGAGGCGTACGCGGCCTTCCGGCGGATGCAGCAGTGGCAGCAGAGCGAGGACAGCGCGCAGGCGCTCATGAGCCTGCCGCACCTGCGCCTTGAGGATGTGCCGCAGACGGTCGCCCCTGTGCAGACGCAGCCGGGCGAGGTCAACGGCGTGCGGACGCTGCACGTCTCGGGCGACACGAACGGCATCGTGTACCTCAACCTGTACTTTGACGTCTCTGACCTCACGGACGAGGAGCTGTGCATGCTCAACGTGCTGAGCACCTGCTTCGGTGAGCTGCGCACGGAGACCTGCCCCGCGGACGTGCTGCAAAACCGCGTCAAGGCGCTGCTGGGCTCACTGTTTTTGCGTGTGGACTGCCTGCAGAAGCAGGGGGACACCGAGCGCGTGCACCCGTATCTGCTCGTGTCGGCAAGCATGCTCGAGGAAAACGCGGCCGAGGCGGTGCAGCTTCTGCGCGAGCTGCTCACGCAGGGGCGCTATGACGAGACGGACCGCATCGGCGAGACCGTCATGCAAAATGACTATTTCATGCGCCAGTCGCTCATCTCGAACGGCCACGCCTTCGCCGTCACCAAGTCGCTGTCGGCGTTTTCGGCCGGTGCTGCGCTCAAGGAGACGCTCGAGGGCGAGACCTTTGTGCGCTGGTTTGCGGCGCTGGCCGCCGGCTTTGCGCAAAACGGCACGCAGGTGAGTGCCGCGCTTCGCGCGCTCACCGAAAAGGTGTTCGTCACGAGCCGCCTCTTCGCGGGCTATTCCGGCGCGCTCGATGCCGGCGTGCTTGCACAGCTCATCGCCGCGCTGCCGCAGGGCGCGCTCTGCGAGACGGCTGCGCACAAGCGCTATGACGCGGCCGCCTGTGCGGTCGAGATCCCGGCGGATGTGGGCTTCTGCGCGCTGGGACACAACCTCTACGCCCTTGGCAGCAGCTACTCCGGCACGTGCCCGGTGCTGTCCTCACTCGTGAGCTATGGATATCTGTGGAACATGGTGCGCGTGCAGGGCGGTGCTTACGGCACGGGCATGAACGTGCGCCGCAGCGGCGACATCTTCTGCTACTCCTATCGTGACCCGAACCTCGACAATACGCGCGCGGTGTTTTCTGCGGTTGCCGATTTCATCGAGAATTTCGCGGCGCAGGGCATGCCGCTCGACGACATTATCATCGGCGCGGTCAATACGACCGATCCCTTGCTCGATCCCGCCGGCGTGTGCGAGAGTCAGTGCGTGCGCGCGCTCAAGGGCGTGACGCCGGAGGAGCTGGCCAAGACCCGGCATGAGCTTCTGGCGACCAAGCCCGCCGACCTTGCGGCCATGGCCGGCGTCCTGCGCAAATACGCGCGCGAGGGAAAGTTCTGCACCTTCTCCGGAACAAACGGCGGCGCGTAATGCGCAGCAAAAAAAGAAAAACCTGCGGTTTCCGAGGAAACCGCAGGTTTTTTCTGTCTGAAACGGAGGTGTCGTTACGTTTTTGCGAGCGCATCGGTGACCGTCCGGCTGAAGGCGTCCGACTGCTTGTTCCAGTCGGCGTAGGCCGGGTCATCCTTATGGCTCGGGAGCAGACCGGTATCGGCAAGATACGCACCGAGCACGGTCGTGGCCTTCTGCGCACCGAAATAATTCAGGTGGTCACCCTTGTCGCGGGTGTCCGTGTTCCAGTCGATCGCAACCTGCTCGTGTGCGGTGTTGAGATCGAGGAAGCCGATACCCAGCGCATCGGCAAATGCCTGCGTGCTGTTGTGACGCGCCATGTTCCAGTTGAGTGTGCTGGGCGCGCTGACGAGCAGCAGCTGCGCGCCGTTTTCGTCACAGAAGGCTTTGATGCGCTCAACATAGGCGCGGTTTCGCTTCGGGATGGGAGCGTAGGCATCCGATGGCGTCATATAATTGCTGGCGTCCGCCGGAGCGGCGTTGTGGCGGAACTGATACCCTTTGGCGTTTTCGGTGTGGGTGTAATTGACGGTCATGCGCCAGTCATTTGCCTTCAGAGATTTCCACCGGTCGTGGTAGGAAAACACCGGGAAGAGGTCGCCGGCCTCCTGCAGTAGCATGCTGCCGTACGAAAAGTCGATGTAGATCACATCGGTCTCCAGGATCACAAGCTTGGGCGACTGCTTCTGGAAGGCTTTGTGCAAGAACGCTTCCGAATAGTACAGTGTCTGTCTGGATGTGCCGCAGCAGTAGGCCGTGTAACCGTATTGCTGCCACAGCTGCATCGGGATGAAGGCGGAATAGCTCTCGCTGTCACCAAGGATGAGCAGGTCGATCGTGTTGTCCGGTTCTCCGAGGATGCCGTTGGCCGCGGGGTCATGGATGCCGTCGCTGCGGGTGTTGTTTTTTGGCCGCACCAGCTGCGACACACCGGTTAGCAAAAGCGCCAGCACGGCGAGAAAAACGACGCATCTGAGCGTATGTTTGAGAAAACGGGACATGCGTGCCTCCTAAAAGTTCGCATACATGGGGTCGACGGGAATGTAGCCCTTTCCGTATGCTCCGAAAACGATGATGAACAAAATGAGCGCGTAGAAGACCGTCCAGCGTACCGCAGCAGGGCGCTGTGCCAGCAGCGCGCGCACGGACTTGCCTTTTTCGTTGATCACGCTCACGACGAACACGATCAGCAGCGTCACAGCAACGATCATGAGGTCGAACTTGTCAATACCGAGCGCCTTGAAGAGCGCATCGTCAAAGACGGGGAATGCAAATCCGGTGACCATGGTGCGGAACATCTGCATACCTGCGCGCAGGCCGTTTGCACGGAAAAACAGTTCGCCGATGATGACCAGCACCGTCGTGCGCAGCATCTGCAGCAGACGGTACGGGAAGCTCTCGGCGCGGATGTGCAGCCGTGCGTTGACGGCCCGCACCGGCGGGGCGATGATGTTGCCGCCGAGGATCAGCACGAAGTGGTACATGCCGAAAAAGAGATAGCTCCACGCGGCACCATGCCAGAGACCGTTGCAGAACCACACGCAAAAGAGCGCGACGGCGCTCGCCAGCAGCGGACCGTAGTGGTTGCCGAGGCGTTTGCGGGCGGCGGAAGTGAGCTTTTCCAGTGGCTTGAGCGTGACGACCGGGTAGAACACATAGTCCTTGAACCAGGTGCCGAGCGTGATGTGCCAGCGCTTCCAGAATTCCGAGATCGTCTTGGAGAAAAACGGTTGTCGGAAGTTTTCCGGCATTGTGACGCCGAGGATCTGCGCCGTGCCGGTGACGGCGTCCATTGAGCCCGAAAAGTCCATGTACAGCTGCACAGTGTAGCACACGGCGGCCAGTGCGATCACGCCGCCGTCAAAGTCGGTGTAGTTATTAAAGACATTTCTCACGAGCGGGTTGAGCCGGTCGGCGATGATGATCTTTTTCATCATGCCGTAGGCAATGCGCTGCAGACCGAGCGTCAGGTTCTCGTAGGTGATTGGCTTTGCGTCCCAGAGCTGCTGCGCGGTCTGGTCGTAGCGGCAGATCGGCCCTTCCACGATCTGCGGGAAGAAGCTGATGAACAGCGTCAGGCGCAGCAGATTCGTGTCCGCTTTTGTGACGCCGCGCTGCACGTCCACGATGTAGGACAGCGCCTGCAGCGTGAAAAAGGAGATACCGATCGGCATCACATACTTCGGGATCGCCAGCTGCACGGGAATGTGCAGGTGCGCCAGGAGCGTGTTGACATTCGTCGCGGCAAAGCCGGAATATTTGAGCGCGAACAGGACGCCGATGTGCAGAATGACGGCCAGCAAAAGGATCCAGTGCTGCACGGCTTGCTGCCGCTTGCGCACGGTCTTGCGCTCGGCTTTTTCCGTCTGCGCGAGCAGAAGCTTCGTCTCCGACTGTATTTTGTCCAGCCACAGTCCGAAGTAGTGCATCGAAAGCGCCGTCAGAAGCAGGTATACGAGCAGCTTGCCGCTGATCAGCCAGAAAAAGGCGCAGTCGGCGGCGAGCAGGAAGTATTTTTTCCCGCGCCGCGGCATGAGACTGTACACCACGAGACAAAACGGCAGGAACACGACGAGAAATGCCGTCGAGAAGAAGGAGGTCAGGGCGCTCCCTTTTCCCGCGAGGAACAACGAAGAAAGCTCCATATCAGCAGCCCTCCTGCGCGTATTTACACACCGCGGCAGCTTGTGTCACAAGCACACGGGCGCAGAAAAGAGCGCCTGCAGATCCTGCGGCGCCGCTTTCCGGATGGCGTCCGGGGCACTGCGGTCCGGCCGGGAGAAAGGCTCCCTCCGGCAGAGCCGCCGCGCTGCATGTATGCTGTTCGGTCATTGATGGTTCCGTGCTTGCCATTTGCTCTGTTCTCCTAAAGACGCATTGTTGTGTGGAAACATTATAGCAGGGTTGTGCCGAAAAAAATAGCCAATGATACCTGAATTAGTCTTAATTCTTGCCACCGCTCCCAGGTACAGAGTCCTGCACATTCAGACGGAAAATACGCAGATTGGTTTCGCCTTGCGTGAAATGCCTTGAGGTTTTTGAAGAAAATGGTCGGCATACGTCTGCGGGTATGTTATCCTGAAAGTAGTGATAAGAAAGCGACACCGAAAGAAAGCGTGACACCATGTCAGAGAAAGAAAAGATTGCAAGTTGTACGGAAGGCGACGGTTTACGACCTGCAGAAGATCTTTGACAAAGGCGGGGCGGGCAACCGCCCCAGCCGAAAGAAGATACATTATCGAATACTGACTTGCGCATAATCGTTGCGCGCTGTTAGCATTTTTCGTGTGCATAATGCTAATGAACCGAGAAATCTTTCGCAAGACTGCGACGTTTTTCGCACTGCAAAGCACCTTGAAAGCGCCGCAAAGCATTGATAAACAAAGAAAAACCAGCAATCGCAATGGATTGCTGGTTTTCTCTGTTCTGGCAAATGACTCTAATTTTGATAGAAACCCGTTAAGGGGGTGCAATTACGGTTTGGAGGGGGTGCATTTTTGATTTTAGGAGGGTGCAGTTCTTTGCCAAAGGAAGAGGAGCGCCTTCATGAAATAATGTGTTAAGGGAAAATAATTTTTTGTTAAAATGCGTATGTTTTTCTCTACACCCCTTGCAAACCAGAAAAAGCTCGGTATAATATGACCAAGAGAACCGAAGCAGTCATATTTTCATGGAGGGCGCGACCTTGGCTTTTACCGATTACGAGACTGAGCAGCTCCGCAAGGCGTTGCTGAAGGAAACGAGACATTGTGCTGTCACGCTGGGGATGAAGAAAACC
>QWCN01005667.1_pt1 | contig 12110 bp, 23 predicted proteins | sample 1972711 | NCBI WGS metagenome assembly QWCN01 (sample SAMN09866707, study PRJNA288562) | Human gut metagenome isolate term1_stool, whole genome shotgun sequencing... | isolation source: gut | host: Homo sapiens | place: USA: California | reverse complement strand
AGATACTGAAGGAGGAGGTGGAGGTGGTGGTGAAGACACTGGAGGAGGTGGAGGTGGTGGAGGTGGCTGTGACACGGGCGAGGACGTGGAGGTGGCGGCCATGTGCTTGTAGTACTGGAGGATCTGACTGACCAGCAGGTCGATGCCGTGCTTCACGCTGCGCGTCACCTCGGGACTGCTGCCCAGCTACGCCTCACGCGCACCACTCGCGCACACGTTCGTGCAGATGTCCTTGGCGATCACCACACTCGTCACCATCCCGCGCACCGAGTTCAAAAACTGCGGCAAATCGTCGGTGAAACTCCTCTGCATGGTCTGCACACGCGTCACGTAACTCCCCGTCTCCGGGTGCTTGAAGGTGCACTCCACTTGGATCTGGAATGAACTCCCGCCAAAAAAACTACCGGCAAAACAGCGGGGTGGCGGGAGGACGGGTGGAGGAGGAGAGTGAAGGAGGGATTGAAGGAACGGCCCAGCTCCATCGTCACCGTGGAGTAACCGAAATCGGCTAGACTTCAGGAATGACGAAAAGAGGGACTCTTTGAGGAGGAGGAGTAGGAGAGACCGAGGGCGCGATCGAGGACCAAGCCAGGCCCGATGCGAATGACGAGGGAGGAGGAGAGGGAGGTGGGGTAGAACGAGCGGGAGAGACAGTTGATGAAGTCGGTCTGGAAAGAGTCGGAGAGGAGGAGGATCGAACCGCCGACGGGGGTGGTGAGGCGCTGCGGATGAGGGAATGGAGGGAGATGTACGCGGAGGATGTGAGTCGAGTTGTACATGTGCCCCGAGATGTAGAGGTCCTGCACGAGCTGGTTGCGCTGGCAGAACTGCGTGCATTGCGCGATTTCGTCGTTCAGCCAATCGGCCTATCCCATGATGCCCGCCATCTTAGGGAACCGAGTAGTCGCCAACCATGAAGGGATCGAGCGACAGGTCGTAGAAGAAGCTCTGGGAGCAGATGACAATCTCGCCCGAGGAGAAGGAGCCGGTGCTGAAGAGGATGCGACTGTACTTCAGTGCGGCGAGGAAGGAGAGCAGTGATGAGGGATAGATTCTTCCTGTGAAGGGAGGGAAGCATTACCGACTTGTCGTCCTTCATCGTGAAGGTGGAAAGGATGCTCTGGAGGAAGGACTGCTGCAACTTCAGGGGAGAGAGGTAGCTCCGGTAGCTCACCTCCTCGTCGAGATGGCGATTCGATCCCTCCCTCTCGTGCTTCCGGATGTACTGCTCGTCCTACGATACATACAGAGATGAGGTACTTACGATGGGCGACGGCATACGGTTTCCAGGGAACACATCCGCCTCTCCGACGGATCCGCCGAACTCGTAGATTTCGATCGTTTCACTGTACACAATGAGTCCAACATAGTAATGGGAGAGGTTTGGACTGGATAGCACGACGGAGAGGGAATCCTGGATGTGTTTAAACTGCGTCGTCGTGAGCGACTTGTCAATGACGAAGATGAGCGCCTTCGCGTCCGTGGACGGGGAATAGAGGACATTCACGTCGGTCGCGCTGGGAGAGTACTCGATCCTCTCACCATCCATCTCTAACTCGGGCCGGAGTTCCAGCAGCTCGTTTCTCTTGCCAACGACAGATTCCCCGTTGCCGTAAGAGAAGGAGCTCAGCGTTTGACAGAACGAGCATTTCCAATATCCATTGTCTCCAATTTCGTCTGCACTCGACGCCACCGCACCGCAATGGTCGCAGCGAATCGGATCCCCGTCGACGCGGCGAAGAAGCTTCGGATTCGTCGAAAAGGGCTGCACGATGACTCCAAGCGGGATGGGAAAATCGTTGAATATGCTCGAATCGGAGTACAACGTATCGAACGACGTGATGATCATATTGTTCTCCTCCTTCTCCAACTCCGCTTCCTCGTCGTCCAGCGATGAGATTGCATTGAGCACACTGTCGATATTGTAGAGCGTCTGATGAATCGCCTTCTTCGCAGACTGATCACGATCACTCTGCATGGCGGCGATGGCAGAACAGTACTATTGATGTAGTCAGATCGAACAGTCCCGTCTTTTTGTTCATGCATGGACCCAATTCTGCATATTCGGGGGCATATAGTATCGGGACGGATTGGGAGCAAGACTTCCCGTTCGTGGATTGGCAAAGAAAACCAAGTAATCGCGATCATGATTCTCACAATTCAAGCCACGTTCCCCACTGTTGACGAGAAGGAGTTCTTCACCGATATCCACTTCCCCGAGACGCGCAGCGTCAATGACGTACGGCTTCGCGTCCTTTCTTCATCCATCAGCTTTTCAAGATCGTGGCCTCGGAAACGGGCGTGTCCCTCACCTCTCCTATGGAGTTGGTGGTGAATGACCAGAAGTACTACCGCAACGACACCAGAACGATTGTCGACGCTGGTGGCATTCGCGTTTACGGCGTCACGGATAGGCATCAACGAGTTCGACATGATCGAAGTGAAGATCCTCAAGAACGGCGGCAAGGCCATTCCCGGCAATGGTGAACGTGCCCTCTGTTTCTTACGCATAGTGACTGCCTTCGACATCTACAGTGCCCTGGGCGAGCGTCTGAAGAAGATGCGCATGGACGAGGCGAGTAGTCGTTGCTTCCCCTCTTCACTCTAGTGCCCATGGAGGTCGCTGCCCCCAAGGAGAAGGCTCCCGAGGCGAAGGAGGTGAAGGGGGTGAAGGTGGCTCCCGTGAAGCCCGCGCCGAAGAAGGAGGTGCCCAACTTCGCCAACATCCAGGTCGCCGTCAAGCCGCTCGCTCCGAAGGCTGGCACGGCGAGCCTCTTCGGTAAGAAGGCGCCCGCCGGCAGCCCGTTCGCTCCGAAGGCCAAGACCAACCCCTTTGCCGTGAAGCCGAAGGCCAGTCCCTTCCCGCCGAAGCCGGTGACCACACCTGTTACGGCCCCTGCAACGAACACAGCCGCGCCCGTGCAGCCGGCGCCGCAGACAGAGACGGTTCCTGTGGGCCAGGTTTCTCTGTCTTAGTATTCTGTTGAGACACTGCAACTCGTTTGTTTGTTGAAGTGAACGATGCTAAGCCTCTACATGAATGCGGTCGTGGTGGTTTCCCTCGTGTGCAGAGCCGCCAAGGGAACATTGATGGCGGTGCGTCCTTTCCCCGGTTTTGACAGCTAGTTGTCTCGAAACGCCAGCCACCGATACGACTACTCGACGTCAACAGTATCCCTAACCGTGACAGTGCGTTTTTCGGTGGGGCCTTGAAAGGATGTAGGGCGTTGAAATTCTGTATTCGCTCATCCGGATGAAGTGGAAGGAGAGGGAGAATGGTTACGCACGCAAGTCCTTTTCCCTCACCGAGATCCTCCTCATGTCCGTTCCCGCCTATCTGAGCTTCGTGTCGAACTCGTTCTATTTTATCCTCCAACGTCTTTTAGAGGACGAGCTGATCATCCAAGTTCCTCTTCTCTCCCTGGCTCATCGCGTAGTCCTTCTCCGTGTTCAAAGTGGCCATTACCGGGTTTCTATCGATAATCGTGATTAGGCGGAAGTGGCTTTTCTCTCTCTTTTTTATCGTAGATTGACGTCCACCCACTGGGCTGCTATCGTCATTCTCTGCACTTCCGTGGGATTGATCGAGAGGAAGAATGCGGGCTCCTCTTCGTTTGACTTCCCCTTCTACGCCACCTTCATCGCCCTCATTTCCATGCTCTTCGACAGTCTCTCCAGCGTCATCACCGAGTTGCTGCTGAAGAGGCACCGAAACATGGATATCGCACAGCAGAACATATGGCTGTACTTGTACGCTCCCGCGATTGCTTCTCAGACGTAGTTGGTCGGGAATCACCCAGCTATTATCCCTCGTGATGAAAGAGGGTTCGAATTTTCCCCAGAGGATTACCTTTCGTAATTTCAACACCTACGCATACGCTCTCGTCATCACGTAGTCCTCTCCCTCCATTTTCACTTTAGGGAATCCCTACGCGGACTGACCACGCTTCGGATTCAGAAGGAGATCGATTCTGTGGCGGAGTCCTTCATTTCAAGCATGTCGCTGATGGTGGCCGCCTTCTTCGTTTCTGTGCTCATGCGACAATCGATTCCATATCCTGGAAGTGCGCCATGCTGATCCTTCATTCTACGTTCATGTTTTTCCTCGCAGCTGGAAACATCATGATTGCGGGCTATTTGTACCACAGCGTCCCGCGGCCCGTTTCTACCATCGATTCAACTCCTAGGGAAGAGGAGCACTTGACTCCCGATGCGATCGACATTGAGAGCGAGGAATAGCCTCGGGTTCTCGCTTATCGTGTGTGTAAAATGGTGATGGTTATGTTTGTTACGAAAGCCATTACAATTCACTTTTTTTCTTATCTTTGTTCTGAATCTTACTGAGAAGGGACGATCATGCGAAAATGGGCTCAAACCGTCCCCGCCTTTCATCATTACGGTGAATCACATCACTTTTCAATGATCCTTCTTCACTGAATAGAGAGTGTTGAATTGCTCGCAACAGTTCAATAATTCCGCGGTATGATGACGCAATTGGCTAGGTAATTACCTAAGTAACGATGATTCCATTCTTCATAAAAAGAATACATGGCAGTCGTTGGAGCCGGTTGTACTTTCAAAGGGTCCGTACCCGTGTACTCTCGTTCATTGGTCCGTACTAGTTAACCCACAGTAAGGGAGTTGGAGGCTTATTGCCATGTTGGTTATGAACTGAATGCATGTATTGTAATGACCCCGAAGGAATTGCTGGCAGAAGTCCAAGCAAAAGTGTCAGTTCTCGCTGGTATTCGTCTTAGTGATCTACATGAGGAGGATACTCGAGGAGAAGGTGGGGGCGGTGATCCTGATGGCGAATGGCACTTCATTGGATTAAAGGGGGCTGGTCTAATTGTAAGTGCCTACTATGTGGAATTGAAAGAGCACAAGTCGAAAGCGTATGCTACGAGTGGTATGGGTGGGAATGTTACTGCTAAGGCGAAAAAGGGGCACTGGTCTATCGCAGTATCCTGGTATAAGCCATTTATTGGTTATCCCTTCGCACATTATGAATATAGTATTGTTTGAGCTTGTTTCTTGTGAACAAACAAAGGCGGCTCTTTTGGCGGCAAACTCGCTCTCTTCACATTCTTTTCTTTCTTTCCCGAAAGGAGTCTCTTTTGATTGACATGAACGGATCGGGTTCGTACCAAAACGATCCATCGTAATTTGCATAGACGGTTACGGATATGCTGGCGGCAACACCTCCTATGGAATGGATGGTGGTTACATGTACAGCGGCACTGGAGAGTACACATCGCACAATGATAACGCGGGAAGCACCTCCTATGGAGGAGCGAGTGGATCGGGCACTCCCATGAAGGTGAACGCCTCGAAACGGGTTTAGTCCTAGCCTTCTGCTCCGAAGTTCATTATTCCCATCGCCGTATCGATGATCAGCCGCCTGTCCACGGGTGAGGAGGGCGTCTTTAAGCTGTTTGGCACCACAGTGTCGACCGTTCCATTTCGCACCCTGCTTCATCCATAGGTATGCATTTGCGGCATCATCTCGAGCTACCGCAACGGAACGTCGGGAAGCCGGGACTACGTGATCCACGACTGCACTGGAGCCATTAACGGAAGATATTACTCGAACGGTAACACCGATGCGTTGTAGGCTCATGTGTGGCAGTTCACGATAGGAACGACGGGTACGTGAAGGTTGTCTGCCAGTTGCGCGTCTTCAACAGCAAGCTGTCCCTGAGCATTCACCACATGCAGCCCATCTTCAACGCGAACGAGATCACGGATCACTTTTTGAGCTGCATCAGCTGCTACCTGTACTACAAGAAGCGCTCCTCCGTATCCATTCTCATTCATTCATCATCGGTAGGGAAGCGTGAACACAGCGAACAATGCAGCTATCGCTCAGGAGGCGCCCACAGGCATGATGGGAGGCGAGATGTCTGACCTGGAATCGAAGGTGAGGGCGGAGTGGCGCATTGACGGTAGATCTACGGACTGCTTCAGGGCAACAAGCAGCAGGGAGGCGAGGGCGTGCAGCTTGCGGACATCGTGAATTCGCTGAAGATGCAGGGCGTGGGCGAGGATGAGGTGAGGTGGGCGTGACGATGGTGGATGAGGGCTAGGTTTACCATCGAGCAGATGGTGTCGAACATGACGATCTACGAGGTGAATCCGGAAATGTATACTGTGCAATCGAGTGTTTGAGGAAAACACGAATCGGAAAGACTACATTCCAGGTAAAGGGAAAAATGAGCTCTGCGGCTCCTCCTTCACGACAGGCGAGGGAGAAACCGTGGGAGAACCGAGCGAAGGAGGGCAGGAATCATTGCCCGAAAGGACACTGCAGGAGCGAAAGACCGGGGTCGTAAAAGAGAAGTGGTGAACAGCGTTCGGAGAATGAGCGAAGCTTGGGTGAAACGACAGTTCCTCTGCCGCATTGTCGCCGATCTCTCGTTTCACAGATACGGGTCCAGCATCCATGCAGAGACCCACATCGTCAGCGGACTGGTCGCCGGAGGCAGCTTCCTGACGAAGGCGTTGCGCTTCCGCCTTCCTAAACTCATTGCTCGCCACACGCAGCAACGTCTCAAAAGAGTAGTGTTTCTAGGATTGATTGGATGACGGGAGACGCACGGTGGAATCAACAGGAGGACAGAAGATCTGGTCTGCGGAGTTGCTACCACCAAATATCGGCCTTCTAAAGAAGCGTCCGCGTTCTCTCGGTGCAGATCTAACGTCAAGAGGTAGGGGAAAGACAAACCGTGTAAGAGTCCGTTTTGTCGTGTCTTCCTTCAGTTTGTTCTTTTCGCATGGGTTGCACACTAATCGCCTCTTGTATCTATCCCTCATTCGGCAATTCCAGAATCACCGTTGTCGCAAACACGGTTCCCCAGGCCGGTGATCGCACTTCGGATATCCTGGACACTGGCAATGGGAACACTGGATTTCATTACACCAAATGCACTTGTTGGGTCTCGGGCCGGGCTTCTTGGACCTAGCTCCGTTGTTGGCCTGACAATGTGCAGAGGAAACCATTGGAGAGGGAGGAATCAGCGAATACTTCTAGCAAACATCATTAGTCCTATTCAAGGAATCGGCCATCAGAGCAAGCATGCACCAATCCAGAAGGGCAGATTACTTACAGAATCACTCATATCTACACCAACGAATCCTCTTTTGACAACCCAGAAACACAATAATGGCAAAAAGAGGGCCGAATTCGCAGACAAGTGTAAGATTTGGAGCGGCTGCGACAAACAATGACAAAAAGCGAAAAGTGAATAGACTACCGCTTGAACTGCAGAATGAGCGGCCGTCCCTTGAACACAAAGCCATGGAGCCGATTGACTGCTTCGGCCGCAATCTCTTTCGATGCTATCCATCAGCATATATTCTCACCCCAACAGAACTCAACAAACGCCTGCCCTCTCATCCTTCCCGTCAAGAGCGTGTAGATCGCCGTCTGCTTCTCAAACCGGTCGAAGAGCACAATCATCTCCTCCTTGCTGACACTCCGCGGGAGGTTCTTCACGTACACCACGCAGTTCTCTTCACCACGCTGGTACTACAGGAATACTCTCCCGCCAACTCTCACATTTCGCATCTGCGGGAGTTTCATCATCTCGTCCGCACTGAGTCGATTCGCCTCGATCTCCGCATCCGAAATGACCACCGTCTTCTCTTCCTCCTTCTCATCCTTCAGTGGTGTGTTCACATCCAGAAACGCCTCTGTTGACACCCGAACCCTTCTTCGCTTTTCCTCCTTTTCTCCTTTCTCGTCTCTTTCTCTTTTCCCGCCACTCTCCTCTTCTCCTCCTTTCCCTCCAACCCCACTCTCCTCCTCCAGCACCTTCTTCATCAGAGGGTGCTGCTTCACGAACTCCCTGTCCACCTCCTTCAGAACCGCTGTCATGTCCACGGGCGGCAGGTGCAACTCCACCACGCCTTCCTGCGCCTGCCGCAATGCAGGGTTCGACAACCCGTACACGTAGTTGTTCTTCATCTTCTGGCTACATGTGAGGAGGAGGAAAAACGCACACATGGCTAGGAAGTCGTCGGCTTGGCGGTTGACCAGCTGATGAAGAGACACATCTAGGAAAGAGAGTGCAAGAAACAGATACTGCTTTTATTTGCCTCTTCCTGCTTCTTTTCCAACTCGATACTGCGCAACTCCACCTTGGTGTAGATTCGCTGGATGGACTCCGGAATTGGCATCGTGCGCTTCTTCTCAAAGCGGACGACATCCTCAATCTCACTCTACTCGACATCATTCGCACCATCTACTACCTGCTCCAAATTGTACTTTGATAGCTCCGTCCGTCGTTTCTCCTCCTCCTTAAGCTGGACGTATTCGTCATGCGTCTTCAGGCCAGAGAATGCGGGAGAAGACAATCGAATCGTCTCTCCGTCAATGAAATTGAGCTTGCCATCCTTTGCATAGGGAAACTGACGCTCCTTCTTCACCATCGCGGCAATCTCCTTTTCAAACTGCGTCTGGTATCCCCGTCCCGGCTCTCCAGGTGTCAGCGTTGCGTCAATCTCAACGCGCTCATGACCCATGCGAATGACGTCGCGACTGTAATACCGCCTGGAATCGCCCGCGTCCACTCCCGTCGTGTACACATTGGCACGGGGAACGAAGGGGTTGAATCCAAAGTTCGGCATCGCAAAAAGAGTGGCTCACTTCATCATCTTCTTTCCTCCTTTGATAGTTATGAGCATCGGATTATCCAAGGAGGATATTGACGCTGTTCGGTCGTATGTGACGGCAAAGGACGGACATGAGTACGATTATGTGGAGGACGGGATTGTGTGTTTCGACGTCACGCACAATTATCTGAAGGTGCGAATGCACGATATTCGAATGCCATTATCGTCCACAGTGCTCTTTCGACCAATCCCTCACAAATAGGTGCTTGATTTGAAGCGAAAGATTGTCCTCCACTCTGGCACTCCTGTGGAATACCAGCGACTGGAATTGCAGACGCCGATGGGAACGAAAGTGCGTATCGGCTCTTCTATTGAGGTTATAGATCCGCGATTTGATGAACGATATGGAAACGCTCGAAGCCTGCGGCATTGAGAACGGAATGGTCGTTCATTGCACAGACTTCGTGATGCCTGCTGCTTTCTTTTCACCGTAGAATCCAAACTCGTTAGCGAAGGACGGAGGCCTCGATGATGAAACGAAAGTCAAGAAATACGTGATGAGTGACGAGGAATACAACAAACGACCCAACACCTACCGTGCTTTCAAGCTGCAGACCGAGAAGCAGCTCATAAGCGAGTCACACAACGCGGAGACGGAATATCCAGCCTCTACCGTGGAGGGCATTCACGAGGGCGATCGATGCGAAGTCTCTCCCGGCGGAAGGAGAGGCACCGTGAAGTGGGTTGGCGTGCTGGAAAACAATAGTGTATCCAAAGGAGGGTACTGGGTGGGTGTTGTCCTTGATGAGCCCACCGGCCGGAACAATGGCATGCCATTCGAAGCGAGATGATGCGTAGGATGCTACGAGGGGAAGAAGCTGTTTGACTGCCCCCCGAATTACGGCATTTTCGCTAGAGGCCCCAACGTGAAGGGTTTGAGAATCACAGGACATTCACCTGTAGTTGGCGAATATCCGGAAGAAGCGATCGATTCGGACCTGGAGTTTTAGTTCATTTTCTTTTGTTGTAAACGATCGAATGGATCTTTTGAAACAGTATAGCGCCGCGCTTGATGTACATCTCTTCTGGGAATTCTCTCATGCGTAGACACATCCCATTGTGACAAAGTGTATTACCTCTCTTGTTCTGAACAGTGTTAGCGATATTCTATCGCAACTCATTACGAACAGTAGTTGCGTTGTGGATTGCTTCCCATGTAGACAGGAAACAGCGAATTCAAAGGAACATCCGTTTTATGATTTGGGGCGCCGCATTTGGAGTTGTCGCGCATTACTACTTGCTGCTCTCCAATTTGCTCATTCCTGCCACGTCATTTGGCGCCGTTTTTCTGAAGTTGGTTGTGGATCAGGTGCCTATTCTATCCCCCCATTATACACAGCTCCTTTGGACCCCCTTTGCGAACACTCTGTTTTTCTTCTCCATTTCCGTCATGGAGGTGACTTTGGAACACACACATTCACCTCTAGAATCCCCACAAGCAGCCAGAAGAGGGAATACAGAGCGTGAAGAAGAATTTGTGGAAGACGCAGAAGTACAACATGATGCTGTGGATCCCTGTGCAGTTTGTGAACTTCATATTTGTTCCTCCTCAGGTGGCCGATGATAGGAGCGCGTTACACGTAGTACCAACTCCTTCTCATCAATGTGGTGAATCTCTTCTGGACGTGCTATCTGAACATCACAGCTTCCTCCACTTCCTCCTATCAGTCCATTCAGAGTGATGCCGCCTCTGTTTGATTGCATGACTTGACAGGAAGAAATCGGGCCGCTTTTTTGATTCTGCTTGTTTCTTGTCAAACTGGTGTTTGGATGACAATTCAGAAGGGCTTTTTCATTTTCTGCTGTACTCTGTCCATTGTTCTTCTCCTGCAAACACTCCGTGTTGCTTCTGGCGCTCTGCATTCTCCCTCAAAGGAGGAGAACCAACGCGTTGTTGTTTCCGATCTGAGTGTCATCGAACCCAATCACGAAAGCCTTGCGATCATGAAGGAGCAGCCCACATCGACTCCTGCTGCGCGTGGTGTGCTTCAGAAAGTGCAAACATGGTTCCAAACGATCATTCCAGCCGGAGGAGATGAATTCCATCCGCAAGCCCACACCACCGTCGATTATCCCCCCTTTGCTCTCCCGTCTCCGTTTCGTACCCGCAATATGAATTTTCCTACGCTGTTGTCGATTTCGTCCTACTATCAGGACTTGAAGGCGGCTTCTTCCTCTTGCAGTGATGCGATCTGTACGGATCCGAGTGCCTACTTTCGTCAGGTTGCGTCGTGGCCTTGCGATAGTCATCCGGAGAGCTGCAGCAAGGATTCCGCTCTGTTCATGGTGGAAAGCAAGTATCTCTCTGGTGATATCGATATCATCGAAAACGGTGTTGCCTTCCGGCAGTACGACTGCGGCTGGCCAGCGGACCACACCAAGAGCTTCCCCTCCAATGCCGGTGCATCGGGAGGCCACTTCCAAGGTACACTGGCCTATCTTCCCGTTCCCCAGTGCATGTCCTTCCAGCACTTTATCGATGGCTTATTGCCGAAACTGGTGCAGATGCGCCATCTGATCGCGCATGACAAGTCCATTTTTTACGCCGTGGACACGTCGTTCGATGACAGACTGCCTCGCCTCATCCTGGAGCGCCTCGGCGTTCCCTCCAATCACGTCATTTCCTCCCAGAGCCTGCCGTGGTCAAACGGGCGACTGTCGGCAGACAGACTGATACTCAGCTGTCGCGTCCCGCCACTCCACCCCAAGTTATGGCAGGAGGCACAGGAGATGTTGCGATTGCCGTGGCTTGAGTCCTCGTGGAAGCAAGAGAGGCGCATTGTGCTGCTGTTTTCGAGGAAGGAGGGAACGCGCAACAGCGGCAGACTGATTCTGAACGAGGATGCCATTGTGAGCGAGATCTCGCCTGTTCTGGAAAAGAAGGGATACGAACTCGTTGTGTTCAACCCGTCCAATTACAAGACGCTGGACGCTCTATTCGACTTTTTGGCCAATGTGGACATGGTGATCGGCCCCCACGGCGGAGCCTTCTACAACATCCTGTTCATGCGGCGCGGCATCACCGTGGTGGAATGCATGCCTGAAGACCGGTACTTCTTGTCGACGAACAGTGCGGTTCATTTGATCATCTATCTTCAGAGCATGCTGCTGGGTGATGTGTACTATAATGTCTTGGGGAAGGCATCCGGTAATGACAACATGATGATCGATCCTTCTGTGATTCTCAGTATTATTGACGAGAGGTTGTAGTGTTGTGTTTGTTTGCACATGGCATTTGATCATTTGTTGTGACGTATCTTCATGACATGGGAACGGCGGATTTGATGCACGGCAGAATACCCAAATGCGGGCATAACAGCGTGCCTCAAATCCGCTAGTACGTTGAACAGTTGATAGTGGATTCTCACATTTCTTTTTTACCCGCCTATCTTTCGATTTGATATTATGGCCGATTGCTCGGAAGTCGCGAAATCCCC
>QWCN01005660.1_pt1 | contig 12117 bp, 8 predicted proteins | sample 1972711 | NCBI WGS metagenome assembly QWCN01 (sample SAMN09866707, study PRJNA288562) | Human gut metagenome isolate term1_stool, whole genome shotgun sequencing... | isolation source: gut | host: Homo sapiens | place: USA: California | reverse complement strand
GCTATTCTTTTTGCTGCCGCCGGATGCGAACACAAAATAAATGTTCCCGCTACATCCTCCATCAGCAAAGACAGCATTTCATTCATAAACTCTTCTTCGTCATCAAAAACATTGCCGCTGCAAACGTCTTCCCCGCCATACATCAGCTGTTCCAAAAAAACACCAGTAAGACGTTCATCCAGCAAATCGATCTTCTCGCACAGCTTTTTCAGATCCCGAACCTGACGCGCCGCGTCGAGCCTTAATGAAACGCTCGTAACATGATTAAATGTGCTGACCATCGGCACGCCTATTACGTTATATGAAAAGCCGTCCCGAACATCTATCCCCATGCTTTCATAGCGAAATGCCAAGCCTTCAATCGACGCTGCGGAATCGCAAAAGCCGATCTTCAAATGGTCGCCGCGCTTCCCGATCACATGCCGGTTAGACGCCAACAGCCCATCCAAACGAAACTTCGGCGCGGGATTGCCCAAGCCGCACGGCTCAAGAAGGTGCAGCTGTTCGCACAGTCTTACATTGATCTCCGAAACGCAGGCTCTGGCATCATACCGAACGATCGGAAAAAAGCATTTTTCATCAGCCGTTTGTTTGATCGTCTCATCAAGATTATCCAATAAAAGCGGCAAATTGTCAACAGAAAGGGTCATGCCCGCGGCCATCTCATGGCCGCCGAATTTTATAAACAGCTCCGCATTTTGCTGAAGCAGCTCAAACATATTGATTCCCGCTATACTGCGCGCAGAGCCTGTGGCCGTTTGCCCCTCTACGGAAAAAACAATACAGGGGCGATGAAACCGTTCCACCAAACGTGAGGCTACAATCCCGATCACACCTTTATCCCAGCCCTCTCCGGCTAAGATCAAAATTTTTCTCTCTCTTACCTGACCGGAGGAAATCGCCATCTGTATCGCTTCCGCAGCAATTTGGGCTTCAATCGTCTGCCTTTTTTGATTGACTGCAACCAGCTCAGCCGCCCGCTGTTCAATGTCGCCGATGCCAAGCAGCAGTTCTAAAGCCTTTTGCGCAGTTTCTAATCTGCCCGCCGCATTGATGCAGGGCGCAATTTTAAAAGCAATGTTTGATGCTTGGATCTCGCCCGGCGTCAGCTCCGCAGCACGGATCAGCGCTAATAAGCCGGGACGGGTTTTTCGGTTGATATGCTCCAGTCCCATCTTAACAACCGTTCTGTTTTCGCCTTTCAGCGAAACCATATCCGCAATCGTAGCGATCGCCGCAAGATCCAGCAGCTCCTGCGCCGCCTGCCCCAACAAACAACTTGCCAGTTTAAAAGCCACTCCCGCTCCGCAAAGCTCCGTAAACGGATATTGCTGATCCGGTAATTTAGGGTTAATAATACAGCATTGCGGCAGCTCCGGCGGCAGACTGTGATGATCCGTTACAATGATCTTACCGCCCACCTCCTGCACCGCGCGAACCTCCTCCTTGGAGGAAATCCCGCAGTCCACCGTAATAATCAGCTCATACTGCCGCGCAAGCTCCTGCGCCGCCGCCATATTTAAGCCATAGCCTTCTTCCTTGCGGGAAGGAATATAATAGGAAACCTCCGCGCCCATCGCGCGCAGAGCCAAAACTAAAATTGCCGTTGCGCAAACACCGTCCACATCATAGTCTCCGTAAACGACGATCTTTTCGCCTGCCGCCACCGCTTCCCGAATGCACGCTGCCGCCTCGCTCATGCCGCACAGCAATTCAGGCTCATGAAGCGGCTCCGTTTCAAACAAAAAATGCCGAGCACTGTCCGGATCCGCAAATCCGCGCGTATACATAACCTCTGCCAACGGCCGAACAATATGAAGCTCCGCAGCTATCTGTGCAATGCAATTCACATCCAGCTCCGAGCTTTTAACATTAGGCTGCAATACAACAGGCATACAAAACCTCCGGAATATGATGAAATCCCTTCAACGCTCTCGCCATTGAAGGGATTATGGAAACTATCAAAGCGCTCAAGCTTTTTTCTTAGCAGATTTTCTCTCTGAAAAAAGCATCCACACCAAAGGATTTACACACAGCGACGAATATACGCTCGATGCAATACCAACAATAATCGGCAAAGTAAATTCCTTAATGGAAGTTACGCCCAAAATATAAAGCATACCGATGGTAAACAGCGTTGTCAGCGTACTGAAGATCGTGCGCGTTATTGACTCCTTCACGCTCACATTCACTACAAAATTTCTGTCGTACTGCTTAACATCATACTTTTTATTATTCTCACGAATTCTGTCAAACACGATAATCGTATTGTTGATCGCATAACCGAGAATGGTGAGCAAAGCTGCAATAAAGGTCGTATTCAGCTGCAGCTGAACAACTGAAACCACCGCAAGCGTAATCAGCACATCATGAATCAAACCGATCACTGCCGCAAGCCCTGAGTTCAGATCAAACCTGAAGCCGATATAAATCAGCATACCCACGATCGCAACGGCTGCCGTTACAAACGCGGCAACGATCAGCTCGCGGCTTGCCGAAGCGCTCACCGTCTCATAGCTCGGATCAATTTCGTCTCCGTATTTATCGGAAAGCCCTTTATTGATCGCAGCGCGCAGCTCATGGATATCCGCGTTTTCATCCGTATAAAAACGAATGATATAGGAATGATCCCCCGCGTTTTGAATCTGTATATCCTTGCCGCCAGCTGAAGCAACAATCGTTTTCAGATCCTCTTGGTTAGCATCCGTCTTTACATCCACTGTAATAATCGTGCCGCCCCGAAAGTCAATACCAAGATTCAGCCCCTGAATTGCCATGGAAATAATTCCAATCAGAATAATGACAGCCGACACAACAAAAATATACTTTTTCTTTCCTAATGACGCCATGATTACTCATCTCCCTTCTTTACGGTCAAGCCCAAGACTTTAGGAGACTTTACACCCAAGCCCATAAAGAGCTTATACAGCCACCTCGTGATAAAGAGCGCGGTAATCATAGAAATGATAACGCCCGCAAGCAGCGTAACTGCAAAATTCTGCACCGGAGCGGGGCTGAACGGAAGCACCATCACAATACCTGCGATGATCGTTGTTACGTTTGCGTCGATAATTGCCGTCAAAGCCTTTGAATATCCTGTTTGAACCGCATCCTCCAGCTTCCGTCCTGCTCTGAACTCATCCTTGATTCGTTCAAAAATAACAACATTCGCATCCACCGCCATACCAATGCTCAGAACAATACCCGCAATGGACGGCAAGGTAAGCTGCAACCACGGGAATTGAGAAATGAACCAATAGAAGATTAAAATATAGATAAACAGCGCAAGGTCTGCCACAAGGCCCTGGAATCTATAAACGACCAGCATAAAGACCAGCACTAATATCACGCCGATCAAAGCGGCCAGCAGCACCTTATCAAGCGCCTCGCTACCCAATGTTGCGGAAACCGTTTTAGCGCTGTGCTCCTGAATGGTCAACGGCATCGATCCACTCTGCAAAATAACCGAAAGGTTATCCGCACTTTCCGCAGAAGATGTTGTGATCTGCCCCTTTCCGTCGGAAATGACCTCGCTGACCGTCGGCTGCGAATACAGTTCGCCGTCCAGATAGATTGCAATATATTTCTTACTGGAATCCGTTTGCGCAAGCGCTTTTTCCGTCGCCTTCTTAAAGGACGCGGCGCCCTCCGAATTGAGCGCAAACGCTACCGCATACTGGTTCTTATCGTTAAGCACCACGTTTGTCTGCGATGTAATAAGCTGCTCCCCGGTTGCAACAACATTTCCGTCGCAATCCTTAAATTCCAGCACACCGGAAGAACCCAGCAGTGAAAAAACCTGATCCGGAGAATCCACGCCCGCAACCTCAACGCGGATACGGTCTGTTCCCTGTTTCACGACCTGCGCTTCAGTATAGCCCTTTTTGCCCAAGCGATCGAGCATAACCTTAACTACGGCGTCGATTCCGTTGTTCAGATCAACGCCTTCTTTAGGCTGAGCCTGATAAACGATCGTAACGCCGCCCTGAATGTCCATTCCGAGCTTAACGCCCTCATACCACGGTTTAAATCTTGTTATGTCGATCGTGATACCCTGCCCGTCAAAACCGCCGAACGCCCACAGCGACAGCACCGCCACCACTATCACAAGCACCAGCAGTTTAATAAGACTTTTTATCTTCATAATAGTCCTCCTCACAATTACGTCTTGTCTATTATACAATATCAGCCATCAATAGTCAATATTGCACTCATACATTTTACGGCAAATTATTTTTTATCTCCTGTGCCGCAAGCAAATGATAGGCATCGGCATTCTTCCTGACGGCCGAAATCTCTTCCGGCGTAAGCTCGCGAACGACCCTTGCCGGAATCCCCATGACTAAGCTCCTGTTTTTGACCCTCTGCCCTTCCGGTACAAGCGCGCCGGCTGCAACGATCACATCGCTTTCAATGCATGCGCCGTTCAGAATAACCGCACCGATCCCAATCAAAACATTGTCTCCGACCGTGCAGCCATGCACAACGGCATTATGCCCCACCGTTACCATGCTGCCGATATTCACCGGATATTTTTCCCCAACATGGATCGTAGCATTGTCCTGCACGTTGCTTTGCCTGCCGATCCGAATGGAATCGGTATCTCCTCTCAGAACCGCGCCATACCAAACGCTGACTTCCTCGGCGAGCTGCACATCTCCGATGACGGCTGCATTTTCCGCAACAAAGACATCTCTCCGCAGCAGCGGCGTTTTTCCGTTAAAGTCTTTAATCATCAAAACAATCCTCTCGCCTAAGCAGCAAGCAATCAAGAATTCTTTTGCTTTTTCAAAGCGTATATCGCAAGCGCGCATTCCACCCGCTTACGCTCCATTTCGCAGGCCAAATCATACGGCTTATAAATATCCCCGTTATAATGGTGAGCATTAGCCGCGCACCCTCCGGAGCAGTAATACTTAGCCCAGCATTCACGGCATTTTTCTTTTGTTAAAACGTTGCAGGCCTTATAGCGCGCCTGCGCCGCCGAGTCGAATTCGCCGGTCAGCACGCTGCCCATACAAGCCTCTTCTTCCCCGACAAACTGATGACAGGGATATATCTCGCCCGTAGGCGTAACCGCAACATACTCATTCCCTGCACCGCACCCCGTAACGCGCTTAGGCAGGCACGGACCGCCCGTGAGATCAAGCATAAAATGGAAAAAGTTAAACTCCTTTTCTGTTCCCCAGCGTTCCAAATAGGCCGCGGCAAGGCGCTCATATTCCGCAAAAATCTCCGGCAGATCCTCCTTGCGAAGCGCATACGGATCCTTTTCATCCGTTACCACCGGTTCCATAGACAGCTGCTTGAAGCCGTAATCCGCCAAAAACAACACATCCTTGCTGAAATCCTTATTATAGCCCGTAAAGGTTCCCCGCACATAATAGCGTTCCTGCTTGCGCGCCTGCGCCACCTTTAAGGACTTAGGTGCAATGATTTGAAAGGAAGGCTGCCGTGTTGCCGTTTTACGCATTCTATCGTGAACTTGCTCGCGCCCGTCGATGCTCAGCACCACATTGGACATTTCACGTCCCAAATACTCCGTGATCTCATCATTTAACAGCACGCCGTTCGTTGTGATGGTAAAACGTATTTCCTTGCCAAAGCGCTGCTCCAATTCGCGCCCGTATGCCACCGTCTGTTTAACCACCTCAAAATTCATCAGCGGCTCTCCGCCGAAGAAGTCAACCTCAAGATGCTTTCTGTTTCCCGAATGGCTTATCAAAAAATCCAGCGCCGCCTTCGCAACGGAGAAAGGCATAAGCGCTCTGTCGCCGTGAAAATCCCCGGTAGAAGCAAAACAATATTCGCAGCGAAGATTACAGTCATGCGCCACATGCAGGCACATCGCTTTTACAACATTTTTATTGCGAGCCACAGCCTTTTCCAAAGCTTCCTGATCCACCTGCGCGCAAAGCAAGCCCTGCGCTGTAAGCTCCTCCAGCTCTTCAATACCCTCTTCAATCTCTTGCCGAGTGTATTTCTCCTCCAGCCGGCGCACGATCTGTTCCGGACGCTCTGCTTCAAAATGAAGCGCAATGTCATAGATCAGCTCGTCCACCATATGTACGGAACCGCTTTCAACATCGCATAAAAGATATTGGCCTAAGCATTTAAACGCATGTATCATAAAATCCTCTTTCACATGAAAAAAGCAGCTGATGCTGCTCTTGCCATTTATTTGTTTTCACAAGACTGGTTTGCTACCGTGCAGGATGTTTTGCAGGCTGACTGACAGCTGGCCTGACATTCGCCGCACCCTTTTTTGTTAATATCCTTGTTCAAGCAAGGCTTACTGATTGTTTGAATATGCTTCATATAATAAACCCCTTTTCCAATATATGCGCTTATTATACTATTATTTTCGCGCAAATGCAATCAAAAATTACGCTTTTTTCATTCCAGACGTAAGCGCTCCGAACAAAACGCCTCCGGCAACACCGGTAAGAAGATCAAGCAACAGCGTTTTTAACGAGACCATGCTTCCGCCAAGCAAAAGAAAAAGCAAAAAGCTTACAAGAACATACAGCGGCCCCATAACGGCGCCCACAAGAAAATTCTTCTGCGGCACTCTTTTGCCGACAAACAGCACCGTAATAAAAATACCGGCCAATTTAATAATCATGTTCAAAACGGAAAACATACCGTCCCCGATTGAAAATGCCTTAATGAGCCACGCGACCAACAGCAAGGCAGCGCCCGTTGCAGCAAGCCCCAGCAATATTCCGAAAACAGCCGAAAGCCAAATATGCTTCGGCAATTTTGACGTGGATGCCTTGGACGTGCGTCTATTTTTTTTCATCATATACAATCCTCCCGATCATTTCGTTATTGAAGTATATGACCGGGGCAAAACGTATATGAAAACTTTTTCTATCCTTGCAGCGTTCCGAGATCCACCACAAACTCCGTTACGGTATTATTACGCACGATCTTCAAGGTAACTTTCTGGCCGATCACCTTAGACTCCATGATTTCCGTGAGTTCTTCAAGCATCGTTATTTCCTCGCCATCCACTGCAATAATCAAATCCCCCGCCTTAACGCCCGCCTGTGCGCAGGGACCGCCCTCCGTTACGGAAGCAACCTCCACTCCAAGGGGATTGTAAGCGGAATCGTACGCCGTGCCGCACCGAATCCCAAGCCCGGCTCTTTTCACCTCGCCAAACTGCATCAGCTGTTCTACGATCGTCTTGACTGTATCAATCGGGATCGCATAGCTCATTCCGTCCACAGCGATCTGCCCGCCGTTTCCGTCGCTGACATAGACTTCCTTGCGCTCCACAATGCCGATCACCTGCCCGTATCTGTCAAACAGCGGTCCGCCGCTGTTGCCGGGATTAAGCGCGCAATCGGTTTGAATCATGCGAAATCTTCTGCCATCCACATCCACTGCGCGGTTCAGGCCGCTGATGATCCCTTGTGTAATAGAATTGGAAAGCCCGAGCGGGCTGCCGATCGCAATCACAGTCTGGCCTACCTTCAGCCCCGCGCTGTTGCCCAAGCTGGCGGCCTGAAAATCCCCTTCCGCACCGTTTTTAATTTTAAGCACCGCCAGATCGCTGCGTTCATCCACGCCTACCAGCAGCACCTCATGCACCGTTTTTTCATCGGAAAGCACCACGGTAAGCGCCGTGGCATTCTCCACCACATGCTGATTGGTAATGATATATCCATCCGTAGTAAAAATAACGCCGGAGCCTGTTGCCTGAAGCATTGTTCCGTTATAATTCCGCACCAATACCACAGAAGCATTCATTTTTTCATAGATCTCCACGGCAGGCTCTGTCTGATCGGAGATCACAGGCGGAGTGATATTGGGAAAAGCGCTCTGCCCCGGATCCAAAAGTCCTCCCGTTACCAGCGGGCTGACAGCGCCGGTTCCGGTTGCCTGCACACGGTAGGTCGTTCCCGCAGCAGTTCCGCCTTCCTCCCTCACGGCGGAAAAGATCGCAGCCCCAAACAAAATGCCAAAGAGCAGCGCGACCACAATAACGATGGCGATCACCCCGCCGGAATGCCTTCTTTTCGGCGCTCCGTATTGCCCGTTATAATCGTAATATCCAAAATTCCCGTTCTCCATATCAGCTTGCCCAACCATACCTTTCCTGCAAATTTAATCCGGTATTAAAGTTCTTTCCGCTTCAGATCTATCGGCTTTCCTGTTTTTGGGCGCCAAATCCAGCGTAAAGGTAAAGCTTGCGCCCTGCCCCGGCTTAGAGTCTGCCCAAATGTCCTGCTTGTGTTGCAAAATAATTTTTTTCACAATGGCAAGACCTATGCCCGTACCGCCGTTTCCTGTTCTGGATTTGTTCTCCGTATAGAACCGCTCCCAAACATATGGAAGATCTTCGCTTTTTATTCCAACGCCCGTATCCTCAACACATACGCACACCTTGCCCGATTTTGGGGATTCTATATAGGTTTTAATCAAAACACGGTTGCCCACCGGAGTAAACTTGATCGCATTATCCAACAAATTCAGCAAAACCTGTTCAATATAGGCTTCATCCGCCTGCACCACTGTTTTATCTTCAAAAAACTCAATGTGAAGATCTATCTGTTTTTCTTCTAATCTCTGTTCTTTCGTAATAATGACTTTGCGTATCAGTTCGTTGATATCAAAGCCTGTGATATTCAAAGGAAATTTGCCGGACTCAACCCGCGAAAGCTCCAGCATATCGCGCGTCAGCTTACTCAGACGCTGCGTTTCCGCCAAAACAATGGTTAAATATTTCCGATGCTCCTCCTGCGGAATGGTGCCGTCTAAAATCCCCTGCACAAAGCCGTTGATGCTTGTGAGGGGAGAACGCAGTTCATGGCTGATATTGGCCACAAAATCCTTGCGCAGGCTGTCCGTTCCGGATAACTGCTCGGCCATTGCATTAAAGCTTTCGGCCAGCTGCCCCACTTCGTCGCGGGTTTTAACATAAATACGCTTATCAAAGTTTCCCTTCGCCATTTCCCGCGCAGCAGAATTCATTTGAATAAGCGGAAAAGTCAGCTGATAGTTTGAAACAATAATCAGCACCAAACCGATAACAACAATCGCCACGCACGGCACCCAAAGACGCGCCAGCATCTGCATAAACGCGCTCTCTACAACCGCGTCATCGGCATTGAGAATAATAATATAGATCAACTCTCCGTTAAAATTGCGAAAAATCGGAACTGCAACCGTCGTCATGACCGTATTGGCGCGAATGTTCAGATAGCTTTTCTTTATGTAGGTTTTCCCCTCCGCCACATACTGCGTGATCTCCGGTGAGACGCTGGTGCTGTCGTCATTGGGAACAAGTCTTTCGGAATCAATCTCCAGAATAAGCGTTCCGTCTGAAGAAGTAATTTGCAGCAGAGCATCGAATTCATCGGCAATGCCCTTTACCATGCTGAGAAAAAGCTCCCGGTTTGCATTTGATTCACCGGCCGTGTCCAGCATCAGCCCGACGGTTCTTGCTCTTTCTTCCAATTCCTTCACGCGAAGATTCAGCAGCTCCGCACGGCATGAACGAATCAACGTAACGCCCAACACGCCGATCAACAGAAAAGCGATAATCAAATAAGTGGCAAACAGCTTTGCCAGCACGGATTTCTGCATGAAAACTCCCCTACTGCTTCACTTCAAATTTATATCCGATCCCCCACACCGTTTTAATGCTCCAAAGATCCTCCTCGGGCATCTTTTCGCGAATGCGCTTGACATGAACGTCAACCGTGCGAGAGTCCCCAAAATACTCAAATCCCCACACCTGTTCCAGCAGCTGCTCGCGCGTAAACACCTTATTCGGATGCGACGCCAAAAAATACAGCAGCTCGATTTCCTTGGGCGGCATCTCCAGCTCTTTGCCGTGATAAAGCACTGTATAATCGGAAATATTGACCGTTAAATTCTCATAGGAATACTGGCTGACCGGCTCCTCGGCGGCGCCCGTGCGGCGCAGAATCGCCTTGACCCGTGCGATCAGCTCCTTGGGTTCAAAGGGCTTTACAACATAATCGTCCGCGCCAAGCTCCAAGCCCAAGACCTTATCGAACGTTTCGCCCTTTGCCGTGAGCATAATGATCGGCGTATTGTTGATCCTTCGGATCTCTCTGCACACCTGCCAACCGTCCATAACGGGCAGCATCACATCGAGCAGCACCAGCCGCGGTTCTTTAGCCTTAAACAGCTCTACGCCCTCTCCGCCGTCATGCGCAACCACAACGTCATAATCCTCTTTTTCCAAATACAGCTTCAGCAATTCGCTGATATGCACATCGTCATCTACCACTAAAATTCTGGTTTTCATACCATAATCCCTTCCTTTATCGGTATTATACAATATTTATAAACAAAATCAAATGAATAATATGTGAATATATTCGGAAAATTCATGAAATTGCCGTTGCGGGCCTTACAAACAGGCCAAAGCACCGCTATGCAAGCGTCATTTCATCGTTACGACCGTTACCCCAAGCTCGCCCTCGCCATACCTTCCGGCTCTGAAAGACGCAACCCGCGGATGTCCCTTTAAAAACTGCATAATTCCTGCGCGCAGTGCGCCCGTGCCCTTGCCGTGAATGATCGTTACCTCGTTATAATGAGCAAGCGACACTTCATCCAAATACCGATCCACATAAAGGTTGGCTTCCTCCACCATCATGCCGCGCACATCGATGCTGAGCGGCACGCTTGAGGCTGTACGGATCACTGCCGAGCGCATACTTTTTTGATTGCTTTTTTCATTTTCCTGAACCAAGGATACCCCGGAAAGCGGCACGTTCATCTGCAGGATGCCTGCCTGCACCCTGATTTCGCCTTTAGCATTGGGAAGGCTCTGCACAACGGCATTCTGCGAAAGGGAATGCACGAATACCGTCTGCCCTACGCGCACCTCCGCAGGCGCAGGCTCGCCGGCTTTTCGCTCGCTTCCAAGCTTTTGCGCGTTTGTCTCAGCCAGCTCCTCACGCATAGCCTTGCGTTTGGTCTGCATTCTAATAAGCGCCTCGTCGTTGCAGCCCTCCTTCATTTGCTTCAGCTCGTCAATATATTCCTGCGCCTTCTGATCCGCCTGCTGCAAAAGCTTAGCCGCCTCTTTTTTGGCCTTTTCCAAAATCTTCTGCCGCTGCTGCTCTAACTCCGCCTGCATCTGCGCCGTTTCGCTTTTGATGCGCTCCGTCTCTCTTCGCAGCTGATTGGCGCGTTCGTTTTCCTCCTCCGCCTGCCTGCGGTGCTGCTCCGCCTTTTCCAGCACGCTCTCAAAGCGCACCCGCTCGCCGGACATCAGCTCTCTCGCCCGCTCAACCAGCCGTTTCTCAAGCCCCAGCCGTTCGGAAATCAACAGCGCGTTGCTCATTCCGGGAATGCCTACCGCTAACTTATATGTCGGCGCCAAGGTTTTGGCGTCAAATTCAACGGAAGCGTTTTCAATGCCGTCCGTTGTAAGCGAATACGCCTTCAGCTCGGAATAATGCGTAGTGGCCACGGTACGCACCTGGCTGATACGAAGCCGCTCCAGAATCGCCATAGCAAGCGCCGCTCCCTCATTGGGATCGGTTCCCGCGCCAAGCTCATCAAACAGCACCAGGCTTCTATCCGTAACCGCCTGCATGATGCGGGCAATATTTGTCATATGCGAAGAAAAGGTGGAAAGGGACTGTTCAATGCTCTGCTCATCTCCGATATCGGCAAAGACACTGTCGAATACCGTCAACTCCGTTCCCTCATCAGCCGGCACCTGCAAGCCTGACTGCGCCATAAGCGAAAACAAACCGACCGTTTTAAGCGTAACGGTTTTTCCGCCCGTATTAGGCCCTGTGATCAGCAGCACGGTGAAGCGATCGCCCAGCCACACGTCAAGCGGAACCACCTTTGCCGAAGGGATCAACGGATGCCGCCCCCGTTTAATGTGCAGATAGCCTTTATCGTTCATCGCAGGCATAACCGCGTGCATTTCCCTGCTCAGCTTTGCCTTGGCAAAAATAAAATCCAATTCCGCCATATACGCGCCGTTTTGCATGATGATCTCGCTCAACGCCTGCACCTCAGCGCTTAAAGCCGCCAAAATGCGTTCTATCTCTTCCTTTTCCTTGGCGGCAAGCAAGCGCAGCTCGTTATTGATCTCCACCACCGCCATCG
>QWCN01005654.1_pt1 | contig 12128 bp, 9 predicted proteins | sample 1972711 | NCBI WGS metagenome assembly QWCN01 (sample SAMN09866707, study PRJNA288562) | Human gut metagenome isolate term1_stool, whole genome shotgun sequencing... | isolation source: gut | host: Homo sapiens | place: USA: California | reverse complement strand
CAGGCTCCCTTGAAAAGGGTGATTCCCCATGGAATGGGGAAATGTCACGAAGTGACAAAGGGGACGGCTCGGTAAGAGCTGGCAGCCGTAGGCTGACTGAGGGATTTTGCCGCGAAATCTACAATTCAAGAAAAAGATTCCACCAGAATCCCTCCACCAGCTTCGCTGGTCCCCCTCCCTTTTCAAGGGAGGCTTTCGCACCCTCTCCCCGCCTTGACTTTTCCACAAAATCTGCTATAATATAGGTATACAGGGACATCTTGCAGAAGTCCCTGTCTGTTGTCTGCATAACTGCTGCTTCTCTGGGCAAACTAAGGAAGCACTGAAAAACGTTTCCGATATTTCAGGAAACACTGAATAAAGCCCGCCTGACGGCTTTTCACGCACAAGCTTTATGCAGTGTTTCCTTTACCCAAAGGAGCAGCACTATGGCTAACACGACACCATCTGACAGCAAGTCCCCCGCAGAAGAACAGCTGGATCAGGCACAGCTGATCGAAGAAACCGGCAGCGTCCGGACACCCAACGCCAAGCACCTGATCCACTGCCTGAACATCATCGGTCAGGTGGAGGGACACAACGTGCTGCCGGAGGACACCAAGACTACCAAGTACGAACACGTCCTGCCGGCACTGGTGGCGATCGAACAGGACCGCAGCATTGAAGGGCTGCTGATCCTGCTCAATACCATGGGCGGCGATGTGGAAGCGGGGCTTGCCATTGCGGAAGTCATCGCCGGCATGCAGACCCCCACGGTTTCACTGGTGGTGGGCGGCGGCCACTCCATCGGGATCCCTCTCGCCGTCAGTGCGGACGTTTCCCTCATCGTGCCCTCTGCCTCTATGACTGTGCACCCTGTCCGTACCAGCGGGCTGGTGCTGGGCGTGCCGCAGACAACCATTTACTTTTCAAAAATTCAAGAGCGTATCACAGGCTTCATCACCAGCCACAGCCGCATCTCCAAGGCTCGGCTGGAAAATATGATGCTGAACACACAGGAAATGGCAACCGATATGGGAACGGTCATCTCCGGTGCAGAAGCGGTGGAATGCGGGCTGATCGACCGGCTGGGTTCCCTCCGCGATGCCATTGATGCACTCTATCATCGGATAGAAACACAGGAACTGCGACCGTCCGAAAACGCAAAAGCCTGAGGTAATATCAGGCGAATTTCCGGCATTGCAGTTCTTTTCAGAAAGGCGTAACATTGGCAAAAAAATCTGCGTCTTCGAAAAAGAAGACTTCAAAACCCGCAGCGAAAAAGAAGCCGGCAGCCAGGAAAAAGACTGCCGGCACTTCTGCTGCACAGACCTCCAAGGAGGAGGCTCTGGCAAAGCTGAACCAGCAGCAGAACGGCAACACCAAATTTCAGTCAGTGGTACTTTTCACCAGTGCCATTTTATTTTTTCTGCTGGCATTCGTCCACGGCAACGCCGGCTGGTATCTCATGCACTGCATTATCCGCGGCATTTTCGGCTTTTCCATTCTGCTGGTGCCGATCCTGCTCATGGCGGCTGCCTACTTCACCGAACGCCAGTCCGGCATGAACCTCACCAAACGGCTGCTGCTGAGTCTGGGGCTGACCGTGCTGGTGAGCAGTTTTTTCCAGATCATATTCGTGGGCGACATCGGCAAAAAGGGCTTTTTCCGCTGCCTCAAATATCTGTTTGTGACAGGCACGGAAAACGCTTTCGCCAGCGGCGGAGCGATCAGTACGTTCCTCGCCTATCCGTTCCTGCGGATCATCGGCACGCCCGGAGCACAGATCATCATCATCTGCCTGCTCTTTCTCACTATTATGCGGCTGATGGATCTGAGTATCCGGCAGCTGTGGTGGTACATAGGCTTTCCGTTCCGGAAACTCAGGGAACTGTGGAACCGTGATCCGGAATGGGCAGACGATATTCCCGAAGATGCCGCCGCAGAGGAAGAACCGGAATTCCTGCTGCCGGAACAGCACGCCCCGAAAATTGCAAAGGTACACCGCAGGGGCACTGTCCAGCCACAGCCGGAACCAGCTGCCGCAGAATCGGCTCCGGACGCGGACATTCCGGACTTTGTGGCTGCCGACCAGCCGCTGCCGTCGGAACTGGACGACATGATCCGGAACAGCTATTCCCAGCCGCAGGACGATGCCCCCTATACGCCGGCGTATGACATGGACATTGACATTCCCCTTCCGGACAGCGAGCCGGACAACGCCGCGATCGTATCACCGGATGAACTGCTGCAGGATCCGCCGGAACTGGCTGAGCCTGCCGCAGAAACAGAGAACCCGTCAGAACCGGCTGCTCCGGCAGCACCGACGGTTCCGGCACGTCCCTACCAGATCCCCAGCATCGACTTTTTGCAGAACGGTGTCAGCCGTGCCGGCGACCCCGCGGTAGATCAGGAGATGAAAGAAAAAGCGGGCATTCTGGTGGACACGCTGAAAAGCTTTGGCGTGACTGTCCGGATCACCGGTATTTTCCGCGGTCCTTCCGTCACACGATATGAGATACAGCCTGCCGCCGGCATCAAGGTTTCCAAGATCACCGGACTGGCAGATGACATTGCCCTGTCGCTGGCGGCACAGGGTGTCCGCATCGAAGCCCCCATTCCGGGGAAGCCGGCGATCGGCATCGAAGTCCCCAACAGCCACAAGGACACCGTTTCCCTGCGGGAGATTCTGGAGAGCGACAGCTTCCGCAGTTCCAAGAGCAAGCTGGCGTTTGCCGTGGGGCGGGATATTGCCGGCAACGCTGTCATCGGCGACATTGCACGGCTGCCCCATATGATCATCGCCGGAGCCACCGGTTCCGGTAAGTCGGTCTGCACCAACTCCATTATCATGAGTATCCTGTACCATGCCACACCGGAGGAAGTCAAGCTGATCCTGATCGACCCGAAGATCGTCGAATTCACCGTCTATGAGGGCATTCCCCACCTGCTGATCCCAGTGGTCACAGACCCGAAAAAGGCTGCCGGTGCGTTGAACTGGGCAGTGCAGGAGATGCAGCGGCGGTATAACCTGTTCGCCGAAAACAGCGTCCGCGATCTGGGCGACTACAACGCCGCGGCTGCCCAGCCGAACAGTCCGCTGGAGCCTATGCCCCAGATTGTAGTCATTATCGACGAGCTTGCCGACCTGATGATGACCACGTCCAAGGAAGTGGAAGATGCGATCTGCCGTCTGGCACAGAAAGCCCGTGCGGCAGGCATGCACCTCATCATTGCGACACAGCGGCCTACCACGGACATCATCACCGGACTTATCAAGGCAAATATCCCCAGCCGTATCGCCCTGTCTGTCATGTCGCAGGTGGACTCCCGCACCATTCTGGACACCGGCGGTGCAGAAAAGCTGCTGGGACACGGCGATATGCTGTACCTGCCCAACGGCAAGATCAAGCCGGTGCGTGTGCAGGGCTGTTTCACCTCCACCAAGGAGATCGAAAAGGTGGTGGACTTTATCAAGTCCCAGACTCAGAGCGAATACAGCAACGAGATCATGGAGCAGGTAGAACAGAACATTCCCGTCACCAAGGCAGAGGGAAAGGCAAAGGAACAGCGAAAAGATTCCGGCGAGCCGGAACCGGGCAGCGACGAGGACATTTTCGAACGTGCCATTGAAGTGGTCGTAGAAGCCGGACAGGCCTCCACCTCCTCTCTCCAGCGGCGGCTGAAGCTGGGCTATGCCCGTGCCGCACGCATCATGGACGAACTGGAGGAAAAGGGCATCATCGGCCCCTATGAGGGTGCCAAGCCCCGCAGAGTGCTGATGTCCAAGGAACAGCTTGCCGAACGGAAAATGCGGCGGCTGCAATAAAAAACCACACCGTAATATTATATTGTAATTTTTAAAGCTTTATAGATTAGGCTCCCTTGAAAAGGGAGCTGGCAGCCGTAGGCTGACTGAGGGATTTTGCCGCGAAATCTGCAATTCAAGAAAAAGATTGCACCAGAATCCCTCCACCAGCTTCGCTGGTCCCCCTCCCTTTTCAAGGGAGGCTTATTCCTATAGTTTTAGCTGTTACACCATTCTGTGTAAAAATTTTTCCTGATGTATTCGATTTCATAGCCTCCTTTTTCAAGAAAGCCGAAACGGAAAAACCTCATCTATAAGGAGCAAATACATGACCAATTTTCTCCCTGTCACCATGCAGGAACTTCTGGAAACCGGCGTATCTCAGCCGGATTTCGTCTATATTACCGGTGATGCCTACGTGGATCACCCCAGCTTCGGGGCAGCCATTATCACCCGCCTGTTACAGTCGCAGGGCTACAGCGTCGCCGTTCTCGCCCAGCCGGACTGGCACACGGTAAAAGACTTCACCCGATTCGGCAAGCCCAGACTGGCGTTTCTGGTGACCGGCGGCAACATCGATTCCATGGTTGCCCACTACACTTCCGCCAAGCGGAAACGCAGCACTGACATGTACTCCCCCGGCGGCAGGGCCGGGCTTCGTCCCGACCGTGCCGTCATCACCTACTGCCGGAAAATTCGGGAGGCTTACCCCGATGCCGCCATTGCCATTGGCGGACTGGAAGCTTCTCTGCGGCGGTTCGCCCACTATGACTACTGGGACGACACCGTCCGCCCGTCCATTCTGGCAGACAGCGGAGCAGATCTGCTGATGTACGGCATGGGGGAACACCAGATCACCGAACTGGCACAGCTGCTGGCAGAGGGTGTGCCCATACAGGAGATCACAGACATTCGCGGCACCTGTTATCTCACCTCACCGGAAAACACCCCGTGGGGCGGCGTGCAGTGTCCGGATTATGCACAGGTCTGCCGCGACAAAAAGGCATACGCCAAGGCAACCCGCCAGCAGTACGACCAGCAGGACGAGATCACCGGAAAGACCGTGCTCCAGCGGCACGGGGACAAGATGCTGGTGCAGAACCCGCCGGCAGTCAGCCTGACACAGGAAGAACTGGACGCAGTATACCGGCTGCCCTATCAGCGAAAGCCCCACCCCATGTACGATGCACAGGGCGGCGTGCCGGGCATTGAGGAGGTACAGTTTTCCATTGCCCACAACCGCGGCTGCTTCGGCTACTGCAACTTCTGCTCCATCGCCCTGCATCAGGGCCGCCGCATCACCTGCCGCAGCGAAGAATCCATTCTGGAAGAAGCAAAAAAGATCACGGAAATGCCCAACTTCAAGGGCTATATCCATGACGTCGGCGGCCCGACGGCAAACTTCCGGCTGCCCTCCTGCAAAAAACAGGCGAAATCCGGCATGTGCGTCGGGAAAAAGTGTCTTGCTCCGGAACCCTGCAAGGCGTTGCAGGTGGATCACAGCGAGTATCTCCGCATTCTCCGGAAGCTGCGGAAACTCCCCAAGGTGAAGCGGGTGTTTATCCGTTCCGGTATCCGGTTCGACTATGTCATGGCGGACAAGGACGACACCTTCTTCAAGGAACTGGTGGCAGAGCACGTCAGCGGGCAGCTGAAAGTGGCTCCGGAGCATGTGAGCAACGTGGTGCTGGACAAAATGGGCAAGCCCCATATCGAGTGCTACGAAGCGTTCCAGAAGCGGTTCTATGAGATCACCAAGAGCCTCGGCAAGAAACAGTATCTGGTGCCCTATCTCATGTCCTCTCACCCCGGCAGCACCCTACAGGAAGCCGTAAAGCTTTCCCTGTTCCTGCGGGACAACGGCATGCATCCGGAACAGGTACAGGACTTCTACCCCACGCCGGGGACGATCTCCACCTGCATGTATTACACGGAACTGGACCCCTACACCATGGAGCCGGTCTATGTGCCGAAAACGCCGAAAGAAAAAGCCATGCAGCGGGCTTTGCTGCAATATTACCTGCCCCAGAACCGCCAGCTGGTGCTGTCTGCACTGAAGCAGGCGGGGCGGCAGGATCTCATCGGCACCAAGCCGAACTGTCTGGTGGCTCCGGAACAAAGATCCGACAGCCAACGCAGCCATGCCGACAAAAACCGGAATTCCCACACCAAAGGAGGCGTATCCCCACGAAAACCAAAGCATTCTTCCAAAAAATCGCGGCGATCCTGACTGCGGCAGCCCTGCCCCTGCTGGGCGGCTGTTCGCTGGACGATGCCGAGCAATATCTCACCGACACCGTACAGCAGGCGTTCGGCGGTGAGGAAGCCGAAACCGGCGGCGGCTCTGCCACCGGAAGCTGTACCGTCCACTTTCTGGACGTGGGACAGGGCGACAGCGAACTGATCGTCACCGACACCGCCGCTGTGCTCATCGATGCCGGTGAACAGAGTGCCGCAGACGACATTCTCGCCGACTTACAGCAGTACGGCATCACCAAGCTGGACTGGATCATCGGCACCCACCCCCACGCCGACCACATCGGCGGGTTCCCGACGATCCTGAACTACGCAGCACAGAACAGTGACCTGACGATCTGCAACGCCATGAGCCCCCAGCTGCCGGACAGCATGGTGCCGACCACCCGTACATACGAAAAGTTTCTGGACGGCATCGAAGCCAACGGACTGATCCTGACACCTGCCACCGCCATGACCATTGACATGGGAACGGCTTCACTGAAGATCATACCTTCTCCCGCCGAGGACTACAGTTCTCTGAACGACTATTCCATCTGTGCCTATCTCACCTGCGGGGACACCAGCTTTTTCTTCACCGGTGATGCGTCCAAGCCGGAGGAAAAAGACCTGCTGGAAAAAGGCGAACTGGACGGCATACAGGCAGACGTGCTGAAAGTGGGACACCACGGCAGCCGTGAATCCTCCACAGATGCATTTCTGGCACAGTTACAGCCCAGCTATGCGGTGATCTCCTGCGGAGCAGGCAACAGCTACGGACACCCCCACAGCGAAGCAGTGTCCCGCCTGCAGCAATACTGCGGCGAACAGATCTGGCGGACAGACGAAAGCGGCACGGTGACCATTTCGTCCGACGGCTCCAATCTCACCGTGACAACTGAAAAGTGAGGTGCTTCTGATGTGGATCATTGACCGGTTCGAAGAAACCATTGCCGTGATCGAAACCGACGACGGTATGACAGAGATCCCCCGCAGCCAGATTCTGGGTGATGCCAGAGAGGGCGACATTCTCCGGCAGAATCCGGACGGCAGCTATCAGACCGACACCGCCGCCACACAGGCACGGCGGGAAAAGCTTGCCGCACGGACACGGCGGCTCATGGGAAAATAACGGGTGGAGCAACAGGTGAATCAACTATGAAAATCGTAATTATTGGGAACGGCAAGATCGGCAGCAATCTGGCTGCCCTTCTGGTGCAGGAGGGACACGACATCACCGTGGTAGACTGTGATGAAACCCACTTGCGAAAGAGCCAGAACACACTGGACGTTATGTGCATCGAGGGCAACGGGGCAACGGCGGAAACCCAGCTGGAAGCCGGAGCAGACAAAGCCACCCTGCTCATCGCGGCAACGCCCTATGACGAAGTGAATGTTCTCTGCTGCCTGATCGGCAAGCGGCTGGGCACCAAAAAGACCATTTCCCGCGTGCGTATGCCGGAGTATTACCAGCAGATGCACCTGATTCGGGAAGATCTGGGGCTGTCGATGGTCATCAATCCGGAACTTTCCACCGCAGACGAGATCATGCGGGTACTGGTGTTCCCCTCTGCGGCAAAGGTGGAGGTCTTTGGCAAGGGCAAGCTGGAGCTGGTGGAATACCGGCTGCCGGACTTCCCGTGGCTGGAACACATCACGCTGGTGGAACTCTACAAAAAGATCAAGACGAAATTCCTCATCTGTGCCGTACAGCGGGACGAAAAAGTGTTTATCCCCTCCGGCGACTTCGCTCTGCAAGAGGGCGACCGCATTCACGTGGCGGCTTCGCACCGGAACATTGAACGGTTCTTCCGTGCCAGCGGCTTCATGAAGGACAAGGTGCGTACCGTCATGATCGTAGGCGGCGGCAGAGTGGGCTATTACCTGTCGAAGCAGCTGCTGGCAGTGGGCATGAAGGTCAAGCTGATTGAAAAAGATCGGGAACGCTGTGAAAAGCTGTCCGACCTGCTCCCCAAGGCCATCGTCATCTGCGGTGACGGCACCGATCAGGATCTGCTGATCGAGGAGGGCGTACTGGAAGTGGACGGCTTTGTGGCTCTGACCGGCATCGACGAGGAGAATATGATCATCTCTCTGTTCGCCAAGGACAGCACCAATGCCAAGGTAGTCACAAAAGTCAGTCGGGAAAACTACATCGACCTGTCCTCCGAACTGGGGCTGGACTGCGTGGTTTCCCCCAAGTCCCTGACCATGGGCAACGTGCTGAGTTACGTGCGTTCGCTGGAGAGCACCGCCGGCAGCGAGATTGAATCCCTGTATCATCTGGTAGGCGATCAGGTGGAGGCGATCGAGTTCCGCGTCAAGGAACGGATCCCCGATCTGGTAGGCGTACCGCTGAAAGACGTGCAGCTGAAAAAGAATATCCTGATCTGTGCCATTATCCGGAAGCGGGAGATCATCATTCCGGACGGCGGTGCTGTCATCGAACTGGGGGATTCCGTGGTAATCGTTTCCAAGAAGCACCACTTCTCCAGCCTGAAAGACATTCTGGACTAGGCGGTGAACGAGTATGAATAAAGGCATTGTATTCCACTATCTGTCCAAGGCACTGCTGCTCTCCTCAGCACTGTTTCTGGTGCCGGCTCTGGTGAGCCTGTACTATCGGGAATATTTCTTCATGCTGATCTTTCTGGGCGTAGGCGGCGGCATGGCTCTGGCATCGCTGCCGGGGGTGTTCTACCGTCCCAGACACAAGTACATGTTTGCACGGGAAGGCATGGTCATTGCCGCCCTGATGTGGATCATTTTTTCCGCAGTGGGAGCACTGCCCTTTTATTGCAGCGGCAGCATTCCCCACTACATAGACGCTCTTTTCGAAAGCGTATCCGGCTTCACCACCACCGGTTCTTCCATTCTGACTGATATAGAGGCTCTGCCGCGGGGGATCCTGTTCTGGCGAAGCTTCACCCACTGGGTCGGCGGCATGGGCGTACTGGTGCTTGCCATTGCCATTCTCCCCTCCTCGGGAAATGCCCTGTATCTGATGCAGGCGGAGTGCCCCGGTCCGCAGGTAGGCAAGCTGGTGCCCAAGGGCAAAAACTCCGCCCTATACCTGTACCTCATCTACGGAGCCCTGACATTTATCACCATTGTGCTGCTGTTCACCGGCGGCATGCCCCTGTTTGACAGCGTATGCCACGGCATGGGCATTGCAGGCACCGGCGGCTTCGGCATCAAGAACGACGGATTGTCCTATTACAACTCTCCTTATCTGGATGGCGTGGTGACAGTGACCATGCTTCTGTTCGGGGTGAACTTTACCCTGTACTACTACATGCTGATACGGCGGTTTCGGGAAGTGCGGAAGAACACGGAACTGCGGGTATATTTCAGCATTGTTGCCATTTCTACCGCACTCATTATGCTGAATATCCGTCCCATTTACCACAGCGTGGGAAAGTGCTTCCGCTATGCCGTTTTTCAGGTGGCTTCCATTATCACCTCCACCGGCTTCGCCACGGCAGACTATAACCAGTGGCCGCTGTTCTCCCAGATGCTGCTGATCCTGCTGATGCTCATCGGTGCCTGCGGCGGCTCTACCGGCGGCGGGTTCAAGGTGCAGCGGTGTGTGATCCTCTGGAAAAGCGGCTCTGCTGCCATGCGGAAAATGGTGCACCCCAACTCCGTGAACCAAGTCAAATCCGACGACAAAATTCTCCGTCCGGAGGCACTCCACCATGTGTGGAGTTACCTCATTCTGTATCTGGGTGTGCTGCTGGCTTCGTTCCTGCTGCTGTCGCTGGACGACATGGATTTCGGCACAGCAATTTCTGCCGTCATCACCTGCACCAACAACATCGGCCCGGGCATCAACAGCGTAGGCCCCATGGAGAATTTCTCGTTCCTGTCGGACTTTTCCAAGGCGGTGCTGTCCGCGGACATGCTGCTGGGACGGCTGGAGATCTTCCCCATTCTGGTGCTGCTGGCTCCGTCGGTGTGGAGAAAGAGTTTTTGACGGGAAGAAAACCATGAAGCAAAAAAATCTCCCCTGAAAGGGGAGATGTCACGAAGTGACAGAGGGGTTTTCACACTTCATTTTACAACATAATTGGGCTCCCTTGAAAAGGCACCCGTAGGGCGTGCCTTGTGCTGAGCTGGCAGCCGCAGGCTTGACTGAGGAGTTATCTCGTAAGTCTTTTTCATTAAGCAAAAGATTCCACAGAAGAATCCCTCCACCAGCTTCGCTGGTCCCCCTCCCTTTTCAAGGGAGGCTTATTTCAGGCTCCCTTGAAAAGGGAGCTGGCAGCCGCAGGCTGACTGAGGGATTTTGCCGTAAAATCTATAGTTCAAGAAAAAGTTTCATCAAAATCCCTCCACCAGCTTCACCCCTCACCCTATCTTTCCGGTGAAGCTATCAAGACAAAAAATTGATTTGCATGTTTATGCATCGTTTCCCTTGGGCAACACCGCACAAAGCCGTCATATTGCCCAGAAATCCCTTGCTATACGGCAGTATGCCTGCGGAATTTCTGGGCAATCTGCCGAAAAATCTGACAACGCACCTTACGCACAAGCTTTGTGCGGTATTGCCCTTGCATTTTTCAGCACGATGTGCTATACTATCCATAAGCGTGCAGCAGCCGCTGTATCTGCTTACATAAAAGGCAACACCGCACAAAGCCCGCCTGACGGCTTTGCACGCAATCTGCGTGCAAATTTTCCGTCATATTGCCCAGAAATCCCTTGCCATACGGCAGTATGCCTGTGGAATTTCTAGTCAATCTGCCGAAAAATCTGACAACGCACCTTACGCACAAGCTTTGTGCGGTGTTGCCAAAATGCATCAAACAAAGTGAGGTAATATGGAAACAGACCATTTATGCATCGGCGGCGGGCCAGCAGGTGTCTTTGCGGCACTGACCGCCGCCGAACACGGCAAACGCTGTATCATTCTGGAACACAACAAACAGCTGGGACGCAAGCTTCGCATCACCGGCAAAGGTCGCTGCAATCTCACCAACAACTGTGACCGCGACACCCTGATGGCAAATATCCCCGCCAACGGGAAATTCCTGTACAGTGCATTTTCCCGCTGCACCCCGCAGGACGTCATGGCTTATTTCGAAAAGCTGGGCGTTCCGCTGAAAACCGAACGGGGCAATCGGGTATTTCCCGTCAGCGACCGTGCGGAGGACATCGTACAGGCTCTGCAAAAGGCAGTGCGGCTGGCGGGAATCCCCGTGGTGCACGGCGACGCGGCAGAACTGCTGCTGGAAAACGGCAGATGTACCGGTATCCGCACCGCAGACGGCAGAGAATATCGGGCAGGGACGACCTTGCTCGCCACCGGCGGCATGTCCTACCCCAAGACCGGTTCTGACGGCTCAGGCTATCGTCTGGCAGAAACAGCCGGTCACACCATTGTGCCGCCAATGCCCTCCCTGATCCCGCTGGTCACACAGGAAACATGGTGTCAGGAAGCCATGGGGCTTTCCCTGCGGAACGTGATCCTGCGGCTGTATCGGGGAAACAAGTGCATCTTTGAGGAACTGGGCGAAATGCTGTTCACCCACTTCGGCGTGTCCGGTCCGCTGGTACTCAGTGCCAGTGCCCTGATGCGAAAGGGCAGCCCACAGGACTACCGGCTGGAGATCGACCTGAAATCCGGTCTGACTCCGGAACAGCTGGACAAACGGATCCAGCGGGATCTTGCCGACAGTCCCAACCGCGACCTCGGCAACATTCTCCACGCCCTGCTGCCGGCAAAGCTGATCTTGCCGGTACTGCGGCTGGCGGGGATCTCGCCGGACACCAAAGCCAACGCCCTCACCAAGGCACAGCGGCTGCATCTGGGCAGCTGCATCAAGGCGGTTCCTTTGCATGTGCGGGCGTTCCGTCCCATTGAAGAAGCCATTGTCACCCGCGGCGGTGTTTCTGTCAAAGAAGTCGATGCCCGCACCATGGCTTCCAGGTGCTGTGAGGGGCTGTATTTCGCCGGAGAGATTCTCGATCTGGACGGATACACCGGCGGTTTCAACTTACAAATTGCCTTTGCAACTGCCTATAGTGCCGGTCTGGCAATGGCAGAACAGGCATGATAATTTCTATGATACATAAAGGAGTTTGTCATTTTTATGAAAAAGAT
>QWCN01005652.1_pt1 | contig 12130 bp, 10 predicted proteins | sample 1972711 | NCBI WGS metagenome assembly QWCN01 (sample SAMN09866707, study PRJNA288562) | Human gut metagenome isolate term1_stool, whole genome shotgun sequencing... | isolation source: gut | host: Homo sapiens | place: USA: California | reverse complement strand
TAGCTTCTTGAAACTATTATTGCACAGTGTAGGGGAAAGAGAAATCTTTCATCACTATTTGTGCCGCCGCAAAGTGGCGGAATGGAGATTAATATGGAAGTATCGGTTGTCATACCGAATTATAATGGAATTGCGTTTCTGGACAGCGTACTTGCAAGTCTGGAAGGGCAGACACTCAAAAATTTCGAAGTGATCTTTGTGGATAATGGTTCTTCTGACGGAAGCTGTTCTTTCGTTGCGGGTAATTATCCGTGGGTGCATATCATTGAACTGCCTGAAAATTATGGTTTCTGCAAGGCTGTCAATGAAGGAATCAAAGCTTCCAGAGCACCGTACGTCCTTCTTCTGAACAATGATACAGAAGTGAAAGAGGATTTTCTGGAAGAGATGGTCGCCGCGATCCGCAGGCATAAGAGAGCTTTTTCCTGTGCGGCGAGGATGGTGCAGTATCATGACAGAGACCGCCTGGATGATGCAGGCAATTTCTACAATGCACTGGGTTGGTCTTTTGCGAGAGGCAAGGGCAGGGATATCCATACGTATGAGAAGGAAGAACAGATATTTTCCTCCTGCGGCGGTGCTGCGATCTACAGAAGGAAACTTTTTGAAAAGATTGGATATTTTGACGAAGAACATTTTGCATATCTGGAAGATACAGATATCGGATACCGTGCAAGGATTTACGGCTACGAGAACTGGTATGCGCCAAAGGCGATCGTTTACCATGTGGGAAGCGGTACGAGCGGTTCCAGATATAATCATTTCAAGACCAGATATTCTTCAAGAAACAACGTTTATCTGATCTACAAAAATATGCCGCTGCTTCAGATCATTCTGAATCTTCCGTTCCTGGCAGCAGGATTTCTGATCAAGTTTCTGTTTTTTGCTGTCAAGGGCATGGGCAAAGAATATCTGGCAGGTATCAAGAACGGTTTTTCCATCAGCCGCAAGGGCAGAAAGGTTCCGTTTTCGATGAAACATCTGCCAAATTATGCCAGGATTCAGCTGGAATTATGGAAGAATATTTTTGTCAGATTTACTGCGTAAAGGCGGATTTACAGACCGCAGAGCTAAATTTTATAAAATAAAATTTGGTATTTTATTGATTTTAATAACTAACTATTATAAGATAGACACACAATGAAATGGTGAGGTGGCAGAGATTGATTCAGGATAATCAGAAGAGTTTCAATCATCTCCAGATGTTGATCGATACCGTTGTCATTGCGGTTGCCTATGTCGTTGCCTGGATGATCCGTTTTATCGGACCGTTCGCCTATTCGGCTGTCCGGGCACTGGCGTTTGAGCAGTACATGTTTGCCCTGATCTTTATCATTCCGGGGTATTTACTGTTGTATCAGGCATTTACTTTGTATGAACCCATGCAGATGCAGGGACGGCGGCTTGTGCTTGCCAATATCATCAAGGCAAATGTGCTGGGACTTCTTCTTGTAGTATTCAGTCTTTATATGATCGGTGAGCCTGATTTTTCCAGGCTGACGGTCTATATTTTCTGTGTTGTCAATATCTTTATGGAATGGGGAGTCAGACTTCTGATTTTTTCTGTCATTAAGGATATGCGTAAGAGAGGTCTGAATCAGAAACAGATACTGCTGGTAGGGTACAGCCGCGCAGCGGAAGAATATATTGACAGGATCAGACAGAATCCACAGTGGGGTTACATCGTCCGTGGGATCCTGGATGATAATGTGGCAGCGGGAACCGTGTATAATGGGGTCAAGGTGATCGGACGTATCGCGAATCTGACCGTGATCCTGCCTGCGAACAGACTGGATGAGATTGCGATCACATTGGGATTAAGTGAATACTATCGTCTGGAAGAAATCGTCGCGATGTGCGAGAAATCCGGTGTACACACGAAGTTTATTCCGGATTACAACAAGATCATTCCTACGAAGCCATATACGGAGGATATCCTGGGGCTTCCTGTGATCAACATCCGATATGTCCCGTTGAGCAATACCTTTAATGCCATGGTCAAGAGAGTGATGGATATCATAGGTTCCATCATGGCGATCATAGTTTCATCACCGGTCATGCTTCTGATGTGCATTCTCATCAAGCTGACATCGCCGGGACCTCTGATCTACAAGCAGGAGAGAGTGGGACTTCACAACAAGACTTTCCGTATGTACAAATTCCGTTCTATGGAGATCCAGCCGGAGGCAGAAGAGCGCAAGGCATGGACGGTCAAAAACGATCCGAGAGTTACCGGGATCGGTAAATTCATGCGGAGAACAAGTATTGATGAGCTTCCACAGCTTTTTAATATTCTGAAGGGTGATATGAGTCTGGTAGGACCAAGACCGGAGAGACCTTTCTTTGTTGAGAAATTCCGGGAGGAGATCCCGAGATATATGGTCAAGCATCAGGTGCGTCCGGGTCTTACCGGGTGGGCACAGGTAAATGGTTACCGTGGAGATACATCCATCAGGAAGCGCATTGACTGTGACCTGTACTATATTGAGAACTGGAGCATTGGATTTGACATAAAGATTTTGTTCCTGACAATTTTCAAAGGCTTTATTAACAAAAACGCATACTAAGTAAGAAGGAGAAAAGATGGCAAGAAAACCAAAATCAAAAAAGAAAAAGATACTTTTTGCGGTTGAGATCATTGTACTTCTGGTGTTTATCGGCGGACTTTATGTTTATGGTCAGCTGAACAGCAAACTGGATAAGATCCAGCAGCCGGTTCTGGATGAAAGCAAGATCAAGGTAAATCAGGAAGTGCAGGATTCTATTGATTCCGAAACTTCATCACTGACAGGTTATACTACCTATGCATTGTTTGGTATTGACCACCGTGACAAGAATACAGCTCTCGGCGGCGAGAACAGTGATACGATCATCATCGCAAGTGTCAACAACGACACCAAGGACGTAAAACTGGTATCTGTTTACCGTGATACTCTTCTGAATATGGGATTCAGCGACAAGGAAACTTACTCCAAGGCAAATGCTGCCTATGCATACGGCGAGGCAGAGCAGGCGATCACCATGCTGAATACAAACCTTGACCTGAACATATCTGATTATGCAACTGTAAACTTCAATGCACTGACAACCATTATCGATGACCTCGGAGGTCTGGATATGGATATGTCCTACGCCGAGATCGTTCATATGAACAATTACTGTGTAGAGACAGCAGAGGAAACTGAGAAGGACTACACACCGATCGAACTTCCGGAGAGACCGGATGACATCGAGAAAGTCCAGTATCAATATCATCTGAATGGTGTTCAGGCAACTTCTTACTGCCGTATCCGTTATACAGCAAGCCTGGATATGGGACGTACAGAGCGTCAGAGACGAGTGATCCAGATGATCGTAAGCAAGGCGAAATCTGCAGGTTTAAGTACTATCTTCAAGATCATGGATGATGTATTCCCGATGGTAACTACTTCCATGGACAAGACAGAAATCCTTCAGATGCTTCCGACACTGATCGGTTACAGCGTGGATGATACAACTGGTTTCCCGAGCTCCTTCAAGTTCTCCAATGTCAAGGGAAGCGTGATCGTTCCGACATCACTGGAGAGCAATGTCATCGAACTGCACAAGTTCCTGTATGGAGACGAGAACTATACACCGTCTGCAACGGTACTGGCAAACAGCCAGAGGATACTTGAGATCGTCGGCGGCGAAGCAAGCCTTGATGATACTCAGAAGGTAACAGAAGAAAACACTGCAAATGATACCGTTATTTTTGAGAATAATGGTTCAAGCTGGGAAGATACTTCAGGAAGTGATTACAGCGGAAGCGACAGCTCCAGCGACTACAGCGGAGGAGATACTTCCGGTGGAAACGATTACAGTGGCGGGGACAGCACTGGTGGAAGTGATTACGGCGGAGGAGATACCTCTGGCGGGGACGACTACAGCGGAGGAGATACCTCTGGTGGAGACGATTACAGCGGAGGAGACACTTCTGGTGGAGATGACTACAGCGGAGGAGATACCTCTGGCGGAGATGGCGGCGGCGATTACTCCGAGCCTGACTATGGTGGAGATGGCGGCGGCGAAGATGTTGCCACAGAAAGCGTAGAAGCAGCCTGATTTTTTGACACAATATATAAGACGATTTTAGAAGGGAATTTCTCAGGCAGGAATTCCCTTCTGTTATAGACGGAGAATTATACTATGGAAAAAACGATAGATGTGATCATTCCCACATATCATCCGGGAAATGAATTCAGTAAATTGATAGACAGGCTGATGAAACAGACGTGTCCGATCCATCAGATCATCATCATGAATACAGAGGAAGCATTCTGGGACTCAAAATGGAATGAGGATTATCCTTTCCTGGAGGTACACCATATACAGAAATCAGAATTTGATCATGGTGGAACCAGAAAAAAAGCAGCAGAGATATCAGAAGCAGATATTATGATCTTTATGACACAGGATGCACTTCCGGCAGACCGAAATCTGGTACAGAATCTGACAGATGCACTGCTTGCAGATGAACAGATCGGGGCAGCCTATGCGAGACAGCTTCCGAATTCTGAGTGCAGCTTTGTGGAGCGTTATACAAGATCTTTCAATTATCCGGAAACCTCCTGCGTTAAGACAAAAGCAGATCTTCCGAAATACGGGGTCAAAACATATTTCTGTTCCAATGTGTGTGCAGCCTATAAAAAAGAGATTTTTGAAAAACTTGGCGGTTTCGTGGAGCGGACGATCTTTAATGAGGATATGATCTACGCAGGAAATTTGATCCAGGCTGGATATGGGATCGCATACGCAGCAGAAGCGAAGGTCATCCATTCTCATAATTATTCCTGCATGCAGCAGTTTCACAGAAATTTTGACCTTGGAGTTTCGCAGGCAGAGCATCCGGAGATCTTTGCATCTGTGAAATCCGAAGGAGAGGGAATACGTCTGGTAAAACAGACGTTCCGTTATCTTATTTCCAGAGGAAAGATATGGCTGATCCCGGGATTTGTCATGCAGTCAGGATGCAAGTATGCAGGTTACCTGGCAGGAAAGAAATACAGGAAACTTCCGGAAAAAGCTGTTATGTGGTGTACAATGAGCCCGTACTATTGGAAAGAACAGTAAACACGCTTTTTTAAAGGAGTTATCACACTTTGAACACAATTGATTGTTACACTGTTTTCATACAAAAAAGGATAAAAGATAAAAGAAGGGAGCAGAAAGATGGACGATGAAAGACGATGGAATTCGGCTCCACAGTATGAGAAGACAGTAGAAGATTCAAATGTGCCGCCTTCCTACGCACACTATCATATGCATCAGGGAACAACGACGCAGAATTCAGAAACATCAGATAAAAGGGTAACTCCGAGAAAGAAGAAAACACGGAACAGACTGGGTGCTACGATCGGACTTGCAGTTGTATTCGGATTGGTAGCAGGAGTTGTTTTTCAGGGTGTGAATATGGCGTCATCGATATTCTTTGGTGTAGATGATACTGTACAGGAAGACCAGATAGATACCACACAGCTTGTTGACGAAACAACATCTGATTCAGGAGATACACAGGACAGCGCAGTTTCGACTACAGTATCAGAAGAATCGACAGGAAGCGTAGCCAGTGTTGCAAAGTTGGCAATGCCAAGTGTTGTGGCGATCACATCGGTAAGCATTCAGGAAATTCCATATTATTTTGGCTTTGGATTTTCTTCCAGGACACAGCAGTATTCTAGTGAAGGCAGCGGATCGGGTATTATCGTTGGGGAAAATGACGACGAGCTTCTGATCGCTACCAACAATCATGTAGTGTCCGGAGCAACAACTTTGAGTGTCTGCTTTGTGGGAAACGATGTAGTCAGTGCGGAGGAGGAGACAGCAGAGACCGCTTCTGACAGTACAGGAGATGTCAACGTAGAGGATGCTGTCAGTGCCAAGATCAAAGGCACAGACGAATCCAATGACCTTGCTGTGATCGCAGTTGCAAAGGCAGATATTCCACAGGATACGCTTGCCCAGATCAAGATCGCCAAGCTTGATACTTCCGATGATCTGGAAGTTGGAGAACAGGTCGTAGCAATCGGTAATGCGCTTGGCTATGGACAGTCCGTGACATCCGGATGGATCAGCGCACTGAACAGAACGATCTCCACAGAGGATACGACAGGTTCCGGACTGATCCAGACAGATGCGGCGATCAATCCGGGTAACAGTGGCGGTGCACTTCTCAACATGAAGGGCGAAGTTATCGGAATCAATTCTGCCAAGTTTGCAAGTAGTTCTGTAGAGGGAATGGGATATGCGATTCCAATCTCCAAGGCAGAGCCGATCCTTGAGGATCTGATGAGCCGCGAGACAAGAGACAAGGTGGACAGCTCTGAAGCATCTTATCTCGGGATCGATCCGGTGGAACTTTCCTCTGAAACAATGGAAATGTTTGGCATGCCTGAGGGCGTTTTTATAAGAAGTGTGAGTGACGGGGATGCTGCTTCAAATGCCGGAATCCGTAAGGGTGATATCATCACTGCTTTTGACGGACAGACGGTTACCGGAAGGGAAGACCTCGAGAGCAAGATGCAGTATTATGCCGCAGGGGAGATTGTTGATGTGACGATCGCGAGAGCAGAGGACGGACAGTATAAGGAACAGACAGTCCAGGTGACTCTGGGAAGCCGATCAGGAGTTGATTACGGCGACTGAGCAGTACGTATTTTATAAAAACTTTAGTTTACACTTTGAATGGTTATGATATAATGGACGCATAGACTCTGGACCAGGATCAGGTTCGGGTCTGTGCGTTCTGTATTTTACAGAAAATCGAAAGGAGTAAGTTATGTCAGATAAATACAACGATGATATCATAGAGGAAGAAATCCAGAATGAGGATGATGACAACAAGTATGAACCGGAGAAATTCTGTACACTCTGCCGCAGATCAGAGAAACAGGCAGGTAAGATGATCGATCTTCCGAATAACATACATATCTGTTCAGACTGCATGCAGAAGAGTTTTGACAGTATGAACCAGCAGATGAGCAGCAGCAATTTTAATTACAATGATCTTTTTAACATGCCGAATATCAGCATGATAGATTTAAGCAGTTTACAGAATCCGACGCAGCATCAGAAGGTCAAACCTAAGAAAAAAGAAAAGAAGGCCGAGCCGGTCCTTGACCTCAAGAAGATCCCGGCACCGCATAAGATCAAGGCAACGCTGGATGAATATGTGATTGGACAGGAGCATGCCAAGAAGGTTATGTCCGTGGCAGTCTACAACCATTACAAGAGGGTTGCGACGGACACCATGGATGACATCGATATCGAGAAATCCAACATGCTTATGATCGGACCTACAGGCTGCGGCAAGACATATCTTGTCAAGACACTGGCTAAGCTTCTGGATGTGCCGCTCGCGATCGCGGATGCGACTTCTCTGACAGAAGCAGGTTATATTGGCGATGATATTGAGAGTGTTGTTTCCAAACTTCTTGCAGCAGCAGACAATGATGTGGAGAAAGCGGAACATGGTATTATCTTTATCGATGAGATCGATAAGATCGCCAAGAAGAAAAATACGAACCAGAGAGACGTAAGCGGGGAAGCTGTGCAGCAGGGAATGCTTAAACTTCTTGAGGGAGCCGATGTGGAGGTGCCGATCGGAGCAAACAGCAAGAATGCAATGGTGCCGCTGACTACAGTAAATACAAGAAATATTCTGTTTATCTGCGGCGGTGCGTTCCCGGATATCGAGAGCATTATCAAGGAACGACTGAACAAACAGGCATCCATTGGATTTTATGCAGACCTGAAAGACAAATACGATAATGATCCACATCTTCTGGAGAAGGTGACCGTAGAGGATCTTAGAAACTTCGGAATGATCCCGGAATTCCTTGGTCGTCTGCCGATCATCTTTACACTGAACGGACTGGATGAGGATATGCTGGTCAAGATCCTTTCCGAGCCGCGTAATGCGATCCTGAAGCAGTATCAGAAACTTCTGGCGCTGGATGAAGTTAAGTTGGAATTTGACGATGGCGCACTTCATGCGATCGCAGCCAAGGCGATGGAGAAGGATACAGGAGCCAGAGCACTGCGTGCGATCCTGGAGGAATACATGCTGGATATCATGTACGAAATCCCGAAGGATGACAGTATTGGTGAAGTGATCATCACAAAAGAGTATATTGAAGGAAACGGAGGTCCACGAATACTTCTTCGAGGACAGGAAGTCCCGCTTCTTGAAAATAATAACTAAATATCTAAGAAAGAGAGGTTATCTTACTATGGCAAAGGATTTTTTTGGCAGCTTAGGGGAAACTATTACAAAGACAGCAAGAGAGTTAAGTGGACGTGCAGAGGAAGTTTATGAGACACAGCGCATCAGAAACCGCATCTCAGGTGAAAAAAGACAGGTAGAAAAAGCAATGGCAGATCTCGGAAAGATCATCTACAAACGCTACAAAGATGGAATTCCGATGGATGAAGAAGAGAAAGCTCTCTGCGAGCAGATCGACCAGCGTATGGAGCAGATCGAAAAATACAAAAGCGAGATGGACAATGTCAAAGGAAACAGATTCTGTCCGTCCTGTGGCAATCCGCTGGGAAGAAATGATGCATACTGTTCCATGTGCGGCGCAGCCTGCCCTGTTCCGGAACCAGAAGAAGAGGCTGGAGATACTGTAGACGGAACGGCTGAGGAAGTTTACGAGGCAGAAGAATCAGAAACTGTTGAAACCGCTGAAACAGCAGAGGAAGAAGAAACCCAGACTGTCGATGTTTCAGACGGAAACGAAGACACAGAGAACGGGAGTAAAGTCAGCCTCTCCAAAGGCGAGACGGAGGAAGAAGCCCCGGAAGCAGAAGACAGTGTACCGGAAGAAGAAAAAACTGAATAACGAATAAGGCATCAGGAGGGTTCTATGAAAGGGAAAGGAAAGTTTAAAGAAAACTTCAGCAACAGGTTGGCAAAATGTCTGCTGCTGGGTGTGGCTGCGCTGTTTTTGTTTGCCGGAACTGTTGTATTACCGGCAGCAGATACGCAGGCCGCTGCAAACAAGACAACAAAGATCCAGCTGGAGGGAAAAAGCGGAAGATATCTGCTTGATACAGGATATAATTTCTGGCTCAGGGAGAAGGACGGCCGAAGATCCAGCGGCGGCCTTAAATTCATTAGGGTACCGTCCGGTTCGAGGATCAAGAGTGGTTATTATATGTTTGAGGATACAGGACGTCTCTGCAGAAAGAAAGAGTTTCACAAAGTGAATAATACTACGATCGGCAGCAGGAAGTTTAATGGAACCTATTATTTTGGTGGACAAAATGGAGTCCTGTACTGTAAAGCAGGCTGGATCACTATAAACGGACAGAAATACCTTCTTGCATCTGACGGAAGAAGATATGAAAACTGCTGGAAGTATAATTATTATTTTCAGTCCAACGGTACGATCGCCAGAAGCAAGAAACTTTCGGATGGAAGTTATGTAGACTCTGATGGACGTAAGTGTACCAAAGAAGAACTGGAACTGGACGGACTTAAGAAACAGCTTCGCAAAACGCTGAGTGGATACAGCGGAGCATGGTCTGTTTATGTCAAGGATCTGAAGACAGGCGGTGTCATCAATCTGAATGACCAGGAGATGTATCCGGCAAGTACAATCAAGGCATTTGTCATGGCATCCACATATGATCAGATCAAGAAGGGGAATATCAAATACACGTCAACAGTGAAGCAGCTTCTGACGGATATGATCACGGTCAGTGATAATGAAGCATGTAATCAGCTTATACGATATAACAGTAAATCGAGAAACTTTATAGACGGTACAAAGACGATCAATAAATACCTGAAAGCAAATCAATATACGGAGACTGGCTGCCATCACAGCCTTCATCCGGCATCTTCTTCTTATGTCGGAGACGGTAAGAGCAATGTGTCTTCGGCAAAGGACTGTGGAGTCCTTCTGGAACGCATCTACAATGGAACCTGCGTATCTTCCAGGTATTCCAGAGAAATGCTGAATCTTCTCCTGAGACAGACAAGAAGATGGAAGATCCCGGCAGGACTTCCTTCCGGAGTCAAAGTTGCAAACAAGACAGGAGAGACTTCCAGTGTTCAGCATGATATGGCGATTGTGTTTGGAAAGAAGACAGATTATGTGATCTGTGTATTTTCAAGAACGGGAAGCGAGGGATATGCGGTTCCACGTATCAAGAGTATTTCTTCAACCGTATATAAATATCTGAATAAATAAAGTTAACAGGAAATGACAGAATGAATTTAAAACAGAAATGCAGGAAGATATCTGCGGCACTGGCAGCAAACCTTCTGGTGCTGTTTACGATGGTGCTGTTCATGCGTCCATCGTTCGAGACAAATGATGATATTGTTTTTGCAGAACTTGGAAGCGGACTGAGAGGAGTGAAAGATGCACACCTGGTATTTCAGAATTATGGTCTGGGTGTGATCTACCGGTTTCTGTACGCAGTGACGGGCAGACTGCCGTGGTACACGATCTTTCAGTATGTGATTCTTCTGGTGGCATTTACTGCAGTGACTTATGTATTAATGAACAGGCTGGAAGGAATTTCCGGCCTGTGTCTTTCTCTGATCCTTGTATGTGGATCTGGTTATGAGGGATACATTCATCTGCAGTTTACCAAGACAGCAGGAATTGCAGCGGCGGCATCCGTTTTTTTACTGCTTTATGTGCTGGAGAAGGAGCGATGGTCCTGGGCTGAGGCTGTCCTTGGCATCTGTCTCGGAATCATGGCTTATATGTACCGGGAAGACCAGTTCTGGGCAAGCTGCGGCCTGATGGCAGGAGCAGGACTTCTCTTCTTGTTTGATTTCAGGAAATATAAGGGCAGGAAACTTCGCAGACTGGGTCTGTGTGTGTTGACATTTGGAGTCCTTCTGGCGTGCGTGTTTGGCGTGGACAGATGGGATGCTTCGAAATATCAGAGCGCGGAGTGGAAAGGATATCAGGAGTTCAACAAGCTTCGTTCCAGGCTTCTGGACTATGGATTTCCGGATTATGACAGCAATCAGGAAACTTATGAAGAACTAGGGATCAGCAGGGATGCATATGAACTGTATCGAAGCTGGAATTTCAATGACATAGAGAAATTTAATACAGATGTCATGAAGAAACTGGTGGATCTGAAACAGCAGCGCCCGCTGACAGGAAAGACGGTGACTGCTTTTCTGAAGCGTTTTCCTTCTGATCTTCTCAAAATACCGATGTTTTATGTTTTTGCTGTCTTTTTGCTGGTCTGGCTGATCTGGGGACGGAAAGATATCTTTTCCGTACTTTCTGTGCTGGCAGAGTGGCTGATGCTTCTGGTGGTATATTTTTATCTGTACTATCAGGGACGGTATATGGTGAACCGTGTCGATGTCGGTCTGTGGTTCAGCGCATGTCTCGTGATGCTGTGGATCATTTCAGCAGGAAGACTCAGGCATATGAATGCGAAGATGTCTGTGGTATTGTGCATAGTATGTGTGGCAGCAGGGCAGTTTCTGATGTACAGAAACTGGAGGATCATGACTTCGACTATCCCGGAGGCAAGAGTGAGCCAGAGGGCAGTTCTGGAAACGATCGGAACAGATAAGGAGCATACGTATCTGGCAAAGAGTGGAATGCTTTCTGAGATCGTATGTTATGGTCCGTTTGACCGGATGCCGGAGAATCTTTTGGACAATGTGTACTGGTTTGGCGGATGGGAATGCCGGACACCTGGATATACGCAGGAGATGGAGACGCATGGGATCACAAATCCTTACAGAGATGTGATCAACAATGACAGCATTTATCTGGTGGATGATAATATTGACCTGACACTGAAGTATATCCGTCAGTATTATGACAGCAGTGCACAGGCAGTGTTTATAAAAACGATCGGAAATGTGGATGTTTATCAGATCAGAAGTAAATAATAAGAGAGTCACCGATACTTCTCTGACTGCAATGTAATAAAAATCCCGCAGAATCTTTGAGATGAGATGCTGCGGGATATTATTTACCATATTAAGACAAAAAAAAGAATGCAGGAGATGGGACTTGACCCCACACGATCTTGCGACCACAGGCACCTGAAGCCTGCGCGTCTGCCAATTCCGCCACTCCTGCATTTCAATATGAATCAGACATTTGTCTGATTAAAT
>QWCN01005649.1_pt1 | contig 12135 bp, 9 predicted proteins | sample 1972711 | NCBI WGS metagenome assembly QWCN01 (sample SAMN09866707, study PRJNA288562) | Human gut metagenome isolate term1_stool, whole genome shotgun sequencing... | isolation source: gut | host: Homo sapiens | place: USA: California | reverse complement strand
TTCATCTCCATTTGGATATTGTAGGTGGTGTTCATGTAATTCCAGATCGCCTGTTTGAGCTGATCGGTTGCTTCGCCCAATTCAGCCTGATATTCTTCTGGAACGGTGATTTGGTTCAGCGCCGCCGAGAGCATCCCCATGATGCCTTCGGGTCTGAGTTGCAGACCGTTTTTCTGGCGCGGAAGCACTTTCGTGATTTCGCTGAGCTTCTGTTTGGTCAGCGCCGCGGTTTGCCTGACACGTTCCGGTCCGTCCTGCTTCATTTCAGCGAGAAGCTGATGGAAGTTGCGCGTGATGTTCTCGATCTCATCCGCATAGACCGGGCGTTTGAGCGCCTGCGCTTCCTGCACAGCGCCACGAACGGCGGACATATCCTCCGGGTTAGCCTGACCATGTTCCAACATGAGGTTGCTCATAGAGTTGTACATTTGATTCTGCGCGGCAACGCCGGAAGCCAGAACGCCCTCCTGATAGAGCGCGATTTGGCGGGTCAGCTCCGCGAATTTCGGATTTTCCAAAAGCTGGCAGACCACTGAACAGTTCAGCTTGCCCTGACGGAGATTGGCCGCCGCTTCCACCGTCAATCCGAGTTTTTCAACGTCGTAATTCTTTCGAGATGCGCTGTGTGTCAGCCCCAGCAGAAAGTCCGTCGAAACCTCGAAGTAGTTCGCGATGGCGATAACGTATTCGCTGGACAGCTTGTTCGTCTTTTCGGTCATAAAGCGGCTGAGCGTGCTTTTGTCGATGCTCAAAGCCTGCGCCAGCTCGGTCTGCGTGATAGACTTGCTCCTGCACAAATCGCGGATTCTGTCCCGCAGCGTTCCCGGAAGCCATTTTTCCTGCATCAATCCATCCTCCAAAGATACCTTGTTGACTGCATCATACCAGACGTGACCTGCAAAGTCAAACCTGTTGCATTTCTGCAACAAAAACCTATTCCGACCCCGATGGGTTGAGAATCTGCCTATTTCAAGACGTTTTCTCCATTTCGCCCGTATATTCAAACAGTGTGCGATGTTCCTTTGCATATTCCAACTCTGAATCATTTCATAAAGGGGGGATTCAATGACTAACCAAAACCTTTTGATTACGGCGCTGTACGAGCGCCTGTCCCGCGACGATGACCTTGACGGGGAAAGCAACTCCATCGTGAACCAGAAGCTCTATCTGCAAAATTACGCCGACGAGCATGGGTTTGCCAACTGCAAACACTATACGGACGACGGATGGAGCGGCGGCAATTTCAACCGTCCCGGCTGGAAAAGCCTGATTGCCGACGTGGAAGCCGGAAAGGTTGGCGTGATTTTGGCTAAGGATATGAGCCGAATCGGGCGCAACTATCTTGAGACAGGATTTTATACGGAAGTGGTGTTCCGTAAGCACAATGTCCGATTTATCGCCATTGCCAACGGCGTGGACAACGAGCACCCCGAAACGGGAGAATTTGTGCCGTTTCTGAACATCATGAACGAATGGTATCTCAAAGATCAGTCCAAGAAAGTTACGGCGGCTTATCAGCTGCGCGGAAAATCCGGCCTGCCGACCAGCAACAACTGCGTCTACGGTTATCGGAAAGACCCTGCATCCAAGCATCACTGGCTCATCGACGAAGACGCGGCAGTTGTCGTTCGGCGGATTTATCAGATGGCCTGCGAAGGTCACGGACCGTATGAAATCGCGCGGATTCTGAGCCGTGAACAGATCGAAAGCCCCGGCACATACGCCGCAAAGCATGGCGGATGCGGCAGAGCGGCGGACAACCCGCACGATTGGAACGGCGCGACGGTCACGCATATTCTCACCCATCCCGAATATCTGGGACATACGGTGAATTTTCGCTCAGGCAAGAAGTTCTATCGGGATAAGCGGCGCAACAATCCGCCGGAGGAATGGCTGGTTTTTGAGAACATGCATGAGCCGATTGTCAGTAAAGAAACATGGGAGCTGGCGCAATGCGCGCTGAAAAGCCGAAAGCGCACGGACACGCTGGGTGTGGCAAATCCTCTGACAGGCTTGCTCTACTGTGCGGACTGCGGCAGGCGGATGTACAACCATCGCGGCGGCACTAAGGATGAGAATGGGCAATACTCGAAAGATACTTACAACTGCTCGTCATATACGCTTTCCAGCACGAGAGAAACCGTCCAATGCATGTCGCACAGCGTTTCCACCCAACATCTCCGCGCATTGATTCTGGAAACCATTCAGATAGTCAGCCGCTATGCGATTTCCAATGAGGTCGAGTTTGCGCGCAAGGTGCGGGAAGCCTCCGAATTGCAGCACGCGGAGGCCGCAAAAGCGATGAAAGTCAAAATCCGAAAAGCGAAAAAGCGCTGCGACGAACTCGACGTGCTGATTCAAAAGCTGTACGAATCGTATGCGCTGGACAAGATTTCGGAAAAGCGATTTGACGACTTCCTTGCTGGATATGAAAAGGAGCAGGCGGAATTGAAAGCCGTTCTGGAAACGGACACGGAAGAACTCAAGGCTTACGAGATGGATTCCACGAAGATTTCCTCTTTTCTGGCGATTGCGAAAAAGTACAGGAACGCAGACGAGCTGACCACGCCCATGATTTATGCGTTCATTGAAAAGATTCTCGTTCATGCGCCGGAAAAGATCGACGGCAAGCGCCATGTTCAAATCGACATTTATCTCAATTTTATCGGCAATTTCCATGCACCCACTCAAGAAGAAAGGAATAATGAAAAATGAAAAACGGAAAATGGACGGCGCTGTATGAGCGCATCTCCCACGAGGAAAACGGAAACGGCGAATCCTGCTCCATCGTCTATCAGAAGGAATATCTGGAGCGGTATGCAGCGGCAAACGGCTTTGAGAACTGCCGACATTACATGGACGACGGATTCAGCGGCGGCAACTTCGAACGTCCCGGCTGGAAGCGGATGCTTGCCGATATTGAAGCTGATAAAATCGACACAGTGCTGGTCAAGGACATGAGCCGCGTCGGACGCAACTACCTGCAAACGGGCTTCTACACGGAGGTTTACTTCAAGAAGAAAGCCATTCATTTTATCTCTATCGATAGCCATGTTGACAGCGCCCGCAGCGACAACATCGAGTTTGTGCCGATGCTCAACGTGCTGAACGAAATGTATCTGCGCGATCAATCCCGAAAAGTTGTCATCGGCTATCATGCCAAGGGCATGACGGGCGTGCCGATTATGTCCAAGCCCTGTTTTGGCTATGTCAAAGCCCCCGAAGATCGGAACCGCTGGCTCGTCGAGCCGCAAGCGGCAGAAATCGTCCGACGCATCTTTGAACTGGCCGCCGAAGAAACGAATCCGTATCGAATCACAAGGATCCTGCAAAGCGAAAAACGGATGACCCCTTCGGCCTATTTTGAAAGTCAGGGCTTGCACACACGCACGGGGAAAAAGAGTGTCATCACCGGGCCATATGACTGGAACCGCGCGTCGATTCTCAACATCCTGAACGCGCAGGAATACCTCGGCAGAACCGTCAATTTCAAATCGGGCAAAGCGTCCTATCAGGCGAAACGGAAGGCGAATCTGGCGGAGAAGCAGGCGGTCTTTGAGCACACACACGAAGCTATTATTGACCTCGACACATGGAACAAAGCCCATTCGTTTCTCTCCTCGCGTCGGCAGACACAGCCGTTCACGCAATGGCCGACCAGCCCGTTCAAGGGCAAGGTCGTCTGTGCGAAGTGCGGCGCAATCATGTACAACATCCGCTGCAACGAAACGAAGAAAGATGGTTCCATCAGAAAGCGCGATTATTTTATCTGCTCGACGTTCAACAACACCAGCCGTCAGGAAAAGCGCGGCTGCATCCAGAACAAACTGAACGCCGACGACCTCCGCGAGCTGCTGAAAGCCATTCTTCAGGCCGTCTGTCAGAAAGCGGCGATTGACCGAAAGGCTTTCGCGCAGAAGCTACGACTGGCGCTTTCCCATCAGCCGAATCAGGCGGCTGTCATTCAGAAGGATGCTGCCGTGAAAAGAAAACGGATGAATGAGCTGGATCGACTGCTGAAAAAACTCTATGAGGATTACGCGCTGGACAAGATTTCGGAAGCGCAGTTTGACGTGCTTTCGGCGCAGTATGAAGCCGAGCTTGATATGCTGGAAAAAGCCGTGTTTGCCCAGCAGGAACGGTTAAAGGTTTTCCGAACGGATGAGGAAAACATCGACCGCTTTCTGAAACCCGTGGACGAATACCAGCATTGCGAAAACTACTCCGATGAAATGCTGGCGAAGATGATTGAAAAGGTGGTCGTTCACGAGCGCACCAAAAGCGAAAGTGGCGAACCGATTCGTGCAATGGAGGTGTATCTGAGCTTTATCGGGCGGCTGCCCATGCAGTAACAAGTAAACAGACAGGCGGCGGTGCGAAAAGGCACCGCCTTTTTATGTAAACGGAGGTGTAGCTATGAGTGAAAAACGAATCCCGACCTTTACCTTTTCCCGCAGACTGGGACACACGACGTACAGCGTCAACGTGTTCAGCAAAGACAATGAAGCCGCAACCTATGAGGATAAGCTGCTAGAGCTGATCCGCAGCGGCGTGTTGCAGGCGGATACTTTCGAAAAGCCGAAGGAACCGCCTGCCGAACACGCGGCGTAACGCTTAAAACACGAACTGATTTTCATACAGGGAGGAATGTTCAATGGCGTCTGAACGAATCGAAAAACTGCTTGCGATGCAGCAGAAAGCCGAAGCGCAAAAACGAAAAGCCGAGCAGCAACTCAGGGCGGCGAAACAGCCCCTCCCCGTGAGTGGGCGCACTTATACGCATCTTCGATGCGCCGTGCGTTCTCCGAAGGCCCCTGCGGGGTGCTCGATGCCTTCGGCATCAACAGGGGGCAAGCCCCTGCGCCGATTGCATCGGCTACCCCATGACGGCGATTTGCGCTAAGAAACGGAGGTGAACCCATGCCCTGCCCGACGGGGAGCTTTAAGATTATCAGCCGCGGAAAAGGTCAATCCTGCATGACTTCCCGCGCGTATTACGCCGACGAAAAGAAATACTCCGAATACGAGTGCTGTTGGAAATATCCGCACAGCAGCCCGGCGCGCGTGAAGTGGGTTGAAGTCATGCTGCCGCCCAACGCGCCGAGGGCGTATGCCGATCCGCAGACGCTCTGGAACGCGGTGGACGCAGCGGAAACAAGCGTCAATGCGCAGACGGCGCGCTCGATGCTCTTTGCCTTGCCGCGCGAACTGACTGATGAGCAGAACCTTGCCCTCGTCCGCGATTTCTGTCAAAAGGAATTTGTGGACAAGGGCATGGTCTGCAATTTCTTCTATCATGACAAAGGCGACGGCAATCCGCATGTTCACATCATGCTGACGCTTCGCGCGATGGACGAAAACGGCAAGTGGCTGCCCAAATCGAAGAATGTTTACGCGCTCGATGAGAATGGAAACCACATCCGCGCGCCGAACAGAAGCTGGAAGCGTGTCAAGGTCAATACCGTCGATTGGAACGAGCGCAAGTACGGCGAAATCTGGCGGCAGGATTGGGCGGCTGCACAAAACGCGGCGCTCGAAGCGGCGGGACGGATGGAGCGCGTTGATATGCGTTCTCTTGAGCGGCAGGGCGTTGAAGATCGCCTGCCGCAAAAGCATCTCGGCCCGACGGCTTTCGCGCTGGAGCGCAAGGGCGTTTCCAGCGAACGCGGCGACGAGAATCGAAAGATCATCAGCGTGAATAAAATACTGGCTTCTTTGCAGAAAACTGTTCGCAGCATTGGCGCTTGGCTGGATGAATTGCGCAAGGCGGTCAGCCGCCAGCAGATCATCGAAAGTCCGGATGACTACCCATTGAGCGAAGTTGTCTCTGCCTATTTGGATATGCGAAAGGACGGGCGCGAAACATGGAATCGCTATGCGCAGGAAAAAGGCGCTGTCCATGATTTGAAGGACGGCTTTAAGGCGGTTTCCTTCCTCTCGAATCACGAGCTTTATACGGTCGGTCAGCTTGGACAATACATTGCCGAAACGAAACAGGTATTTTCCAAAATCAAGGCGGAATCCACGGCAAAGGAACGCAGAATCCGTGATATTGACGCGCTGTTTGGCGCAATTCAAACCATCCGAGAATTGAAGCCGATTCAGCAGGAATACGAGAGCATCCACTGGAGCTGCAAACGCGAAAAGTACAAAGCCGAACACGGCGACGAATTGAGCCGACTGCAAAAAGCAATCTGGCTGCGCGAAAAGCTCGTGAAGTCGCTGGGGATTGCGTCTCCTCTCGATAAGGAACAACGTGCGGCGCTGAAAACAGAACGCGCACGGCTTGAAGCGGAGCGCGAAGCCCTTCTTCCCAAACTCGAAGAAGTCAAAGCTGAAATGGCGGAACTGAACCGCATCCGATACTGGACGCGCAAGGTCATTCCCGATGCGCTGCCGCGCGTTTCGGATGGGCGGGTTTCGGTTGAGGACGCGATGGAAACGGCGGGTAATCGGAAAGAGCTGGAAGAAATCATGGAAAAAACGGAACAGAGAGTGACTCGACAACAAAGTGAACATGGGAAGAATCAGAAAAATCAAAGTCCCAAGGACAAACTGATTTGACCACCAAGGCGGTGAACAAGTCGCCCTGCTCACCGCCTCATATTCTTTTGACTTTTCACCAACTTTTGCGTTTGCACAAACTTTGAGATAGAACCTAGCCCTATAATATTTTTGCTTTTCACTCGTTCATCAGATAGACGATCATTTTTCCATGAACTGAGCGTTTAGTCGAAGTTGAATCCGCCGCCTTTTGTCATGATGATAGGCGTGTATTCGACCCGCAGAACATTCCCCTCGGTCAGCGCGACTATACCTTCCGGATTGGATTCATCAAGGATTGTTTCCTTCCCCTTGTTGAAGGTATTGCTCGCTTCCTCGGCATCCTGGAACACGCGAACTCGCGCAGTCGATTTTCCATTGTAATAAATCTTGTAGGTGCCAGCCGGAATCTCTTCGCCAATCGTATAATTTCCCTTTGGAATCGTTGTTCCCGAGGGCACTTCATAACCAGTTTCGCGTTCGGTGATATTTCCGACACGCTCCACCACTGCACCGTTATAACGGATGCTCAAGAATTCTCCCGGATAGAGACTGATTCTGGTTTCCCCGTCTCCCTTCAGAGATCCTTCAAGCCTTGGCATATCGCCGAGCCACAAACGATCCACATCATATTTGTACATCGACTCATTCTCATAAACGTAGTAATCTGTCCTGTCTATATCCATATCGCCGTTCTGCGCGAATTTGAAAGAATAAACTCCTGCGGGCAGATCCTCACCGATCCTGTATTGGCCGGAGCCCATCGTCATTTTTTCTCCATTTGGACGCTTGGCAATCTCGTCCATCAGATCCATTTTTATCTGAATAAGCTCTTCAAGAGAATACCCGGAAAAGTCAATCGTAACAAATTCAGCCAGAGAAACGCCTGCAAAGGCAATAAGAAGAATGAACGAAATGACAAATGCAAGGGCTTTTTTCATGGAAATGCCTCCTAATCTCAGTCGATTTTCATAATACGCCAGAAACGGACGTCGGCGATTTGACCGCATTCACTGCATGACAGCGTATCGAAGAAGCCGCCGGTTTCAAGCCGCTCATAGTCCGGCGGATAAACGCCGGATCTGACTGTGGACTTTCTCATGCAATACGGGCAAAGGTACGTGTATTCCAGAACAGCCTGTTGCGCATCCTGCGTGATGACCTTGTAGGTCATACCAGGCATCTGCTTGTGTCTCGCCATATATCAATTACACCACCTCACTGGCTCCCTCAATGTAACCGCATTCCTGCAAGTGGTCTACCAATTTCTCATAGCCCCACTTTCCGAGCTGATAAACACCATAAACTGCGATCATAGCGGTCAGCGTCTGTCCTGCGCCATCAAACCATCCTGTACGGTACACAGCGCCAATTCCTGCCAGTTCACTGCCGTTGCCCACCTGCTTTAGAAAGTGAGCCATTTGCGCTCCGCTCATTTCCGATCCCTCCCGCTTATGTTTTGAGCTTCATTTTTTAAGGATGGTGACAGTATATCACGGCAGAATTCCGAATTGGATTTATTGGTGTATATAAAACAGGCGACGCATTGTTCGCGCCGCCTAAGACGTATACCAAAAAAGATCAATTATTTCGCGCAGTTCGCTCTTTTGCAGCCATCTTCCGTATGATCTCCGGGCAGAGCGGCAGTTCCCAGTCATAAGGCGAATCGCGCACGTTCTTTTCCGCTTCCGTAAAGGCTTTTTCGGCTTTGATATATTCCTCGTTCATTGCGTAGATTCTGCCGAGGAACAGGTAAGCGTCGAAGCGGGCGGTTCTGTATCTGGCGATCTCCTCAAGTTTGTCGCACATAGCAATTGCCTGAGATACGGTTTTGATGGCGTCTTCAAATCGTCCGAGTTCGATATAGGTCACTGCCGCCTCATCCAACATATGGTCTATCAAAGACAAAGAAGAGTCCTTTGTGGCATCCGCATGCTCGGTCGCCTGCTGAAGATGTGCCAAAGAGGTCTCTTCATCTCCAACTTTTGCAAAATACATAGCGGCGACACAGTCAAAATGATAATGCTCATAGCCATATGGGTAGGGCTGAAGCAGTTGAGCGGACTCCTCAAGCATCTGGCCACAGAGCTTCATCCTGCTTTCCGTCTCAAGCAGGGTTTGTGTCTTATTCAGCAGTACGGCAGCAAGTTGCCTTTTTGCGTCCGGATGCTTGGAAGCACGGGCTTCTTTGATGGCCGCATCTTCATGCTTTAGACTTTTTTTGTCCGTATCACGTCCGTATTGGTTGTTGAAGATAATCGCGCATGCCCTGTGATAGAGCGACGTATAATAATGGCTGGGATTTTTTTTGAGGTATGTTTTCATGCCTTTGAGAACCACGTGTGCAGCATCATAACATTCCAGCCGACTCAACAGAAATGCACAAGTCTCATATAGGCGAAGCACACACCGCGGGGTAAGGCCGGCAGGATTTTCAAGAAGCTGGAGCATCTTTTCCGTCACGGCAACGTCTGCATCTACCGGGGCATCCATCAGCATTCGGAATGTCAGCAGCTGGCTGGCAGGTGTGATCGGTTTTGCGAAGGCTAGAAGCTGTTCCGCGATGCCGAGAAGCTCATAAAGCTGACTGTAATCAGATGGGAACTGCTTATCTAAATCCGGTTGATCCTCTGATGGATTAATCTTGTGGTGCAGCTGCTTCATCGCTTCATCAAGCGCCTGACGGGCAGCGCCATCCCACGGCCATGCGCTGATATATTCCCGCATCATGGGGTGGAATACAATGCGCTGGGAGGTGACTTCCAACCAGCCGCAATCCTTCAACCGAGTGATCACCTCAAGGTTTGGCAAGGCGGTCAATTCGCGCAGCAAAGAAACTTTAATCCCCGGCTGATCGAAAGCGGACAGGATTTTCAGCAGATTCTTTTCGACATCCGAGAACTGATCAATCTCAACCAGACGATCAAGAATCACATGCAAGGGAGCCAGAAACGCATCCCGATCATGAATATAATCGATCCGTTCTTCGGGGAGGCTTTGAAAACCCGCCTCTTCCACCATCTGGGCAGCTTCATGCAGTGTGAGATAGCTTCGGTTAATCTGCCGCCCCAACAGTTCCATGGTCAACGTATGCCCATAAACCGTATTTGCAATGGTGACAAAATCCTTCACATCATTTTCATCGGTTATTTTCACATGCGCATATCGCTGGAAAAGCTGCGCTAATGGCTCCGGCGGCAACTCTTCAACACGCAGAGCCGGGAAAAGCCCGTCAGTCAATACAGGACGGGAAATAAGCAGAACATCCCACCCGACGCTTTGCAGAATCCGCAGATCCTCCAGATGCGCTTTGCAGACATTATCTACGATTACCAGCACATGTTGATTTGAGGCTATTTCTGTCAGCGCCCGCAGCTTTCTTGGCAGGTAATCGTCCAGCGATTCATCGTTCATTTTCCTTATCGTGTTCACATGAACGAGATTGTCGTCACAGATCGCCTGTGCGGTGTTGCCGTTTGCATAAAGCCAGAGAACAGCGTCATAATCTGCGCGATGATCCGCGATATATGCCTTCGTCAGCGTGCTTTTTCCAATGCCGCCCATGCCATAAAGGTTAAAAACGCGATGATTCGACGTATGCAAAAGCCGATCCAAGGCTGCCAGCTCTTTTTCTCGTCCGGTAAAAAACACAGGAGACGATATGGATGAGGACAAAAGCCACGGCTTTGTTTCATCTGATAACTGCAAAATGATTTGCAACTGGTTAATTGCCTGTTCCGCGCTTTGATATCGGTCAGCATGATAACTGACAAGTGTTTTATGAAAAAACTCCGTAAGAGCAGAAAACACGCGATCCTGATATTTCTTTGCGGCATACGTCATCTGCGCATAATCGTAAACAGCCGCGGGGTCGCAGTCGAAAGCAGATGGCGTTTTATGCCACAGCGCATAGAAGAGAACGGCGCCCAAACTATATATGTCCGAATGTTTGCCCATCTGACGAAGTTTGCCCGTCTGCTGTTCCAAAGATGCATAACCTTTGGTATAAGATGTGCTCAGCCCGTCGGGATGATTGGTCTGGATGGCTTTTTCCAATTCATCCATGGATACCATGGAATCAAAATCGAACAACTGCACCAAATCCAGAGAATCTTCTAAAGTCAGAATGTTATCCGGTTTCAGATCCAGATATAGGTATCCGGCATCGTGAATGCGCCGCAGCGCTTTTGTTGTGCCGATAAGCAAAGATATGCAATCGTGCAGCGTATTGCCCTGGTACTCTGTAAAGGTGCGCCCGTTCATGTAGACCGAAACGATATAAACCGTGCCGTTCGCCTCGTAAATACCGGATGTGTTCGCGATGGAGTTTGTCCGTCCATCCAGAGAAAAAAGCTCGTGATTCTTCTGATAAGCGGCAATCAGACGTCTCTTTGCCGCATCGAAGGTCGCAACATCGCGTACAGAGGGGGACAATGAACCCGCCTCGTCTCTGACCATTTTCAGCGCATACGGATAGCATTCCTTGATTCGCACCAGCTTATAATTGCCCAGATTGTCGGTATAAGAAGCGTCATATACAATGCATGATCCGCCCCGTGCGAGTTCGCGGGCAATGGTATATTCGGTATAGCCTGTTTTCGTGCTGAGTTTCAGCACGGTGCCTGGGGTCAGCGCAATTCTGCCGTCCATGAGTATCCCTCCTTGTTTTGGTGCATCTTCATCATACCCCAAGCATTTTGTGCTTTGGATTTATCGGTGTGCTTCCAGCGTTTCGGTGAGTAATTCGTTCCAAATATATCGGAACGTGCGCAGCGGCTCATCATCCTTCGCAGCATAGAAAAAAATCCAATCATAAGGGTTTCCCACATAGAGATCCGGGTAACCGCAGTCAATTAAATACAGATTCATCTCTGAAATGCAGCGGTCGGCATCGCCCGTCATCGCTTCATAATCTCCCCTGGAAATCGCTTTTTTTGCCCAGTACGTATAGAAAGCCAACAGGACAAGCCACTTGCGAACCCGCTCATAGGAAACGTGTTCATCTCGGAGGATCAAATCGATTCCCTGTCTGTCCGGGAAGGAATCTTGCGCGTCTTTGTGGAGCTTTTCCAGAATGGGCTTGATGGTTCGGTCTGTTCTGAGCTTTTTAACCGATCGCTTATCCAGTTGTAGAATACCGAGATAAGCGTCATATAATTTTATGCCGTCCCTGTCTGTCCGGAAAACATTCCTTTTGCCTATCGCGTCATCATCCAGTATAGAGGATAACTGTTCCTGTTCTTGAATCAACAGCCCGTCCGTCCCGGCGGTCTGCCGCCATAGGCGTCGGATGGTTTCATACGCCGTCACATTACCATACGGAACAAATTTGTCGATATTCTCATTCAACCAGTCGATCAACGCTTCCTTGGATTCCAAATCATTCAGTTCTGCGACGATAGATCCGGTATAGACCGCGTTGCAGCCTCCGGCGTTCTTTCCTGTCAGGGGCACTCGGCTCTGGATATTCAGAGCGTCTGCCCAAGTCAAGCCGTTATTCAGGCAAAAATAGTAGATGGCTTCCTGGATCAGATGGCAGTTAAAACTGCGCTCCTTCGTATAAATCCGCCGTAAAAACTCATCCGTCTCACC
>QWCN01005646.1_pt1 | contig 12137 bp, 8 predicted proteins | sample 1972711 | NCBI WGS metagenome assembly QWCN01 (sample SAMN09866707, study PRJNA288562) | Human gut metagenome isolate term1_stool, whole genome shotgun sequencing... | isolation source: gut | host: Homo sapiens | place: USA: California | reverse complement strand
TATCAACGATAATATCAGCGTACATTTATTTCTTTAATTCCTCTAATACTTCCTTGATCAGAACACGTTCGTCCATATCGTGTTTCACACCCTTGATTTCCTGATATGTCTCATGTCCCTTTCCTGCCAGAATGATGACATCTCCAGGCTGGCCGTGTTCGATCGCATACTTGATTGCTTCTTTTCTGTCACAGATCGTGATGTATTTTCCATCTGTCTTCTTCATTCCTACTACAATGTCATCGATGATCGCCTGTGGTTCTTCAAATCTCGGGTTATCAGATGTGATGATTGTAAAGTCGGATAATTTACCGGATACTTCACCCATCTCGTAACGTCTGGTCTTAGATCTGTTACCGCCGCAACCGAATACGGTCACGATTCTTTCCGGATGATAATCTCTTAATGTATCCAGAAGACTTTCGAGTGCCATGGCATTGTGTGCATAGTCGATCATCAATGTAAAGTCATCAGATACTTTGATCATCTCGATACGGCCTTTGACTCTTGCAACCTTCAGCGCCTTCTTAATATCTTCTACCGGCACACCGAAATGTCTGCATACGGCAATTGCTGTCAGTGAGTTATATACACTGAAGTCTCCGGGAATGTCGATCTCTACATCAAAGTCCATAAGTCCCGCTACATGATACTGTACTCCAAGGTATCCAGGTCTTGAGATGTGCTTTACATCCGTTGCACGAATATCTGCTTTTTCAGAAAATCCAAATGTTTCCACTTTGCATGTTGCGTCTTTGAATATATCTTCGAACCATTTATCATCTACATTACCGATTCCGATCTTACACTGCTTGAATAACAGACTCTTACAATATTTATATTCATTGAAATCTTTGTGCTCATTCGGTCCGATATGATCTTCTCCAAAGTTCGTAAAGATTCCGATCTCAAATGGAATTCCTGCGGTACGATCCAGTTTCAGCCCCTGTGAAGAAACTTCCATAACTACACATTCGCAGCCTTCTTCTACCATCTCTGAAAAATATTTCTGAATGGTATAAGATTCCGGCGTTGTATTATTTGCCGGGATACTCTTATCTCCGATGATTGCCTCAATCGTACCGATCAGTCCGACTTTGATGCCGACTTCTTCCAGAATGGATTTCACCATATAGGTTGTCGTTGTCTTTCCTTTTGTTCCTGTGATACCGATGACTTTCAGCTTCTCTGCCGGATATCCGAAATATGCTGCCGAAGTTAATGCCAGTGCGTAACGGGTATTCTCTACCTTAATGACTGTCAATCCTTCCGGTGCTTCTACATCTTTTTCTACGATCACAGCCGCTGCTCCTTTTTCCGCAACCTGCTGTACATAAGCATGTCCGTCGGAAACCGCTCCGCTGATGCATACGAACACGCTTCCTTCTGTCACTTTACGGGAATCGTTGATCAGTTCTGTGACTTCAATCTGGTCGTCTCCCTGTACTACTTCATATTCTAAACGTTCCAGTAACTGGGTTAATTTCATCTGATTGCCTCCTATTTTCCTACAATATCATAAGTATACCATCATTTTTCCATGCAGCAAAGGAAAAATTATGTTATAGTAATAGTTAGAATATTTTGAAAAAATAAGAAAAGGGGAATGTAACTTATGAAAGCTTATGAAAGATTACTGAAATATGTCGTTGTCCGTACACCAAGTGACGAAAACAGCGAAACTGTACCATCTTCTGTATGCCAGTTCGATCTTGCAAGACTTCTGGAAGCAGAGATGAAGGAACTGGGTCTTACAGATGTTATTCTGGATGACCAGTGCTACCTGTACGGAAAGCTTCCGGCTACCGAAGGCCTGGAAGACAAGCCGGCGATCGGATTCATCGCACACATGGATACCGTATCAGACTTCTGTGACCATGATATCAAACCAATTGTTACTGAAAATTATGACGGTGGTGAACTTAGGCTCGGAACAAGTGATACTATTTTAAGTCCTAAGAACTTTCCGCATCTGGCAGATCTGAAAGGACGTACACTGATCACTTCTGACGGCACGACTGTTCTCGGAGCTGATGACAAAGCCGGAATCGCAGAGATCATGACAATGATCGAACGCATTCAGGAAGAAAAGATTCCTCACGGACCTCTGTGCGTAGCATTTACACCGGATGAAGAGATTGGTACCGGTGCTTCTCACTTCAACGTAGAACAGTTCGGTGCTGACTACGGCTATACACTGGACGGTGATACCGAAGGCGAGATCCAGTACGAGAACTTCAACGCATGCAAAGCGGATTTCGTGATCAAAGGATTCAACGTACATCCTGGTTCTTCCAAAGATACTATGATCAACGCAAGTCTGGTTGCTATGGAGATCAATAATGCTCTTCCATCTATGGAGACACCTCGCGGAACAGAGGATTATGAAGGATTCTATCATCTGATGAGCATGTCCGGAGAAGTTGCGGAAGCTGAGCTTCATTATATTGTAAGAGACCATGACAAAGATCTCTTTGAAGCAAAGAAAAAAACTTTGAAATTAATCGAGAAAGATATGAATGAAAAATGGGGCGAAGGTACTGTAACACTTACCATTTCTGAACAGTACCGTAACATGGCTGAGATTATCTCCACCTGTATGCATCTGATTGACAATGCGAAAAAAGCGTGTGAGAATGCAGATGTGACACCACTTGTACTTCCGATCCGCGGCGGTACAGACGGATGCCAGTTAAGCTTCAAGGGACTGCCTTGCCCGAACCTTGGAACAGGCGGACATGCTTATCACGGACCTTATGAACATATTACTGTAGAGGGTATGGATAAGAGTGTGGATGTAGTTACAGAGCTTGTGAAATTGTATGCAATGTAAAGATTTTCTTTTTAAAGCAAGAAGACCTGCCGGTAATCGGCTGGTCTTCTTACTCTTTTATGTCTCTTCTAATTTTTTACTGTCTTATTTTACAATTCAATATCCGGAAGTTCTTCCTTGAATCCTTCTCCTACTACTTCGTTCGATTCTACGATAATAGTGAATGCTTTCGGATCGATGGTATGTACCATCTTCTTAATGGTATACATCTGCTTGTTATTGCAGGCGCACATTACGACATCTTTGTCCTTCTTTGAATAACTTCCGATTCCTTTTAAGATTGTAGATCCTCTTCCTGAGTAAGCGTCAATCTGTTCTGCAATCTCAGCACCTTTGTCGGTTACGATCAGGGTCATCTTACCTTCATCGATACCGTACATGATTCTGTCCATTACCATTGCCATCAGATAAGTAACGACGACACCATAGATCAGGCCGTCTATATCCTTGAATACAAGTGCTGTGCCAAGAATGATCGTACAGATATCAAGGACAAATGTAATAATTCCAAGCGTAATATGTGGTTTTACTTTCTTGATTGCCACACTGATAAAGTCCTGTCCACCTGTTGAAGAACCTCTCATGAAGATCATGGCATATCCGATTCCGCATAATACGCCCATACACAGAGCTGCCAGCAGTCTGCTTCCGTCATAGACCGGAAACAGTGGTGCTACGTAGTCCATCAGTAATGATGAAATGATCATCGATTTCATGGACTTTAAGAAAAATTCTTTTCCTAAAAATTTATAACAGAAGATTGCAACAGGTACATTCAAGATGATGGTTCCGGCACCAACCGGAAGGCCAAATAAGTGATACAGAATGATTGCGATACCGGAAAATCCTGCTACCGGGAAATCTGCATTCAATGCAAAGTTGTAAATACCAACTGCGATGATCATACCTGCTACGATATCCACAAGGATATCAATGAATAATTCTTTCCAATTTACATTTTTCATTTCCATTCCTCCTAGATTTATTTTTTAATCTTTGTGGACATATCTCTCACGACCAATGTCTTTTGATGATGTCCGCTTTATTTATAAACAAACAAAGAAAGCAGCCACAAATTATATGTAAATATAATTCGCAACTGCTCTTATGCTCATAACTATATCAAATTTCATTAGTTTTGTCAAGGATTTTTCCTACCCAGCAATTTCAACACGGTCTTTCCCACTCCTGACTCCTCATTCGTATATTCAGTAATATGCGCTGCCCGTTCTTTCAATTCCCTGGTACCATTCTTCATTGCATAGGATTCTGGGAACTGATCTATCATTGACAGATCATTCCATCCATCCCCGAATACAACCACTTCTTCTGACTTTATATCATAGTATTCTGCAACTTGTTTCAACATAATTCCCTTTTGAGCCTTTGGTGCGGTAACCTCCATATTATCTGCAAATGAAGATAATACGCTAAGTCCTGTCTCTTCAAAAATCTCCTGCTTAAGTCTTTTTATCTTTTCTGTATCTTTACTGAAACATAGTATCTTTCTTATCTTGTATTTCTTTTCAAAAATCTGCTGCCATCCCTCTTCCAGAAAATCTGCATATTTCATCTCTTTCGTAGTCGCATAATCCCCATGATCCGTATTGATCTCGAACTTTATCCCCTCTGCATCCAGTTTTCTGCACACTTTTGCTGCCTTTTCAGGATCCATATCCTCCGCAAATATCAGTCTTCCTTCTTCATCCCGAAATTCTGCCCCATTCATTAATACATATCCACAGTTGATCCCATACTGTTGCATAAGCGGCATTGCACCTCTGTAAGATCTTCCGGTTACCGTCATCCACCTGACTCCCTGTCCCTGCGCGGTCTCTACTGCCTTAGCATTTATCCCGGATACTGACCAGTCATTTTTCAACATTGTTCCATCCAGATCAGTTGCAATCATCTTTATCATAATCTGTTCCTTCCTTCATCAGATACTCCTGGATCGCTTTCAGATTTTCTTCTTTCAACAAGTAATCCACGTATATAATTTTTGTCTTTTTTGGAAACTCTACACCATATACTCTGGAACCCGATATTACCAGATCTACCGGAACCGGATCCAGTCTGTACTCCGCCAGAGACATCTTCTCCAGAATGTGTATCTTTTCACCACAGTAATCTGTAATCTGCCTTGCCATATTATCCGCAAAGCTTTCACCAATGTCACATAAAATAACGGCTTTTAATCTCTGGAAGTCATATGCCTTTAAGTAAATTGCAACATAACAGATCTCATGTACATTGGCTATAAATTGATATTTTTCCTGCAGTATCTGGTTCAGTTCTTCTGCCATCCGCACTTCTCGTTCGTAATATTCCAATACATTTTCCAGTGTCGGATTTGTCTCAAAATATCCCTGTTCTATCCGTTCTATCATCTTTCCGATGTGTACAGACAGTCTCGTGAATAATTCTTCATTATTTCTGTAATCTGTATGATATTTCCGGTCAACTATTTCAAGAAATTCTTTCGTAATCTCTGTATATTCTTCCGGAACTTCATACGTTTTTCCCTGTGTGTACAATATTCTTTTTGCTCTCAGACACTCTGCCATATAACTGCGTTCCTGCTTTGGAATATCATATTCCTTTTTTTCAAGAAATCTGCATATTTCTTCTACACATGGCCAAGTCTCATAATCTCCGGCATCTTCTTCCAGTTCAAATCCTTTTTCTCTCCGCATAAGACTGACAAATATATCCAGGGCAAACCCTTCGATTGCTTTATCTATTAACCGATATCCGTATTGTTGTAATATCGCCGGAAGTGCTTTATATAGTGCAATATAATCTTCATATTTTTCACTTCCAAACAGGAACGTGATCACACGTTCCATCAATATCGCACCATACGTATAATAGTTCATGATCTCCGCCAGGGCATGTCTGCGGATTTTTTCCGGACCCGTAATTCTTGACCCCTTACTGCTTACCTCTATCGTCAGTCCATGGTACCATCTGCATGCATCCTGTATTTCTTTCTTGGTCTGCAGCATTGCTGTTTTAGATACAAATAATTTTTCTGCTGTCCGTTGTATAGAAATCGGGCGCTTTTCAAAAAACAAAGTGGTAAATCCAAATAAAAATCTTTCATCCGGCGTCTCCGGCAATATTACATTCTTACTCTTCCTGATCATACGATCCAGGACCTTCTGTACATTTTGTTTTTCTTCTGCTTTCAGATAATACCCTCCAGTATTAGACGAATAAATTCCAACATTCTCCTGTCTCAGGATTTCATTAATTTCTTTTACTTCGTTTCGCAATGTTCTCTGGCTGATATCTAATTTATCCATCAATTCGGCAGACGACATTCTTTCATGTCCAAGCAACGCCCTGATCAGCTTTATCTTTCTATTATACATTTACTCACCCTGGTTCGTTTCTTATACTTTGATTTTTTATCCGACCGTCAGTTCCATTCTCTGAAAGTTCCGGCCGTCATTACTAACCAATATTGTATATTCCCCTTTTTCTTTTGTCCAGCCTTTTCCCGGTATCCAGCGTTCCAGTGTCTTTTCTTCTATCGGAATAACGATTTCTTTACTCTTTCCCGGCTGTAATTCAATTTTTTTATAAGCCACAAGTTCTTTCACCGGCCTTGCGACCAAAGATTTTTTCTTCCCGATATAAATCTGGACTACCGTTTTTCCTGTCATATTTCCAAGATTTGTCACCTTCACAGGTACCAGGTATTCCTGTTCTTGTCTGACAATTTTTCCATTGACCTGTACATCATATTCCGTGTAACTCAAGCCATATCCAAATGAATACAATGGTTCATTCGGTATATCCAGATACTGTGATTTATATCGTGGTTCCTGCACCAGATCGGCTTTTGGGCGTCCTGTCGGAGCCATATCATAGGACACAGGGATCTGACCGCTTCCATATGGAAAACTCATCGCCAGTTTTCCGGAAGGATTCTTTTCTCCATACAGCAGTGCTGCTGCTGCATTGCCGCCTTCCGTTCCCGGAAACCACATTTCCAGAACTGCATCTGCATATTCTTTCACCTTTCTTAAGTCCAATGGACGTCCATTAAACAGTAATACTACTACCGGAATCTGATGTTCATGAAGTTTTTTCAAAAGGCTGATCTGATGTTCCGGCAGTTCGATCACAGATCTGCTTCCTGCTTCACCGGACCATAGCTCTGGTTCACCAAGTGCCAGTACTACTACATCTCCCGATGCTACAGTCTGTACGATACGGTCTGAATCTTGTTCTGTCACTTCTTCATATGCAGTCTGAATCACTTCCTTTATCCGGCCGCCCTTTAAAATAAGTCCGTCTTTTACTGTTATGGCATCTTCTACGATACCGTCAACCGACCACGGACCCAGAATATTTTTACTTTCTGCATATGGTCCGGTCAGAATAACCGGCGTCTCTTTCGTCAGTGGTAGAATTCCGTTATTTTCCAATAGTACAGCCGACTCTGTGGCCGCATGGAATGCTGCCCTTTTTTTATCCGGACTTCGAAGTTCCCGCATTTCCCGCTCTGGATCAACTCCGCGGTATGGATCTTCAAATAACCCCAGTTCGTTTTTCAAGATCAGGACTTTTTCCACCGCTTCATCTAATATAGCTTCCAGATGTGGAAATTTCTTAACATATACTTCTATGTGTTTTACTATGGCTGCTGTCGCCATCTCAATCTGTACCCCGGATTCCAGAGCAAGTCTTCCGGCCTCTGCTTCCTCTTCTGCTACACCATGCTTGATCAGTTCCAGTACCGCCCCCCAGTCTGAAATCACGGTTCCCTCAAATTCAAGATCTTTTCTTAGTATATCCTGCAAAAGCCATGGATTTGCCGTCGCCGGAATTCCATTCAATGCTTCAAATGCTGCCATTACCAATTTAACTCCTGCATCAATACAGGCCTTGAACGGAGGAAAATATTTATTTCTCAGACGGAATTCTGATACATCGGAAGTATTATAATCTCTTCCCCCTTCTGCCGCACCATATGCTGCAAAATGTTTCACACATGCTGCCAGACGGTCCGGATCCTTCAGATTTTCCCCCTGGTATCCTTCTACCATCGCTTTTCCAAAGTCACAATTTAATTTACTATCTTCCCCAAAGCTTTCCATCACGCGTCCCCATCTCGGATCTCTTACGACATCTACCATCGGGGAAAATGTCACTTGATATCCTGCGGCACTTCCTTCTTTCGCAGATATTCTGGCACATTCCCGGACCATTCCCGGGTCAAATGATCCTGCCATAGCCAACGGTACCGGAAATATTGTCTGATACCCATGTACAATATCCGTCATAAACATCAGCGGAATCTGTAATCTGCTTCTTTCCAGATTCTCCTTCTGGATATTTCTCATAGATACCGCATCAAGTTTTCCCAAGATGCTCCCACACAGCCACTTCTTTTCTTCACTGATCCCAAGCTTTGTCTCTGTTCCGGTCAGCTGACTTCCCTGAATTGCAAAATACCGGGAAGGTAATTGCGTTACCTGCCCGGCTTTTTCTTCAAGAGTCATCTGCCGGATAAGAACTTTTATTTGATTCCTGTCCATTTTACTCTTCCTTATAATTCTGTCTTCATTTTTTATTCTGCTTCTGCAACATCCTGTTTCATTCCGAAGAAATATGTAAGTACAAATGCAACGGCGAATGCAATTACATTTACCAGAATGTAAAGCGGCATCTGTTTATTCAGATATAAGAGCATTCCCGAAATACCAGTGATAGACATTCCTGTTCCTTTCAGTCCGAGAAGTGCTGCGATCCATCCTCCGACGCCACCACCGATACATGCACATACAAAAGGCTGTACCAGTCTTAAGTTTACACCAAATACTGCAGGCTCTGTAATTCCAAGTAATGCAGAGATTGCAGAAGGATAACCTAAGGATTTCATTTTTGTTGATTTTGTTTTTGCAAGCATCTCAATCTCAACAAGATTCAACGCATGATGTACACCGGTTACAACAATTACCTGGCAAAGTGCTCCCCAGATAAATCCGCCAATTCCGAACGGAAGGCTGAACAATGCAGATACGATACTTACCAGACCTACTTCAACCGAATGGAAAATTGGTCCGACAACAAAAAGTCCCAGGCAAAGTGATACAAGCACTGTAACAAATGGTGTCACGATCAGATCCAGTGCATTGATCACATGATCATGCAGCCATTGTTCAATCTTAGAGCCTAAGAAACCAACAATGAATGCCGGTAATACAGAACTCTGATATCCATTGACTTTAATAAATCCAAAGAAGATCAGTGGTTTTGCATTTCCCTGAGCCACATCCCATGAAGTTGGCAAAATACTGCTTACAAGCATCAATCCAATTACAATACCAAGTACCGGAGATCCACCGAACTTTTTGAATGCAGACCAGCATACCAGTACAGGCAGAAAACTAAACGCTGTATCAGTTAAAATCTGTGTAAATTCCAGGAACTGTTTTGGAATCGCATCTGCTGAAGTTCCAAAGAATGCAAGCAGTGCATCCTGTGTCAGGAATCCCCTCAGTCCCATGAAAAGTCCTGTTGCAACCATTACCGGAATGATCGGAACGAATACATCTGCGAACACACGGATCAACTGCTGTAATTTATTTCCTCGTTTTGCGGCAGCGGCTGCCTGTTCATTCTTAGAGGAACCTTCAATTCCAAGTTTCATTACTTCATCATATACTTTATTTACAATACCTGTTCCAAGAATAATCTGATACTGTCCAGCCGTGAAAAAGCATCCTTTTACAATATCAATTGCTTCTACCTGTTTGTCATCAATGATTTCCCTGTTTTTTACAATCAGGCGTAATCTTGTCGCACAGTGCGCAACAGAAATGATATTCTCAGGTCCACCGACAACTTCGATGATCTGCTGTGCAACTGCTTTATAATCTGTCTCTTTTGCCATCATTCTTCCTCCAATAACCATGTTTTCACTTTTATCTGCAGTTCAGAATTCATATGGATCAACGTATCCTCTGTGAAATACGACTTCATAGTCAGTACTTTTTCACCCTGATTCAGGAATATCTCTGCCGTAGACTGATCCAGATAGATTCTGAAATCTTCCAGTTTATCCAGATGGATCTCTTTCTCATCATATCCTTCTCCATTCCACTTCTTTCTGAAAACAAGCAGATTTCCCGATTCTTTCTTATATAAGAACTTGATCACCTTACCAAAATCAAATGTGATCGTCTGATTTTCCAGACCCTCTGCCAATATCTCCATGCACTTTGAGTGTCTGTCGATTGCAATCTCTCCGGTTCCACAAATGCTTTCTTCGTTCTTTCTCAGATGTTTTAATTCTTCTGCCGGCTTCTGATACAGCCGGTCGTTCTTCACATATACTTCCCGCGGTATCGTAAGCACATGCAGCCATCCTTCTTTTACGGTCGGCTGACTCATCTGATATTCAATCTCTCCTGCTCCGATCCATCCCATCAAAAGGCGTCGTCCACTTTCATCAGTAAATGTCTGTGGCGCATAGAAATCGAATCCCTCATCCAGAAGTACACCTGTGTCTTCACTTATATGGAATCTTCCCTGTTCATAATCCATTATTCCGGCAAATACCATCCCTTTGCATCCGTCTTCTTTCTGACGGCTCACAATAAGGAATTGTCTTTCTCCCATGTCTGCCAGATCCGGGCATTCACACATATACCCCCAATCCATGGAAGAATCCAGCATATTACCTTTCCACTGCCATTTTTTCAAATCATCCGAAACAAATAAAGCTACATTTCCTTTCAGCTCTTTTGTCTGTGCTCCGACAACCATCCACCAGCGGCCATTCTTCTTCCATACTTTTGGATCTCTGAAATGTGGTGTATAGCCTTCCGGAAGATATACCACAGGCCCTTCCTTATGAAAGTTCACTCCATCCGAAGAACTTGCCAGACACTGATAAGTTTCCCTGCCGCCTTCGGAATCTCTCACATTTCCTGTGTAAAACAGATAATAGCTGTCTCCTTCTGTAATTCCAGAACCAGAATAACATCCATTCTTTTCATACCACTCTTCCGGTTTCAGCCCACATCCCTGATCCGACCAGTGAATCAGATCTTCTGACACGCAATGCCGCCAGATCTTATTTCCCTGCGGTACAACATCCGGAAGCCATTGATAAAATACATGATACTTTCCCTGAAACTGTGCCAGACCATTTGGATCATTCAAAAATCCATGTTTCGGTGAGATATGATAATTTGGTCTCATTCCCATATTCTTGCTCCTTTCTGATCTGCATGTTATACTACCCCACTTTTCATTCGAAAAAAAGCCGTGTTTTTGCCATGCGGTTGTGCAAAAATGTGAACGCTTCCCTTCTTGTCCTTCCGCAGGAAAGCATTTAAACTCTTAGTAGCAGAAAGGACACAAAGGTATATATTTATGAACATTTTAAGAAAAGGATTTATCTACGGCGGTGACTACAACCCGGAACAATGGCTGGACCGCCCGGATATATTAGAAAAAGATATTGTACTTATGAAAAAAGCCCGGATCAATACGGTAACTTTGGGAGTATTTTCCTGGTCCGTACTGGAGCCAGAGGAAGACCATTATCATTTTCAATGGCTGATTGATACGATTAATCGTCTATACGAAAACGGGATTCAAGTCATTCTCGCAACTCCGTCCGGAGCACGCCCACGCTGGCTTGCCGAAAAATATCCAGAAGTTCTCCGGGTCCGCGAAGACCGAGTCCGTTACCACTACGGCGAAAGACATAACCATTGTTATACTTCTCCTGTTTACAGAGAAAAGGTACGGAAAATCAACCGGAAACTCGCGGAAACGTTTCGGAATCACCCTGCCGTTATCATGTGGCACATTTCCAATGAATACCGCGACGAGTGTCACTGTCCATTGTGTCAGAAGGCATTTCGTGTCTGGTTAAAAAAGAAATATCATACAATAGATGCTTTAAATCACGCCTGGTGGACTACCTTCTGGAGTCACACTTACAATTCATTTGACCAGATAGAAAGTCCGTCTTCCATCGGCGACAAAGGACTTCATGGCCTGAATCTCGACTGGAAACGTTTCGTCACAGAACAGACTACAGATTTTATGTGTCACGAAATCACTGCTCTTCGTGATGCCGGTGCCATGCAGCCGACGGTCGTGAATTTTATGGATGATTATAAAGGACTGAATTATTACCGGCTTGCCCAGCACGTAGACTATATCTCCTGGGACAGCTATCCGGCCTGGCATAAAGATTCCGATATCCATAACGCATACGATACCGCCTTCCAGCATGATCTGATGCGAAGTATGAAGCAGCAGCCATTCC
>QWCN01005645.1_pt1 | contig 12140 bp, 11 predicted proteins | sample 1972711 | NCBI WGS metagenome assembly QWCN01 (sample SAMN09866707, study PRJNA288562) | Human gut metagenome isolate term1_stool, whole genome shotgun sequencing... | isolation source: gut | host: Homo sapiens | place: USA: California | reverse complement strand
CGAATGTTATAATCGATGCAGTTTTGTACTCAAAAAAGCTTTTCCAATTTGTTCATGGCAGCAATTTTCGTGTCCATCATACTGTGCGCATAACGATTGAGCGTGATGGTTGCGTTTGTATGCCCCATCAGTTCCGAAAGGGTTTTGATATCCATTCCACATTCCAGTGCGCGGGTTGCAAATGTGTGTCGCAGTGCGTGAAAGTTCAGCTTTCGCACCCCCGCCTTTTCGGTCAGGCGTTCAAACAGATATTGATACGAGCGGATCGACATTCGCTCGGCTTTTTTGTTTTCTATCACAAACTCGCTCCGCGCGCTTATCCTATAGATGCGTAAATCCTCTGCAAGATAGCCCGGCAAAGGAACCATGCGCTCGGATGCGGCTGTTTTCGGTCGATCCACAAATAACTGCCACTCGCCCTCGGCATTCTTTTCACGATAGACCGTCTTTCCGATGTGCAGAATTCCTTTTCCCATGTCAACATCCTGCCACTCCAATCCAAGCAATTCCCCGATTCGCAATCCGGTATAAAGGCAGAGCCGGATGCCGAACAACCGCCGGTCTTCACTTACCGCAATGGCTACCTCCAATCGCCGCTGTTCCTCTCGTGTAAACGCTTCCACCCGCGACGGCGGACCGGGTACACGCCGGATACGGTCACAGGGATTTGCCGGGAGTAATTCCATATCGCACGCATAGGTGAATGCGGCGTTCAGAACGGTCAGCATCAGATTGGTACTGGTCGCCGAAAGTGCCTCGCCGCGCAGGTTCCCGTCCGCCTGATGTGCGGTCAGAAATTCGGAAATCTGCCGCCTGCCGAGATCGTCAATCTGCGTGTCGCCAAGTTCGGGCAGGATGTGCTGAACGATCAATCCCTTATACCGGCTGTATGTCCGCGGCTTGACCCTTTCCCGTTCGCATCGGTCCAGCCACGCTGTCATCAATTCATTTGTCGTCATTTTTTCAACGCTCCTTTTTGCCTTATTATAGCCTCTTCCGGCGTTTTTATGAATATCTCAAGGGAACGAAAGAGCGACACCCTCCGGCAATCCGGCAAAGCATCGCTCTTTTAAAATGCGGCGTATATTGAACAGTGTATCGTTGCATTTTCATGCTCTTGCCCCCTTCTGTACCTGTAAGTACAATACCATACCACAGAAGGTCGGAGAAGTCCAGCGAAAATCCAAAGAAAAAAGATGTGTCGGAGCAAATTTGCGGCAGATTTATGGATTGCCCCAAAATCAGCTGAAACATTCACTCTCATGCCGGTACTGTTCTATTGGTTTCTGAAAAATGTGTTTTTTGATCGCAAATTTTCAAGAAAAATGTGTTGAATTTCTCTTGTAAAACTCAGAAAAGTGTGTTATACTATATTAGACGGGAAAGGGAGGGATCGTATGAAGCGAAAAGCGATTGAAGATCTGAAAAAATGGCGTGATGACCCGGAACGCAAACCGATGGTATTGCGCGGTGCCAGACAGGTCGGAAAAACCTGGCTGATGAAGGAATTCGGTCGGGTGTATTATGAAAACTGTGTATATTTCAACTTCGACGAAGAAGATGAGCTGAAATCAATCTTTGAAGTTAACAAAAATCCGGCACGGATTGTCGAGCTTCTCTCCATGATCGCCGGAAGCAAAATTCAACCGGGTAAAACGCTGATAATTTTTGATGAAATACAGGAGTGTCCGGAAGCCCTGAATACGCTGAAGTATTTCAGAGAAAAAGCCAATGAATACCATGTGATTGCCGCGGGAAGCCTGCTCGGTACACTGCTTGCCCAGCCCAAATCCTACCCGGTCGGCATGGTAAACCTGCTTGATATTGCCCCACTGACTTTTGACGAATTTCTTGATGCGACCGATCCCGTTCTTTTTTCATACTATGACAGCATTGAGAAAGGGCAGATCATTGAGGGAATCTTTCACAACCGCCTGACCGAGGCATATAATTACTACCTGATTATCGGCGGAATGCCCGAATGCGTGGCATCATGGATCAAATATAAAGATCCGGAAAGGATCTCCTCAATTCAGCGTGAGCTGATCGAAATCTACGAAAACGACTTTTCAAAGCATAACGGGAAGGTCAACAGCGGTCGGATTCTGATGGTTTTCCGCAGCATCGTTTCTCAACTTGCAAAACCGAACGAAAAATTTATGTACGGCGCTGTCCGTGAAGGCGGCAGAGCACGGGATTTTGAAGAAGCAATCGAATGGCTCGTGTCGGCAGGAATGCTGAACCGTGTCTGTAATGTATCCAAAATGGAGCACCCGCTGTCTGCATTCGATAAACCCGATCAGTTCAAGCTCTTTGTTTTTGATACGGGGTTACTCAAGCACATGGCAGGAATCGATAATGCCGCAATTCTTTTGAAGGCGGATTACCAGTTCAAGGGGCCGCTGACCGAAAATTATGTTTTGCAGCAGCTGCGCGGGCAATTTCCCGTAGAACCGCGATACTATACCGATAAAACGGGGGAAATTGATTTTGTTCTGCAAAACGGAATGGAGATCGTGCCTGTGGAAGCAAAAGGCGGGGAGGACAAATCAGCACCATCCTTCAAACGCTACATTGCCGAACATCATCCGAAAAATGCGATCCGCTTTTCGAGGCGCGGTTACCGCAAAGACGGCGAATTTACCAACCTTCCGCTTTATCTTGCCTGTAAGACAAAAAGCCTGCTTTAAAATTGCGTGCTTCCAATCAATATGTCTACAATGTCGGGTAGCCAATAGGAATAAAAATATGCGTCTTCTAATACTTTTTCTAATATTTCATTAGAAACCGCATTAGAAAGCGGATGCTTGCGGGGAAAAGATTTTGCGGCGGTTCGAACAGAAAAACGCCAAAATCCCCGTCAACACAGGGGTTTTGGCGTCACTTATCGTCTGCTAAGTTGCGGTAAAGTCCGGAGAGGCAAGAAATCTTGAAAACCGTTTGGGGGCAACCCCACAAGGGTTCGAATCCCTTCCTCTCCGCCAAATAGCGGCTAATCACCGCGTTGCCGCAAGGAATATCCTTGCGGCTTTACATTTAGGAGGGCAAAATGAATATTACTTGGAGCGCAAATTTATCCTCTGTGTCCAAAGGTAGCAAACTGTTTGAACCATTTGACATGAAATTATATGAAACTAAGCTCAAAGAGTTTTATGATTTGCCTTCAACAGAAAAGGCAAAATATAAGGGCGCCGATGATTATGTTGTAAAAAACGGTGGCCCACAGTTATGTCCACTGAATTACAATTATAAAAAGATTTATGAGGAAACTTCAAAAAGACTAGAAAACGGATCTGTTCCCGAAGTCTTGCTGATAGATTTCTATATGCAAAACAAACTCATAGATGATCTTTTGTGTTCATTAGAGAATGAAAAGCACATTAGAGAAATCTATCCAAAAAAGAAATTGATGGTAAAAGGAAATGGTGGTATAAACACATCAGAAGCGACTATTTTAATGGAGGGCATCAGGCAAGGAAGGAGTTTATTGCAAGCCGGCAAAGACGCAGATATGTTAGCCAAGCCATTGATACACTTCTATGCAGCATCCGCATATGCATATGCCATTATTGTTATTAACTCTCCGCTACATAAATCTATTGATTCTTTAAGAGGATCGCACGGTCATGTATATAATCACAAACAATCCACGATTGATTTTGGAGGAGATACTCCTTGTGGGACTTTTATTGATTTATTGGGTGCCATTCCTGTTGTTCATGTAAAAAACAACAATATAGACCTTAAATATCCATTATTAACATCTATTGATTTAATTCAAAACAATAATATCAGTCTTTCTCTTTTGTCTTTGCTTTCTATGGTACCTGAATTAAGTAAATTTTACTCTTTGTATGATAAGGACCATCAATCAGTTCATAAACTTAATATTGATACTGGAATTGTGAATAAAAATGTGACATATAATTTTTATATCGGAGACGGAATAAATAAACCCAACTTGGACAAATTAAAAAATGCCTTCAAAACAGAAAACATTGTTGAGAATCAAGGAAACTATATTGTGTCTGTCTCGGAAATCGATAAAATAAACGCAACAATCTACCAAGATATTAAAGGAGATTTATGGTATGTCGAATCGCCAATCAACGATTTGGTGTTACCAGAGATTTCACTGCATTTTCTAATCATTAGTGCCCTGTGCAATATAATGAGATATTCCCCCCACGAATGGAATGAAATACTAAATAACAAAGTATCTTCGCAATTTTCTTTGCTCGTAAGTGAGTATATTAGATTGTTTGAGCAAAAATTTCCGATGCTTGCTGTTCAATACCTAACCAATTATATTCCTGTACTAAACATTTCGGGACAATGAGGTGCAATTATGTGGGTAAGAAATAGATATACTGGTCCTGGTGGTGGACTTTATACTGGTCCTGGTGGTGGACTTTATACTGGTCCTGGCGGTGGTGCTTATACTGGTCCTGGCGGTGGACTTTATACCGGTCCTGGCGGCGGACTTTATACTGGTCCTGGCGGAGGGCTTTATACCGGTCCTGGCGGAGGGCTTTATACTGGTCCCGGTGGCGGACTGTATACCGGTCCTGGCGGAGGGCTTTATACTGGTCCCGGTGGCGGACTGTATACCGGTCCTGGCGGCGGACTATACACCGGTCCCGATGCCAAGCCATATATATGCAATTGGCCGCCAAGAGACTATTTACTTCAAGCTCTAAAGAGAATGGGTAGAGAAGACATTATTAGGTATATGTTGCAAAATGGATTTTAATGATAACAATATTATTAGAAAAAGCACAGCCCACCTTATGGCAGGGCTGTGCCTTTTCTTATTCCTTATTTGAGAACATCAGGATCGTATTCATATGCCAAGCGGATTTGTTGACGATCCCGAAGGCGATTTCGCTGACGAGAAAGTCGACGATGGCGGCTTTGGATATGATATACTTGCCGCTGATGCGGACGGCATCGATGTGCTTTTGCTGAATGTGGGACAGCACCATGCCTCGGCTGTAACCGATGATCTCTGCCGCGGTATCGATGTCAAGGGCGTCGGCTGTATACCGGAGTCGCTTCTCCACATGCGCTCGGAACGCCTCCTGGCATTCATCCGCAAGGGTGATATAGCACTCTGCGATGGTGACGGTGTCCACGGGACGACGGTTCAGTAACACCGCCCGCTTCCGGGGCTTGGCATTGAAAATCCCCACGGGGATCTCCTCTCGCCTTGCCTTTCTTTGCTTCTGCAGGTAAATTTCTACGTCCTCCAGGCGAATGATATATCTGTGGGTTGCGGTCGGACGGATGCGACACGGAATGATGCCATTGTTCAGCATCCACGCTGCCTTGCGCTTGCTGACGTGAAGCATCTTGTAGAGCTGCTCCAAAGATATTTCGCCCTCCCCCAGCATATCAGCTCACCTCCTCGTCATCATCGGCAAGGAGCTTGCCGAGCTTCATCCCCGCCTCGCCCGTGGCGTTGGCGTCAAGGTGAGAATAAATATCTGCAGTAGTGAACATCAAATATCGTCACACTTTTTCATTTTCACTTGCTCCCCACGCGGCGATTTGCTCTGCGGAGGATTTTTTATCAATCAATTTGTAGTAGATATGAATCTCTCTGGGAGCCTTGCTGTACTTACCGGGGCACTCGTCGACGGTGATGAATTCAATCAGCTCCAGGCACATCTCACGTGTCAGCTCCGGAACCTCCAGGTAGGCTTTCAGACGGCGGATGAATTCATCGGCGTTTGTCGCATCATCACGGACGGTCTGCGCCTTCTGCTCCAGCGCGGTGACTGTTTCAGCGAGAGATTTCTTTTCGCTCTGGTATTTTTCCAGCAGGTGGATACAGACTTCTTCGGGAATCTTGCCCAGCACCTTGTCCTCGTAAACCGAGCCGATCAGCTTGTCCAGCTCGGCAAGCCTGCGCGTGGATTGCGTCAGTTTTTTGCGGTCGGCATTGGCTTCTGCGGTGTTCTGCTGTTCGTTACGGCTGAGGAATTCCTCTCTTGCACGCTTTTCATCGGCAAGGACAAGGCTCATCTTGGAGCGAACGTCCGCAAGAACAAGTTGGTTCAAAATCTTGATCTGAATATAGTGGCTTGTACAAGCTCTCTCCCCGAATTTGGAATACGCACCGCAGGTGAAGTTCTCACGGTGATAGGTACGAGGGTCTGTTCTCTTGTGTCGGGTGTTATTCCATTTGATATACATCTTGTTCCCGCAATCGGCGCAAAAGACGAGTCCGGACAGCGGATTGACATATCCCGTTTTGTTCTTTTTGCCCTGGCTGACCGACGCTTCCATCTCACGGCATTTGTCCCATAGCTCCTGTGTCACAATGGCTTCATGCGTATTGTAAATCCATACCATATCCTCGGGATCACGCTTGATCTGCTTTTTGTTCTTGTAGGATACATTTGTCGTTTTCAGCTGAACCATATGCCCGAGGTAAATTGGGTTAGTCAAAACCTGCTTCACTGTGGAACTTGACCATAAATGGTGAGACTTGCGTGTGTTCGGAATACCGAGTTTTTGCTCCTTATAGTCTCCCGGCGGAAGGATGCCCTCATTGTTGTAGGTCTGTGCAATATGGTTGGGGCTGATGCCGGACGCCCGCATTTCAAACATTCTCCGCACATAAGCCGCTGCTTCGCTGTCAACGATGGGAAGCCGTTTATCATCGTCACCCTTGATATAGCCGTAAGGTGCTTGATTGCTACGGTAGATCCCTTCCCTGGCATTGGCTTCAATGACCGCGCGGATCTTCTTGCTCGTATTGGCGGCATGCCATTCGTTGAATACATTCATGATCGGCGTCATATCCATGCCTGTGTTTTCGGTCACAGCCGAATCCACATTGTCGCCGACGGCAATGAACCGGATATTGTAGGTCGGGAACAGATAATCCGTATATTGCCCCACCTCAATATAGTTTCTGCCGAAGCGGCTGAGGTCTTTGACGATGATTGCATTGATCCTGCCGTTCTTGGCATCCTCCAGCAGTCTCTGTACACCGGGGCGGTTGAAATTGGTTCCACTCCAGCCGTCGTCGATATACTCGTCGATGATCTCAAATCCGTTCTCACGGGCGTATTTTTCGAGGATCTTTTTCTGATTCTCAATGGACAGGGATTCGCCTGCCCGTTCGTCCTCCTGGGACAGTCTGTAATGAAGACCTGCTTTTTTGTTTTGTGTTTGCTTTGACATCAAATTAACTCCTTTCCGTTACGTCAAAGCAGCCTGATCTGTATGTGCTTCTATGATACCACAAAGCACATAACAAATCAAGCTGCAACCTGTTAACCCGGCGATTTTATGCCGGGATTTTTTCTTTTTCGACCTGACTGTTCATCTCCGCCGTCGCCTGCTTTTCCGCAAGCGCACGGATGACATGGTCAATATCTTTCCGCCGGTGTAATGGCTGACAACGGTATAGTTAACACCATCGATCACGATTATCTGACTTCCGGTCGGCATAGCGCCAAACCGTTCCTTCATATCCTGCATCGTTTCTTTCCGCTTACCGATAAACCTCACTCCCTTTCATAAAAATGTGTTGCATTGGTTGTTTTATAAACTCTGCTCATACTCATATTTCTTCCTTTCTCTGTGTTCCGGCATAGTGGTGCAGTCTTCCACCGCCGGTATTTCATCGAACATAGCAGACAGATCGCCGACCAGGTCGGCAATGCCTGTGGTGATGGAGATCACGGTGTTCCGGCTCATATTCTGCAATGCGCGGTAGGCATTTTCGTTGCCCCTGTGTGCCGCCGTGTTCAGATACTCCACGGCTTTCTGCCAATCAAAGCAGTCCGACTCAAAGAGATAGATCTTGGCGAGCCTGTACTCCGCATAAATATCTCCCATCTGCGCCGCCTGCTCCAAAAGTGCGATCGCTTTCGGAATGTCCTTTTTCAGGCACTTGCCGTCGGCGTAATACTTGCCGAGCGTATAGGCGGCGTGAGCGTTCCCGTGGCGTATTGCATCGTACAGAAGATCGACGCCCGCCTTGCGGTCAGGGCGAAGGAAATCTCCGAGGATATACAGTTGACCGAGAAGCATCTCTGCGTAAGGATTCTTCTGCTTTGCAGATAGGGTCAGCCAATACGCGGCGTTCTCGGGAACGCGACGGTAATAGCCACCCTCATAGATCATCTTGCCGAGCCGGTACTGCGCCATGGAATATCCCTTTGTGGCAGATGATTCGAGATAGCACGCACCGTCGTATTCGTCAAAATACGGACTGTCTTCGTCAAACAAAATGCGGGAGAGACGGTACTCGGCATATTGGTTGCCAAGCTCCGCCTGCTCCCGCAGATCGTCATATTTCTGTTGTGACCATTTGTCTGTTTCGGTCGGCTCATCATCTGACAGATCGCTTTCCTGCCGTTCATTTTTGAAGAACGCTGTTATCTCATCAAGAGACAGATCACCGTGCTTAAAATCGCCGAACCGCCGATGGTCGATGCAATCGCCGTGACGATCCACCGCTTCATACCCGTAAGCAGATCCTTGAATTCTTTGATGCGATTGGTTTCCTTCAAGTCGAGACCTGAGATAAACTGCTCGCGCATCCTCCCATCCTGTTCGAGCAGCTCCTTGTTCTGATTCAACAGCGTCTGCACCCTCGGCACGATGCTCTCCGCTGTTTTCTGCACGTTTCCGGTCACATCCTCCGCCCAACTCCGGATTTCGTTCCATATCTCGTCCGTGTAAGCCTCTGATTCCTTCTTTGTCGTCAGCTCCGCAATCTGCTGATACAGCGGGGGCTGAAAGGTCACTGCCTGTTTCGTCCATTCCCGAAAGGCGTTCCAGTCCTCCTTCGGAATCGCATAAACAATCGGCTGATACGGTGTTTCCTCGATTGTCTTGACTGCCGTTTTGGATGCTGCTTTCAGTTTGTCCATGGAACTGACTGCCGGCGTGTTCTGTAATTTGTTTTCGTATTCTGAATTCATCCTCTAAATTCTCCTTCGTGTATTTGTTGTCGTGCAATTTGTTGTCCCGGACCTTGCGTCCGTTCGGACAGGTGAATGTGATATATTTTCTTTCCTCTGTCCATGTGACGGAATAACCGACAGAGGCAAGGATATCACAAAACTCGCGTCTGTCGCCCGCCTGTGTCATGGCAGTGTCAATGTCATTGATCAGTCCGAACTTTCAGCCCTCGCCTCTCATCGTTGCACGGTACTCCCGCGTACCGATGCCCTGACCGTTTCTGCGCTCCGACGGCGGCAGAACAGACAGACCGTGGTCACGGCAGATGTCATCGCTGATTTTCCGAAGCTCCTGTAAGGTGTTGGGCGTGAAGTGAATCTTTCTGCCATCTTCAAAGCTGACCGAATTGACAATAAAATGGTTGTGTACTCTCTGAACGCCGCTGTCGTCATGTGCATCCAGATGCGTGGCGACCAAAACCTCGTATCCCGGAAAAGACTTCCCGGCAAATTCCAGACCAATGCGGTGGGCTTCCTCATAGGACTGAATTTCCCCCGGCAGAAAGGACTGCACATACTGATAGAAGTAAGTGCCCGATGCCTTGCCATAAAGATTTTTCGTTGCCATGAACTCGTCATAAGCGTGCATCCCTAAGCAGTTGACACCGCCGACATACTGCCGTCCATCGGAATCCACGGTTTTCTTCTCCTGCACGCAATAGTTGATACACCCGCGCATGACACTCGGCGTCTGCTTGCTCTCCTTGATGAAAATAACGGTTGCCATAGGACATCAACCTCCGCCCTGTATCACCGCATCGGTGTCGGCGTACAGCCTGTTGATTGCCTGATAGCACCGACCGATGCCGTCCACTGTCGCGGTCAGATTGACCGTCCGCACCACGCCCTGATGTGAAAGCATGGTGAGCTGATTGAGATTGCGACTGATACATTTCAACTCATGAAGAACCGGCTTCAGTTCTCCAATCTGATAGATTGTCTTGCCGAGCGCTGAGATGCGAAGATATTCACCGATGCCCATACCGGTACCGGCGGCAATCTTTTCAATTGTTTTCCATTCGCCCTCTGTCACCCAAAAGGACTTTTTTCTGTTTCGTTTGCGACCTTGTTTGGTCAAATAATGATCATCTCCATTCCGTAATAAAAGTGGGGGCGCGTAAGCGCGGGGCTTCTGCCCCAAAAATAAATGCGTTTGGCTCCGGCCGCCTTTGGCGGTGGGAGTCCAAACGCTCTGCTTGCCCTGGCGGAGCGGCGTGCCGCAACGGCGGGCAAGCATCTTGCCACCGTTAAAGCGGGAAGTCGTAGAGTTACGACCCGTGTACATTGTCCGCAATTTCTATCATTCGCTTTTTCTCCTTTCTGATGATATGGGAGCAGTGTTTATAAATATAAACCATGTAAACACGGTTTGTAGATGTCACATCCGAAAAAGGCATACTTATCCGAATTTGGCGTAACAAGCGAAACAAAAACCGACTCCGAGATTTTTTGTTACACTTGTTACGCCATTTTACACACCATAGCGGCGTATATGGGAGCAGTATTTATAGATACAAATTGATTTCCTCGGCAATCTATGGTATACTATAAAAAACGATCACGGAGGTATCCATGGCAAGAATCAGATATCTGATACGGCGGCTGTCGGTGCAGGCAATGCTGTCCTATGCGATATTGACGACGCCAACAGACTGGCTGACAAAAGCAAACTTCACTACAAGCACGACACGCCGGAAATGACGGCAATGATCGATGCCTACAACAACCGTATCCCCGGCACGGACTACCGCGAGGCGGTGGCAGAGACTTGCAGAGTTTGCATTGCAAGAATCACGCCGCCGTTTCAGGCAATCCGCTATGCCGAGGCGATGGACAGGCGGGACTTCATCTTCGATGTCCTGCTTGAGGAAGCGGAATTTTATCTGATCGGAGGCGGAAACGGATGATAGAGGAATCGATAACAAACGAATGGGCGGAGTTTCTCGCCTACACCAAAGAGCCGACCTATGCCGTTCGGAACAAGAAGGACAACGGTTTTCTCGGTCGGTTTACCCTGGATATGCTCATGGAAAACTACGGCTTTGCGCGGATATTGACTGTCCTTGCGAGGGGATATCTTTTTCACAACCCGGACGGGACACCGAGAGACAGTGATCCGTATGAACGCACAGATGACGCACGCCGCTTTCTGTGTGCTTGGTGCAGTATTCCGGACAAAAAGAATGCCACCCCGAGGGCGGAGTGGCAGTTCAAAACAGATTTCCGCGAGCTTCACGATGCGTTTCCCGAACTGATGGACGAAAACGGCTGTGGGTGGTATATCCGACACCTGCGCGGAATCGCGGATTTCATAAACGCCAACCGTGACAAGGTGGGCAAAAGCACACACAAGATTGCCGACAACATCGAAAAACTGGAGGATGCTTGGCGAAAAAAGGTCATTCAGTTTCAGATTCCGATCTTCTCAGAAGGCACGAAAGGTGACCGCATCCTCCGCTTCGATGATGTGATTGCCGATGCCTTGGAATTGGGTGCGCTTCGGATAGAATCCATCCGACTGACCGACGAACAGGAACAGTGGCTTGCGGAGGTTACACCGAAGTCTGTTCCCCTGAATGTAACAAGGACACTGCTTGAATACTACCTTGCAAACAAATCCGCAAACAGCAATTGGTGCGTCCTGCCCGTGACGAATGTGGAGGCGTATCTCGGTAGTTCGGCACTGAGCAGGATGTATTTGAAAGAATTGAACAACAAATTTATAATGCGGAAAGAGAGCGCCGGGGTGATGGGTGTCTATAAAATGGTCGTTGGCAATCCTTCTGAAAGCCTTTGATTCCGGAACCGCAACAGTTAGCATCAGGCTCATCTGAGGGAATTGTATTTATCTATGTCAGAACGCAAGTTCACAAAGATTTAACTTTTGTCAGCCGATTTTGCGCAAAATGTGAATATTTCCTATTGCAAAACATCTGATTTTGTGATATACTATAAACGCAATACGATAGCCGAGAGAAAACGAACAACAACCCCGCAAGCAATGCACAGTTATGCTTATTGTTGCTGAGTTGTTCTCGCAGGGAGGCGAGGAATCCAGGCGAGACTATTTGGCAAAAATCATAAGCGCATAAAGATAGTGGGGACTGTTGTCTGCCTGTCTTTATGCGCTGTTTTATTGACTATCATTTTTCAAGG
>QWCN01006143.1_pt1 | contig 12163 bp, 3 predicted proteins | sample 1972711 | NCBI WGS metagenome assembly QWCN01 (sample SAMN09866707, study PRJNA288562) | Human gut metagenome isolate term1_stool, whole genome shotgun sequencing... | isolation source: gut | host: Homo sapiens | place: USA: California | reverse complement strand
CTCCTCCCCTCCCAAACCCACCCCTCCTCTTCCCAAGACTTTCGACCTTATCGAATCCCTCATCTCAAGCGGGGGAATGGGCTGCATTTTGGGGAGAGAAGCTTCTGATACGGCGCGGATTGCTCGGAACGATAATTATGTTTTGTATTTCATAGTATTTATTGAAAATAAAGAACATCTTTGCAGGTAACCACCTGATGCAGGCAGAGGTGATCCGTTTCCTTCCAACCGAAGTGCGGAAGGAAACGGATCACATTTGCCGGGGTCCGGGGGGCGCTTGCCTCCCCGGGCAGGGTCAAGGGGCGTCAGCCCTTGCCGCCGGAGGCATCATCCCCCCCCTGACCAAGGTTGCGCAAAGGCCTGGGGGGACGTACAAGCGAGCCATGCAATACAAAACAATACTCTTTGATCTGGACGGGACGCTGACGGACTCGGAGCCGGGGATCGTCAATTCGGTGCGGTATGCGCTGCGGAGTTTCGGGCTGGAAGCGGAACCGGCGACGCTGCGGTCGTTCATCGGGCCGCCGCTGTACGACTCGTTCCGGGGCACTATGGGCATGAGCGACGCGGATGCGAAACGCGCCGTGGACACCTACCGCGTGTATTTCCGCGATAAGGGGATTTTCGAGAACGCTCCGTATCCGGGGGTGCCTGAAATGCTTGAAGTCTTGCGCGCTGCGGGCGGGCAGCTCATCGTGGCGACCTCGAAACCGGAGGTATTCGCCAAGCGCATCGCGGAGCATTTCGGGTTTGCGGGGTCGCTGGAGGGTGTGTACGGCGCGGATATGGAGGGGAAACGTTCCTCTAAAATCGACGTGATCCGCTATGCCATGCGGGAGCGGGGCATAACCCCGTCGAGTGCGGTCATGGTGGGCGATCGAAAGTATGACATCACGGGTGCGCGTGAGGCCGGGCTTGCGGACATAGGTGTGCTGTACGGCTACGGATCACGGGAGGAACTCGTGGAGGCCGGTGCCACGCGGCTGGCGGCAAGCGTTGCGGATCTGCGGGAAATGCTGACTTCTTCGGACGGTTGAGGGCCTTGTGGCCGTTTTGCGCGATGCCTATGCGCAGAGCGCAGGACAGGAACATTCCGCCATCCGTTCCAAAAGTTTTCATGTGTTGCACAAAAAAGCCATAGGGGCGTCATGAAGCCGTCGCGTTGTGGGGGATACATCCGAATCCACGGAACAACCCCCGCAAGTGAGGAACGGTATGAACACCTCTCAATTGGCTGCATTGCGATGGATGATGGAACGGGAACTTTCGGCGTTGCGGTCGCCCCGGATGTCTCCGGAGACTTCTCTCAAATGTCCCGATGAAAATGAACTGGCCTCGCGTCTGAGCGAGCGTGCGGTGGATGAGCGGCTGACCGCCCGGCGTGTCGAGCGTATCCGGGATCTGGAGAACGCCCTGCGGCGTATCGAGGTCATGGATTACGGTGTCTGTGAGGCGTGTGGGGAGCCCATACCGCTCCTGCGGCTCTTGGCGTCGCCTTCGGTACGGTACTGCGTGGCTTGCCAGCAGGAACTCGAAGAAGAGGAGCGGACCGTGGTCGTCACCGGATCATTTGAAGCTCCGCGTCCCCGGCGCACAACGCCGCCGCGTCCCGTCACCCCGCCTATGCCCTTTTTCCTGCCCCGACGCAGACAGGCAAGCCATTGATTCGATTGGGATCAATGGCTTTTTTTAAAGAAGTCTAGGCGAAGAGCGTGGGCTGCGGCTTCACTCGGGGCCGTGGATATGCCCATCCTCCGTGGGCAGGGAAGGGGGAGAGCGCCAAGTGGCGATTGCCCCGTGTGCATAGAGGGAGTGGGCTGGCCAGACTCTCGCGGCTTCCCCAAACGGATTGTTGCCGATAGGGCGGGATGCGATTTCCCCGCTTTTTTTGTTGCTGTGAAGGTTGGGTAAAGCGGGCCGGCGATGTTTGAGAAAGGGGTCCCGTCGCGGCAAAAGCGCCGGGACGGGACCCTTTGTTTCAGGATTGATGGATAAGGTGTTTGGTGCAGCCGGAAGGCTTCCGGCTGCGTTTCAGGATCAGCCTTGTCCGTGGTTCAGCGTGTTCTGGACGATCTGCTGCGCCAGGTCGTCAGTGGCCGGCGTACCGGACTGCACGAGGATCGTAATGTCTCCGTGGTCGCTGTGATGGGTGAACTCGGCGTAATTGCCGAGGCTGATTCCGTGTTCCTCTCCTCCGGTAGCCGTCGGTGTCCAATCCCCGGAGAGGTGGAGCTTATCGCCCTCTATGGAGATGCCGATGCTCTTCAGATCATCCAGATTCGTAAGGCTCAGGCTGTCCGGCTTGGACGTGATGAGCACTTCGATATCGCTCTGGATGGGATTGTTGTCCTGGTTGGCGAACAGGCTGTCCAGCGTGTCCCTGTCGGCTCCGACGAGGAAGTCGATGCCTTCACCGCCGCTGGCATGGGCCATGCCCTGGTTGTAGACGAGGATATCGTTTCCGGCTCCGCCGTAGAGCGAGTTGTGGCCCGTCCCGCCGTCGAGGTAATCGTTGCCCGCGCCGCCGTACAGGATGTCGTCGCCCGTGCCGCCGAAGATCTGATCGTCCCCTTCGCCGCCGAACAGCCAATCGTTGCCCGCGCCGCCGTGGATGACGTCGTCGCCGCCTTCGCCGAAGATCACCTGTGAATGCGCCGCTGTCTGGTCGCCGAGCGTATCGGCTCCGGCGTGGCCGAGCTGCGTGTGCAGATCCGTCAGGTTGATTTCCAGCGAGCCGTTGGAATGCCCCTCATGGCCGCTTACGGTATATCCGAAGGATTCCTTCAGGTCGGAACCGTCGGCTTGTGCCTGCGCCAGCTTGTGGAGGCCGTCCTCCGAGGTGTCCAGAGCGTAGGTGTACTGTCCGGTTTCCGCATTGAAATGCAGGCTCCCGAATTCTCCCTGGATGTTGCCGTCCACGGCCTTGTCGAAGGCGTAGGCGAGCTGGTGCCCGTCCGCATCCATTCCGGGCAGATGATCGCTGTGGGCCATGCCCGGCGTCAGGTTGCCCAGATCCATGTCCGCAGGGGGTGTACCCGTGCCCATGAAGCTCACAGACAGGGAATCTTCGCCTGCCGGGGTCATCGCCGTGGCGTGGCCGTCATTGACGATGATCTGGAAGTCATGCGTCACGAGGCTTCCCAGAGCGGCCCCGGCTATGGCCTCTGGGCTGGCGGTGAAGGCGTAGTGCCAGTTGCCGCCGTCGCCTTGCGTCAGCTCGAACGTACCCAGGCCGTCGATGGTGACGGTGCCGTGCGTGCCGGTGGAATCCAGCGTTACGCCGTGTGCCTTGCCGTCGACGCTGATGGCGAAGGAATGCGTATCGTAGAAGGAACCATCGGCCTTTACATCGGCATCGGTGAAGATGAAGGACCCCGTGGTGCCGTTGTCGGTGTGCGACTCCGTAATCACCGGGGCGTCGTTGGTGCCGGTGAGATTGACGGTGATGGTCTGGGTGGCCTTCCCGCCGTTGCCGTCGTCCACGGTGACCGTGAACGTTTCTGCGTAGTTGTCTCCCTCTCCGAGCGCGTCGCTGGTCAGGGTGTACTTGTAGTTGCCGTGTTCATCGATGGTCAGCGTACCGTACTTGCCTTCGGCTGATGCACCGTTTTCCGTCTCGGCGGCTCCGGCGGGCCTGACCGAGAAGGTATGCGTGTCATAGAAGGTTCCGTCGGCCTTCTTGTCCGCATCGTTGAACGTGATGGTACCGGTTATTTCGGCCTGCCCGCTGGCCAGTTCCGTCAGGTTGAGCACAGGGGTAGGGCTGGTGATCACAGGGGCGTCGTTGGTGCCCTGAATCTGGATCTGCAGGTCGGAAGGCGTCGTGGTCTGCGCTCCGTAGGTGTCGACGGCGACGACGTTGAAGTGCTCGGCGGCCATTTCGCCAGCGCCAAGATGCTGCGCCTGCCCGTTGTTGAACGTGTAGGTGTAGTTGCCGTCCTTATCGATACTGATGGTGCCGTACTTGCCGGTGAGCGAGTCGACAAGCTCGCCCTTGTCGTTCACGAACTTGAAGGCAACGACGTGGTCGCCTTCGTCGTATTCGCGGGCCGTCACCTGTCCGGTCACCTTGGAAACGCCGCCGTCTTCAAGCAGCGGAGCCGGGTTGGCGATGATGACGCCGTGCTCGCCGCTCGTGATGACGGGGGCGGTGTTGGTGCCTTCGATATTGACGACGAGTTCCTTTGTATCTGACAGTCCTGACGTGTCAGTGACGGTCACCTTGATGGAAGTCTCGTACAAACGGCCCGCCGCCATCTTGAGCACGGTTTCGGACGTGTTGTCGAGCGTGAACGTGTATGCACCTGTATTGGGATCGATGGTGAACGTACCGTATTCGTTGGTTATTTCAGTAATGGGCTTGCCGTCGGCATCCTTACCGAAGGAGTAGGTCAGGTGCCCCTGATCCGCAATATCCTTGTCGAAGCCCACGGCGGTGTCACCAACGGCGTCAGCGTCGCCTTCGCGCACGGAGAGGACCTTGCCGAGGGTGAGCTCGGGTGCGTCGTTGGTGCCCTTGACGTTGACCGTAACATCAACGGTCGTCGTTTCCCCGTGCTTATCCGTCACAGTGATCGTGAAAGTCTCCTTAATGCTGCTCTTGGCGTCGAGGCCTTGCACTTCCGGGTCGGCATTGTTCAGGGTGTAGATATACTTTCCGGTAGCCGGATCGATGTGCAGCGTACCGTACTCGCCTTCCACGACCGTTCCCTTGCCGTTGATGGAAAAGTGCAGGTTGTTCAGCCCTTCGTCATCCTTGATGATATCGTTCAGGTTGCCTTCCTGCGAGACGGTCACGTCCTCCACAACGTTCAGGACGTGCTCGCCCGGAACCACTTCGGGGCCGTGGTTGGTGCCGTTGATGGTGACGGTAATTTCCTGCTCGACCTCCTCGCCGTGTTCATCACGCACGTAGATGATGAACGAATCGGGAAGCGACTCGCCCTTTGGCAGATGGTCGGGCAGCGCGGTCGTTCCCTTGCCGGTCGTGTAGGTGTAGGTGCAGTTGCCGTCCTTATCGAAGGTCAGCGTGACAGTGCCGTACTTGGTCTGCAACGTGCTGGTTTCGTTGCCGTCCGCGTCGCGGAAGTAGTACTTGAGCGTCTCGGTTTCAGTTCCCGATCCAAACGAGCCGTCCTTGCCCTTGAGACTGTCGATGTCATGCGCCTTCAGGGTTTCTGAGGTCGTCAGATTGCCCAGCCCATCGGCGCCTTCCTGAATGGTCATATTTTGGTAGCTGTCGATGACCGGTGCGTCGTTGGTGCCGTGGATGGTGATGGTGATCTTGGAACCCGTCTCCTTGCCGTTGAGCATGACGTTGAACTCTTCCTTCTCCATCTGTCCTTCGGCGAGGTTCTGCACCGTGCCCGGCTTGCCGTTTTCGCCGTTGTACAGGGTATAGGTATACTTCCCGGTAACGGGATCGACGACGAGGTAGCCGTACTTGCCTTCCGCGGTTACGAAACCGTCGGCGGCGCTGCTCTGGATTTGCTTTCCGGTTCCGTGCCCAAACTCATCCTTTTCTTCGATGCCGAAGACGCGGTCGGGAGGCGTTCCGGTGTGGCCTTCGCCGTCCCACTTGGCATGGAGCTGGCCTTCGAAGATCAGGCCTTCCGTGACATCAGGCGTTTGCGACAGATCCCTGCCGTCCTCGACCACCGCGCCGTTGAACTCACTCTTGTCGGCGTCGATGATGAGGCCCGCTCCGCCGTCCCATCCACCCTCGTTGTCGGGCTTATGGATGTTGATGGTGAGATCCTTCTGCTCCTCGGAAACCTTGCCGTGGGGGTCGACCACCACGACCTTCGCGCCGTCGAGTAGCGTCCCCTTGTCGGTGAGCTTGCTCGGATCCTTTAAGGCTTCGTCGAGCTCCGTGCTCTCGTTGTCCAGCGTATACTTGTAATGCGTGATGATCGAACCGTCCGCCGCCGTCTCGTAGGTGAGGACGATGGTGCCGTATTCGGTCTTGAGTTCCGTGACGGGCTTCCCATCCTTGCCGACCAGCATGAAACGGAGCTGGCCGTCCGGATCGTCCACGTCGGTCGCGCCGGAGAGGGTCCCCGTGAAGACCACGCCGGGGACGCCACCGTCGCTTCCATCGGGATCGTCGAAGGCGTCCTGCTTCACGTCGCCCTCAAGGCCGGTAACCGTATCCGTAAAGGTCGGGGCGTCGTTGGTGCCCTTGATGGTGATGGTGATGTCCTTCTCGACGATCTTGCCGCCTTCGATCTCCACCTGCACCTTGAAGGTTTCGGTCTTGACGTCGCCATCGTTCATGGACTGGACGAGCTTCGAGCCGTTTTCGGTCAGCGTATAGGTATACTTGCCCGTTTCCGGATCGATGTTCAGCGTGCCGAGCGGCTTGCCGTCCGCGCCATCTGCGAAGCCGATTTGCCCCTTGTTCGTCCACGTCAGGCTGCCGCCGATATCCTCGGCATCGACCCTGCCGCCCAGCGTCAACTGTCCGGTGATGGAGGGATCATGGCTGTGATCGCCTTCCGAAGGCGTTACGATCGCTCCGTTATCCTCAGATATCACCGTGTTGTCGAAGCTGATGGTCGGCATGTCCGCCGTTCCGGTAACGTCGATGACCAGCTTGCCGGAGCTGTGGGCCCCGAGCGGGTCGGTGACGCGGACGACGAATTCTTCTTGCGCAAGAGCGGATTCGCTGAGCTTCTGGCCTTCATTCAGGGCCTTCAGCAGCTCGGGCTTGGTGATCTCATAGGTGTAGCTGCCATCCTGATTGAGCTTGAGGATGCCGTACTTGCCTTCGATGATCTGCACCAGCTTGCCGCCGCTCTCGATGCTGTAGCTGAGGTTGCCCGCCGCGTCGCCGTGGCTCTTGTCGGGGTCGTGGGCGCTCAGGTTGCCCGAAAGGGTGTGGTTGCCGTCTTCCTGCAACACGCCTTCACTGGTCTGGTCGGAAGTGATCTTCGTGAAGGTCTTCCCGTTCGCGTCAGTGACGACTTCGGCGATGACGTTCCCGTTTTCGTCGGTGAAGACGGGCCGGTCATTGGTGCCCTTCACGTAGACGTCCACGTCCTGCGTGGGGATGAGGTTCGAGTTGCCGGCATTGATGTTGAACGAGCCGTCCGGGTTGGCACCGCCGTTCACGAGGGATTCGTGGGCGGAATCGTAGACGCCGACCTTGAGGTTATCGAACAGCTTTTCACGCTGGCCCGCGTCGAGGGCATCGAGGTTCGCGGCTTCCTGCGTGCCCGGTTCCGGCAGGATGAAGGAATAGACGACCTTGGACACGCCGTTCTCGGTGACGACTTCGGCGTGCAGGGTCCCGTAGTCGGTGTGCAGGTCGCCCGCGTAGAACTTGCCGCCCACGACGAACCCGGCGATCAGATGCCCCGCGCCCTCTCCTGTGTCGACCTGCTTGACCTCGAAGGAGCCAAGCGCGTGCCCGCCGCTGTTGAAGTGGCCGTCCACGAGCTGGCCGTTGACGTGGATGGAGCCGTCCACATCCGTATTGGTGTTGGGCACGACGCCCGCCTCTGTGATTTCGGCCATGATCGCGTTGGGGAGCTTGCCCACGAGGATCGGGGCGTCAGCGCCGCCCGTCACGTTGATGGTGACGTGCTGCTGTGACCACGCGCCCTTTTCGTCGCGCACGAAGATGGTGAATTCATCCGTGTACTTCTCGCCGTAGACCAGATTTTCGTTCGGCGTGTACGTATACTTGCCGGTGGCCGAGTCGATGGTGAACACGCCGTGCTCGGTTTCGATCCGGGTATGCGCGTTGCCCATGCCCTTGTCGCCGTCAAAGGCCGCCTTCAGGTCATTGATGTCGGCACTGTCCGCATCGCCGATATGGCCTCCGGCGATGCCGTAGGTCAGCCTGGAACCGAAGTCCACATCCGTTCCCTTGGCATTGGCCGAGAAGGACTTGTCGTCTTCGGTCATGGTGATTGTGGCGTGGGTCGTCGCGTTTCCGTCGGGCGTCGTACCCGTGGAGATAACGAGGCGGTGATCATCGCCGCCGAGCAGTTCCAGTTCGGGCCGGTCGTTGGTGCCCTTGATGGTGACGCCGAATGAACCGTTGAAAACGCCGCCGTGCGGGTCGGTGACGGAGAAGTTGATGGTCCGGCTGGAGGAGTAGTCCGCGCCGAACATGTTCACGATCATGCTGCCCGCCGAGCCGTCCGGGGGCAGGGTAAAGGAGTATGAACCGTCCGGGTTGACGGTCAGGGTGCCGAGCGCCACCTGAGGGAGAATGGAAGCCGCCTTGCCGTAAGTGAGAGCCTCATTCTCTCCCAGCAGCCCTTCGGCTCGAAGCTGCGCTTCGAGCTTGTCGAAGGCGTCCTTCGGGAAGTTGGAGTTGAAGAGAGTGCCTATGACGTTGTTGAAGTCTCCGCCATTGCTCAGCAGGTGAGTCATGGTCCACGTACCGTCGGCATTGTGGATCGGCGTGCCGCAATTGCCCGAGCCCCGCAAGCTGATCTTGAACTGATCCTCTCCGGTTCCGAACCCCTTGCTGATGTCGTCGTCCACGTCCTTGAGGTCCGTTATATTCAGCGTACCTGAGGTGATCCGATGCTCGCCGGCGCCGAGGGCGCCGTCCGTATTGGCCGTGGTCGCGGTGTTGCCGTCATGGACGCCGGCCTCCTTGACGGTGATGCCCTGCATCGTGGCGGAAGGCCGGTCGTTGGAGCCGTTGATCACGACGGTGACGTCATGCGTGCTCGAAGCCGTTTCGCCGTGGGAATCCTTCACGCTGATAGAGAAGCCGAGTTCCACCTTGTCGCCGAGCTGGAGCTGATCGGTGGCGTTGCCGGTGGATTCGGTCTTCGTGAATGTGTACTCGCCGGTCTTGGTGTCCAGATGGAACGTGCCGTAGTCGGTTACGATGGTTCCGTCCGGCTTGACGGAGGTAACCGTGATCTCGGTCTTCGTACCGTCGGCGAGCGTCAGATGGCCGAGCACGTCGCCCTTCCCGAACGTAACGGGGTTGTGATCCTTGTCGGAGAAGTAATACGTCAGCTTGCCCTGATCGCTGGTGTCCACGTCGGTGGCGCCCACCGAACCCTTGCTCACGTCATGGGTGGTGTCGACGGCGGTGTTGTCCGCCTTGAAACCGGATTCCGTCACCGTGAGCGTATTCTCGGTCTTGGCGATGACGGGCGCATCGTTGGAGCCGTTGACGGTAATGGTGATGGTCTGTTCAGACCATGCGCCGTGCTCGTCGCGCACGTAGATGGTGAAGGTATCGTAACCCTGTTCCGGCTTGCCGTCGGGCTTGAGGCCCAGCTTGTCCGCAGCGCCGCCCTTGGTGGTGTCCAGCGTGTAGGTGTACTTGCCGGTGCTCGGATCAATAGTCAGGGAGCCGTACGTGCCCGTGGCCGAATGATGTCCGCCGCCCATGCCGGGGGTGTTACCGTCCGCGCCGAACGCGGTGTCCCGGTTGCCTGCGCTGGTGCTCACGCCGAATTCGAGCGTGGGGTTGGAGTCGGGGTCAGCACCCTCGAAGGTACCGGTGACGGTGAGGTCTTCAGCGACTTCATTATGGTCCTTGTCGTAGCCGGGATCACTGACCGTCATGTCGGCGGGGTTGGTCAGAGTCAGGGTAGGCCGGTCATTGGTGCCCACGATGTTGATCGTGATGTCTACGGAGGCCGTGCCGCCGTGCCCGTCACTCACGGTGATGGTGAAGATTTCCTTCTCTGTCTGGCCCTGCGAGAGGGACTGCGTCCTGTCTTCGTCGATCGTGTAGGTATAGGTTCCGTCCTTGTGCAGGATGATGGAACCGAATTCGGTTTCCAGCGTAATGTTGCCGTTGGCGTCCGTCTTGGGATCGCCGATGAGGATCGTACCGGAACCTTCCTTCGCCCCGATGTTGAGGGTCAGGGGGTCGGTGGTGTCGGTATCCTTGACGTGGACCTGACCGGAAATTTCATTCCGGGAGAGGCTGGTATCCGCGTCGGTCAGCTCGCGGGAATCGTCGGAGGGATCCGGGGTCTTCGCCGTGTCGGTGGTGGTGCCGTGATCCGTCGAGGTGTCCACGACGCCCGCTTCCTTGACCCAGTGCTCGGCGTCGTCAGCCGTAATCGTCGGCGTGTCGTTGGAACCGGTGACCGTGATGGAAAGGGGCTTCGCCGTCCACGCGCCGTGCTCGTCACGCACGTAGATGGTGAACTCGTCGGTTCCGGTCTGCGGGTTGCCGTCGGCGTCGAGGCCGAGACGGTCGGCGTTTTCGTTGGTCTTGTAGGTGTAGGTATTGCTCTCCGGATCGATGGTCAGCGTGCCGTACCTGCCTTCAATCACGATCTTGCCGCCGACTTGGTGGAGCGGTTCGCCCATGCCGGGCTTGCCGTCGGAACCGGAACCGAAGGCGAGGTTCCGGCCCGCTTCGGACTCCACGTCCTGCTTGCCGAGCGCCACGCCGTAGCGCAGGTTGGCGCCGCGATCTTCGTCGCTGGACTTGAGCGTCCCGGAAACGGTGGTGTCGTTGGCGACGTCGGCCTTTTCGGTGATGTCGAACTTGACTTCGCCGGTCTTATCGTCGGTCACGACCGTGACGTTGTCGCCGTGGGTGGGCTCAACCAGATCGAGCGTGGGCCGATCGTTGGTGCCCTTGATCTTCACGGCCAGCATGTGTTCGGCTGTTCCGCCGTTCCCGTCGTCGACGGTGGTGCGGAAGTTGAAGTTCAGCTCTTCGCCCTGCGCCAGCTTGTCGGCGTCGGACCCGCTGATGTCGAAGGTAAACTTGCCGGTCTGCGTGTCGAGGGTGAGCGTGCCGTAGTTGGTCTCAATGATCTGGATATGCGGATTGCTCGGATCAAACGTGGAGGAGACGACCCTGACTTCCACGGTATCGGGAGCGTCGGGGGCACTGCCCTTGATCGCCACATTCAGGCTGTCGGCGGAGCCGCTGCCTGTGGTCAGCCCGTTGATGCCATAGGTGAGCTTGTCGTGAACGTCCAGGTCACCCGCATTCAGGGACAGATCGCCTTCAATGGAGAGCTTGTGCTCGCCGGCGCCTATCCATGTGCCGCCGACCTTTTCAGTCGTAGAGGTATTGGCATCGTCCTTAATCCAATCTTCGGGCCTGTCATAGACCCCCTGTTCCTTCAGTTCGATGGAAGTCTGCTTGATCCACGGCACATCGTTGGTGCCGTGCAGGGTAACGGTGATCTCCTTCGTGGAGGTCGCGCCGTGTTCGTCGGTGACGGTCACTTCGAAGGTTTCGATCCTTGGTTTCGTCCTTGCCGAGTCCCCTGATCGCGTCGGGGTTGGCTTCATAGGTCCACTGTCCTGTGGCGGGATCGAGGGTCAGCGTGCCGTAGTCCGTGGTGAACGTGGCGTTCGTGTTGCCGTCGGTCCCGTGTGCGCCGTCAGTGCCCGTGCCTGAGGTGTCATGAACATTGCCGTCGGCGTCCGTGGTCTTGCCTCCAGCGATATGGAAGGTCTGATCCGTCCCGGCGTCGCGGTCGTTGTCGGTGACCGTGAAGGTGCCGTCGATGGACAGATCGCCGCCCTGGGTGATGTTCCAGTCGCTGCCCGTGATGTCGAGGGTGGGGATGTCGTTGGTGCCGTGGATGGCCACGGTGACGGTCTTCGCCGTCCATGCATTGTGCTCGTCGCGCACGTAGATGGTGAAGGTTTCGTAAATGGTGTCGCCTTCGGCGAGCTGATCAAGGGAGGTGTAGGTCTTGCCGTCGAGCTCGAAGCTGACGTTTTCGCCTTCGCCCTTCATGGCGTAGGTGTAGGAGCCATTGGAGTTGATCGTCAGGCTGCCGTACTGGCCGCCCGCAACCACGGAAGAGGCCGCGCCGCCCGTGGCGGTGGAGTCGGCCGTGTTGAATACGGAAGGATCGAACGTCTTGGTGTTCTCGCCCGCGGCAGCGCCGAAATACAGGATATGCCCAGCGTCGACGTCATTGCCGCTGGCGGTTCCGGTGTCGGTGGTATGGCCCGTGAAGGAGGTGTTTTCCTTGCCGGGATCAGTGGTGGGGGTATTGGCGTCTTCACGGCCCACGCCGTCCTCGACCACATGGAGGTTGCCGTCGCCGCCGAGCAGATCGTTGAGATTGTCGTTGGACAGATCAAGCGTGGGGACGTCGTTGGTGCCGTTGATGGTGACGGTGATGGTCTGGGGCTCGCTCCGGCCGGTCTGGGCGTCGGTGACGTAGACGGTGAAGGTTTCGGTCACGGTCTG
>QWCN01010162.1_pt1 | contig 12180 bp, 16 predicted proteins | sample 1972711 | NCBI WGS metagenome assembly QWCN01 (sample SAMN09866707, study PRJNA288562) | Human gut metagenome isolate term1_stool, whole genome shotgun sequencing... | isolation source: gut | host: Homo sapiens | place: USA: California | reverse complement strand
AAAAGGCTTATTCAAACCTGAGACTGCCAATCTAAACGCCTTTCTTTTGGACGGTCACACCGCCCGTTTTCTTTCTCGGGAAAGAAAATGGGGGGTGTGCTCCTGCCGCCCGCAGGCGGCATTGCCCTCCGCACCTGTGCGGAATCTCACCGCTCGAGTTCGAGTAATTTCATAATTGCCTCTTCATGTTCCCGCATCTGCGCTTTCATCGGCCCTTCGTCCAGATGGTCGTAGCCCAGAAGGTGAAGCACCGAGTGCGTCACGAGGTACGCCAGCTCGCGGCGGTTGGAGTGGCCGTATTCCTTCGCCTGCGCGGCGACGTGCTCGAGTGAGATGACCATGTCGCCGAGCGGGACGAGGCCCGTTCCGGGGTCGGCGTCCTCCTCACCCGGCAGCTCGCCGGGGGTAAGCTCGAACATCGGGAAACTCAGCACGTCCGTCGCGCGATCGACCTCGCGCATTTCGCGGTTGATCTCGTGGATGGTCTCATCGTCCGTCAGCCGCACGTCGATCTCACAGGGAAAGTCCACCCCCTCGGCGGCGAGCACCGTGCGGATGACCTTGCGGATGAAGGCGCATTTGCTGTCGCTCACGCCGGGCACGTCCGACGTGACGGGAATATAATGTCTCTTTGCCATCACTTTTTCCTCTTTTCGTTTCGCGAGGCCTCATAGTCCGCGTAGGCCTTGATGATGCGCTGGACCATCACGTGGCGCACCACGTCCTGGTCCGTGAGCTCGCAGATGCCGATGCCCTCCACGTCTTTGAGCACGCGCACGGCCTGCTTGAGGCCGCTCATCTTGTCCGCCGGCAGGTCGATCTGCGTCACGTCGCCGGTGATGACCATTTTCGAGTTGAAGCCCATGCGCGTCAAAAACATTTTCATCTGCTCGCAGGACGTGTTCTGTGCCTCGTCCAAAATGATGAAGCTGTCGTCCAGCGTGCGGCCGCGCATATAGGCGAGCGGCGCGACCTCGATATTGCCGCGCTCTAAATATTTCTGGTACGTCTCCGCGCCGAGCATGTCGAAGAGCGCGTCGTACAGCGGGCGCAGGTACGGGTCGACCTTGCTCTGCAGATCGCCCGGCAGGAAGCCGAGGCGCTCGCCCGCCTCGACAGCGGGGCGCGTCAGGATGATACGGTTCACCTTGCGCTCGCGGAACGCCGCGACCGCCGCGGCGACGGCGAGGTACGTTTTGCCCGTACCCGCGGGGCCGACGCCGATGGTGATGGTGTTTTTCAAAACGGACTCGATGTATTTTTTCTGTCCGATGGTCTTGGGCTTGATGGGGCGGCCCTTGGAGCTGATGCAGATGACGTCCTGCGTCAGCTCGCTGATGCGGTCCTCCTGCCCCGCGCGCACGAGCGAGATCACGTAGCGCACGTTCTGCTCAGTGATGGGCTCGCCGCGGTTTGAGATTGTGAGCAGTGCATTGAGCGCCTTCACGGCGAGCATCGTGTCCTCGACCTCGCCGTTCACGCGCAGCTCGCCCTCGCGATTGGAAATGGTGACCTTGAATTCCGATTCGATCAGCCGCACGTTCTCATCGAATGAGCCGAACAAATTGACCGCCTGCTCCATGCGTTCGATGCTGATGCGCTGTTCCATGCTGTGTTTCCTCCTGAAAAAATGTTGACGCCGGCCGGTCGCGGCTGACGGTGTTATCCTTCACTGACGGCAATGGGCACCTCTTTTCCAATCTGCTCCTCACACTCGGCGGAGAGCGTCACGACGAGGGTGTCGCCCTCCACAGCGGTCGAAAAGCGCCGCTGCGTCACGCTGCCAGCCTCCCCCAAGAGGGCGGCAAGATACGTTTCGAGCATGTCTTTTCCCTGCGCCTCCGCGTCGGCGCGGGAACGTGGTGTTACTTCCAATTCGTAGGGCAGCAGCGTTTCCGTCTCCCATGTGACGGGCAGGGCAAAAAGGCCAAAAAGCGTCCATTGTGTTTGATTCTTTATTTTATCACAATCAACATTGCAAATGCTACTCCCTTTTGCACCAATTTTCAACCGATTCTCGCCCCAAATCAAGGTATGGCTGCGCTTTTCTTTTCCGGTGTAAACCTTCTTTTCATACGTGAGCGGCACGCGGGCGGTGAGGTCGTACCATGTCCGTGCCCAGACTTCGCCCTTGCCCGCTAAAAAGCGCGTCGTCACGCTCGGCTTTTCTGTGCCGCCCGTGTCCACCACGCCCGCGATCAAAAGCTGGCCCTGCTGTACGCTCGTGCCGGGCAGGACTCTTTTCTCCCCATCCAGCACGCGGACCTTGGTGATAAGGCCCGGCTTTGCCGCGATGACGTTCGTCGGCTCGCTCTCGTTTACCCGCTCGGGTGCGCGCACGCGCTCGCGCACCTGCACATAGGCCTTGCAGCCGCGCACGTTGACCGCCACCCAGCAGAGGTCCTTGAGCTCCGGCAAAACGCGGTTGCAGATATCCTGCGAGCGGAACGAATAGATGAACGTTCCGCGGTGGACGCCGTGCTCGCGCAGGGCATGCAAAATCGTCTCAGTCGGGACGGTCTCGTTGCCCGTGACCTCAAAATCCCAGATGAAAAGCGAGTTGACGAGCAGCAGCGCCGCACACAGAATGCCGCCGGCGAACAGTGCGTGGCGTCGGCGCAGGCGCGCGAAGAAAAACGGCGTGCCCGCCGTGCGCTCGATAGATACCTCCGCCCCGCAGCCCTCGGCGGCACGGCGCAGCGCGCGCAGGTCGCCGCGTGCCACGCAGAACGACAGCGCCGTATCGTCGATCCACCTGACGTCCCAGAATTCGATGCCCCGCGCGGAGCAGAGGTTCAGCATCCGCTCGGGGTACGCGCTCTTTGCGCGCACGCATACACTGCCGCGCAGCAGCTTGACGGCTTTTTTCAGCATAGCTCCCTCATCTCACATATTCCACGGCGTCGATCTTGCCGAAGATGCGCACCTCGCTGTCGGTCATGCTGCGCAGCGTCAAATTCTGCCCGCGCACGCGCAGGATGAGCGAGCCCGCCCCCACGTCGATCTGCTCTGTTCCGTAGGATAAGATCCCGCTGTGTCCCTCCAGAAAGAGCTGCCGGTCGCCCAGCATCTCCACATGGCACAGCCCCGCCACGATGTCCGCCGGCAGGTCAAAGAGTTCTGCCATGCGCGCCAGCATGCGCTGCGGCCGTTCGTTTCGTTCCATCGTCCATCTCCCCTTTGGGCAAAGCCTATGCGCCCTTTCGCGCGGATTTGCCTGTCCCAGGCGGGCAAGTTCGGCTTGCCCCGCGCATAGACTCGTCTGGAAGGTCAGGTGATGGCATGAAAATAAGAGACCGTTTGCCGCTTCTGGCGGTGCTGTGCTGCTTTTCCGCACTGCTGCTGTTGCCGGAGGTCAGCGCACAGGCGGCGCGGGACGCGATGCTGCTCTGCGCGCAGACGCTTATCCCGTCGCTGTTTCCGTTTTTCGTGCTCTCGTCGCTGCTCATCGCCTGCGGCGCGTCGGAGCTGCTCTCTGCGCTTTTGTCGCCGCTGATGCGGCCGCTGTTCGGTCTTTCGGGTACGGGCGCGGCCGCGCTGGCGCTGGGTCTTTGCGGCGGCTACCCCGTCGGCGCACGGACAGCTGCCGAGCTTGTGGAAAACGGTGCACTGTCGCGAGACGAGGGCGAGCGGCTGCTCGCCTTCTGCAACAACGCGGGACCGGGGTTCCTGCTCGGCGTGTGCGGCGCGGGCGTGTTTTCGTCGAGCCGTGCAGGCGCGGCGCTGTACCTCATCCACGTCGCCGCAGCGCTCTGCGCCGGGCTTCTCATCTGCCGCGCGCTGCCGCCGGCACCGCATGGAACATATCCGCACAAAAGCGCGAAAGCGCAGCATCTTTCCACAGCCTTTCCCGCGGCGGTGCAGAACGCGCTGACGGGATGCCTCAATGTGAGCGCGTTCGTCGTGTTTTTCACGGTGCTTGCGCGGCTGTTGCTGCACTTTCTGCCGGAGGCCTTCGCCTCATCGCTCCCCTGCGCGCTGCTGCTTGGATTTTTAGAGCTCACGAGCGGCGTGCTGGCGCTTCCCTGCTCACGCGCGGGTTTTCTTTCCTGTGCGGCGCTGCTCGGCTGGGGCGGGATGAGCGTCCACTGCCAGACGCTCAGCGTGCTCGCGGCCACTCCCCTCTCCGCGCGGTACTATCTCAAGGGAAAGGCGCTGCAAGCGCTGCTGTCGCTGCTCCTTGCCCTGCCCGCGCTGCCGGTTCTGTTTCCCTGACGCTCACGGCTCCGCCCCTGTGATGGCGCTCGCCACCTGCGAGACCACATTCGCCCCCACGATGCCCTGCCTTACCGCCGCGCCGAGCGCCGCGTGCAGCAGCACGTGGTGCTTGCGGATCGTGTTGTTGGCAAGGCCCTTTCGCCGCAGCTCGCCGTAATACTGCTGCACGCGCCCGGGCGTTAAGCCCTGCACATAGAGCCTGCCGAGAGAGGGGATCATATGGGTATTTAAAATATTCTCGTAACCGTGGCACGTCGTTTCCTCGCAGTTCGCTCATCCATCCAGTAGCGCAGCCAGTCCTCCAAAAAAACGTCCCTGGGCGCGCTCATGCCGCCGAGCAGCTGCGCGCGGCGGTACTCGGCGATGACCTGCTCGGCCTGCTCCATCGTGGGATAGGTGCGCGTGCGGCGCACGCGCCTGCCGTCTTCGCCGTCGTAGTAGAGCGAGACATAGTAAAGGTGGTTCCTGCCGTCATACGACAGGTTCCGTTTGAGCGTTTTTCCCATGCGTTTCTTCCTCTTTCCGTCGTTATGATCTTTTCTACATTTTGTACAGAAAATAAAAAAACACCGCTGCATGAGCAGCGGTGTTTTTTAGCGAATAAAATCAGGCGTTCTTCGCGATCTCGACGAGCTTGGTGAAAGCGACGGGATCGTTGATGGCCATCTCGCTGAGCATCTTGCGGTTGATCTCGATGCCGGCGGTCTTCAGGCCGTGCATGAACGTGGAGTAGTTCATGCCGTTGAGCTTGCAGGCTGCGGAGATACGGGTGATCCACAGGGAGCGGAAATCTCTCTTCTTCAGGCGGCGGCCGACATAAGCGTAGGTCAGGGACTTCATGACCTGCTCGTTGGCCATCTTGAAGTGGCGGGATTTGTTGCCCCAGTAGCCCTTGGCAAGCTTGAGGGTCTTGTTTCTTCTCTTGCGCGTCATCATCGCGCCTTTAACACGTGCCATATTGTATAAGCCTCCTTAAAGCGTATCGTTGTAAATTATTTGTAGGGGATCATCTTGCGGATCGTGCTGGCAGTGGTCTTGTCAGCATAGCCGCCCTGACGCAGACGACGCGTACGCTTGGTGGGCTTCTTGGTCAGGATGTGGCTCTTGAAAGCCTTGGCGACCTTGACCTTACCGGACTTGGTCAGATTGAATCTCTTTTTGGAACCGCTGTGGGTTTTCAGCTTGGGCATAGTAGTTTCTCCTTTTCGTATTTGTAGTGGCGCTCAAAGTTACTTTCCCGCCTTGGGGGAAAGGAAGATCGACATGCTGCGGCCTTCCATTTTCGGCTCTTTATCCAGGTTGGCGACCTCGGCGACGGACTCTGCAAAGCGCACAAGAAGATCGCGGCCGATGTCCGTGTGTGCCATCTCGCGGCCGCGGAAGCGGACAGAGACCTTGACACGGTTGCCGTCGGCAATGAATTTCTGGGCGTTTTTGAGCTTGGTGTTAAAATCGCCCACGTCGATACCGGGGGACATGCGCACTTCCTTGATCTCGACGACATGCTGGTTCTTTCTGGCTTCCTTTTCGCGCTTGCCCTGTTCAAAGCGGAACTTGCCGTAGTCCATGAGCTTGCACACAGGCGGCTTGGCCTGCGGCGAGATCTTGACTAAGTCAAGCCCCTGCTCGTCGGCGATGTGCTGCGCCTGCGCGGCAGACATGATGCCGAGCTGCTCGCCGGTCGCACTGATGAGACGGATCTCGCTGTCCCGGATCTCTTCGTTGATCTGATGCACGTTGCTGCTAATACCGAAGCACCTCCGTTTTTCATAAAGAATTTGGCAAACAAAAAACGAGCACAGAACATTCTGCACCCGTACCATGACACAAAAAAGCCCGAAGGCTTTGTTTTCCACGATTGACCCCTTCGCTTTGCTGGGGGTGAGAACGAATGCACCGCTCTTCTTTGTTTTGCTTAAGTAGTATATGCTCTATTTTCCGGTTTGTCAACAACAATTTGCCCGAAAAAGTGAAAATCCCACGGTATATTTTTACTTTTGCCCGTCAACACTATGTCTGCAAGCAAGAAAAGCGAAAGGAGGCGAGCACATGAAGGAGCGCAATAATCAGAACAAGAACCAGAATCAGGAAAACACCAATCAGAACCAGAACGGCAACCAGAATCAGAACAACCAGAACAAGAACAACCGCTGATTCGTACTCAAAAGCGCAGGGCTCCGGAAATTCCGGGGCCCTGCACCTTTATAGAACCTTAATCCTGCGGCCCTTGCGCGGCGAAGCGTTTCGTGCTATCATTTTATCTAAAATGAGGTATTATTCCGCTTGCATTTCAGAAAGGCGCACCATGCTCGACTCTCTTTCTCTCTGGCTGCACGAAACCCCGCTCGGCGAAACGCTGCTCACCATGCTCATCTCGATGCTCCCCGTCGTGGAGCTGCGCGGCGGCCTGCCCGCAGGCGTTGCGATGGGGCTGCCGATCCCCGTGGCGTTTGCCGCGTCGCTCGTCGGCAACATGATCCCTGTGCCGTTTATCATTTTATTTGTCCGCCCGCTGTTCCAATGGGTGCGCATACATATTCCAAAGCTTGAGGGCTTCATCTCGCACCTCGAAGCGCGCGCCGAGGCGAAAAGCGCCGACGTGCTCCGCTACCAGACGTGGGGGCTTTTGATCTTCGTCGCCATCCCGCTGCCGGGCACCGGCGCGTGGACGGGCGCGCTGATCGCCGCCGTACTCAACATGCGCCTAAAGCGCGCCGTGCCGGTCATCTTCGTCATGTTACCATCCATATCGCCGCAGACTGTGCGGCAAACATCGGAAAGGAGAATTCCATATGAAAAAACATCTTCAGTGCGGCCTCACTGCCGCGCTGACCCTCGCGCTGCTCCTGACCGCCTGCGGGCAGAAGGAGGCGGACGCAAACGACACCCCGCCTGACGCGCAGGCGGGCAGCTTGTATGAAGACTTCTTCACCGGCGACGTCACCGTGACGGCGAATCTCATCAACGCCGGCGTCGAGGCGACGACCGCCTCGTTCCGCGTGCCCGACGTCTACGCCACCAAGGGCGTCGACGGCTCGGACATGGACTGGACGATCACCCGTTTCGCCCTGCTCGACCTGGACGGCGACGGCGCAGACGAGCTGGTGCTCGCCATCGACTACAGCGGCGAGGAGGAATACGTCGTCCTCACCTGCCATGACGGCGCGGTTTACGCCAACCAGATCGTCTACCGCGGCTTTTTGTCGCCGAAGGCCGACGGCACATTTGAATGGTCGAACGGTGCCTTCGACAACGGCGCATCCCGCGCCCGCTTTGAAAATGGCGTACTGGTCTATGACGATTTTGCTGCCATGTCCGAAGGCAGTGATGGAAATGCTGTTTACACGCTGAATGGCGAGAGCATTGATGAAGCTGCGTACAGCGCGTTTCTTGACGAGCAAGCCGCCAAAGGCGACCTCGCGTGGACGGAATTTTCTGTCGATGCGGTGAACGCCGCACTGGCGGGGTAAATATTTCCCTGCGCTGCGCAGGGGGGCGAATAAAGAGGGCCATTCTCTCACGTGAGAGAATGGCCCCCTTAGACCCCCAAGAGAACGCAAGGGGCTCTGCCCCTTGACCCCGCCATTGCAAGCGAGCAGCTCGAAGAGCTACAATGCTTACCGATTGCACTGCCCATAACGCGGCGCTGCCGCGTTTGAAGCTGCGATACGATTTGACCTACTCCTACTATCCGCTGCCGCTCTGCCCATCTTGTAGAAGTACAGCCTAATTTCCGTCTACCCGGACGCCCATCAATGCGGCGAGCGTCAGCAATGCCGCATTCGGTAGGCAGTCTGTCGCCAGACAAACGTCACTCGCGCCTCACGGCAGTAAGGCGCGGTTGCAATCGGTGCCGACTCGCAGGGATTCATGGCGAAGCCATGTACACCGCACCCACACTGCGCAGCGCGTGCAGTTATTCAAGCTGCAAACTGCCAATGTCGGGGGTCGAGGGGGGCTCCCCTCGTCCTTTCTCTTGGGGGTGTAAGGGGGATATTCTCTTTCGAGAAAGAGAATATCCCCCTTTCCCGCGTCCCCCACACGGTGTGGGGGGATAATAGAGTGCGCCCTGCGGGCGCAAAAAAAGAAGCACCCTTACGGGTGCTCCCTTTTTATTCAACAGTGACAGATTTCGCAAGATTGCGAGGCTTATCAATATCACACCCGCGCTGGAGCGCGATATAATACGCCAACAGCTGCAGCGGCACAACGCCGAGCGACGGCAGCAGCATTTGCGCCGTATCGGGGATCGTGATAACATTTTCGACGGTCTTCGCCATCTCGCCGCGATGGCTCTCGGTCGCGAGCGCGAGAACGTCCGCGCCGCGGGCCTTGACCTCGACCACGTTGCTCATGGCCTTGTCGAAAAGCGGGGCGTAGGTGCCGAGCGCGATGACGAGCGTGCCGTCCTCGATGAGCGAGATCGTGCCGTGCTTGAGCTCGCCGGAGGCGTAGGCCTCGGAGTGGATGTAGCTGATCTCCTTGAGCTTGAGCGAGCCCTCGAGTCCGAGCGCATAGTCGAGGTTGCGGCCGATGAAGAAGACAGAATTGTGGTTGAAATACTGGGAAGCGTACTTGGGGATGGCCTCGCAGCTCTCGCTCGCGAGGAACTGCTCCATCTTCTCCGGCAGCTTCTGAAGCTCTGCGACCGCCTCGTTGTACTCCTCCTTTTTCACCGTGCCGAGCGCCTCGCCAAACGCAAGGCCGATCATGTCGAGCACCGCGAGCTGCGTGGAATAGGCCTTCGTCGTCGCGACGGCGATCTCGGGGCCGGCCCAGGTGTAGAGCACGTCGTCCGACTCGCGCGCGATGGACGAGCCGACCACGTTGACGATGGAGAGGATGTAGCCGCCGCGCTTTTTCGCCTCGCGCAGCGCGGCCATGGTATCGAGCGTTTCGCCCGACTGGGAGATCACGATGACGAGCGACTTATCGTCCACGATGGGGTCGCTGTAGCGGAATTCGGACGCGAGCACGACCTCGACATTGCGGCGCAGCAGATGCTCAAGATTGTACTTGCCGATCATGCCGACGTGGTACGAAGAGCCGCAGGCCACGATGAAAATGCGGGTGAATTCACGCATCTTCTCAACGGGGAGCTTGAGATCGTCGAAGATGACCCTGCCGTCCTTGATGCGCGGGGAGATCGCGCGGCGCAGCGCCTCGGGCTGCTCCATGATCTCCTTGAGCATGAAGTGCTGGTAGCCGCCCTTTTCCGCGGCGGAGACCTCCCAGTCGATGGTAAAGTGCTTCTTTTCGACCTTCTGCTCCAGCGCGTCGTAGACCTCGATGCCCTCGCGCGTCAGCACGGCGACCTCGCCGTCTTCCATGTAGGCGACGTCGCGCGTGTGCTTGATGATGGCCGTCACGTCGGAGGCGAGGAAGTTGCAGCCCTTGCCGTAGCCAAGCAGCAGCGGCGCGTCCTTGCGCGCGGCGATGATGCGGTCCGGGCAGTCGGCGCAGAGCATACCGAGGGCGTACGCGCCCTCGATGCGGCGCAGCACGCGGCCCACGGCCTCTAAAAAGTCGTGACACTCGTTGTAGTAGAATTCCAGCAGCTGCGCCACGACCTCAGTATCGGTCTCGGACTTGAACCGGATGCCCTGACCGATCAGAAATTCCTTGATCTCGACGTAGTTTTCGATGATGCCGTTGTGGATGACGGCGAACTTGCCGTTTTCGCTCATGTGGGGGTGAGAGTTGATGATGTTCGGCGCGCCGTGCGTCGCCCAGCGGGTGTGACCAAGGCCGATGCAGCCCTCGAGGTCCGCGCCGCCGTGGATCTGTTCGCTGAGGACCTTGAGCCGGCCCACCGCTTTTTCGACCTGCAGCTTTCCCTGCGCCGAGATGACGGCTACGCCCGCGGAGTCATACCCGCGGTATTCCAGATGCGCGAGCCCGTCCAGCAGGATGGGGGCCGCCTGTTCCTGACCAATGAATCCAACGATTCCGCACATATGATAACATTCTCCTTTTGATGATTTTTGAAAAATGGGCAAAATACCCCTTTGCGGCGCAAAGCCGCTTCTTCAAAAGGACAAATGCGCAGTCATTTGTCGCTTTTCCCGTGGTCACAGCCCCTTTGTTCTGCGGTCGCCCGCATGTTTGTCGGCTGTGTGCGCGCCCACGGGCACGGGGAAGCATCCGCCGAAATTTCGATCCTCTTCCCACCTCGTCGTCCCGCCAAAGGCGGGCGCTGGCGCTTATGATGGAGAAACTCCATAGCTCCTTTCACTTCTGCGTTTTTTTAATATATTTCAAACCGGACTTCTCCGGATGAAAGCGGTTATTTCGCCCCTCCGCGGGGCAAACTCCCAAAAAGGGAGGATGACTATGGCTACTGCTTTTATCCGCACGATCGTGCTCTATTTTCTCATCATGGTCGGGCTGCGCCTTCTCGGCAAGCGGCAGATCGGCGAGCTCGAGCCCATCGAGCTCGTGCTCACGCTGCTCATCTCAGACCTTGCGGCCGTGCCGATGCAGGATTTCGGCATCCCGCTTTTAAACGGCGTCATCCCGATCGTGACGCTCTTGTTGCTCTCGATGCTGCTCTCGTGGGGGAGCGTGCGCTCCATCCGCCTGCGGCGGCTGATCTGCGGCAGCCCGACGGCGCTCATTTTAGATGGCAAGGTGCAGCAGGATGCAATGCGCCACAACCGCTTCACGCTCGACGAGCTCATCGAGGAACTCCGCTCTCAGGGCGTGACGGACCTCACGACTGTCAAATACGCGGTGCTCGAAACCGACGGGCAGCTCTCCGTGCTGCTCTATCCCGACGAGCAGCCCGCAACGCCTAAACAGCTGGGAAAGCCCGTCAAGGACGACACCTTCCTCCCGCACATCTTCATCAACGACGGGCGGGTGATGGGCGAAAACCTTTCGCTCGCGGGTCTGGATGCCGCGTGGCTCGACAAAACCGTGCGCGCGCAGGGCTACCACGCCCCGTCGGAGATTTTTCTGCTCTCGCTCGACGGCGCGGGCAAAATTCTGTGCATCGGAAAGGACAGTGCCAAATGAAGCGATTTTTCTGGATCCCGTTCTGCCTGCTGCTCGCGCTCTTTGGCGCGACGCTCTTGAATGCCGCCGTCGCCGACGGTCTTGTCACAGACTGGTGCGCGGAGCTCGACAAATTGCAGGACACCGCGCAGGCGGAGAACTGGGACAGCGTGCGCGATGATCTCTCCGCGCTTCACGAAAGCTGGGACGCGCACGCGACGTATTTCCACATCATTTTGCAGCACGACGAGCTCAACGAGGTCGAATCCCTGCTTGCCCGCGCGGACAGCTTCGCCTTCGAGCAGGACGAGGGCGAATTTCGCGCGTGTGTCGCGGAGCTCAAATCGCAGCTTTTGGTGCTGTCGGAAATGCAGGAAATTTCGATTCAGAACATTTTATAGCTCACTTGCCCTCGAGCAGCTTGTTGAGTTCCTTCATAAACGTGTCGATGTCCTTGAACTGGCGGTAGACCGAGGCAAAGCGCACGTAGGCCACCTCGTCCACGGCGCGCAGCTTGTCCATAACGAGCTCGCCGATGTACTCGGTGCTGACCTCGCGCTCGAGAGAGTTCTGCAGCGTCTGCTCGATCTCGTCCGCCTTCTGCTCGAGCACCTCAAAGGGAACGGGGCGCTTTTCGCACGCGCGGATCATGCCGTTCAAGACCTTGCGCTTGTCAAAGCTCTGGCGGCTGCCGTCCTTTTTGATGACGACCATCGGCAGGCTCTCCACCGTCTCATAGGTGGTGAAGCGCTTGGCACACGAGAGGCACTCGCGCCGGCGGCGGATGCTGCTGCCCTCTTCGGCAGGGCGGGAATCAATGACCTTGCTCTCTTTGTATCCGCAATAGGGGCATTTCATCGTGCAGAACCTCTTTTCTCATCTTAGTCAGAGAGAGTATAGCATACTTTCTTTCGGGATGGTAGACATAATTTGCATTTTTTCACAGGATGGGCGAATTTTTCTCAT
>QWCN01009984.1_pt1 | contig 12181 bp, 5 predicted proteins | sample 1972711 | NCBI WGS metagenome assembly QWCN01 (sample SAMN09866707, study PRJNA288562) | Human gut metagenome isolate term1_stool, whole genome shotgun sequencing... | isolation source: gut | host: Homo sapiens | place: USA: California | reverse complement strand
TCCTGTCGGTTTTGCGGCGAACCATGGGTTCAGCCCCGGGGGTGCCGGGGGCGAAGCCCCCGGCGAAATAAACTTATATCCCCCCCCTTCCCCACCGGGGAAGGGGGTCGGGGGGATAGGGGGCAGGAAAGAAAGCTAAAGGCGGGGGCGGCAGGCGACAAAGAGGGCAAGCCCCCGCCGGGTGCCGCCAACGCCCGCCGAGCCGGCAACGCCGGGGGCACGCCCCCGCCGGTCACCTGCATGGCAGGTTCTGTAAGTGCCGCAGGCGGTCTAATGCCGGGGATGCAAGGGGCGGAGCCCCTTGCATAAGAAAACAAAAAATCTCCCCCTTCCCCGGAGGGGAAGGGGGGCGGGGGGATGGGGGGAAGGAAAACAAGCTAAAGGCAGGGTTGGCGGGCGACAAAGAAAGCAAGCCCCCCGCCGGGAACCACAGTGGCAGGGTAAGCAGGCGACAAAGAAGGCAAGCCCCCCACAGGGCACCACAGCGGCAGGGTCAGCCGCCACCCCGGGAAGGGAACCGCCCCCCAGAATCGCTCAGTCCTGTGCCCTGAGAAAGTCGATGCAGCGCCTGACCTCCCCCAGTCCGGTGGGATCCAGCCCCTCGCTCTCGACAACCATGCGCAGTCCCATGGTGATCGCCTTCTGCCGGACAGCCAGCACAGGCGCCTCGCCCTCGCCCAGCGCCTTGCCCTGACCGCCCCGGAGTCCGTCCTTGAGGTGAATGACGCGAACCCGTCCTGCCAGTCTGTCCAGCAGAGCCAGCGGATCAACCCCGGCATTGAACGCCCAGAAGGTATCAATTTCAAAATCAAAGGTTCCGCGCTTTTCCAGCTCGGAATGGATGGTGGAGCCCCACGGCATGACGACGAACTCATGGCTGTGGTTGTGGTAGCCCAGCGAGATGCCGTCCTTTGCCAGCCGGAGCTGTGCCTTATTCATGACTGCGCAGAAGTCGATGATTTTCTCCAGGGAATCCAGATCTGCGCCGGGGACGATGATATGTCTGTTCCCGATTGCCTTATGGTAGGCGATGGTTGCCTCGATGTTTTCGGGGAGCAATTCTCCCCAGCCGGTATGGGTGCCGCTGCAGGCAAGTCCGTACTTTTCCTGCCATGCGGCGACGGTTTCTGCGGGGTGACCGAAAAAGCCTGCGTACTCGACGTAGCGGTAGCCCATGGCGGCGACCTCACGCAGGGCGCCTTCCAGGTCGTTTCCGGTGATGTCGCGGACGCTGAAGAGTTGAAGACCGTATTCTGTGGACATGATGGAATCCTCCTTATGTGGTTTTGGTTTTTTGTTGTTTTGTGAGGGGGCTTGCCCCTGCCGGCACTGGCTCGACCTGCCAGTCCGGCATTCGGCGGGGGGCTTGCTTTCCTGCTTGCCTGCCGACCCCGCCTTTGGTTTTCTTTTTTGCCCCCATCCCCCCGACCCCCTTCCCAGCGGGAAGGGGGAGACTTTTACTTTATTTCGCCGGGGGCTCCGCCCCCGGCACCCCGGGCATTAGACCGCCCGCGGCACTTATAGTCCCAGCCGCCCGTGTCCCCTGCGGGGGGGCTTGCTTTCCTGCTTGCCTGCCGACCCCGCCTTTAGTTTGATTTTCTGCCCCCTATCCCCCCGCCCCCCTTCCCCGGCGGGGAAGGGGGAGACTTTTACTTTATTTCGCCGGGGGCTCCGCCCCCGGCACCCCGGGCATTAGACCGCCTGCGGCACTTACAGCGCCTGCCAAGCAGATGCCCGGCGGGAGGCTGCTCCCCTTGCGGCACTTGTTCGCCCCGCCCCGGGGGAGAGGACCATCTCAAACGCCGAAGTTCCTCTCCCCCGGTCCCCCCTCTCCTTGGCTGCCGGCGCTGCTCGTGGGAACCCGTTTCTACCGATTTTGCGGTGAACCATGAGTTCAGCCCGCCGGCAGACCGAGTCAACTTGGGGACAGCGATTCCGTATGGCAAAGAGCGCCGACTTCAGTCAATATAAACAATGGTGAAAAGTTCTTGGGGGTTTGGGGGCTTCTTTCAAGAAGCCCCCAACGTATCTTTGCCCTCAGCTTTTACTCTTCAAAGGGCATACGGATGCCGAGGGCGGAGAGGCGGGAGCAGAAGTCACGGACGCGGTCGGGGAGGTAGTCCTCGACGCGGTGGCCATCGAAGCCGATGCTGACGCGGACGCCGGAGGCGCGCACGATTTCCTGCTGTTCGGGGCTATTGAAGAAGGCAAGCATATAGGGGTGGACGCGGAAGTTATGGATGCTGTCGTAGCTGACGTTCATTTCCCAGAAGATGCGGTTGGCAGCCATGCGGGAGAAGTAGGAGAGGGGGGATTCGCCGCGCGCCGCGATATGGGCGAACAGGTCGGTATGCGCAACGCCGACCCAGGGGGTACCGCAGCGGGCGGCGTAGGAGAACAGGTCGCCGCCGGTGACGGAGGAGGGGCTGTCCAGATTCTCGATGAGGCAGTAGTCAAAGAAGGAAATATCCGCGCTGTCCGGGAGGCAGAAGCAGGCGTGGCTCCCGTCCTGCAGGGTGCAGAGCTCGATGCCGCGCAGGACGCGGATGCGGTCGGCGTACTTTTCCCGGATCAGATTGATGTGGTCGAAATACCGGCGCAGCGTGCGCTCGCAGGAGCCCCGGAAATCGGGGGCGGCGGGGTGCTGGAAGACGTCAAGCCGGCTGTACCCGATGCCGTAATTATGGTCGGTGATGCCGAACAGCTCCAGCCCGCCGGCAATGGCTGCCTCCACGACAGCCTCCGGCGCGTCCTTCCCGCAGAAGGAGTAGTAGGTGTGGGAATGCAGGTCTTGGTACATGAAGGGTGCCTCCCTGAAAAAACCCGGAGCGGCAAGCCGCTCCGGGGGAAAGTTATCTTGCCGCGGCACGTATGAGCGCAGGGGCAGGACAGGGCAGGATTACTGCTTGTCCTTGATGGCAGCCTGAGCGGCAGCCAGACGGGCGATCGGCACACGGAACGGCGAGCAGGACACGTAGTCCAGACCGATGCGGTGGCAGAACTCGACCGAGGCAGGATCGCCGCCGTGCTCGCCGCAGATGCCGACGTGCAGGGACGGACGGGTAGCCTTGCCCAGCTTGACAGCCATTTCCATCAGCTTGCCGACGCCGTTCTGATCCAGCTTCGCAAACGGATCGCTCTCGAAGATCTTGGTCTCGTAGTAGGCGTTCAGGAACTTGCCCGCGTCGTCACGGGAGAAGCCGAAGGTCATCTGCGTCAGGTCGTTGGTACCGAAGCAGAAGAACTCCGCCTCCTTGGCGATCTCGTCAGCCAGCAGAGCGGCACGCGGGATCTCGATCATGGTACCGACCTCATACTTCAGGTCAGAGCCGGCGGCAGCGATCTCCGCGTCGGCGGTCTCCACCACGAACTTCTTGACGAACGCCAGCTCCTTGACCTCGCCGACCAGCGGGATCATGATCTCGGGCTCGACCTTCCAGTCGGGGTGCTTCTTCTGCACATTGATCGCGGCGCGGATGACAGCCTTGGTCTGCATCACGGCGATCTCGGGGTAGGTGACGGTCAGGCGGCAGCCGCGGTGACCCATCATGGGGTTGAACTCGTGCAGACCGGCGATGATGGTCCTGATCTGCTCAACCGTCTTGCCCTGCGAGGTGGCAAGGATCTCGATGTCAGCCTCCTCGGTGGGAACGAACTCATGCAGGGGGGGATCCAGGAACCGGATGGTCACAGGCGTGCCCTCCAGAGCCTCGTACAGAGCCTCGAAGTCGCCCTGCTGGTAGGGCAGGATCTTCTCCAGCGCGTGCTCTCTCTGCTCCTTGGTGTCGGCGCAGATCATCTCGCGGAAGGCGGCGATGCGCTCCGGCTCAAAGAACATATGCTCGGTGCGGCACAGACCGATGCCCTCCGCGCCCAGCTCACGTGCCTTCTTGGCATCGCGGGGCGTATCGGCATTGGTGCGGACGCTCAGGCGGCGGAACTCGTCTGCCCAGCCCATGATGCGGCCGAACTCACCGCTGATGGTGGCGTCCACCGTTGCGATGACGCCGTCATAGATGTTACCGGTGGAACCGTCGATGGACAGGAAGTCGCCCTCGTGGAAGGTCTTGCCGCCCAGCGTGAACTGCTTGTTCTCCTCGTCCATGGCGATCTCGCCGCAGCCGGAGACGCAGCAGGTACCCATACCGCGTGCCACAACGGCAGCGTGGGAGGTCATACCGCCGCGGACGGTCAGGATGCCCTGCGCCGCCTTCATACCGGTGATATCCTCAGGGGAGGTCTCCAGACGAACCAGCACGACCTTCTTGCCGGCAGCCTTCCATGCCTCAGCCGCCTCGGCGGAGAACACGATCTGACCGCAAGCCGCGCCGGGGGAAGCACCCAGACCGCGTCCGATGGGCGTAGCCGCCTTCAGCGCCTTGGCGTCGAACTGCGGGTGCAGGAGCGTATCCAGGTTACGGGGATCAATCATGAGGACAGCCTCTTCCTTGGTGCGCATACCCTCGTCCACCAGGTCGCAGGCGATCTTCAGCGCCGCCTTGGCGGTACGCTTGCCGTTACGGGTCTGCAGCATATACAGCTTGCCGTGCTCGACGGTGAACTCCATATCCTGCATATCGCGGTAGTGGTTCTCCAGGATCTCGCACACCTTGGTGAACTGTGCGAACGCCTCGGGGAACAGCTCCGCCATCTTCTCGATCTTGAGAGGCGTGCGGACGCCGGCGACGACGTCCTCGCCCTGTGCGTTGGGCAGGAACTCACCCATCAGGTGCTTCTCGCCGGTTGCGGGGTCACGGGTGAAGGCGACACCGGTGCCGCAGTCGTCACCCATGTTGCCGAACGCCATCATCTGCACGTTGACGGCGGTGCCCCAGCTGTACGGAATATCGTTGTCGCGGCGGTACACATTGGCGCGGGGGTTATCCCACGAGCGGAAGACAGCCTTGATGGCGCCCAGCAGCTGCTCCTTGGGATCGTCCGGGAAGTCGGCGCCGATCTTCTCCTTGTACTCAGCCTTGAACTGGTTAGCCAGCGTCCGGAGGTCCTCGGCGGTCAGCTCAACGTCGAAGTGAACGCCCTTCTCCTCCTTCATCTTGTCGATCAGCTGCTCGAAGTACTTCTTGCCGACCTCCATGACAACATCGGAGTACATCTGGATGAACCGACGGTAGCAGTCCCACGCCCAGCGGGGGTTGCCCGACATGGTGGCAATGGTGTTGACGACCGTCTCATTCAGACCGAGGTTCAGGATGGTATCCATCATACCGGGCATGGATGCACGCGCGCCGGAGCGGACCGACACGAGCAGGGGGTTCTTCTCATCGCCGAACTTCTTGCCGGTGATCTCCTCCATCTTCTCGATGTAGGTCATGATCTCCGCCATGATCTCGTCATTGATCTGTCTGCCGTCCTCGTAGTACTGTGTGCACGCCTCGGTGCTGATGGTAAAGCCCTGGGGAACAGGAAGACCGATGTTGGTCATCTCGGCGAGGTTTGCGCCCTTGCCGCCCAGCAGCTCGCGCATGTTGGCGTTGCCTTCGGTAAAGAGGTAGCAATACTTCTTAGCCATTGGATAGTTTCCTCCGTTTTTATATAAAAATATTTTTGACATCCGGGAGTTTTCGGGCTGTTCCGTGCGCGCCGGACGGCTGGGGGGATTCTGCTCTGCCGTTTCGCCGTGCGGGGTGCCTCGGGGCATTGCAGGGCATTGCCGGGCTTTGCCGGGCAATGCCGGGCTTTGCCGGGCTTCGCCGGGCACTGCCCTGCGCACGGAAACGGCGGCACCGACCCGCGCCGCAGGCACGCCCGCAGGCATGCCGCGGGCACGGAAAAAGACAGCGCCCCTTGCAGGAAACGCCGCTGTCGCGCTGTCGCCGATAAACATGGTCTGCCACCGCGTCATTATACCATATTTTTCGCCTTCGGAAAAGGGGTTGCGCGAAAATAACTTTCCCCAAATGTAAATATTTTGTGAACCGCTTGACGTGGAAAGGCGCAACGTGTATAATATGTGCATCTCTGCGGGGCAGGAAAGCTCCGGGCGCACCCCTCTTCCGGGGCGTCCGGAGATGTCTTTCTGCCGTTGTTTCGTTTCCGGCGCTGCCGGCGACGGAATGCGGCGTGGGGCGGAAAGGATTTATGGCACATGGCAAATGTTTTTGATATCTTCAGGCGGCTGGAGCAGCAGCGGGCATCGGAGCCTGTTCTGCCCGTGTCGCATCTTGTTGTCGGGCTGGGCAACACCGGCAGGGAGTATGTTCACACGCGGCACAACACCGGCTTTCTCTGCCTTGACGAGGTCTGCCGCCACTGGAACACGGCAACCGACCGTGCGAAATTCCGTTCGCTGGTCGGCGAGGCTGTCATCGCCGGGGCGCGGTGCCTCCTCATGCGTCCCCAGACGCTCATGAACGCCTCCGGTCTTGCTGTTGCCGAGGCGGCTCGGTTCTATCATATTGATCCCTCCCATATCATCGTTATCAGTGACGACATCAACCTTCCTGTCGGCGCTATGCGCGTGCGCGCCCACGGCTCGGACGGCGGTCAGCGCGGCATCCGCAGTATCATCGCGGAGCTGGGCACCGACCAGTTCCCCCGCCTCCGCATCGGTGTCGGCAGCAAACCCCACCCCGACTATGACCTCGCCGCCTGGGTTCTCTCCGACTTCTCCCCCTCCGAGCTTTCCCTCCTTTCCGACCTCTTTCCCGTCGCCTGCCTCGGTATCGAGTGCCTCGTCTCCGGCGACGTGAACAAAGCCATGCAACTCTGCAACCGGAAAGGATAATCGGCAGGAGAGGGGGGATAGAGAAGCGGAGAAGCGGGGAAGCGGAGAAGCGTTGGGGGCTTCTTGAAAGAAGCCCCCAAACCCCCAAGAACTTTTCCCGATATTTTATCGTCTGGCGCCGCGGTTTGCACCCGGTTCCGGACTTTCCGTGTTGTTTCGGGTGGTGGCGGGGCTTGCTTTGTCGCCGTCCTGCCCTGCCGCTGTGGTACCCGGCGGGGGGCGTGCCTGCTTTGTCGCCTTCCTGCCCTGCCTTTAGCTTTGTTTCTGCCCCCATCCCCCCAGCCCCCTTCCCGGCGGGAAGGGGGGGACTATAAGTTTGTTTCGCCGGGGGCTGCCGCCCCCGGCACCCCGGCATTAAACCGCTTGCGGCACTTACAGAACCTGCCAAGCAGGTACCCTGCGCAGAGGGGAGCCCGCGGTTCGCCCCGAAGAGGGGGGACCGGGGGAGATGGAACTATCCGTCGCAAGCGACGGCGGCGTTTGAGATGGTCCTCTCCCCCGGGGCAGGGATAGCAAGTGCCGCCGGGGGGCTTGCCTTCTTTGTCGTCTGCTTCTCCTGCCTTTAGACTGCTTTTCTGCCCCCATCCCCCCAGCCCCCTTCCCAGCGGGAAGGGGGGGGGGACTTAAGGTTATTTTATGCAAGGGGCGAAGCCCCTTGCATCCCCGGGGCTGAACCCGGGCGGCACTGGCGAACGCCGGGAAACAGTTTCCCTTCTCCTTGTGCCGAACCGTAGGCGTCCGACGCCGGGTGCCGCTATGGCACGTACTGTAAGTGCCGCAAGCGGTTTAATGCCGGGGTGCCGGGGGCGGAGCCCCCGGCGAAATAAAGTAAAAATCTCCCCCTTCCCCGGAGGGGAAGGGGGGCGGGGGGATGGGGGCAGGAAAGTAAGCTAAAGGCAAGGTCAGCCGGCAACCAAAACCCCCGCACCCCCCTTCCCCCCTCAACCCCCCACCACCTCCCCCGAAAGGAAACAAAACAAATGGATCTGCTCACATCCTGCATACGTGCAGACGGAGAATATGCACAACTCCTGGCGGCGGTGCGCGCCGCATTCCGGGATAAGCCGCTGCCGCTCCTGGCAAACGGCTTGTGCGAAGGCGCAACAGAGGCGTTCATGACCTCCCTCATCGAGGACGTATGCACAAAGGCGGCACCCGACGGAGGAGTCAGCCGGACAGGACGGAGACGGTGCGCCCTGATTGTCTGCCCGGAGGAAAAGGACTGCGTGCGCCTGCGGCAGACGCTGGAGCGCTTCGGTCTGCGGGCGGCATTCTATACGCCGCGCGACCTGTCGTTCTATAACGTCACGGCATCGCATGAGTACGAGCACGAGCGGATGCGCGTGCTGTCCGGACTGGCGGCAGGCACACTGGACGCCGTCATCACCACGCCGGACGCGGCACTCAGCTATACGGTCCCGCCTGACGTCCTGCGGGCGGCATCGGTGCGGCTGGATTTCCATACGCCGGTCGATCCCGGCACGCTGGCGGAAAGACTCGTGGCGGCAGGCTATAACCGCGTCGATCTCGTCGAGGGCGCGGGACAGTTTGCCGTGCGCGGCGGGATCATCGACGTGTTTGCGCCGTTCGGCACCTATATCGACGATGAGGGCGAGCTGTGCGCAGGATCGTACCCGCTGCGCGTCGAGCTGTTCGGGGACGAGATCGACCGCATGGGGCTGTTCGATCCCGAAACACAGCGCATGACCTGCGCCGTCGATGAGGCGGAGCTGCTCCCGTCGCGCGAGGTGCTGACCGATGCCGCCGGGCTGGAACGGCTGGCGGCTGCCATCGCCGCCCAGCGCAAATCCGCCCGGAGCGACGAGGCGCGCCGGACACTCGCCGAGGAGGCGGCTGCGGTCGCCGCCGCGCGGGCGGAGCAGACGCCCACCGGCGCCGGACTGCATTTTCTGGATCGCTATATCCGGCTGGTCTACCCGGAGCCTGCCTGCCTGCTGGATTACTTCCCGGAGCGGACGCTGTTCCTGATCCGCTCCAACGCGGCGGTGCAGGATCGCCTGCGCGGCGGCGAAAAGCTCCTGAACGAGCAGGTCGTTTCGCTCTGCGAGAGCGGTCTGCTGGCGGGGAAGTACGCCGAATTCGCGCGCCCTGCCGCGGCGTTTGAGCGCTTTCTGGAAAGCAACGTGACGGTACACGTGGACTCGCTGTCCTACGGAATGTCGGGGCGGCGGCTGGGCGGGATATTCGGCTTCCGCACCCGGCACATGGTGTCCTATGCCGACAACCTCCGCCTGCTCTGCGAGGACGTCACCCGGTACCGCGAGGGCGGCTACCGCATCGCGGTGATTGCCGAGAACGAAACGGCGGCGCGCAGTCTTGCCGACCTGTTTGCGGATGCGGGCATCCCGGCTGCCATCCCCGCGCCGGGGAGCGCGGACACCCCCGACGCCATGCCGCGCGGCACGGTGCTGATTCACTGGCGCAGCTACCTGTTCGGCTATGAGCTGATGGTGCCGCGCATTGCCATCCTGTCCACCAATCCCGACAGCCGCACCGGATCGCTGTCCACCTCCCCGGCAGTCCTGCGCAGCCGCAAGCGGGCGGCGGACGAGGCGCGGCGGCGCAACACCCGCACGATCCTTTCCTTCAACGACCTGGAGCCGGGCGACCTTGTGGTGCATGAATCCTACGGCATCGGGCGCTTCACCGGCATCGAGAACCTGACGGCGGCGGGCGTCAGCCGGGACTATATCGGCATCCAGTACGCCGGGACGGATAAGCTGTACATCCCGGTCGAGAAGCTGGACATGGTGTCCAAGTACATCGGGGCGCACGCGGACGACGGCATGATCAAGCTGTCAAAACTGGGCACCGACGGCTGGAACCGCACCAAGGCAAAGACCAAGGCGGTCGTCCGGGAGATGGCAAAGGATCTCATCAGCCTGTACGCCGAGCGGATGCGCCGTCCGGGGCACGCCTTTGCGCCGGACGACAATTTCCAGCAGGAGTTTGCCGCCGCCTTTGAGTACGAGGAGACCGACGGACAGCTTGCCGCCATTGACGATATCCGGCAGGACATGGAGCGTTCCGTTCCCATGGATCGCCTGCTGTGCGGGGACGTGGGCTACGGCAAGACCGAGGTCGCCATGCGTGCCGCCTTCAAGTGCGTGGCGGAGGGCTATCAGGTGGCGGTGCTGGTGCCGACGACCATTCTGGCGCTCCAGCATTTCCAGACCTTCTCGCGCCGGATGCGCGCCTTTTCCGTCAACGTGGACATGATCTCGCGCTTCCGGACAGCCAAGGAGCAGGCAGTGACCTTGCGGCGGCTGGAGCGCGGCGACGTGGATGTTATCATCGGGACGCACCGCCTGCTGGGGAAGGACGTGCAGTTCCGCAAGCTGGGACTGCTGATTGTGGACGAGGAGCAGCGCTTCGGCGTGGCGCAGAAGGAGAAGCTCAAGCGGCTGGGCGGCAACATCGACGTGCTGACGCTGTCCGCCACGCCGATCCCCCGGACGCTGAACATGGCGATGGGCGGCATCCGGGACATCTCCATTCTGGACGAGGCGCCGGTGGACCGTCTGCCGGTGCAGACCTACGTCATGGAGCATGACGATCAGATCCTGCACGAGGCGATCCGGCGGGAGCTGCGGCGCGGCGGGCAGGTGTTTTACCTGCACAACGCGGTGGAGAATATCCGCGAAACGGCGGCGCATCTCCAGCAGGCATTGCCGGATGCGCGCATCACGGTCGCCCACGGGCAGATGGACAAGGAGACGCTGGAGGAGATATGGGAGCGGATGCTGACCGGGGAGATTGACATTCTGGTCTGCACGACCATCATTGAGACGGGGGTGGACATTCCCAACGCCAACACGCTGATTGTGGACAACGCCGACCGGATGGGGCTGTCCCAGCTGCATCAGCTGCGCGGGCGCGTGGGGCGTTCCTCCCGGCGCGCGTATGCCTACTTCACCTACCGTCCGGGCAAGGCGCTGACCGACATTGCCGAAAAGCGGCTCTCGGCGATCCGGGAGTATGCGGAGTTCGGCGCGGGCTTCCGCATTGCCATGCGCGACATGGAAATCCGCGGCAGCGGCAATCTGCTCGGCGCCGAGCAGCACGGGCACATGGAATCCGTTGGCTACGAGCTGTACATCAAGCTGCTCAATCAGGCTGTTCTGGAGGAGCGCGGCGAGGCGCCGAAGGAGGAGCCGGAATGCACGGTCAATCTGAGCGTCAGTGCCTTCCTGCCCGAGAGCTACGTCCGGTACCCTGCCCAGCGCATGGCTCTGTACAAGCGCATTGCCCTGATCCGCCGCCGCGAGGACATGGAGGACATGGCGGACGAGCTGATCGACCGCTACGGCGATCTGCCCGCCCCTGCCGACAGTCTGCTTCACATCGCCTACCTGCGCGCGCTTGCCGTCTCCTGCGGCATCCGGAATATCCGGCAGGACGGCAACGCCGTCTTTCTCGTGCCGGAAAAGCTGGATCTGGATGTCTGGACAGAGCTTTCCTCGCTCCTTTCCGGCAAGCTACGTATCAATATGGCGCAGGACGTCTCCGTCCGTCTGCAGATAAAGCCTGGGGAGAATGTCACGGCGCTCCTCATCCGCCTTCTGGAGCGCTGCCTGGAGCTGAGCGGAAAGAAAGACTGATTCCCGGGGTTGCCGGTATGCCTCTGCCGTTTTCGGTGCCCAAGGGGGGCGTGCCCGGTTGGTCGCCTGCTGACCTTGCCGTCCCGGCAACCGCAGGGGGGCTTGCCTTTCTCCTCGCCTATTTTTCCTGCCATATCATAGATTTTTTCCCCCATCCCCCCGACCCGCGCTCGCAGAGCGCTCTTCCCGGCGGGAAGGGGGAGATTTTTAGTTTATTTCGCCGGGGGCTTCGCCCCCGGCACCCCGGCATTAAACCGCTTGCGGCACTTACAGTTTCTTCCGTCCATGTCCCCGGCGGGGGCTTGGCGGTTTTGGTCGCCGGCTGACCTTGCCGTCCCGGCAACCGGCGGGGGAATTGCCTTCTTTGCCGCCTGTCAACCCTGCCTTTAGCTTTTATTCTGCCCCCATCCCCCCGACCCCCTTCCCAGCGGGAAGGGGGAGATTTTTAGTTTTCTTATGCAAGGGGCTTCGCCCCTTGCATCCCCGCGACCTGAACCCGCGCGGCATTGGCTCGGCGGGCGTTAGCGGTGCCTGCGGGGGGCTTGCCTTCTTTGCCGCCCGCCAACCCCGCCTTTAGCTTGCTTTCTTTCCCCCATCCCCCCGACCACCTTCCCGGCGGGAAGGGGGGGATTTTTAGTTTTCTTATGCAAGGGGCTTCGCCCCTTGCATCCCCGGCATTAAACCGCCTGCGGCACTTACAGAACCTGCCAAGCAGATGCCCTGCGCGGAGGGGAGTCCGTGGTTCGTCGCAAAACCGACAGGAAGCGGTTCCCTATGAGCAGTGCCGGCAGCCAAGGAGAGGGGGGACCGGGGG
>QWCN01005628.1_pt1 | contig 12182 bp, 9 predicted proteins | sample 1972711 | NCBI WGS metagenome assembly QWCN01 (sample SAMN09866707, study PRJNA288562) | Human gut metagenome isolate term1_stool, whole genome shotgun sequencing... | isolation source: gut | host: Homo sapiens | place: USA: California | reverse complement strand
TTAACTGCGGTGCACACACCACGTTTCTGCGGTGCAGATGCATCGATCGGTCTCTTCTTCAGAGAGTTAAATCCTTTCTGAAGTGCCGGTGCCGTAGACTTCTTAACAGATGTCTGTCTACCTTTTCTTACTAACTGGTTGAATGTTGGCATTCCTTTCACCTCCTGATGAATTGTGATGACTGCTGTTTTTCAGACTTGCTGAATACATGCCTAAACACGCATGCTTGTTCATTATATTAAATTGAGTTTTGCTTGTCAAGCGGTTTTACAGAAAAAAACATGGATATTTCAATGCTTTTCTCGCAATTTTTGTTCTATAAAGAAGTTAAATCTGATTTCTTCCAAAGAATATGTTGGTGGTTAAAGTCGCTATATGATAAAATACTCCTATCAGTCAAATAAAAGAGGTATTTATGATAAAAATATTGTTAAGAGGAATTTTAAAACCGTTATCTTTTCTGCCCGCGCTGTTTATGATGTATGTAATCTTTTCTTTTTCTGCGCAGCCCGGAACAATCTCTGGAAGCCTGAGTTATAAAGTCAGCGAAATTATTGTAGAATCTGCCAATGATGCCTTCGAACTGCATTGGTCTGACGCTGAAGTTGTTCACTATACTGATCGAATTCATCACACAGTCCGTAAGATTGCACATGTAACAGAATATTTTCTGCTAGCTATATCTATATCCTTTCCACTCTATGTATATGGAGTCCGCGGTATCTGGCTGCCACTGTTAGCCGGATTTCTGTGTGTTGGATTCGCCGGACTGGATGAATATCACCAGTCTTTCGTGGCAGGGCGCGGTCCTTCGGCCAGAGATGTTAGCATCGACAGCATCGGCATCTTTATTGGCATTCTGATGGTACAGTTCTTCTGTTTCCTTGGAAGAATCACCATTTTTCGGCCTCTGGCGAAGCATAAGAAACGCATATGACAATCTTCATTCATTCCACATGTTCGATTATGTTTACAAAAAAACCCCCCAGGATCTTACGATCCCAGGGGATTTGTATCTCTTATTCTTCTGTTGAAACTGTTTCTTCAGAAACTTCTGCATCAGCATTAGTCTCTGCATCTGTATTCTCATCCAGTTCAATAGTTTCTGCCGGTTCATCCGTCTCTTCTGCAAAACTCAGAGCATCCTCATCCTGGAAGTCTGTACTCAGTTTTACGTCACGATAACGTTTCATACCTGTACCAGCCGGGATCAGTTTACCGATGATTACGTTCTCTTTCAGACCGATCAGCGGGTCAACCTTGCCCTTGATAGCAGCTTCTGTAAGAACCTTGGTGGTCTCCTGGAAGGATGCTGCTGACAGGAAGGAATTGGTTGCCAGAGATGCCTTGGTGATACCAAGCAGTACCTGTTTACCTTCTGCCGGCTGTTTGCCTTCTTCGAGCAATCTCTCGTTTTCATCTGCATAGTCAAGAATATCAACCAGAGTTCCCGGAAGGAAATCACTGTCTCCGTTATCCTCTACGCGTACTTTCTTCAGCATCTGACGAACGATCATCTCAATATGCTTATCATTGATCTCAACACCCTGAAGACGATATACACGCTGTACCTCCTGAAGCAGGTAATCCTGAACAGCACGTACACCTTTGATCTTCAGAATATCATGCGGGTTGATACTACCTTCCGTCAGTGCATCACCAGCCTCTACAGTAGTTCCATCCATGATCTTGATTCTGGAATCAAACGGGATCAGGTAAGTCTTGGACTCGCCAGTCTCATTATTAGTAATGATGACCTCACGTTTCTTCTTCATATCATTGATGGTCGCAAGTCCGCCGATCTCAGTTACGATTGCAAGTCCCTTCGGTTTTCTGGCCTCGAAAAGCTCCTCGACACGGGGAAGACCCTGTGTGATATCTCCACCGGCTACACCACCAGAGTGGAAGGTTCTCATGGTCAGCTGTGTACCAGGCTCACCGATGGACTGAGCAGCAATAATACCAACAGTCTCACCAACCTGTACTGCTTCACCGGTTGCCATGTTCGCACCGTAGCACTTCGCACACACACCAATGTGGGATTTACAGGTCAGAGCGGTACGGATCTTGATCTTGTCAAGCGGGTTGCCATCTTTATCCACACCTTTTGCTACAACGATAGCTGCACGCTTCGGTGTGATCATATGATTTGCTTTTACAAGAATGTTTCCATCTTTATCACAGATATCAGAGCATGCAAAACGTCCTGTAATACGCTCCTGCAGAGACTCGATCATCTCTTTTCCGTCAGTGAAAGCACTTACTTCCATTCCCGGAATCTCATCTTTGCCCTCTGCACAGTCTGTCTCACGAACGATCAGCTCCTGAGATACGTCAACCAGACGTCTGGTCAGGTAACCAGAGTCAGCGGTACGAAGAGCGGTATCGGACATACCTTTACGTGCTCCATGAGCAGACATGAAGTACTCCAGTACGTCAAGACCTTCACGGAAGTTGGATGTAATAGGCAGCTCGATGGTATGACCAGTTGTATCGGCCATCAATCCACGCATACCGGCAAGCTGTTTGATCTGTTTATCAGAACCACGGGCACCGGAGTCAGCCATCATGAAGATGTTATTGTATTTATCCAGACCATCCATCAGCGCTTTTGTAAGAACTGCGTCAGTATCTTTCCAGGTCTCAACAACCTCTTTATAACGCTCTTCCTCAGTGATCTTACCACGTTTGTAGTTACGGGTGATCTTATCAACCGTATCCTGTGCTTCTTTGATCAGCTGCGGTTTCTGCGGCGGCACGGTCATATCGGAAATAGATACGGTCATAGCCGCTCTGGTGGAATATTTATATCCAGTAGCCTTGATGTCATCCAGAACCTCAGCGGTCTTGGTTGCACCATGGGTATTGATAACTTTCTCAAGGATCTGTTTCAGGCCTTTCTTTCCTACCAGGAAATCAACCTCCGGTTTCAGCTCGTTACCCGGAATGGTACGATCTACAAATCCAAGATCCTGCGGAAGAATCTCATTGAACAGGAAACGTCCCAGTGTAGACTCTTCAGTACCTGTCAGAACAGTTCCGTCCGGCATTCTCTTGGATACACGAACTTTGATACGGCTCTGAAGGGTGATTACTTTATTCTCATAAGCCAGAATTGCTTCATTAACGCTCTTGAAGAATTTGCCTTCTCCACGTGCTCCCGGTCTCTCCTGAGTCAGATAATAGATACCAAGGACCATATCCTGTGAAGGAACGGCTACCGGACCACCATCGGACGGTTTCAGCAGGTTGTTCGGGGAGAGCAGCAGGAAACGGCACTCTGCCTGTGCTTCCACTGACAGCGGCAGATGGACAGCCATCTGGTCTCCGTCGAAGTCTGCGTTGAATGCAGTACATACCAGCGGATGCAGCTTGATTGCCTTACCTTCTACCAGGATCGGCTCAAATGCCTGGATACCCAGACGATGCAGTGTAGGAGCACGGTTCAGCATAACCGGATGCTCTTTAATAACGTCTTCCAGTACATCCCATACTTCTGTCTGGAGACGCTCTACCATTTTCTTAGCACTCTTGATATTATGAGCGGAGCCATTTGCAACCAGTTCTTTCATAACGAACGGTTTGAACAGCTCGATTGCCATCTCTTTCGGCAGACCACACTGATAGATCTTAAGCTCCGGTCCGACAACAATAACGGAACGTCCAGAGTAGTCAACACGCTTACCAAGTAAGTTCTGACGGAAACGTCCGGATTTACCTTTCAGCATATCAGACAGGGACTTCAGCGCTCTGTTTCCAGGTCCGGTTACCGGACGGCCTCTTCTTCCGTTGTCGATCAGTGCGTCAACAGCTTCCTGAAGCATACGTTTCTCATTGCGGACAATGATATCTGGTGCACCAAGATCCAACAGTCTCTGCAGACGGTTGTTTCTGTTGATGATTCTTCTGTACAGGTCATTCAGGTCAGATGTTGCAAAACGTCCACCATCAAGCTGTACCATCGGACGAAGATCCGGCGGAATTACCGGGATCACATCCATGATCATCCATTCCGGTTTATTTCCAGACTCACGAAATGCTTCTACTACTTCCAGTCTCTTGATGATACGGGCACGTTTCTGTCCGGATGCAGTCTTGAGACCTTCTTTTAATTCTTTGGAATCTTTCTCAAGGTCGATGGACTGCAGCAGCTCCTTAATGGACTCTGCACCCATGCCTACACGGAAAGCACCCGGCTCCGGATACTTTTCCTTCATGTCCTGATATTCTTTCTCAGACAGAACCTGTTTGTACATCAGTTCGGTCTTACCTGCATCCAGTACGATATAGGATGCAAAATACAGGACTTTTTCCAGTGTTCTGGGAGACAGATCCAGGATCAGTCCCATACGGCTGGGGATTCCTTTGAAATACCAGATGTGAGACACCGGAGCGGCCAGTTTAATATGGCCCATACGCTCACGGCGCACACTGGATTTGGTGACTTCCACGCCGCAACGGTCGCAGACAACACCTTTATATCTGATCTTTTTGTACTTTCCGCAATGGCACTCCCAGTCCTTGCTCGGACCGAAGATACGCTCACAGTACAGACCATCTTTCTCCGGTTTGAGCGTACGATAGTTGATCGTCTCAGGCTTGGTTACCTCTCCGTGAGACCATCCAAGGATGGTCTCCGGAGACGCCAGCCCGATCTTGATCGCATCGAAGCTCATCGGCTGATAATTATCATTATTCGTTACTTCCGGCATGAGCGGCACCTCCTCTATTCATCATATCCCATATCTTCATCTGCATCGACAGACTCGTCATCTTCGTAGTCGTCATCTTCGCTGACGTCTACCAGCTCTTCTCCATCGAACTCCTGCTTGCTGAAGCCATGGTCTCCAAAGGATTCATCATTGTTATTGTTAAAACGTCTGCTGTCGCCTTCCAGGATAGAACGGATATCAACATCACCATAATCGATGTTCTCACCAAGCTCTACCTCTGTGTTATCTTCACGCAGCACACGTACATCCAGTCCAAGTGCCTGCAGCTCTTTAAGCAGTACCTTGAAGGACTCCGGAATACCTGCCTCCGGAATATTGTCGCCCTTGATGATTGCTTCGTAGGTCTTCACACGTCCGATCACGTCGTCGGATTTTACTGTCAGGATCTCCTGCAGTGTGTAGGAAGCACCATAAGCCTCAAGAGCCCATACCTCCATCTCTCCGAAACGCTGTCCACCAAACTGAGCTTTACCACCCAGCGGCTGCTGTGTTACCAGAGAGTACGGTCCAGTAGAACGTGCATGGATCTTATCATCTACCAGATGATGCAGTTTCAGGTAATGCATGTGACCGATTGTTACCGGGCTATCGAATTCCTCACCAGTACGGCCATCACGCAGACGAACCTTTCCATCACGGGAGATCGGAACACCTTTCCATAATTTTCTGTGTTCTCTGTTCTCAGACAGATAATCCAGAACATCCGGAAGAAGATCTTCTCCATGTTTTCCAACAAATGTCTCGCCGGCCCACGGCTTGCCATCAGCAGTCTGATCCAGGCCTTTTGCCTTCCACTCTGCAGCTTCTGCATCATCAAACGGCAGATTTGCATAATCATTTGCCAGATCAAGGGTATCCATAATATCATGCTCGTTTGCACCATCAAATACCGGAGTAGATACATTGAAACCAAGCGCTTTTGCAGCAAGGCTCAGATGAATCTCCAGGACCTGTCCAATATTCATACGGGAAGGTACACCCAGCGGGTTCAGCACGATATCCAGCGGACGACCATTCGGCAGGAACGGCATATCCTCAACTGGAAGTACACGGGAAACGACACCCTTGTTTCCGTGACGACCTGCCATCTTATCACCAACGGAGATCTTTCTCTTCTGTGCAATATAAATACGAACTGCCTGATTTACTCCCGGAGACAGCTCATCGCCATTCTCTCTGGTAAATACTTTGGCATCTACAACAACTCCATACTCACCGTGCGGTACTTTCAGAGAGGTGTCACGCACTTCTCTTGCCTTCTCACCGAAGATTGCACGCAGCAGGCGCTCCTCAGCAGTCAGCTCAGTCTCTCCCTTCGGAGTTACCTTACCAACCAGGATATCGCCGGCACGAACCTCTGCACCAATACGAATGATTCCTCTGTTGTCCAGATCTTTCAGTGCATCATCACCGACACCCGGAACGTCTCTGGTGATCTCTTCCGGTCCAAGCTTGGTATCACGGGACTCTGCCTCATATTCCTCAATATGGATAGATGTATATACATCATCCATAACCAGTCTTTCACTTAACAGTACCGCATCCTCGTAGTTATAACCTTCCCAGGTCATGAATCCGATTAACGGGTTCTTACCAAGAGCGATCTCTCCGCCGGAAGTGGACGGACCATCTGCGATTACCTCGCCTGCAGTCACACGATCTCCCTTGAATACGATCGGTCTCTGGTTGTAGCAGTTGCTCTGGTTACTTCTGGAGAACTTGGTCAGGTGATATACATCACGAACACCGTTATCCTGACGGATTACGATCTCGTTGGAGACAGCACGCTCAACAGTACCCGGATTCTTCGCAACAACGCAGACACCAGAGTCAACAGCAGTCTTCTCTTCCATACCAGTACCTACGACCGGTGCCTCTGTCAGCATCAGCGGAACGGCCTGACGCTGCATGTTGGATCCCATCAGAGCTCGGTTAGCATCGTCATTCTGCAGGAACGGAATCAGAGCGGTAGCCACAGAGAATACCATCTTCGGGGATACGTCCATGTAATCAAACATGGTCTTATCATATGCCTGAGTCTCCTCACGGAAACGTCCAGATACACTGTTTCTGAGGAAATGTCCCTCTGCATCCAGTGCCTCGTTTGCCTGTGCTACATGGTAATTATCCTCTTCATCAGCAGTCATGTAAACAACCTCGTCGGTTACACGGGGATTCTGAGGATCTGTTTTATCAATTTTGCGGTACGGAGCCTCTACGAATCCATACTCGTTGATTCTTGCATAACATGCCAGAGAGTTGATCAGACCGATGTTCGGTCCCTCAGGAGTCTCGATCGGGCACATTCTTCCATAATGAGAGTAGTGTACGTCTCGAACCTCGAATCCTGCACGGTCACGGGACAGACCACCAGGTCCAAGTGCGGACAGACGTCTCTTATGAGTCAGCTCACCCAGCGGGTTGTTCTGGTCCATGAACTGGGACAGCTGGGAAGAACCAAAGAACTCTTTAACAGCTGCAGTCACCGGTTTGATATTGATCAGGGTCTGCGCGGAAATGCTCTCCGGATCCTGAGTTGTCATACGCTCGCGAACCACTCTTTCCAGACGGGAAAGACCAATACGGTACTGGTTCTGAAGAAGTTCACCTACGGCACGGATACGACGGTTGCCCAGATGGTCGATGTCGTCCTTATTTCCAAGACCATACTCCAGATGCATATTATAGTTAATAGATGCCATAATATCATCCTTGGTAATATGCTTCGGAATCAGCTCGGAAATCTCTCTTTCGATTGCTTCTTTCAGCTCTTCAGCGTCTGTGTACTCTCCAAGAAGCTTCTCCAGCACCGGATAATATACAGACTCTTTGATTCCCATCTCATGGAGATCGAAATCTACATATTTGCTCAGGTCAACCATACGGTTGGAGAGCACTTTGATATTACGTTCCTCACCTTTTACCCAGATAAATGGAACGCCGGAATCCTGCAGTTTTACTGCAAGATCATGATCGATCTTGGTATCTGCTTCTGCGATGATCTCACCAGTAGAAGCATCTACTACATCTTCAGCCAGCACCTGACCGCATACACGGTTCTTCAGATGAAGCTTCTTATTGAATTTATAACGGCCAACCTTTGCCAGATCATATCTCTTCGGATCGAAGAACATACCTGTAATCAGAGACTCTGCGCTCTCTACTGCCAGAGGCTCACCCGGTCTGATCTTTTTGTACAGCTCAAGCAGACCCTCCTGATAGCTCTCAGAAGTGTCTTTTGTTAAAGATGCAAGGATCTTCGGCTCTTCACCAAACAGATCGATAATCTCTGCATTTGTACCGTATCCGAGTGCACGGATCAGCACAGTGATCGGCACTTTACGGGTTCTGTCTACACGAACATAAAATACATCGTTGGAGTCAGTCTCATACTCCAGCCATGCTCCACGGTTCGGGATCACAGTACAGGAAAACAGAAGTTTACCTACTTTGTCGTGATCGATTCCATAATAGATACCCGGTGAACGTACCAGCTGGCTGACGATAACACGTTCAGCTCCATTGATCACGAAAGTACCGGTCTCGGTCATCAGAGGCAAATCGCCCATGAAAATCTCGTGCTCATTGATCTCGTCGGTCTCTTTATTATGAAGACGAACTCTGACCTTCAACGGTGCCGCATATGTTGCATCGCGCTCTTTACACTCCTCGATCGTGTACTTTGCACCTTCCACGTCAAGCGTAAAGTTGGTGAACTCCAGGCTGAGCTTGCCACTATAATCGGTGATCGGAGAAATATCCGCAAATGCTTCACTCAATCCTTCATCCAGAAACCACTGGTAGGAATCGCGCTGAACCTCGATCAGGTTCGGCATATCAAGAACTTCCTTTTTACGGGAATAGCTCATTCTCATGCTGCGTCCTGACTTGGTAGGTTTGATTCTGTTCTTTTCCATTGACATTTCACCCCTTATATATTTACTCACTGCTTTTTCGGTTAAACAATGGCGCCATTTAGGCATGCACCTACGCAGTGAGTTATACCCATACCTCACCACAATAGTGCATTGTCCATACTACCATATTTTTTCAAGTATGTCAAATAGTTTTTTTAAAAACATGAATAAAAAAAGAGGATACCGCATTGCGATATCCTCTCTGAAATCCAACTGAATTATTTAAGAGTAACTTTTGCACCCTCAGCCTCAAGTTTGGTCTTCATCTCCTCAGCCTCAGCTTTGGAAGCGCCCTCTTTGATTACCTTCGGAGCGCCGTCTACTACGTCTTTAGCTTCTTTCAGGCCAAGTCCGGTAGCTTCACGAACAACTTTGATAACTTTAACTTTGTTCGGGCCAACCTCGGTCAGCTCAACATCGAAGGAATCTTTCTCTTCAGCTGCTGCTGCGCCGTCTCCAGCTGCTGCTACAACAACGCCTGCTGCTGCGGATACACCAAACTCCTCCTCGCAAGCTTTTACAAGATCATTCAGCTCTAATACAGTAAGCTCTTTGATTGCATCAATAAATTCTGCAGTAGTTAATTTTGCCATTTTTATTTACCTCCAATAATAATTGTATCATTGCCGTCATGCGGCTTTCATAATAGTAATTTCGATTATGCCTCTTTGCTCTCTGCGATCTGATTGATAACGCGTGCAAAGTTTGTGATCGGGCTCTGGATGCTGCCAAGCAGTTTTCCAAGAAGCACTTCTCTGGACGGAACGTTTGCAATTGCAGTCATTCCCTTAGCATCGTAGTAGTTTCCTTCTACAACACCAGCTTTAATCTCAAGTTTCTCTGCTTTCTTTGCAAAGTTAGCAACGATTCTTGCCGGAGCAGTCGCATCAGTTTTAGAGATAGCGATTGCAGACGGTCCTTCGAGATGCTGGGACAGCGGCTCGAACTCAGTTCCTTTGATTGCAAAATTCAGCATAGTGTTCTTGTAAACCTTGTAAACGATGCCTTCTTCTCTCATCTGTTTACGAAGCTGTGTATCCTGCTCTACAGTAAGACCACAATGGTCTACCAGAACAACACCAGCTGCACCTTCCAGATTTGCAGAGATCTCGTCTACAACCGGTTTTTTCAGTTCAACTTTTGCCATGAATGGTTTCCTCCTTATAGATTTTTCAATCGTCGGATAACCTTCCCAGTGGTAAGGATGAAAAACCCCTCTATGCCGCAGACACAGAGGGGTAATCAGTCATTCTCAATCGAATGCATTCCTCGGCAGGCGTTTTAACCTTATGCCTAACGGCACCTGCTGTCTTCGGGCAGTCATCTTCAACTGTTATAAGATATCATAAATATATACGGGATGTCAACACTTTTTTATGCTAACTTCAGCGGGTTAACTTTTACGCCAGCTCCCATAGTAGGTGTCAGAACAACACTCTTCAGGTACTGACCTTTAACTGCTGCCGGTTTTGCTTTGTTGATGGCATCCATAAGCGTCTGGAAGTTGTCCGCTAACTGCTCCTCGGTGAAAGAAGCTTTTCCGATCGGCACGTGGATGATATTGGTCTTGTCAAGTCTGTACTCAATTTTACCAGCTTTGATATCGTTAACTGCTTTAGTAACGTCCATAGTTACGGTACCAGCCTTCGGGTTCGGCATTAAGCCCTTCGGTCCAAGTACACGACCCAGACGTCCTACAACACCCATCATATCCGGAGTTGCAACAACAACGTCGAAATCGAACCAGCCACCCTGGATCTTCGGAACGAGTTCCTCAGCTCCAACGAACTCAGCGCCTGCTGCCTGAGCCTCTTCTGCTTTTGCATTCTTAGCGAATACAAGCACACGAACCTGTTTACCGGTTCCGTGCGGAAGAACTACGGCACCACGGATCTGCTGATCAGCATGACGTCCGTCACATCCGGTTCTGATATGAGCCTCGATGGTCTCATCAAATTTTGCAGTAGCAAGTTTCTTTACGATAGCAACTGCTTCGTCTCTGTCGTACTGAGTCTGCTTGTCATATACTTTAGCAGCCTCAACATATTTCTTACCATGTTTCATAATCTTTTTAACCTCCTAGTGGTAATTGCGGGAATCTCCCTCCCACGTCTGTATGTCAGCAACCGTGTTATTAGTCGTCTACTACAGTGATACCCATGCTACGTGCGGTACCTGCGATCATGCTGATAGCAGCATCAAGGCTTCCTGCAGTCAGATCCGGCATCTTCAGCTCAGCGATCTTCTGAACTTCAGATCTCTTGATCGTAGCGACTTTCTCTTTCTTGGAATTGGCAGCTGCGGTCTTCAGGCCACATGCCTTTTTCAGCAGCACTGCTGCCGGCGGGGTCTTGGTAATGAAACTAAAGCTTCTGTCAGCATATACAGTAATTACAACCGGGATGATCATATCTCCCTGATCTGCAGTACGTGCATTAAACTCTTTGGTGAACTGTACAATGTTCACACCATGCTGACCAAGAGCCGGTCCTACTGGGGGAGCCGGTGTTGCCTTTCCAGCCGGGATCTGTAATTTAATATAACCAGTAACTTTCTTTGCCATAATTCAAGGCACCTCCTTGTGGTGTTTGCGGGAATGTCCCTCCCACTTTTTTTCATGCTACATGTGTTTGATTTCTGTGAAACTAATTTCTACCGGCGTTTCACGGCCGAACAGGTCGACATTGATCGTCGCACTCTGTTTGTTATCGTTGATCGACTGGATCACACCAACGGTATCTTTCCATACACCGCCGATCACGACAACGCTGTCACCCTCCGCAAAGTCAATCTGTACGGATTCGGAATGAATTCCCAGTGGTCTCATCTCTTCCTCTGTAAGCGGAACCGGCTTAGAGCCAGGGCCAACGAACCCAGTCACACCACGGGTATTGCGGACCACATACCAGGTATCATCATTCATGATCATGTTGATCAGAACATAACCCGGAAACATTTTTTTCTGAACGGAACGACTTGCGCCGTCTTTCAGTTCCACAACATCCTGCATTGGAACCCGAACCTCCAGGATCTGATCTTCCAGGTGTCTGTTTTCGATTGTTTTCTCAATGTTGGCTTTTACTTTGTTCTCATACCCTGAGTAGGTATGAACTACATACCAGCTTGCCTCTGACATAAAATCACCTTTCCCCTGTTACAGTGTTACCAGAATGTCAATCCCATAGGTCATGAGCATATCCAGTATTTTGATAATGAGAGCCAAAGCAACAGAAACGCTGACTACCGCAATAGTCTGTTTTGTAAGTGATTTTTGATCTGGCCAGATAATTTTCTTAAACTCGGCTTTCATGCCTTTGAACCAGCTTGTTTTCTGGGTCTTTGTTGTCTCTCCCATTTTCTCACTTCCCTTTCGTTCCTTGCGGATTACTTCGTCTCCTTATGAAGAGTATGTCTCTTGCAGAAACGACAGTACTTCTTGGTTTCCATTCTGTCCGGGTGATTCTTCTTTTCTTTGGTCATGTTGTAGTTACGCTGTTTGCACTCCGTACATGCCAATGTGATCTTTACGCGC
>QWCN01005622.1_pt1 | contig 12199 bp, 9 predicted proteins | sample 1972711 | NCBI WGS metagenome assembly QWCN01 (sample SAMN09866707, study PRJNA288562) | Human gut metagenome isolate term1_stool, whole genome shotgun sequencing... | isolation source: gut | host: Homo sapiens | place: USA: California | reverse complement strand
AAAATGAAAAGTTATTCTATCCGATGGAAGAAGAATGCGATACATTGGAGGATATGCATGCAAACCAGCATATTCCGCAGATTATCGGTGCAATGGATCTGTATCGGGCAACTGGTGATGAGATTTATTGGGAAATCGGAAAGAATTTCTGGAATATCGTGACTGGCGGACATACATATTGTATCGGTGGGGTTGGTGAGACTGAGATGTTCCATCGTGCAAATACAACGTGTTCTTATCTTACGGATAAGGCTGCTGAAAGCTGTGCAAGTTATAATATGCTGCGCCTGACCAGTCAGTTATTTGAATATACGCGAAGCGGCAATCTGATGGATTATTATGATAATACGCTGAGAAATCATATCCTGACATCAAGTAGTCATAAATGTGATGGTGGAACGACTTATTTTCTTCCACTTGGTCCGGGTGGCAGAAAAGAATTCTTCCTTTCAGAGAATTCCTGCTGTCATGGAACCGGTATGGAGAGCAGATTCCGCTATATGGAAAATATTTATGCGCAGGATGAAGATGCGCTTTACATTAACCTTCTTGTAGATTCCGTGCTGACGGACGAAAATGGAAAAACGATGATCGAACTTCAGAGTGTGGATGAAGAAGGTGTAATGGAAATACGTTGCCAAAAGGATCAGAAAAAAGTTCTTAAAATCCATATTCCGGCATGGGGGCAGAAGGATTTTAACGTGTCTGTAAATGGAAAAGTTCTTGCAGATACAGCACTTCATGATGGATATCTGGTAATTGATGCAGATCCGAAAGCCGGAGATGTGATCCGACTGGAACTTCCGATGGAATTCCGTGTGTTGGATAACAAGTCTGATGCGGCATTTGTCAATCTTGCATATGGGCCATATATTCTTGCGGTACTTTCAGAGGAAAAAGAATTCCTTACAGCACCGGCAGTAGAAGAAATTCATATGGTTGATGGAAAATTACAGTTTGAAGCGAATGGAATGAAGATGATCCCTCTTCCAAAAGTAGATATGGAAGCTTATCATGTATATTTTCATAAAGAATAAAAATAAGAAATAAAAAGCAGGAGTGTGCAGTTAAAAAATGTACACTCCTACTTTTTAGTCATATCAGTTATATCATACTTTTGCGAAGATAAGAGATTTAAATAAAATCTTCTTGACGGATTCTGCAAAACAGTGGATAATATTGCACAGTAATCACATGTGACAAGACAGTAGATTATACACTAAAAGAATGACAGGAGCAGGAGAAAGTTATGAAAGAGTTTCTAAGAAAGAAAAATATTATCTTTTCAGCGAAGCGATACGGAATCGATGCGCTTGGTGCAATGGCGCAGGGACTGTTTGCATCGCTTCTGATCGGTACGATCATCAGCACACTCGGAGAACAGCTTGGTATAGGAATCCTTGTAACAGTAGGCGGTTATGCGAAAGGAGCAACCGGAGCTGCGATGGCAATCTCGATCGGAGTAGCACTTCAGTGTCCGCCACTTGTATTGTTTTCACTGGCGGCAGTCGGAATGGCAGCGAATGAACTTGGGGGTGCCGGAGGACCTCTTGCGGTTTTGGTCGTTACGATTTTTGCAGCAGAATTTGGAAAACTGGTTTCAAAAGAAACAAAAATAGATATTATTGTGACACCATTTGTGACGATCTGTGTGGGGGTTCTGCTTTCACTGGGATGTGCACCGGCGATCGGAGCAGCGGCAAGTACCGTAGGAACTGCGATCATGTGGGCGACTGAATTACAGCCATTTTTCATGGGAATTATCGTATCTGTGATTGTTGGTATTGCGCTGACACTTCCAATCAGCAGTGCAGCAATCTGTGCGGCACTTTCACTTACCGGGCTTGCAGGAGGTGCTGCTGTAGCCGGCTGCTGTGCACAGATGGTTGGTTTTGCGGTTATGAGTTTTAAGGAAAATAAATGGGGTGGTCTTTTTGCACAGGGAATAGGAACCTCGATGCTCCAGATGGGAAACATTGTGAGAAACCCGAGAATCTGGCTTCCGCCGACACTGGCATCCGCAATTACCGGTCCGGTCGCAACCTGTATCTTTCATTTGAAGATGAACGGTGCGGCAGTGGCATCCGGAATGGGAACCTGCGGACTGGTCGGACAGATTGGTGTGTACACTGGCTGGGTAAATGATATTGCAGAAGGAACCAAAGCTGCGATCACCGGAATGGACTGGGCAGGTCTGCTGCTGATCTGTTTTATTCTTCCGGCAGTGCTTTCCTGGGCGATTGCGATTCCGATGAGAAAATGTGGCTGGATCAAAGAAAATGATCTGAAACTGGATCTGTAGATTCAAGTGTAAATTATATAAAATGTGTTTGATGGACTATCCTGTGGGAATGTTTCGGATTCTCACAGGATAGTTTTATTTTGTGTGAAATAGGATCAATTTAATAAATTTTTTTCCACCTCATCATATACGATCTCAAATGGCGCCGGTCCCACATCCAGTACCGCCCTGTGAAATTCTTTCTGGGAGAATTGATTTCCCAGGGCATCTGCCATCTCCTTTTTCAATTCATAAAATTTCAGGTATCCAATATAGTATTTCAGATAATTGGCAGGACTTCCAATGATCAGTTTGTAGACACTCTGTACTGCATTTGGATCATTGATCCCGTAATCGCTGAAAAAGCGGACTGTATCAGTTACAGACCAGCCGTCATAATGAATTCCCATGTCTGCAAGTGCATAAAGTCCAAGAATGACAGAATTGTTTTTCTGGAGAAGGGATGCTTCAGTCTTAGGGAGAGGTGCAAGGTAGTAGGACATCATTTCCGCATAGGTGGCCCAGCCCTCAACGTATCCGCCAAAATCAAGAATGCTTCGAATAGGATCCGGCTCAGAAGCAGAAAAATAGACGGTCTGGTACAGATGTCCGGGATAGCCTTCGTGAGCAAGGGTTGTGTAGAGATTCAGCCCTGAGGCGGTCTGCCCGTTGTTAATGTAGATGACATTTTCCGTTAGATTGTCAATGGCAGGGATCATATAGAAAGCTGGACTTAGATAATCCTGCATGGATTCCGGAACATATTTGACCTGGAAATCAACATCAGGAATTTCCGGGAATGTATCTGTGATTTTGGACCTGAGATCGTCCAGCATGGAATCAGGAGATGTCTGCTCCAAAACAGATGCCTGGGTAAGTGCTGCGTCAGCAGGGAAGAGAACCTTCTGCATGGCACTTAGATCTTCCAGTATCTGTGCCCTGGTCATCAGTCGCAGACGGGAAATGGACTCATTGCAGCCGGTAGTCTGACGCACCAGATATTCATAGTATTTTTTCCCATAAGGGAAATAGCTAAGTCCCTGTTCATTCATTCCTTTTCCTTTCAGTGATTTGATAGCGGTGATCAGATTTTGATAAGCTGGATAAATCTCTTCTGTTACAAGTTTCATATTTTCTTTGCGGAAAGAATCTTTTTTGTTTTCAGGTAAAAGATCCAGTGACGCGATCCGTTCATCAAATGTACTGACTAGATAATTCTCTTTACCCATATCGATAAAAGACTGGCAGGTGTCCAGAACAGAATCAGCCTGGTAATCCGGCATAAAAAGACCGGAAGCAGCTTTTTTCTGCTCAAACTGGATGACAGAATCAAAATAGGAAGGCGTTTCTTTTAAGAGAGCCAGATAGGTTTCTACATCCTGTGTGTCGTAAAAGCTGTATTCCGAGAGAAGAACAGGCAGCTGTGTATGGATACCGGATACGGGGCCGAGAGGCTCCTGATAAAGCAGATAATCTGTCCCTGTGGATGCATTTTTAAGATAGGTATCCAGGATTTTAAAGGTTAGTGCATTTTCCGAAGAAAGAGTGTCGGGATCAAATTCCTGCAGAGAAGAGAGAACATTTCTGACAGAAGCCTTTGCAGCAACGGGATCAGAAGAAAGACTGCCGTATGTAGCCGGGATGTCCGCGATGCCATAGTCAGAAGGAGAACGCAAGGTATAGTGAAGGCTGATGGTATTTGCGGATACTTCTGTCTGGAAGAGACTGCGTGTGAAAGTACGGAATTGCCGGTCGGAGGATTCTGCATGCAGGGAGCTCCAAAATGCATTGCCAGACAGAAAAGAAATCAGAATGACCAGCAGGCAACAGGGGAGGATCAGAAAAATTTTTTTCCGGTGTTTAAGAATTAAATGAAACATAAAACTCCAGAAGAAATGATGTTGTTTCTATGTATATGATTTTAATTCTGGAAATATGTATCTCAAATGAAACTTTACAGAAATAAAACAAGTGTCTTGTCAGATGTAAAGCGTGGTGCTATAATGTGCACTATGCTGAAAAAAGATCAGAGATGAGAAAAGAGTCAGTAAGGGAGGATCACGTTATGACAACGGTGGAAGAGATACAGAAGCTTAAAAAAGAGAAGAATGCTGTCATTCTGGCACATTATTATGTGCGGCCGGAGGTGCAGGAAATAGCAGATTATATAGGGGATTCTTTTTACCTGAGCAAGGTAGCAACGAAGCTCCAAGAAAAGACAATCGTATTTTGTGGCGTTTCTTTTATGGGGGAGAGTGCAAAGATCCTGAATCCGGAGAAAACGGTTCTGATGCCGGATATGACAGCAGACTGTCCGATGGCACATATGGCAGATGTGGAGACGATCCGGAAGATGCGGAAAGAGTATGATGATCTTGCTGTTGTTTGCTATATCAATTCAACGGCAGCACTGAAAGAATACTCGGATGTCTGTGTGACATCTGCAAATGCAGTGAAGATCGTAAAAGAACTTCCGAACAAGAATATTTTCTTTATTCCGGATCGGAATCTGGCACATTTTGTAGCCGATCATGTACCAGAAAAAAATTTTGTTTACAACAATGGATTCTGTCCGACTCATGAACGGATGGAACCGGAGGATGTAGCCGAGGTGAAAAGGAGACATCCGGGGGCACAGATCGTCGCACACGGAGAATGCCGTGCAGAACTTCTTGCGATGGCAGATTACGTGGGAAGCACATCAGGAATCATCCAGTATGTAACGGCAAGTGATTGTCAGGAATTTATTGTCTGTACAGAAGAGGGTGTGGGTTACAAGCTGAAGGAACAGAACCCGGAGAAGACATTCTATTATCCGGACAAGCTACCGGTATGTCCGAATATGAAAAAGAATACGCTGGAGAAGGTATTGCATGTTTTGCAGACTGGTGAAAATGAGGTTCACGTAGATGCAAAACTTCGGGAAAATTCCAAAAAACCGTTAGAGAAAATGCTTGAGCTTGCTGCAAAATAAAAGAACCGGAAAATCAAAAATAAGAAACAACAGGTGACCGGCTAAGAGAACCGGAATTGGAGGGATAAAGTTGGAGATTAAGACAGATGTAGTGATCGTTGGAACGGGAGTTGGTGGAGCGTTTTCAGCACTGAATCTTCCGGAGGATAAACAGATCCTTATGATTACCAAGTCAGATCTGGAAAGCAGTGATTCATTTCTGGCACAGGGTGGAATCTGTGTACTTCGGGATGATGAGGATTATGAGGGGTATTTTGAAGATACAATGCGCGCAGGTCATTACGAGAACAGGAAAGAATCAGTGGATATTATGATCCGCAGCTCGCAGGAAATTATTCATGATCTGATTGAATATGGTGTGGATTTCGCTAAAAAAGACGGAAATCTTGCATTTACAAGAGAAGGTGCGCATTCCAGACCAAGGATTCTTTTCCATGAAGATATTACAGGGAAAGAGATTACGAGTAAACTGCTCATGCATGTAAAGAAACGAAAAAATGTACAAATACACGAATATACAACTATGACAGACATAATTGTTAAAAATGGAAAATGTGTAGGTATTTTAGCGAAGACGGCAGACGGCGAAGAGATGAAGATCTATGCACAGGATACGATTTTTGCAAGCGGTGGAATCGGAGGAAGATACCAGCATTCTACAAACTTTCCACATTTGACAGGAGATGCGCTTGATATTTCCAAAAAGCATGGAATCCGTCTGGAGCATCTGGATTATGTCCAGATCCACCCGACAACTTTGTATTCTTCAAAACCGGGGCGAAGATTTCTGATTTCAGAATCTGTCCGTGGAGAAGGCGCAGTTCTTTATAATAAAGACGGAGAACGTTTTGTAAATGAGCTTCTTCCGAGAGATGTGGTGACAAAAGCAATCCGGGAACAAATGGAAAAAGACGGAACGGATCATGTATGGCTTTCCATGGAAAATATTGATAAGAATACGATCCTGGAGCATTTCCCAAATATCTGTGAGCGGTGCCGGGAAGAAGGCTATGACGTGACAAAAGAGTGGATCCCGGTTGTTCCTGCACAACACTATTTTATGGGAGGCATCTGGGTAGACAGCGACAGCAGAACTTCGATGGAGCATCTGTATGCGGTTGGAGAGACCAGCTGCAATGGCGTCCATGGGGCGAACCGTCTGGCAAGTAATTCTCTGCTTGAGAGCCTGGTGTTTGCAAAACGTGCGGCACATAAGATTTCCGGAGTGGAAAATGCAGTAAATCCTGTGCTGTTCTGTAAAGAGGCAATATAAAAGAAAAAGATCTGTTTAGAATGAGGAAAAAAGAAATGAATAAGATTACGATGACATTGAATGTAGACCATCTGATAAAAGAAGCACTGCAGGAGGACATTTCCAGTGAGGATGTGACCACCAATGCGGTGATGAAAGAAGCGGTGACCGGAGAGGTGCAGCTGATCTGCAAACAGGATGGAGTAGTTGCCGGGCTGGATGTATTTCGCAGAGTATTTGAAATTCTGGATGAAAATGTGAAGACAGATTTCTATTGTAAAGACGGTGACGAAGTGAAAAAAGGAGAATTGATGGGGATTATTACAGGCGATATCCGTGCGCTGCTCTCAGGGGAACGGGTGGCACTGAATTATCTGCAGAGAATGAGTGGAATTGCGACTTATACACATTCGGTTGCAATGCTTCTGGAAGGAACGAAGACGAAGCTTCTGGACACCAGAAAGACAACGCCGAATATGCGTATTTTTGAAAAATATGCGGTCCGTGTCGGTGGAGGATATAATCATAGATATAATCTTTCTGACGGAGTGCTTTTAAAAGACAATCATATCGGAGCGGCAGGAAGTGTGGCAAAGGCGGTGGAAATGGCAAAGGAATACGCACCGTTTGTCCGCAAAATTGAGGTAGAAGTTGAGAATCTGGATATGGTGCGTGAGGCTGTTGATGCGGGCGCAGATATTATTATGCTGGATAATATGTCGCCGGAGGATATGAAGGAGGCAATCAGGATTATTGACGGACGTGCAGAGACAGAATGTTCCGGAAATGTAACAAAAGAAAATATTGACCGTCTGACGTCTCTTGGAGTAGACTATATATCAAGTGGGGCACTTACCCATTCTGCTCCTGTCCTTGACATTTCGCTGAAGAATCTGCATGCTATTTAAGCCGGTCTGGATTCAGTAAGAGTGAAGACAGGATTTGGCAGACAGAAGAGGAAAGTCTGTAATACGTCAGGCACAGAGCAGAATTGCAGAAAAAGGAGAGTTATATCGGGATGACAGGTTCCAGACGAAGAGAAGAGATTGTCAGCAAAATAAAGAGCAGTGAGGTTCCGGTACCCGGGAAAGAACTGGCGAAGGTATATGATGTAAGCCGTCAGGTCATTGTACAGGACATTGCGCTGATCCGTGCAGCCGGATATGATATCATTTCAACCAACCGGGGATATATTCTGAATGCACCGCATACGGTAACGAGAGTGTTCAAAGTCAGTCATACGGATGAACAGATGGAAGATGAGCTTTGTTCGATCGTGGATCTGGGAGGCAAGGTGGTAAATGTAATGATCAATCACCGGATTTATGGACATATGGAAGCACCGCTTGATGTGGCATCGCGGAGAAATGTCAAAGAATTCATGGAAGGGATCCATAGTGGAAAGTCCAGTCCGCTTAAGAATATCACTTCCAACTATCATTATCACACAGTTGAAGCGGATTCGGAAGAGACACTGGATCTGATCGAGCAGGTATTGAAGGAAAAAGACTATCTGGTGTCAAATACGCCTTGACAAGTTTCTGATATCTGTGATACGATTTTTTTGATATGGAAAAAGCGATGATGAAGAGAGTAGGTCTTTTGAATGTTTACAGAGAAGTCCCGCAGAGGCTGAGAGGGATGGCTGGAGAAAGACTGAAGATGGCTTCTGAGCAGCGCAGGTGAACATAAGGAAGCAACGAATCAGTTTCCTGTGCAAGCATGCGATGGGTTCCGCCCGTTACAGCGGCGAGTGCAGATATGGACTGCCAAAAACAGCAGACTGTACCCGGTGAGATTCTTCTTGTGAGGGAAGGATGAAGAGAAGTGGTAACACGGCAATAATCCCGTCTTCTATATTTTATAGAAGGCGGTTTTTTATTTAACAGGAAGTCTTTGTTAAATAAAAGGCACTACGTGCCGGAGATGTGCACTATTTTTAATTTATAGAAAAAGGAGATAAAGAATCATGGCAGACAAACCAAAATATTATATTACAACTGCAATTGCCTATACATCAGGCAAGCCACATATCGGTAACACATACGAGATCGTGCTGGCAGACGCAATTGCACGTTATAAGAGAAGTCAGGGATATGATGTATTTTTCCAGACAGGAACTGACGAGCATGGACAGAAAATTGAATTAAAAGCAGAAGAAGCAGGTGTTACACCAAAGGAATTTGTAGATAACGTATCCGGGGAGATTAAGAGAATCTGGGATCTGATGAACACTTCTTATGACAAATTTATCCGTACAACGGATGATTATCATGAGAAAGAAGTACAGAAGATATTCAAGAAACTGTATGACCAGGGAGATATTTACAAAGGACACTACGAAGGAATGTACTGTACTCCATGTGAATCCTTCTTCACAGAATCCCAGCTTGTAGATGGAAAATGTCCGGACTGCGGACGTCCGGTACAGCCTGCAAAAGAAGAAGCATACTTCTTCAAGATGAGCAAATATGCAGACAGACTGATTGAATATATCAATACACATCCGGAATTTATCCAGCCGGTAGCACGTAAGAATGAGATGATGAACAACTTCCTTCTTCCGGGACTTCAGGATCTTTGTGTATCCAGAACTTCTTTTAAATGGGGAATTCCGGTAGACTTTGATCCGAAGCATGTTGTTTATGTATGGCTTGATGCTCTTACCAACTATATCACTGGTATCGGATATCACTGTGATGGTGAAAGCGATGAAATGTTCAATAAGAACTGGCCGGTAGACCTTCATCTGATCGGAAAAGATATCATCCGTTTCCATACGATTTACTGGCCGATCTTCCTGATGGCACTTGGACTTCCGCTTCCGAAGCAGGTATTTGGACATCCGTGGCTTCTTCAGGGTGATGGAAAGATGAGTAAATCAAAAGGAAATGTACTCTATGCAGATGAACTCGTAGATTTCTTTGGCGTAGATGCGGTCCGTTACTTCGTGCTGCATGAAATGCCGTTTGAAAATGATGGCGTAATTTCATGGGAATTGATGGTAGAGAGACTGAACTCCGATCTTGCCAATACACTGGGTAACCTTGTAAATCGTACTATTTCTATGACAAATAAATACTTTGGCGGAACTGTGACAAATAAAGGTGTTACAGAAGAAGTAGATGCAGATCTGAAAGCTGTGACAGAAAATACACCGAAGCTCGTAGAAGCAAAAATGGAAGAACTGCGTGTAGCAGATGCGATCACAGAAATCTTCAATTTGTTCAAACGCTGCAACAAATATATCGATGAGACCATGCCGTGGGCACTGGCAAAAGAAGAAGACAAGAAGGATCGTCTGGAAACAGTTCTGTGGAATCTGATCCAAAGCATTTCCGAAGGTGCAAAACTGCTTGAATCTTTCATGCCGGAAACAGCTGAAAAGATCCTGGCACAGCTTGGTGGCGGACATGTGGTAGAAAAACCGGAAATCCTGTTCCAGAGACTCGACCTGGAAGAAGTCATGAAAAAAGTAGAAGAGCTTCATCCAAAGGTTAAAGAAGAAAAGGAAGAGGAAGAAGAAGGAATCGACATCGAAGCAAAACCGGAGATCACTTTTGAAGATTTTGAAAAGATGCAGTTCCAGGTAGGCGAGATCATTTCCTGCGAAGCAGTAAAAAAATCGAAAAAGCTTCTCTGCTCCCAGGTTAAGATCGGAAGCCAGGTAAAACAGATCGTATCCGGAATCAAGGCACACTATACACCGGAAGAGATGGTAGGTAAGAAGGTTATGGTTCTTGTGAACCTGAAACCTGCAAAACTCGCCGGAGTGCTTTCAGAAGGTATGTTGCTCTGCGCAGAAGATGCAGATGGTAATCTTGCGCTGATGACACCGGAGAAGAAGATGCCGGCAGGAGCAGAAATCTGTTAATTAAATGATTGGATAAATAAAAACGAGGAGAAGAATCCAGGATCTGGAAACTTCTCCTCAATTTTTAATGTTGAGAATTGTCTGATTTTTTTTCATCTGTGATACTTTCTTCGCTGTTCAGCTTTGATTCTAAACCTGCATTCTTTTCTTTTAGTGTGGCAAGCTGGTGATTCAACTCCAGATTTTGTGAGTACAGTTTTTTGTTCGACTGTTTGAGTGTATGTATTCTGCACATAGAAAAAATAAGGAGAATAGCAAGTACAATAAGAGTAACATCTTTCCACATTATTTTATTTTTCATAAACCTTTCCCTCCCGTTGCATCCTTTTTGCTGTGTAATAATTATACATCAAACCCGAAAATTTACCACTGGCAAAGTGCTATATTTTATAGAACAAATAGAGCGAAAATTAGTGAAAAAGAAAAGAACCGGATAATTTCCGATTCTCTTCTTTTGCAAGTAATCTTTAAGCTTACAGAATATCAATATATTCTCCGGCAAGTGCTTTGTTCATGCTTCTTACAGCACAGAATTTTCCGCACATACTGCAGGTATCGCTGTGGTCATCTTCTGGTTTACGACTGTCACGGATTGCCTTTGCTGTTTCAGGATCGAGAGCGCAGGCGTACTGTGCATCCCAGTCAAGAACACGGCGTGCATCTGCCATCTTGTCATCGATATCACGTGCGTGCGGGATACCTTTTGCAATATCAGCGGCATGGGCTGCAATCTTAGAAGCAATGATTCCCTGCTTGGTATCATCGACATTTGGAAGTGCAAGATGCTCGGCAGGTGTGACATAGCACAGGAATGCAGCTCCGCTCATAGCGGCAACAGCTCCACCGATGGCAGCTGTGATATGGTCATATCCAGGAGCGATATCTGTTACCAGAGGTCCGAGTACATAGAACGGTGCGCCCATGCAGATGCTCTGCTGCACTTTCATGTTGGCAGCAACCTGATCCAGCGGCACATGTCCAGGCCCTTCTACCATAACCTGTACATTATGATCCCATGCACGTTTGGTCAATTCTCCGAGACGTACAAGTTCTTCAATCTGGCATACATCTGTTGCGTCGGCAAGACATCCAGGACGGCAGGCATCACCAAGAGAAATAGTTACGTCGTATTCTTCGCAGATGTCGAGGATTTCATCGTAATGTTCATAGAATGGGTTTTCTTCTCCGGTCATGCACATCCATGCAAAGACAAGACTTCCTCCACGGCTTACGATATTCATTTTACGTTTATGTTTTTTGATCTGTTCGATGGTTTTTCTTGTGATTCCACAGTGAAGTGTGACGAAGTCCACGCCATCCTCAGCATGAAGACGGACAACATCAATAAAATCCTGTGCAGTAAGAGTTGCCAGGTCTCTCTGATAATGAATAACACTGTCATAAACCGGTACGGTTCCGATCATAGCCGGGCATTCGTGAGTCAGCTTCTGGCGGAATGGCTGGGTATTACCGTGGCTGGAAAGATCCATGATTGCTTCTGCGCCGAGATTAACGGCACTCATAACTTTCTGCATTTCGATATCGTAGTCTTTGCAGTCGCGGGAAACACCTAAGTTAACATTGATCTTGGTACGAAGCATGCTTCCGACACCTTCCGGATCAAGGCAGGTATGTTTTTTATTTGCACAGATGGCAACTTTTCCTTCTGCGACAAGCTGCATCAGTTTTTCAACCGGCATATGTTCTTTTTTTGCTACAGTTTCGATTTCCGGAGTCAGAATTCCTTTTCTGGCAGCGTCCATCTGGGTTGTGTAATTTCTCATGTTGTTTTGCCTCCGTTTCTTATTTGTCTGATAC
>QWCN01005615.1_pt1 | contig 12217 bp, 22 predicted proteins | sample 1972711 | NCBI WGS metagenome assembly QWCN01 (sample SAMN09866707, study PRJNA288562) | Human gut metagenome isolate term1_stool, whole genome shotgun sequencing... | isolation source: gut | host: Homo sapiens | place: USA: California | reverse complement strand
CCCTTACATCTGTAACAGAAGATGGCCATATTACAGGAATGCCATTCCTGGTTCAGTCCCATGGCTTTATCTATAACAAAGCATTATTTGAGCAGGCTGGAATCACAGAACTTCCAACTACCTTAGACGAGCTTCGCACCGTTTGTGAGAAATTGACAGATGCAGGTATTCAGCCATTCAGCTCCGGATTTGGTGAGTGGTGGATCCTTCCACAGACCGTTTATCCGTCCATGAGTGATGCCTATGACGGCGATTATGACAAGCTCTTTGAAGATGTGAAAAACGGAGATCTGAAATTCGGCGAGCTTCCGCAGGTTGATTTTGCACTTGATCTTCTGGATCTGATCAAGGAGTACAGCGGTGACAAGCCAATGGAGTCCACCAATGATCTTCAGTGCTCCGATTTTGCAACAGGAAAAGTTGCCATGATCCACAATGGCTCCTGGGACGAGGCAAGTATCCGCGCCATTGCCCCTGATATTGATATGGGTTATGTTTATATGCCCCGCATGGACGAAAAAGCAGTTCTCGCAGTTGAGTCCAACCTTACCTTCCGTGTAGCAAAAGATTCCGAAAATCTTGATACGGTTCTTGATTTCCTGAACTACATGTGTACTTCTGATTATGGAAGAAGCTGGGTTCCATCAGTTATCGGCGATATCTCCCCACTTACCGGAGCAGATGCACCTGATACACAGCTTGCAGCAGAAACAGCAGCTGTTGTTGAAAACAGCCCCTTTTTGGAATGACACTTCTTGATCCTTTACAAGGGCGTTTCAACGAAGGAAGGGAAAAGAATCCTGATGAAAACGATCGCTTTGCTCTGGCTCCTGTTTCTGGGATGTCAGAGTATTCTCATTTATACCGACAAGACATATCTTTGCTCCCATGTGAATTCGACGTTTGGACTCGATTACGGATACAACAGTATGTTCCACCGAGATTGTATACCTTGCAGATTACACGGGGCCCTTCTATTTGAGTACGCCTGACGATAATTGCGAGGCGATGGAAACCAATATCACGGGAACCATTGCCATGGTTCGTAGAAACACGTCTGTGGATTGCCATCCTGCAAAGCAGGCTTGGTTTGTACTCTAGTCTGCTTCGCTTTAACGCCTAGCTGCAGGAAGCAGGTGCCGCGGGCGTGCTCTTTGTCAACAACTACGATATTTGGCAGTCGTTTGAGACAATTACGGACAGCAAGAGTGATGAGTATAACGTAGAACACGCTCTGAAAGTACACAGTAGATATCCATTCCCGTCGTTGGCATTCTGTACGAGTCGGCTGTGGAGATTGTAAAACTGGGAAAGCTGAATTCTTCCATGCTGATTTCCATCTGCGCGAAGGGCATGTGTCTGGATCGTTGCTGGGAGTGATTTCTAGACAAACCGTACTCCTTCTGGGATTACGTCCTCCTCTTCCTTTCTGTAGCCATTTTCTGCCTGTGTGAGGAATAGATGGCGGGAATCATGTGGGGGAGCTGGCTCATTCTCTACTTCTTCTCGAGGGTTTCGGACTACATCAAGCGCTTCCGTCGGCAGCGCTACGTGAAGCAGATCAAGGTATCCACCTTCCACGCCAAGTTCCAAAGGCATGCGCTCATGATGTGTAGGAAGCAAACCGACGCGGAGGAGCAACCAACGTGCGCCATCTGCTTGTGCGAATTCAATGACGGAGACAAGCTGAAGGTGCTGCGCTGTGGTCATTCCTTCCACAGCGAGTGCATCGACCCGTGGCTGATCAACGAGAAGGCGCTCTGTCCCGTATGCCGAAGAGGCATTTTCCAGGTGGAGGATTGGGTAGCATTCGCGATGTCGCTGAATGGTAGAACCTTCTGGAAGAGAATCAGAGCCGCGACATTGATTTGATGCTGCTTCGTGTCGGTAAGAGGCAGTAGCGATGCATTCCCCGTAGAATCGCGGAGCGCTTCATCGTTCAGCAACATCTTCATTTGCTTCTTCTGTTTGTGTTTTATGGTGTTTCCCTTTATCTATGTCTCATTCCAGTAACGGGGATGACTGTGTAATTGTGTTTCTTGTACACGTGATGCCGCATGACGGTTTCGATTCGCTCACTTCCGTTGTTATTGCAAGTCCCTTCCTTTCACTTCCTTTTACGATGGATACACCACTCACCGCTCCCCCACCAAGAACGAAGCGCTATCTGGAGAGAGAGTGCGCCGATTACAAGAGGTGGGATTGTCATGCTGCTTTAATGCTAGATATTCATTCAATTCTGAAGAGAGAAAAGTGGAGATGAGTTTGTTCGTGTTTCCACTCGCCTTCAAGGAGGAGGCATCGGATCATCATCCGCTTCACGCCTAGATCCTCCGTGCCTTTGAAACATACAAATCGCTCAAACCCTCTCTGCAGCGCCACTTCCTCCGCATTCTCAATGTGTAGCTGATTCGATTCGCATGCACTCTAGAACGCCCACCGAAAAGGACGTGCTCGTTGTAACCGAGGGCTGCAAAGACGTGGCAGCATCCGCGCTGTTGGAAAAGGACCCCAACACCACTGCGGGGAACTTCGTGAACATGATTCGCTCGCTGCTTCCCGCCGTCATTGCGCTCTACAAGGAGGAGCTCGTTCTCGTCAACCTCTCACCCCAACAAGTCTTCTGGACGGGCGACGCGGCGAAGCTCCTCCTGCCCCGCTTCCATCGCATCGGAGAGAGAACGCCCAACATCGCTTCCCCCTTCCACTCGCTGTTCTTCCCACCGCAGGTGCGTCTGTGGAACTGGACCGCCTCTGAGTATGACTCTGTGTATGTAAGAACTGTGTTTCTCTTGTCAACCAGACGCTTGGGCAGGTCCTCGACTACCATCTGCACACGCTCCGCTACCTCCACGCGCTTCTCAGCGAGAACCCCGCTCTTGCCGACGTACCTTCTCGCTGGCGGATGCTCGCCGAAGCCTGCACGCACAAGGAGTCTCTCCCACCTACAGAGGACTATCTGTCCGCTCTCCACAGTGTATGTGTCTCCATGCACAGCGGCTGCATCCAGTACCGACCCTCGCTCTCCGCCACGCTCCGCCTGTTCAACAGCCTCTTCGTTGCGGAGGAGGCCGTGCCCGTCCCCTCCTACCACAGCCGCCCGCTCCCCAGCACGCCTCTTTCCACCCAACCCTTCCCCTTCCTCGCATCGCAGCAACGCAGTTCCCTCGACCGCGACGACGAGTGGGAGCTGCTACAAGTGCGTTTGGAACAACCCTTTCATTCGTAGAAGAACAGCGTGGAGGCCTATTTGCTGCTGGTGCTTCCGCGCCTGTCGGAAGAAGGCAGGCAGGAGCATCTCCTCCTGATGGTGTTTTCTATTCTGCAGTACAACCGCGCGATGAAGAAGGTGATGCGCCGGCAGTACAAAGAGGACAGCGACCGCTACCCCGTTCTATCGATGGATGTGGAGGAAATCATGAACGAGTCGCTCAGCGAGATCGACCTGCGCGACCTGCAGGAGCTGCTGAAGGAAGTGACCGAGCGGGAGATGAGGTGGAAGAAGCGCGTGCTCAGCAGCGAGTGTCTGTACACCGCCACCTTCGCGCTCCTTCGCCACACGCTGGCCACGCGAGACAGGCTCAGCTTCGAGGTGCTCGTGTACTGCGTCTTGCAGCGACCGAGTTCACGCTCGTCTCGTCCTTCACTCGTAGGCGTCACAGCCAGTCTATGGAGCGACCACCACGACGAGCTCGTGAAACTCTTCCAGCTGGACGTCGCAGACACGGCGCTGGGCCGACTCTTCCAGATCCTGCTGGCGTGTCTCTCACAGAAGGTGTCCGCGGAGCTCTTTCCCTTCCTGGTCCCTCCGGCCCGCTGCGCCGCGCTGTTCACGCCGAACATCATCTTGCTGCAGCAGGTCATCAACCACACCAAGTGCTCGCTACAGACCATAGCCACCATCGAGTTCTACCAGCTGCAGCGCGGACAGTCGCTCAGTTACTTCGCGCCGGTGGTCATGAACTGGACAGAGTCGCTGCACACGCGATTCTGCCAACTGCACGAATGTATCACTGACGAAACGATCCTGCTTCTTCGGATGCTGATTGCCCCACTCATGCAGATTGACATCTTACACACTCCACGGTTTTACACCAATGTGATGCAGATTGTAGATGAGGCAGTGCAGAGTTCCACCCGCGCTTCGCAAGCAGCGCAGCTGCTGGTGGAGGCGAGTTCCTTCATTACAAGACAGTTAAATGCTGACGCAGAGAATCGGACACAGCTCGAAGTCATGGTTGTTTTACATGCATTGGCTGACGATTAGAAGAGCGAATTGAAAGCATTGAGCAAGAAGGCCAGTATCCAGCTCCTGATGTCTGGATGTGACGTGTCGGAACTCGATCCCATCCTTTCCCTGCAGTGGCTCTGTTTCTTGTACAACAAGCCAGTCCCGCGGGTTTCTTCCCTCCAAAAACCAACTGCGAGAAATGAAGGTTTCTTGCTTGTACACAACCCGCAAGACACAAAAGAGCAAGAGGTGGCAGGACGGCTACTTGATCGTCAACTCGGTCCATCTCGGTCTGACTCGTTCATTGGGTAGGAAAACAACGGATTTGTGCTTTGCGACGACTGCGACACCACCCTCTCCTCCGGCTTGCTGAAGAATCCCCTCGCTTCGCTTCTGGCGTCTGCCGACGACGAATATACATTCGAACACAAGGAATATCTGATATCCGTTGAGAAGGAAGCGTTCCAGCCCTCCAGCGATGTGCCTCCTCCTAAGCCCTCTTACAAACGGCCATCACCTTCAGCACCTCGTGGAGAAGAGGAGGAGTTGGTGAAACCGCGATCCAAGGAGGAACAGAAGGATGTGGATGTCATGGCGATGCTGCAACCGCGGAAGGTGCCGTCAAATCCGCTCTCGGCTCCCGTTGATGATTTGCTTTCTCTCCTTGCTCCATTCCATTCCACCCCTAATGGAGGCATAAATCTGTCAAGGGAAGCATCATCTCACAAGTCTCGGGATTCTGAAGACAGTTTGCATTCTCCTTCCGTCTCTTCTTCATTGCCTCATTTGCTGTCCATTCCTCCTGTTTCCAATGTACCTGAGGCAACTACAAACAGAGAAGAAACGACTCTCCACGCCGATGCTCTCGATCTGTCTCTTCCGTCCTTCAGCGACATCTCCTCCCACAATCTCGCCTTCTTCTCTCCCCCGCCTCTGGACACCTCCTCCGTCGCCGCCTACGCCCACTCCACCCGCCTCCTCCTCCAAGCCGTTCTTCGCTCTGTTCTCTTCACCGCCTCCCAACGGTCGCTTCCACCCACTCTCCTCACACGTAGCCTCTTCGACCGCTACACCGCTCAGGGTCACACGCCCTCTCCCACCGATGTGATTCCTCCGCTGGCGTGGCTGGCCGAGGCGGCCACATCCTTCCAATCTCCTTCTCTCACGGTCTGGACGGACTGCACGCTGCACGTGAAGCGCGAGGAGTGGCTTCCCGCCAAGCGGAAGAAGGTTGCCGTCGAACCGCGGTTTTTCCTCACCGCTCCCACGCTGGCGGCCAGCAAGAAGGCGGCGAAGGAGGACGCGGGCAGTTTGCTCAACGCGCTGCTGGCGGTGCTGACGCCTTCGCGAGCCGTCTTCTTCCGATCCCTCTGGCATGGCTGCACAACCAACCACATGCTCGAAATCGCCCCGATTTCTGGAGTCGACGAGTCCTCCTTCCCCGACCAGTCCCACCTCGTCGTTCTGCAGTGCGGCAGCGTCTTTTCTCCTTCCCTTCTTCATTCTAGATCGACATGGAAATGAAACTCCTTCCCCTTCTCCCCACACTCCCTTCTCTTCCTCTCTCCACCTCGCTCATCACAGCAGGCACGCCCGTCTCCTTCCCCTCTCCCTTCCCTCCCGCCGTGCTCTCTGCCGCCAAGGCCCGGCTGCTCGCGCGCTTCCAGCTCAACCCGCCACAGTGTGCCGTGGTTGACCGCGTTCTCCAGTTCTTCCAAGCCGACTGTTCCTCCTCGCCGCTGCTGCTGGTGCAGGGCGTGTTCGGCAGCGGCAAATCGCTGCTGATCAGCTGTCTGCTCCTCCTCCTCCACTCGCTCGACTGTCTGCGCGCTTCCACACGCTCCGTGGACGAGGAGGAGAACGCAGACTTCCTGGGGCTGGGCGCGGACCCTTCTCTTCGGGAGATGGCCGCAACACGCCGCCTCCACACGCCGCGCTTTCGCATTCTCTTCTGCAGCCACACCAACATTGCGGTGGACCGCGTCTGCCTGCTGCTGGCACAGCGCGGGTTCAGGGCGTTTCGGCGCACCGGCAACGCACGCCGCATCCACCCCGCTTTGAAAGAGTTTGTTTGCACCAAACAGGACGACTTGGGCTTCCGTGTCCTCTGCACCACCATCTGCTCCCTCCCCGAGGACCTCGCGTCCTTCGACGTGGTGGTGATCGACGAGGCGTCACAGATCGCCGAGTATTACGTCCATCTCTCCGCCTCGCGTGACGTCTAGGCACTCCTTCCCGTGCTCCTCGCGCGTCCGCAGCTGCTCCTCCTCATCGGGGACCAGAACCAGCTCCCGCCCATTCCCACCGGCACATTCTCGCTCTTCGCGTCATGCCTAGACGGCATTCCACAGCTCAGCACCTCTCTCTTCGAGCGCCTCCTTCGCTTCCGTCGCTCTACTCCCTCCTTCTCACCCACAGACACGCCACTCGTTCTAAACACACAATATCGCTGCCATCCCAGCATCGCCAATCTCGCCTCCTCTCTCTTCTATCACGCTTCGCTTCTCAACGGACCTTCCACGGAAACGCTTCCTCTCGTCTTCGCCTCTCTCCCGCGACTCGTGTTCATCCACAATCCCGCTTCCGAAGAGCCTTGTCGCGGTGCTTCTGCTGCTCTGGACTCACTCGCAGACTCGTTTCTCAACAATGGCGAGATGCACATCATCATGGACTTTTTGGAATCCCATCCCACGGCACAGTCCCTCGGCGTGATTTCTCTCTACGGGGCGCAGTGCGCACTCTTCCACAGGAAGATGCCCGATTCGCCCATCCAGTTCTCTACCGTGGACGCCTTCCAGGGAAACGAGAAGGACGTCATTATCCTCTCCACGGTGCGCTCCAAGTCCATCGGGTTCTCCGCAGACCCTTGCCGCCTGAACGTCGCGATTACGCGGGCGCGGTCGCAGCTGATTATCGTTGGCAATCGTGAGTTGCTGGAGAGGGACAATCTGTGGAAACGAGTTCTCGCGTACATCGCGAAGAATGGCCGCTTCCTCGATTCTGCTTCGGTAAGGATGTGGCTTGTTTGTTCAGCAAACACGGATTATTCTTCTGTCATTCTGAGACACAAGCGGAGATCCCGCTGAAAGACGACTTCCATCACGATGACCCACACCACGAAGAGAGCAGAAATCAAGTTTGCAGCAGTAAGCACGATGGTGAGAATCTTCATTGCGAGTGAAACAAAGACAATATCCCTTCGTCAAAAACATCAATGGCGGTGGCTGCGGTGGCTGCGGCTGCGGCTCCGATCGCGACTGGAGTGTCGGTGGTAATCATCGCTTCGTCTGCTTCTGTGGCTGTCCCTTCTATCATCCCTGTGGCTGTCCCGCCTGTCGTCTCTGTAGCTGTCTCTATGACTGTCTCTGCGATCGTCTCTGCGATCGTCTCTGTAATAGTCACGGTAGGATGGGCGCGTGCTACGCATGACAAACCATTGAGGAGACAACCCTCTGGTAATGCCCATGGCCTGCAGCTGACGCAGCTTCTTGCGAATGGCCAAGAAGGCGATGTGCGACTTGCCGATGAAGTGATCGGCAATTCGTCTAGCCGTAACGGAAAACAACAGCAGTCACTGGTCAATATCGTACACGGACAGCATGCCTCCACACACATTGCAGATACGCGTCTTCTGCGCCGGTGTGGCATTCAACGGACTATGAATCAGTCATACACTACCTGCAGTACTTCACCTCGGGAGGAAGCTTCTCCTTCTCGTCCTTCACGTGCATGGCTTGAATGGAAGCCTTCATTTCCACGTTCGTGTTAATCTTCTCCTGCAATTCCTCCGCCAACTCATCCTTTCCCATCTTTTCTGCAAAATGAGACTCGCATCGAACCCTTACGCAACTCCTCCACCTGGTCCTCCATTTTGCTGATGTCAGCAGCGAGGTCCTTCACGTCGTCGAACTCCTCCATCTTCATCAGGTTGTCCATGCCGTCGATTTTGAAACGAGCCACGGCATTCTAGGGATGAAACGCGTTGGAAGCGCATCGTACGCTGATACGGCGGTCACAGGCGCGCACATGGTCCTGCAACTCGCTATACAGAATGGACTCGTAGTTGTAAGATCTCCTGTGAGGGTCGGCTTCATATCTGTGCATCACACCCAATGGACGAATCCATACTTCTTCTTTAGCTCGGGATCGTGAATGAGGTTGCATGGGCCAATATCATATTTGGAGGAGGCGAGACGGTCGTGCAGACAGAAGCCGAGCAAGTAGGGTTTGCAGACGCGCGGATCTCTGAAGTCCTACGCAGAATCGCGAACGAAAAGGGCAACTACATCCACTTCTCCCTGACGACGCTCTCCATCACGGTTTGGACCCATCAAATGGTCCAACAGTTTGCGAATATCGTCCATTTTCAGAATAATGGGCGAGTCGAAGAACCAGAAAAAGGCCCTTCTTTGTATGCAGTTCTATGTCTTTTGTTTGCATGTAGTGTTGAGTTTCTACTGGAAGGGAGAAACGATAGAGGGAGTGGGAGAGTTGTTCATGGATCATGCCTCATTGCGCTTCCTTTTCATTGTGAGTGCACGTATTACTATTCTCGATTCCATTTTCATTGTTTTTGTCTGTGCATTTCTGACCATTCCACAACACCTATTCTTATCGAATCAGCACATTCTCCACCCCTCCACCAATCGATTCCCCTGTCCACATCGTTTCCCTTCAAACAACTGATTCCTCAACCCTATCACTCTTCAATCACTGCACTCATACTCATCACAAAGCACTCTTTTCCAAGCCCACTCCCCTCTCCTCTTCTAGAAAGGAGTTTTGTTAAGAAGTGACCCGATTCTTCACTTATATGGGCCATGGACTCAAATACGCAGAAGCGCGCATCAGCCGGAGTCGATTGAAGAATGAGGCGCTGGAGCAATCGCGATTCGGACACGGATAATGTAAAGAACGCCTTCTGCGATGGAAACAAAGGGATTGTGAAGTAGAGAGCGCGGTGTTTCACTCACATGTAGTTTTTTGCGATATCAACACGTCCCCAGATCGTTCAAGCGGATGAACGAGTATCTTCCAAACCACTTGTACTATGACAACGAAACGACGCCGTTCGATATGAAGACTATTGCGGCGTCCAATATATGTAACCGATTTGTGCTGAAGCGCAACATGCATTTCAAAGGGCTGACGGACCGCAACCAGCGACGGATAGAGAGGCGAAAGGCGGACGGCGCGAACGCTGTTGTGTGGATGCCGGACAACGACTACGTGATCACGGCGTGGAGCAACGGCGCGGTTGTGAAGTGGAACGGCGTGACCTACACATACAGCAGTCAGAAGAACGTGTCCAACTTCTCCATCAACTGCATGAAGCTGAGCCACTTCGGCAACTACCTCATCGCCGCAGATGACCAGGGCAACGTGTACTGTCTCTCCTCCAAGCTGGACGAGCAGTCTACGCCCAAGGTCGTGCTTGCATGGGTTCATTAGGAGTAGGACGAGAAGGACAACATCCTGGACTGCGCCATTTCGGCCAACGACAACTTCGTGATCACGGGAGGCACGGGCAAGACGCTGAAGGTGTGGAGCATCAATGAGAGCGACATGGACTTCAGCCACATTCTCGGCGGTTTTTGCCACATCATCCCCTGAGGACTAGAGCACAACCAGACCGTCACCACCATCTGCTCGAGCAACGTGGGCAGCCTGGTCCTCAGCGGCAGTGAGGACACCTACGTGAAGGTCTGGGACTTGCGCGAGCGTCGCTTCGTGAAGCGCATGTGCGTTTGACGGCGGTGACTGAGGCGTAGTGCGAGCCACACGGAGAAGGTGAACCGCGTGGTGCTCTGTCCCACCAACGAGAACTACTTCATTTCTCTCGGCGCCGACAAGGACGTGAAACTGTGCCTGAGTGCGTGGGGTTTCAGTAATAGGTTCGACACGCGGACCTTCTGCTGCGTCAACTCCTTCCGCGGACACAACTACAGCGTCACTGCAGCCGCCTTCCTGCCCGCCGACGGTAGTCTTTTCACCACCTGCGACTTCAACGGTTGTATTAACTACTGGTCGCTCTAGTAGGAATAACCACCTCTGTCGAGTGTAGTCAATCCTTGCCGCTGTACACCGTGAACCACGCCCACATGAAATGCATCAACGACATTGCGTTCAACCCCTCCTCGTTGGGAATGGTGACCGTCGGGTGGGTTGTCGTGCACGGACATGATTCGTAGCGACGACGCGCTCGTCAAATTCTGGCAACGCAATCGTCCCGGCGATCGCGAAGAAGTGCTCGGAAACAACTTCGCGAACTTCCGCAGTAGGCGAAATGAGTGAATTGAAACCGTAGTTCCCCTGAACGGCGTGTACGACTACGGAGCCAAAAAGCCGTTTTCGTTGTCGCGGCGCATTCCGTTCTTCGGAGAGATCGAGGACAACTCGGTGACATCGATCAACCTGCCCGCCGTGATGGCCAACCAGCGGGAGGAGTCCTTCGAGGAGCGGCAGGAGAACCTGAAGGAGTTCCGTGAAGATGACAAGGACGCGTACAGTGATCTGTGCAGACGTCAGCTCATAGGCCGCCGCGCAACTACATCTGTGTGAAGTGCGACCGGAACGGGCACTGGGCGCACAACTGTCCCCTGCAGGCGCAGGGACGCAACGCGTACGTGTGCAACAAGTGCCATGGCAATCACTTCGTCGACGTGTGTCCCTACCGCGCGAATGTGAGCAGCAACTACGAGTGTCGCTTGTACCACTCAGTGGCGCGATGTCATCTCTAGCTGCGGAGGAACGGGCCATTTCGTGGACGATTGTCCGAGAAAGCTGTAACTCCTGGTTTGGTTTGCTGATGCGTAGGAGAAACAGGAAGAAGATCGTGACCGCGCAGATGCGCTACGTTGACGTGATCATGAGCGTTGATGTGTAGAATGATCTCATTCGCGTGCAGGAAGGAGAGCGAGCTGTCAACGAGAAGTAGTTTGGTGTGTTTGTTCAAAAGACAACATGCTCGAAGCCAGGGATCTCGTGGACGAGCTGTGTGCGGTGCAGTTGCCATCAAATCGCCAAAACGAACTGTGCGACTGCTGCAGGATCAACGGAAAGCGATATCTGCTATGTGCTTGTAACAAAACGGTTTCGATATTCGTTGCGAGTCCTGGAACGGAGAGAGATGGGAAGGAGTATGATCCGTTCCATCTGTATCAAATCATCGAAGTCCCCTATCTTACCAGCGCAATCACTTCAGCAAGTTGGTGTAAATCCGAAGCTACAGGGATTTCAGAGAATGGAGGATTTGCACTGGCTTCAGGGAAGGCGATCGCTGTGTACTGTCCGTTGACTCTTGGCGCTGATTCTCTTAGTGATACTGCATTGGAGGTAATTCCTATCCATGGTGTTGAATCCTAGTGGGCATGTCGTTCTGTGCTTCCCGTTGCAGAAGGGCAGAATGTGGTGATGTGGAGTTCCGACATGTCGCTACTCGCTGCTGGATGCATGCAACTCACTATCTGGAGATGGAATCCCGAGAGGATTGATGACACGGGAGAAATCCACTTTTCGAAGCTGTTCCAGGAGGACGTGCTCTTCCCCATCACGCATCTCGCCTTGAGTCCCAATGGTCGTTTCCTCGCGATGACCAATGCTGGAAGTCCATTCATCACTGTAGTGGTATATTCGGAGTATTATGCATAGATTTGGTATATAAACTCCTTCCATGCGCTCACATCGCACTTGATCGTGATGAACGAGGTTTCGCCCATTCATTCCGTCTCGTGGATGCCGCAGCCAACGTCTGCAGATGAATCCCCTACAGTATTGGTTGCTGCCAACATGCATGGCACGATTCAGGTTTTCGAGGAGAACCCTTCCCCAGAGCTCCAATTCCTGGAACGGGACTGTTTCCGGTTGGGCTCGGCCGTCTCTCTGGTGTGGACTCACTCCCTCACGTCCTCGCCAACAGGGAGAAGGCGGGAAAAGGCGGCATGCTTTTTGGCGGGAAGATGCTCATGGGACGAGTGGAGCGACTTC
>QWCN01005613.1_pt1 | contig 12217 bp, 8 predicted proteins | sample 1972711 | NCBI WGS metagenome assembly QWCN01 (sample SAMN09866707, study PRJNA288562) | Human gut metagenome isolate term1_stool, whole genome shotgun sequencing... | isolation source: gut | host: Homo sapiens | place: USA: California | reverse complement strand
CCGCCGTAAAAAAGAGCGGCTCCTCGTCCCATTCCCGAAACGCCACCGCCACCACGCGCAGGGCATTTGCCGCCATCTCGCCGTTTTTCAGCCTTGCCTCGCTTTTTCTTCTGCCGTCAAATACAGCCTGTCTGCCGCCGTCCAGGCAGTATGCGCATTTCTCAAAAAGAATATCGGGTGCCCCCTTCGTCACAGAAATCCATTTCCCCCCACTGGGATGCACCGTTGTCATCAGCTTTCGCTCCGAGGAAAACGGCACCCCGCCGATTCTGGGCATTTCCTCCCAAAGCCCCTTGAGCGATACCCCGCCTTCCTCTGCCGCCTCCGCAAGTGCCTTTTCCGTCGGCTCCCCAATGATTTTTGTCCCCTGCCGCTTCACATCATTGCAAAGCGTAAACAGCGTCAGAATGAATCTTCGCTTTTCCTCGTCCTGCTCCAAGCCCTTCCCGATTGCCGCAAGCCGTGTCACCTTCATGCGGTTTTGCGTCAGCGTCCCCGTCTTATCCGAGCAGATGACCTCTGCACTCCCCAAGGTTTCCACCGCCGGCAGTCTGCGGATAATCGTATTTTTCCTTGCCATCCGCTGCATCCCAATCGCAAGCACAATCGTCACAATCGCAGGCAGTCCTTCGGGAATTGCCGCCACCGCAAGGCTCACAGAGGTCATAAACATCGGAAACGGCGGCTGCCTTCGCAAAAGCCCCATCCCGAAGATAATACCGCAGATAATCAACGCCCCCATGCCAAGCAGCTTTCCTGTCTCTCCCAGCTTTTTCTGCAAGGGCGTTTCGCGCTCCTCCTGCTCCGCCAAAAGGGCTGCAATCTGTCCAATTTCGGTCGCCATGCCCGTTGCCGTCACCGCAACCGTGCCTCTCCCCGCGAGAACGTAGCTTCCTGCAAGCACCATGTTTTTGCGGTCGCCCGGCAGTGTTTTCTCCGCCAGAACGTCCTCCTCCTTCTCAATCGCAAGCGCTTCCCCCGTAATCGCGCTTTCCTCCGTTTTCAGCCCTTGGTTTTCCAGAATCCGCCCATCCGCGCAAATATAATCTCCTGCCGCAAGCAAAAGAATATCCCCCTGCACTACCTCCTCCGCAGGAATTTCCTTCTCCTCGCCATTTCGCAGCACGCTTGCCTTTGGCGCAGAAAGTGCCTTCAATGCCTCCAATGCCTTTTCCGCTCTGCTCTCCTGCAAAACGCCCAGAAACGCATTCAGTGCCACAATCGCCAGAATGATTGCCGCATCCAGAAAATCCTTCTCACCGTTCCAATAGGAAATCGCAACCGAAGCCACAGCCGCCCCAATCAGCAACAGTATCATAAAATCATTAAACTGCGCCAGAAACCGCCGCCGGAAGCCCTTTTTGCCCTCTCCCTGCTCCGTTCTGTTCCTTCCGTCCGTTTCCAGCCGCTTTTGTGCCTCGTTTTCGCTTAATCCCGTCCGTTCCTCCGTCCGCAATTTTTTCAGCACCTCTGTCGGTGTCATGCTCCACCATTCCATATCCTCACGCTCCGTCTTTTGTTTTTCTGCTTGTCTTTTTTCCCAGTCTATGCGGACAAGCGCAAAAAAAGACCATCCGCATAGGATGGTTAGCAGGAGGTGTTATCCATGCTTTTTTCTCTCTTGCTGGCGTTTTCCCTCAGTCTGGATGCGCTGGGCATCGGTCTTTCCTATGGTCTGCGCAGCATCCGTTTTCGCCCGTCCGCCCTTCTTCTGCTCACGATAGAAGCCTTTCTCATGATGGAGCTGTTTCTTTTTGCAGGGCGGCGGCTTGCAGCAGTCTTCCCCGCGCATCTGGCGGAGCGGTTTTCTCCCATGCTCCTTCTTTTCTTCGGTGTGTGGCTTTGTCTGCAAGGCATGGGGCAAGGAAAGCGGAAGGAGACTTCGCCCCTGCATTCCCCCTCCCTCTGCGATAAAAACGCCTCCTCCCTCATCGAGCCGCAGGAAGCCCTTCTCCTTGGGCTTCTGCTTTCTGTGGATTCCTTTGCCATCGGGCTGAGTGCTGCCGCAGGAGGGATAAATGTAACGCTCCTGCCCCTCTTTTCTGCCCTCTTTCAGACATTTTTCCTCGCGTTGGGCGAAAAATGCGGCGCAAGGCTCATCCTCTCCCCTGCTCCGAAGGAAAGCCTCTGGTCGCTCCTGTCCGGCGGCATTTTAATCCTTCTTGCCGTCCTACAGCTTTTGGACAAAAAATAAGCGTACCTCGTAAAGAAGTACGCTTCAGACTGTAGACAAAGTAGTTTTGAGACAGCGGAAGGGCTTGGGAAACAAATCCGTTTCCCAAATAGAATCCGCAGTCGGAATTCATTTCCGACGAGGAAAACAGCGAGTTTCGAGGCTTTTAAGCTGATGGAACTCGTCTGTTTATTCCTCTGTCTTAGCAAGTCGAAATCCTGATTTCGACTTAGGGTGTCAAAGTCCTGCCTTCGACCTTATATTTAATTTCTATGGAAGAGCTTCTTTGTTTCGTATCTTGCCTCACAGGTCAGGTTGATGCCCAGCTTCTTGAATACATTTTCATCCACAGAGGACAGGATTACCGTCGAATGTACCTCGCAGCATTTCAGCTTTTCCAGCTGCTTCAGCGCCAATGCCGCCTTTGGCTCATTCACCGCACAAATACTCAGCGCAATCAGCACCTCATCCGTATGCAGGCGCGGATTTCTGTTGCCCAGATGTCCAACCTTCAGCTTCTGAATCGGTTCGATAATTTCAGGTGCAATGAGCTTCACTTCCTTTGCAATTCCTGCCAGCTTTTTCAGTGCATTCAAAAGCATTGCGGAGGATGCCCCCAAAAGTGCGCTTGTTTTGCCCGTCACGATTGTCCCGTCCGGCAGCTCGATTGCCACAGCAGGATCGCCTGTTTCCTCCGCTCTCCTGTTTGCCGCCGCCACAACGGTTCTGTCGGCAATGCTTGTGCCCGCCTGCTTCATCAGAAGCTCCAGCTTATAAATCACATCGTCCGCCAGCAGTCCCTTTCTGTGGTCGCAGAGTGCCTTGTAATATCTTCTGACAATTTCCGTTCTTGCCGCCTGACAAACCGCTTCATCGTCAAAAATACAGTTCCCGACCATGTTTACGCCCATATCCGTAGGGGATTTATAAGGAGATTCCCCGTAAATCTGCTCAAACATTGCGTTCAGCACAGGGAATACCTCTACATCACGGTTGTAGTTGATGGTTGTTTCTCCATACGCCTCCAGATGGAAGGGGTCAATCATATTCACGTCATTCAAATCCGCCGTTGCCGCCTCGTATGCCAGATTAACCGGGTGGCGCAGGGGAATATTCCAAATGGGGAAGGTTTCAAATTTCGCATAGCCCGCCTTCACGCCGCGCTTGTTTTCATGGTAAAGCTGAGAAAGGCAGGTTGCCATCTTGCCGCTGCCGGGGCCGGGTGCAGTAATCACCACCAGAGAACGCTCTGTCTCAATATAATCATTCTTCCCAAAGCCGTCCTCGCTCACAATATGGGGAATATTGGCAGGATAGCCCTCAATGGGGTAGTGCTTGTATACCCGAATTCCAAGACCCTCCAGCTTCTTTTCATACGCAACCGCGCTTGCCTGTCCGCTGAACTGCGTCAGCACAACGCTGCCTACATACAGCCCATAGCCACGGAACGCATCAATCAGCCGCAGCACATCCGCATCATAGGTAATGCCAAGGTCTCCTCTGACCTTGTTCTTCTCAATATCACCTGCACTGATAACAAGCACAATTTCCGCATCGTCCTTCAGCTGCACCAGCATATTGATTTTGCTGTCCGGTTTAAAGCCGGGCAGAACACGCGATGCATGGTAATCATCAAACAGTTTTCCGCCGAATTCCAGATAGAGCTTTCCGCCGAACTGGCTGATACGCTCTTTGATTCGCTTTGATTGCATTTGCAGATATTTTTCATTATCAAATCCTAAACGTAACATAATTAACTCTCCCCGATATTTCCTTCGTCAACATCTATAACACAGAAAATTATAACCCTTTTTCATGCTATTTACAAACAAAACTTAGCAAAAAATAACTTCCGTCCATCAAAATATAAAATACCTGTTATAAGCAGCCGCCATTCTATACCTTTATTTCGACCCTTAAAAGAAAAGAGATACCCTAAGGTATCTCCTCTCTTTTGGATGTATTTTGTTTGGATGTATATATGGATGTAAATTCTTACCTGTGTTAAAAATTCCTTCGGCGCATCAGACTGCATGCTTCTGTGTTGCGGAAACTGCATGCTTCTTCTGTTCTTCCTTTTCTGCCTTGCGCAGCTTGAAGATTTTGTATACGCCGACTGTAATCAGAGGCAGTACATAGATTGCAAGGAAAGCGTAGGACAATGCGTTGTAAACCGTTGCGATCAGGTCGATGATGCCAACCTTGGACAGAACCATAGAGCCAACCAGAACGATGATAGTCAGGATTGCCTGCTGTTTGCCTGTCATAGGAGGCTTATGCGCTTCCTTCAAGCCATTGTTTACACGCTCCAGAGCCGCATGGATGATGCCTGTAGAGGTTTCAATCAGTGTCCAACCCATTACAATACCAAAGATTGCGATAACAACAGGGCCTGCGGTTCCCTGCATCATTGCCAGCCAGGGTACGCTTGCACCGAGAACATCAGGATTCGGATAGAAGCACATAACCGCAAAGTATGTCAGGAACCAGGGAATCGTAGCCAGCACGCCGCCGATAATACCGGAAACAACGGATTCTACCCTTCTGGTCTGTCTTTCGATTGTAAAGAAGGTTGCAGGCATTACAACCAGATTGTATGCGCAGTAAAGAACGCCGCTCCAAAGAGCCTTGCCTGCGGATACAGAGCCTTCGATAAAGCTTGTGTCATGGTTTGCAAATACAGTAGAAATATTCTTGCCAAATGTACCGATAACCAGTACGGAGAAGATGATGTAGCCTGCATACAGGGCAACCGTACCCAGTGTTTCAAAGCGTTCAATCAATCTGGAGCCGTAGAAGTTCAAAATCGCAACAACCACTGTAATGGCAACAACGCCGACCCAGTAGTTCAATCCCAGCGTTTGTTCTACGATATTGCCGGTTGCAGATGCCATAACAGCAATGATAACAACCATAAACAGCAGATAAACGATATCGAATACAATCCACAAGGGACCGCCGATGGTCTTCATAAATGTTTTGAAATCGTATGCCTTTGTCAGTCGAATCAGCTCATAGGTCAGTGCCGCGATGACCGCAAATCCTAAGAATGTCCCCAGACCGGACAGCCAGCCCAGTGCGCCGTATTTCGCACCGTATTCTACGATTTCACGACCGGTTGCATAACCGCCGCCGATCATTACGGACTGAAGGATAATGCCGGGCAAAACAAATTTCCCGAAGCTGCCTTCAAAAAAGCCTTTTTTCTTTTCCATAAAATTCCCCTCTTTTCTTTTGTGTAAAGCCAACTCATTGTAAAAATAAATGCTGAAAAATAATGAGTTTCTTTTGTACCTTTGCCATCCCTTAAAAGCTACTCGGAACAGCTTTTTCATCTGTATAATTGCGAAAGCTCTTTTGTACTTTTTCCCGTACAAAATTGAACTTTTGTAAAAATTTACTCGTTTTTGGCAAGAAAGTCAATAGGCGCATTTGTATTTTTTTCTTCCCAAAAAACGTTTCACCTGTAAAAAAACGTCATTTTTCGGCGTTTCACCCCCTCAGTTGTTTGACAACGTCGTCATTTTCTGCATAGAAACACCTGCTATTTTTCCTTCCCTTTTCAAAATCCAAAATTTTTCCGTTTAAATGCGTCATTTTCAATAAAACTGCACTCATTTTTTTCGCATTTTTTACACTTCGCACAAAAAAATATGTATGGATTCCTGCATATAACGTATAATTATGCAATTTAACCCTTATGTATACAGTTTTTCTGCATACAATATGGCGTATCCCTCTGTGTTTTTCCACAAAAAAAGATACGACAGTCATCATTCCATCGTATCCCTTTGATAATTTTCACTGATACCTCATCACTGAAGTATTTATGGATAGCGGAAGGGTTCGGGAAACAAATCCGTTTCCCGAATATCATCCGCAGGCGGAATTCACTTCCGCCGAGGAAAACAGTAGGTTTCAAGGCTTTTGCCGCGGAACCTATCTGTTTATTCCTCTGCTATAACAAGTTGAAAACCTGTTTTCAACTTAATTTTCCTGCCGCCGAAAGGCAGCAAACAAATACCTTCTGCGCCCCTGCGCGGTATAATTCCTTCGCACATTCATTGCAGGTTGTTCCCGTTGTGAAAATATCATCCACCAAAAGCACCTGCTTCCCTGTCAGATCCTCCGTCACCGCAAAGGCATTTTTCAGGTTCTGCCGCCGTTGCTTAGAGGAATCCAGCGTACTCTGCGCCGCCGTTTCCCGCTTTCGCACCAAAATATCCCTCCGAAACGGAAGCCCTGTCCGCGCCGAAAGCTGTTCGCAGAGAATGTGAGTCTGGTTGAAGCCGCGCTTCTTTTCCTTCTTCGGGTGCAGGGGAACGGAAAGCACAAAATCCGTCTTTGCCAAGATTGCTTCATGGTATTTTTCCATGTAATCCGCCAACAGCTGCCCTAAGCCATCGCCAATTTTCTTTCCGCCGTCATATTTGAACAAATGAATTGCCCTTCGTACCGTTTCGTACGGAAAAGCGGCGCAGGCGCTTTCAAATGCAAACTCCTTCAGGCAGAAATCGCAGAATCCTGCCGTTTCCGTCACGCCGCCGCAATGCGGACAAATCCCCTTCGGCACATAAGGCAGCTGCTCCGCGCAGTCGTGGCAGAGAATCCCCCTTCTCTCCTCCATGTCAAGCACCTCTGTGCAGACCGCACACCGCGGCGGAAAAATCAATTCCAGAAGCTGCTCCTTCATACGATATCACCCCCATGCATAAAATCGTACAAATTTTGAATCCGCTGTGCCAATCCCGTGTATCTGTCAATCTCTCTGTCGTTACAAATCATAGCGGAAACCGTCTCCCGCAGTCCCACCAGAACCACAAGCTGTTTTGCGCGTGTCACCGCCGTATAAAGCAGGTTGCGCGTCATCAGCATCGGCGGGCCGCTGTAAACAGGCAGAATCACCACAGGATATTCGCTCCCCTGCGATTTATGAATCGTAATGGCATACGCTAGCTCCAATTCCTCCAGCTGGCTGAAGTCATAATCGACCACCTTGCCATCATCAAATGTCACCCTTAGCTGCTCCGCATGGCTGTCAATCAAAAGAATAACGCCTGCATCCCCGTTATAAACGCCCAGACCCTCGTCCTCACGCTTGCCAAGGCTGTTGAACATCCGCCAGACGGTATTGTAATTATTCTTAATCTGCATCACCTTATCTCCCTCGCGGAAGGTAATCTGGCGAAACTGTACCTCTCGCTTATCGGGCGCGGCAGGGTTCAGCGTCTGCTGTAAAACTTGATTTAAATTCTGCACGCCAAGCGTCCCCTTGCGCATCGGGGTTAGAATCTGCATATCCTGCAAGCCGTCGCACCCCGTAAACTTGGGCAGCCGCTTCGTCACAAGCTCCCGAATCGTTCCGGCAACCTCGTCCGCGTATGCCCTTCGCATGAAGAAAAAGTCTGTCCCCTCCTCATTCAGCACAGGCTCCTCCCCTTGGTTAATGCGGTGTGCGTTCATGATAATTGCGCTTTCCTGCGCCTGTCGGAACACATGCTGCAAACGCACCACCTTCAGCCGTTCGCTGCGGATCATGTCCTTCAGCACATTGCCTGCCCCAACGGAGGGCAGCTGGTCAACATCCCCCACAAAAATAATGCGTGAGCCGCTTTCCACCGCACGCAGGAGTGCCTGCATCAGCACGATATCCACCATTGAGCTTTCGTCAATGATGATCACATCCGCCTCAATCGGATTCTCCTCGTTTTTGTCAAAGGTCTGCCTGCGACTATCCTCGCCGATAAAGCTGATGCCCAGAAGGCGGTGAATCGTCTGCGCCTCCATGCCCGTTGCCTCTGTCATGCGCTTCGCCGCGCGCCCTGTCGGTGCCGCAAGCACCACATCCATATCCTCTTTTTTCAGAATCCGCAAAATGGTGTTAATGGTTGTGGTTTTCCCCGTTCCCGGGCCGCCTGTGATGATAAGCACGCCGCAGCTTAATGCCTCTGCCACCGCCGCACGCTGCTCCTCCGCCAGCACCACGCCCGTTTCCTTCTCCACCCTCGCAATCTCCGTTGCAATAGATTCCATATTCGGCGCATCATAGTCTGCGGAAAGCTCCAGCAGCCGCTTCGCAACAGACATTTCGGCATAAAAATAATAATTCAGATACACGCAGTCCTCGCCGTTCAGCTTTTCCTGCAAAAGCTGGCTGTTTACCTGCAACTCCCGAATGGCATTTTCAATCGCAAGCGGATGCAGCTGCAATAAATCCACCGCCTGTGCAATCAGCCTTTCCTTCGGCAGATAGCAGTCGCCGTTTGCCGCCGCTGTATTCAGCACATATTTCACCGCCGCCTTCACACGGTTGGGGTCATCCGCCGCAATGCCTGCCCCCGCCGCCATCTTATCTGCCATCTTAAACCCGATGCCCAGCACCTCATCTGCCAGACGATAGGGGTTATTCTTCACGATTTCAAAGGTGCGTGCCTTGTATTTCTTATAAATCTTCATGGCGTATGCAGGCGAAATATCGTACCCCTGCAAAAACATCATCGCTCTGCGCAGCTCATGCTGTTCGCAGAAGACCTCGGAAATTTTCTGTGCTTTATCGTAGCTGATGCCCTTGATTTCCGTCAGAAGATCAGGCTTTTCCTCAATCACATAAAACGTTGCCTCACCGAAGCGCTCCACAATCCGCTTTGCCGTTTTCGCCCCGATGCCCTTAATCATTCCAGAGGAAAGATATTTCTCCATCCCTGCCGTAGTGGTCGGCATGGATTTTTCGTAATACCGCACCTGTACCTGCCTGCCGTAAAGGGGGTGCATGGCCCAGCTTCCGTGAATTTCCAGTGCTTCGCCGCTGTGAATCTGCGGCACAACGCCCACGCAGGTCACCTCATCATCCTCTGTTGTCAGCGAAAAAACCGTATAGCCGTTATCCTTATTCCGGTAAATGATATCCTCCACCTCGCCGGTAATTTTCAAATCCTCCATGCTTTTCCCTCCCTTCCGTTTTTTCGTCTGCTAAAAGTATATCATAACAAATAAAAAAAGGGAACAACCGTTCCCAATTTTTATACAAAATCTCTGCAAAAAGCTTATTCTGTTTTATGTTCTTTTGGTGGCTTCAGGTCTTTTTTCCGCTTGAACAAAATCAGAACCACCACACCGACCACAAACACGCCGCCGCAAACTGCAATCGTGGGCAGGCAATCCGAAAGACTCACGCTTTTGTTATCCTGTCCGGGCATACCGGGAGGAGTCTTTTCACCGCCGCCGAAATCGGGTGGATTTCCCTGCTGTCCACTCTGCTGTCCATCTGCCTGTCCATTCTGCTGTCCAGTCCGCTCATTTTCGTCCATCTGTCCACCCATCTGTCCACCGTTTTGGTCAGGGGGTATCGGGCGGTCATTCTGCTGTGCATCCGTTGTCTGCTCCGTCCGGTCTGCTTCTGCAGTCAGATTCATTGCCTGTGCCTCTGCCGTTTCGCTCGTCTCGGACTGCTCCGTTCGGCTTGGCATATCGGGCTTTTCTCCGCCAAAATCGGGGCCGCCTTTTCCGCCGCCCTGCATGCTGCTTGTGTTGAAGGTCGGTTCGCCGCCGTTCAGCTGATTTTCAATGCTTTCCGCCATATTCACCGCATAGTAAACCAGAGAATATTGGTCGGTCGGGTCGGTGGAGCAAGCCTGCTCGAATTCCTCATAGGTGCAGAAGGCAGTCGGGTCATTCTGCACATAGGGTGCAATCAGGTCATGGATTTTCGTTACCAGCTCGGTCATGTATTCCTGCGTGAAATATTTCTCCGCAATCTCCTTCAGATAGCCCTCATACATGGAACGATAGGTTTCATTTTCCAGAAGGGTTGTCACCAAGGGCTTCTCGCCGCTGCCCATGGAGGGCATGCCCTGCGGCTGCTTGCCGCCGCTTGGCTGACCGCCGCCCTGCATATCGGCGTTATCGGGTGGCTGTGGCTGATTATTTGCATCCGCCTGCGCTTCGGTGCTTTCTGCGGCATTGGTTACGGCATCATTATCCTGCGTATCCTTCCTCTTATCTCCGCCGCCGAAACCGCCCATGCTCTGGCTGGTTGGCTCATAGATATCCACCTCGCCGTCGCCAAAGCCGCCGAAGGCAAGGTTCATATCCCAAGGGATAACAGTAAAATAGCCATCCTCCTCATAGAGATAATAGTTATGCGTGGTATTGCCGAGGTAGCTGTCAAAGTTCGCCAGTGCCACATTCGCTGCAATATATTTCAGCGCCGATTCCACATCCAGCAAATCCTCCAGATTCTCGCCATCCTCGAGCGCCTTCATCAAAGCAATGATTTTCTTGCCGTCAGAGGTATCCTCGTTTGTTTTCAGGTTCAGTCCTGTGTAGGAGGAAATATCATCCCCATCATAGACCAAATCCGCACCTGTGCCTTCCTGTCCCTCAGGCTTATAGAGGTCGCCCGTTGCATCATCAAAATGGGTTGCAAGGAAGGTTTCATCTATTGCCTCCACCGCCAGATACAGTCCCCATTCCTCACCGTTAACGGTAATGTTGCTGTAGCCGCATTGGGGGACATCCAATCCAAGTTCGCCCATGATTTTATAGGAAATATATTCGCGCATGCTGCTGTTGTCGGAATAGTTGTTATTCAGACAAAGCTTTTTCAAGCCGTAATAATTGCTGTTATCGTCATAATAATCAAAATCTATTTTAAAGCTGTAGCGGTCGGAATCAGAGCTTGCCACGGAGGTCAGGCTGTTGTTGCCCTTCGTGCGGATTGCCACATTTCCGACCGTTTCGCCGTTAATCGTAATATTCGCTTTATGGTATTCCTCCTCCAACGGGTTTTCCAGCATATCCTGCCAGTCCGCCTCGTCAATTTCAATGTTGATTTCATTTACCGTATCATCCTGAAAGATATGCTCCGCGTAGGTATATTGGCTGTCCGCCGAATCTGCCCTGCCGACGGCGCAATACGCCGCCACACAGAACACAACCACCAGCAGCCCCGAAAGCAGAACTGCTTTATATTTTTTTAATACATGCAAAGGAGTTCCTCCTTCCATTATGCCGCATAATTCCCGTCATAGCTTACCATGACTGCGGATTCTACGCCCTGCATGCCGCTGATTCTATTGACAAATGCACTGTCGTTATCCTTGGGGCGGATTTCATAAATAACCTCCGAGCCTGCCCCGCCTGTCACAGTTTTGGATTTGAGCTGCATTTTCTTTACCTCGCCCTTGATGTAGTCTGCCACCTTTTCCTCTGCCACTCCCTCCATCAAGCGCACAATAATCAGATAGGGGTTATCCTTCTGCTGATGGTTTGCAAAAACAAGCAGAAAAACGCCCAAAATGGGACAGCCCAAAAGCGCCAAGGGCAGCAGGCTTGCGCCGCAGAGAATCCCCTCCGCGATTGCCCAGAAAAGGAACACCAAATCCATCGGATCTTTCACCGCAGTACGGAAACGCACGATAGACAGCGCGCCGACCATACCCAGAGACAATACCACGTTGCTTGTGACACCACAGATGACCAGTGTGGTTACCATCAGAATCGCCACAAGGGAAACATTAAAGCTACGGCTATACAGCACACCACTGTAGGTTTTCTGATATACATAAAAGATAAACAGCCCAATCACGAACGCTGCCCCAAGGCAAAGCGCCGTATCCAGAAGGGAAAAGCTGCTGAAGCTATCCAGAAAGCTGCTCTTAAAAACGTCGTTAAATGTCATTTTCTTCATCCTTTCTCTTATCCGTTCAGACTGCAAGCGGCAAATTTAGAAAACGCCTGCTCTCTGTTTTTTGTTGTCAAAATCGTTCTGCTTACCACATCCGGCAGAAAATCGTCATATTTTACCTCCATAATGCACCTGCCGTCCCGCAGCACAGGAACTGTCGGCGCATCCTTTCGGAAAAATGCCCTGATGTCCTTGCAGGAGCAAATATCTCTGTCGAAGGTAATGCGCACATTGCCGGGTGCGTAGGTAAACGGCTCTCTGCAATAATCCACAATCACTGACGGGCGAAACAGCTCCAGCTTCATTTTCAAAAACAGTTCGCGCACCAGAGGGCGTTCATCTGTCTCCATCCAAGCAAG
>QWCN01005610.1_pt1 | contig 12220 bp, 6 predicted proteins | sample 1972711 | NCBI WGS metagenome assembly QWCN01 (sample SAMN09866707, study PRJNA288562) | Human gut metagenome isolate term1_stool, whole genome shotgun sequencing... | isolation source: gut | host: Homo sapiens | place: USA: California | reverse complement strand
AGGAACATTCTTTAAAATGTTTTCAGCAATCTCATCAAAATAAATATAATGTTTTCTATCTTCTTTAGTAAGTGTGCCTAAAACCATTTCCTCTCTAAAACTTAACCAATCTCTTAAAATATCATCATTAACTTCTCTAAAATTATTCATAATCTAAACCCTCCAAAAATTAAAATTTTTATTAATAAAATTATCCTTTACAAGAGCCTAAAATACTAGAACAAACGTACTATATGAATTGGGTAAAAATTGGGTAAAATCTTCTCAAAAAATGACCTAAAAATGCACAAATGTTCTAAAAACTAAAACTCTTGTAAATGCTGAAATACCAACAAAAACTCTAATTTTCACAAACTTACAAAAAGTGGTCAGGTCTCGCTCATAACCCCAAGCCCATTCCCATAATCTCCGCCAAGCAAAAACAAGAAAAACAGCAAAAAACATTTAAACAATCCACAATAAGTGATATAATTGTGGAAAAGAAACAAAAATAGCAAAGGAAACAATATGATAAAAGTATATAATCTAAAAAACAAAAAAGAATATATAGAAGAAGTAGCAACACTAGAATATGAAGAATGGGCAGACGACAAAGAAAACAACAAAAATAGAAGAATAAATGAAAAAATAAAAAAGATAGAAAAAAAGGATACTCAAAAATACTAAATGATGCAATTTTACAAGAAAGCAGGAAAAGAAATTGCAAAGAAATATTTTTAAAAACAAAATTAAACAATTATTATGAAAAATTCGGTGCCAAATTTATAAAAACATTAAACAATGGAGAAAAATTATATAAATTTGAATTATAAAAAGATTTACTAAAACACAAAATAATAATTCAAAATCATAACTTATAGATTAATAAAACCATAAAAAAGATTTAAAACAGCAAATAGACTATTTTAAATCATAATACATACCTTGAAATAAATTCTGTTCCCTCATAATTTTATCCAAACCATTAAGAACCCACTTTTTATGCAAATTCCAAGAAGGGGCAATAAGCAAATCTTTAGGAGCATCTGCAACAATCCTATGAATAACTACATTTGGATTAATATGAGTTAAAACATAAACCAAGCAATCCATATAATAGTCAAAAGAAATTGGAACATATTCTCCTGAATAATACAAATTAGCCAAACCAGTATTTTTAACAACATAAGTAGAGTGAATTTTTATTCCTTGAACATTATGATGGTTAATAAAATCAACACTATTTTTTACATCATTAAAAGTTTCTAAAGGAAGACCAATCATAAGATGGACAACAATATCAATGCCATATTTATTAAGAAGTTTTGTTGCGTAAGTAAAACTAGAAGATAAATAACCTCTGTTAATAAAATTTCCAATATCATCATTAGAAGTTTGAAGACCAAGTTCAACACAAACATAATATTTATCTTTATAACTACTTAATAATTTAACAATATCTTCGTTTATACAATCTGGTCTTGTTGCAACTTCAAGTCCAACTATTTTGGGATTAATTAAAGCTGCATCATACTTGGCTTTTAAATTTTTTATTGAATCATATGTATTTGTAAAATTTTGAAAATATGCTATAAATTTATCTGCGCGAAGGCTTTTATAACTATTAAAATAATTAACAACTTGGTTATGTATTTTATCGATTTGGCTTGTACCATTTGCACAAGAAATTAGTTCGCCAGAACCTTTTTCACTACAAAAAATACATCCACCTGTAGAGATTTTTCCGGTCTCTGTTAGGGCATGTAAATCCACCATCAATGCATATTTTTAAAGTACGCGTACCAAATTTTTCTTTTAAATAATTGTTTAAATGTTTATATCTTGCTATATTTTCCATAATGGTATTATAGCAAAAAATAATAAAAAATACAAATAAAGGAAGTAAAAATGATAATAAATAATATAGAATATGAAATAAATAAAGGCAAAAGAAAAAATATATATCTTCAAATAAAGAACGGAAAAGTAATAGTAAAAGTGCCATATTACGTAACAAATAAACAAATAGAAGAAATAGTTTATAAAAAATCTAATTGGATTCAAAAATCTTTAGAAAAGTACAATCAAAAAAATAATGAATTAAAAAAATATCAAGAAGGTGAAATATATAAAATTTTAGGGAAGGAGTATATTTTAAAAATTAATTATGAAGAAACTAATCAAATTAAGGTAGATATAACAGACTGCAACATAATTATAAATTTACCATTTACATATAAGATGGAACCAAATTTATCTAATAAAATAGAAAAGATAATAAATAAAATGTATATGCAAATAATACAAAAACAATTAGATTATACTATGAAAAAAGTTACAAATATGGTTGGACTAGCACCAAAAAAGTATAGGGTAAGAGATATGAAAAGTGCCTGGGGAAGCTGTTCTTCTACAAAAAATATAAGTATAGCTTTAAAATTAATTGAGCATAGCCCTAAGGCATTTGAATATGTTGTTTTACATGAAGTGTGCCATTTAAAACATATGAATCATTCAAAACAATTCTGGCAAATGGTAGAGGGATATATGCCAGATTATAAAAAATATAAAAAAGAGCTAAATTCTAGTAATTATAATAGGTAAAATTATAGAAAATCTTAACGAAATAATAATATAAAAGACTTATGATAAAAATCATAGGTCTTTATTTTATGTAGAAATCCAATATCTAATTTTTATAATACAAATAATCTGTTTAATATACATGCCCTAAGAAAAATGTATTTTTATGTCAAAAATATTACTAAAAAAAAATGAAAATGACATATATATATAAGTATTCTTAAAATCTATAATTCCCTAAGAATATAATGTAATAGGATTTAAAATCCTTCTAATAATTATATTGACTAAGGTTAAAAAAAAATAAATAATAAAGTATAAAATATTTTAATTTATAGGGGGATTAACATGAAACCAAAAAATCTTGACACAAAAGCAAACAAAAAATTATTTATTATAGCAAGTATAATTCTAATTGGAATTATAATGGTTGTAGCTATGATTTACAAAAGTAGCGGTACAAAAGAAATAATTCAAGGGCAAGAGTCAAAAAGCTTAAGCCAAGAGGATGAAAATTCATTTGATTATGGAACAGAAAAGGGAAAAGTAATAATAATGTATCAAGATGAAGATGGAAATAAGATTGCTGAGAATGATGAGATAGAGGGAATAGTTGGAAAAGAATATACAACAAGCAGAAAAGAAATATCACATTATGTAGCAGCAAAAAAAGACCCTTTAAACAAAATAGGAAATTATAAGAAAGAAGATATTACTGTAGTATACCAATATAAGTTAATTCAAAATCTAGTAAAAACAAATGTAAGTGAAGGAAATAATGTAACAATACAAATTGGAAATGAAAGACAAAGCAGAGACTATAAATTGGTATTAATGCAAGAAACTGAAGAAGGAAAAAAATTAACAGGTGGAAAATTTAAAATACAGTCAGATATAACAGTAGATGGAACAACAACAAATGGAAAACTTACAATTGGAGCAATAAATGTTCAAAGCGAAGGAACAGAAAATTACACAATAACAGAAGAAGAAGCTCCACAAGGATTTGAAAAAACACTTACTTCAAACTACGTTTTGCAAATACAAAAAAAATATAATAATGAAAATAAACAATATGAGTTAATAGCAACATCACAAAATAATGAATTAGAGTTAGAACAAACTCAAAATGATGAAATATTATTAACTATAAAAAATAAAAAAATACAAACAAATGAAATAGCATTAAAAAAGATTTTAACTTCAATTAATGACACACAAACAAAAAAAGAAGTTACAGCAAGAATTGAGAATGGAAAAGTTGTTTATGACAAAAGTGAAGAACCACTTGAAGTAAAAAAAGGTGAAAAGATAGTATATACAATAAGGGTATACAATGAAGGAAATCAAGATATAGTAGGAAAAACAGTGGAAGACATAATTCCGGATGGCCTAAAATATTTAAGTGATAGTAAAATAAATAAAGATTATAAATGGGAAGAAGAAAATAATTTAGTAAAGACAAATTATTTAGTTGGAAAAACAATAAAAGGTTTTGAAATTGAAAATAACGAAAAACCATTATATGAAGATATCAAAATTGAATTAGAGGTAATAAAAGAAGAAGGCACAATTATAAATACAGCAAAAACTGAAAGTTTAGAAAATGAAAAAGACATAAATAATAATGAAGATGAAGAAAAGGCTAAAATAATAAAGGATGAGCCTAAAACTTTTGATTTAAGTATGCAAAAATATTTGTATAGTATAGATGAAGAAAAATTAACTAATAAAGAAATTGTAGCAAAAAATATAGAAGGCAAAATTGAATATACAAAAAATAACGAAATATGCAAAGTTGCAAATAATCAAAAATTAGTATTTACATTAAGAATATTTAATGAAGGAGAAAAGCAAACATTAGGAAGAGATGTATATGAATATATTCCAGAAGGATTAGAATTTATAACAGATAGTACAATCAACAAAGAAAATGAATGGAAGATGTATAAACAAGATAAAGCAGGAAATTTAGTAGAAGTAGAAAATATAAAAGATGCAACAGTACTAAAAACTGATAAATTAAGAAATGAACAAATAGATGGATTTGATATAAATAATAATGAATTACCAAAATACAAAGATATACAAATAGAATTTAAAGTAAATGAGAATAAAGTTAAAGATGAAAATAGAGTAATAACTAATATAGCAAAAATTGAATCAACCAGATTAGAAAAAAATCAAGAAAATGACAAGTCTGAAGAAAAAGTACAAGTAAAACAATTTGACTTAGAGTTAGTAAAATATATAAAAGAAATAAAAATAAAAGATGATTTAGGAGAAACTGTAACTAGTCTTGGACTAGGAAAAAAAGATCAAATATTTAAAAAAGAAATTAATAGCAAAAAAATTTCGAAAACTCAAATATATGTAACTTATGGTTTAAAGGTAAAAAATATTGGTGAAATAGCAGGATATGCAAGCGAAATAAGTGATTATATACCAAAAGACTTTGAGCTTGTAAATGATAACATTTGGGTAAACAATGGAAATGTTGTTACGACAACAAGTTTGGCTAAAAAAATTATAAATCCAGGAGAATCTAAGAATTTAGAAATTACATTTAAATGGAATTTAAATGCCAATAGCATTGGTGAAAGAAATAATAAGGCTGTTATTTCAAAATATGAAAATGATTATAATGCTAAAGATAATACAGAAGATAACAAAAATGAAGAAAGATTTATTATTTCAATAAAAACAGGTGCATTTGAAATATCAATATTTATTATATTAACAATTTTAATAATTAGTGTAGTTGTTATAAAGATAAAAATAAAAAATAAAAAGGGAGAAAGTAAATGAAAAAGAAGGTTATTGCAATAATTAGTATTTTAATATTAGCTTGTGTAACCATATTAACTTTTACAACTAAATCGGAAGGTTTTACTCAATACCAAAATGGATTAACATGGTATTATGAAGTAGTAGATGGAGAAGCGGTAAATGTTTATGTATATAGTGGAACACCAAGTACAACAGTTACAATACCAACAAAATTAGGAGGTTATCCAGTAACTAGCATAATTGGGGAAAAATTTGGATATACCCAATATAATATATTTGGTAAAAATAATAGTTCATATAATTATTCTGGGAAGGTAGAAAAAATTATTATACCAGATACAGTTAACACAATTGGAAATTATGCATTTTTAAATTGTTATTCATTAAAAGATGCCAAATTCCCACAAGAATTAGAAATAATTGGAACAGCAGCTTTTCAAAATTGTGCTATTGAAAGTGTTAGTATACCAGACAATGTTACTAAAGTTGGTGAAAGGGCATTTTATAATTGCTCAAAATTAAAAACAATTAATATAGGTGATTCTCTAATATCTATAGATTCTAGTACTTTTGCAGGCTGTATAAATGCTACAAATGTAAAAATTCCTAATACTGTTAAAACAATATATTATGACTCATTTGCTGGAGTTAAAGATGTATTTGTAGACAATACAAAGGAAAATTTAGAAATACTAAATCCAAATAATTATAATGTATCTAAAATGCCTAATATGCATTATAAAAATTGTAATCATAATATTAATTTAAATGTATTACAAGGAATAAAAATAATAAATGAAGCAAATGGAGAACAAATAACAAACAATGATTTTGAATGTGGAGAAAATATAACATTTAGATTAGAAAAAGACGCAAATTATAATTATGATAATATGGCAGTATTTATAGAATCAAAAGGAGATTATTTGGATTCTGAAAATACAGTACAAAAGATAAACTTGAATTTTGGTGATACATATACTCTTAATAATTTATTAAGAGATAAAACAATATATGTACAAGAACAAAAAGATGGGTTTGACCTATCTTTAAGACAATACATATATAGTATAAACAATAAAGAAATAAGTAATTCAAGAGAACCTAAAGTAAAAATAGTAAATGGAAAAATACAATATCAACATAGCAAAAATGTTGTATATCCTCAAAAAGGAGATAAAATAGTATACAATATAAGAGTATATAATGAAGGCACAATTGCAGGAACAGCAAATAAAATAACAGAATATTTACCAGAAGGTTTAGATTTTAATGGAAATAGTGCAATTAATATAAAATATGGTTGGAAAGTTTCAGAAGATGGAAGAAGTGTTACAACTGAATTTTTAAAACCATTATCAATAAATCCGTATACGGGAGTATATGGTTTAAGCTATCAAGAAATAAGTATAGAATGTATAGTAAATACAGATAAAACAGATGAATTAAAAAGATTTGTAAATATAGCGCAAATAGCAGAAGAATCTGGAGAGGATATTGATTCAATACCAGGAAATATTACAGGGCCAGTAGATTCAGATTATATGAAAGAAGAAAGTCAAAATTCAGACGAAAACTCATATATAGTTGGTACAGAAGATGATAATGATTTTGAAAGTATAATAGTTTCAAACAATATGCCAGTAAAATATTCTTTTAGAATAAATAAAATAGATGAAATAGATAATGAATTATTAAATGGTGCGACATTTGAATTATTAGATTCTAATAAAAAATTAATAAAAACTGGTGTTACAGCAAATGGAGGAATATTAGACTTTGGAATAATGGAAACCAAAGGAGAAAAACAAGAAACATATTATGTAAGAGAAGTACATACACCAGAAGGCTATAAAAATACAATAAAATATTTAATACAAGTAGATGTTATAAGCAAAGTTGTAGATGCAACTAAATTTACAACTAAAATAGAATGTGACGTACAAGACATAGATGTAGATACATCTAAATATAAAACAATAGAAATCAATACAAAAAATGATTTACTAAATATTCAAAATAATCAAACAAAAAAATATATATTAAAACAAGACATTGATTTACAAGGAGAAGATTGGACACCTTTAAATGTAAGCAATGTAATGATTGATGGAAACGGACATAAAATAACAAACCTAAAAATAGATACAAATGACCAAACAGCAAAGAAATTTGGATTATTTGGAACTTATTCAGGTATAATAGAAAACCTAACATTAGAAAATGTAGATATTAATGTTACAAAATATGTGGATGAAAATGCAGACAATACAGATACTAAAGAAGAAACCGAAGGAGATATAGATGCAGTTGGATCTATAATTGGTTATTCAGAAAATGCAATATTAAAAAATTGTAAAGTAACAGGAAAAGTAAATTCAACACTAAGAAATGTTGGAGGTTTAGTAGGACATACAAAAAGCAAGACAATTTTAGTATTAAGAGATTGTATAAATGAATCAACAATTACAGCAACAAGCAATAATATTGGAGGCTTTTTGGGATGTGGACTTGGACCAGTAAAAGTAAATAATTGTATAAATAAAGGTTCTATTAATGCAAAAAGTTATAATGCAGCAGGAATAGTTGGGTATGCAAGACCAGAAGGATATGAAGTTCAAAGAATTTTTGCAAACTATGATAACATAAATGAGTTTGTAAGTTTAGCTATAAAAAATGAAAGAACAACAGGTGAATATAATGTCGAATTAAGTAAAACAGACTTTGAAAATAGTGGTTTATTAAATGGTGCAAGATTTAAAGTACTAAATAGAGAAAAACAAGTTATAAATGGTTATGAAAATATAGATGTACAAAATGGAAAGTTAAATTTTGGACTTACGAAAATAGATACAACAGGAACTGATATATATTATATAAAAGAGGTACAAGCACCAGTTGGTTATAAGGATATATCAAATAACTACATAAAATTAAATATAATAAAAAAATGGAATAAAGAAGAAGAAAAATATTATGTAGAAGCAACTGTTAATGTGATTTCAGAAGATGAATTTAATAGTATACAAGTTGGAAGTTTAGATACATCTTCAAGCAAAACAGGTAAAGTATATAACGAAGGAAATACTAGTAATATTACTTGGAATATAAATGAAATACAAATAGTAAAATCAGTTAATGAAGGAATCATAACAAATAATTATGAATATACAAATACAGCTGGAATTCTAGGAATGGGAAAAGGAAGAACTTTAATTTACGAATGCTCAAATACAGGAAAAATAAGTTCTCAAAGTCAAAATGTAAGAGCTTCTGGAATAGTTGCTGCAATAGATAAAAATACAGATAATGATATTGCAATAGTTGAAAAATGTAATAATTTAAATGAAATCGAGGGAACATCTCAAAATAATGAAGGATTAGTATCAGGAGTTTTATCTTATTCAAGAATTAAATTAAATTTAAATGAATGTAATAACCAATCTAGTATTACAGGAAATTATGCAACATGTTCTGGAATTTTATCAGGAGCTGTAGGTACAATTGAAATATCAAATTGTAACAATACTGGAGATATTACATCAACAATGCCAGCAGGATCTAACAGTATAGAAGCAGCGGGAATAATTGCTAAAAATTATTGGGTAGATTATATAGATGGACAGGTAATAAAATGTGGAACAACAAAAATCGATAATTGCGTAAACACTGGAAATATAAGTGGAACAAGTCACGTGTCAGGTATTATAGCTCAAACCAATGCTTATAGATTGGATATAACAAATTCAAATGCTAATAATTGTAATTTAACAATTAATGAAGGGGGAAATTATAATTCTTTAGGAGGAATTGTTGGAGATGCATGTACAGAATATGTAACATTAAAAAATTGTAAAATAGAAAATGTAAATATTAATAATTCAAGTAATAATGGTTCTAATATGCAAACCGCAGGGATAATTGCTTCAATAAATAGATATGGAACAAGAACAATAAATGAAAGTCAATATATTTATATAAATGATTGTAATGTTGTAGATTCTACTGTAAATGCAAAATATAATAATGCTGCAGGAATAATTGCATTTGGAGGCTATGGATATAGTAATGAGGTATACAATGAAATTAATAATTGTAATGTAAGTAATTCTAGTATTATTACCGAAAACTATGCAGGTAATGGAACAGCAGTAAGTGGAATATATGGACAAGGTTATGAAATTAAACAAGTATATATAACTGAATGTAATGTAACAGAATCTACAATTGAATTTAAAAATCAATCAAGTGGAAGTTATATTAATGTAGCAGGAATATATGGAATGGGTTATAATTCAAATGATGTAGATACTCTAATTAAAAATGTTCAAGTAATAAGTAGTAAAATATATAATAATGGTATTCAAAGTAGTTCTTACGGAATAAACACAGCAGGAATTCTTGCAGAAAATTATGTTTACAGTAAAGGAACTGTAAATATAATAAATGCTAAAGTATATGATTCTGAAATTAATGCTAACTATGGAAATGTTGGAGGAATATATAATGCAATTCAATCAAATGCTAGAGAAGAGTGTAGTTCATTAATAGATAATTGTGTAGTAGAAAAAACTACAATAAATTCTGAAAATGGATCAGGCTATAATGATTCTATGGGAGGAATTGCAGGAGCAACTAATTTAAATACTACATTTAATAATTGTAAGGTAGTTGATTCTACTATAACAAATAACAAGGCAAGAAATACAGGAGGAATAGTGCGGATTTACATTTAATCCTTCAGAATTTAAAGAATGTAATGTAATAAATACTAATATAAAATCAAAAAGCCAATATAATGAGTACAGTTCTACTGTGGCAGGAATTGTTGCAATGTCATATGACACAACATATATTTATAAATGTAATGTTAAAGACTTAGATATGGAAGGACAAGGTTCAGAACTTGGTGGTTTGATGACAAGTGGAGTTAATGGAAGTTATACAATTGAAGAATCTAATGTAAATAATGTTAACATTAACTTTAATACAACTAAAATGGTAAGTTACTCATCTGGAACTACAGCTGTTGGCGGAATTGTGGCAGGCGCATGTTTTAATCAATATAAAATTAAAAATTGTAATGTTACAGATTTAACTATAACATCAAATGCAACATCAACAGGAGGAATTATGGGAAGCATTGCTGGTGAAGGGTGCGAAATAAGTGGATGTAAAGTAGAAAATACAAATATAAATACAGGAAATGAATCACATACAGGTATGTATGGAAGTGCAGCAGGAATAGTAGCTGATGCAGGGGATTTACAAAATATTTCAAATTGTACAGTAAAAAATGTAGAAATAGAAACTTCATCAGATAATATGGCTGGTATTATTGGAACAACATTTGGAGCCACAATAACATTTGATAATTGTAATGTAGAAGATTTAACATGTACAGATAATAATACAGTAAGTGCTTCAACAAGATTAATAGGTGGTCTTGTTGGTAAAGCAGGAAAAATAAATGTTACAAATTCTAATTTAAGCAAAATTAATTTAAATGTTTTAAATGGTAAAAAATCAACTGTACAAATTGGTGGAATTGCAGCAAATGCAACTGACTCTACAAGTATTGATAATGTTAATCTTGAGGGAATAACAATAAACAATAACACAGGTGGAACATCAGGAGGTATGATAGCCGTACAATTAGGATCTATATTAAATGTTAGCAATGTTAAAAAGTTTAATAATATATCTATAACAACAAATGGCGAAGCAGGAGGAATTGCAGGATATTCATATGCAAGTCCAAGTATAGATAAAATTACAGGAAATAATGTATTTGTTAGTGCCAAAAGAGGAGCAGGAGGATTAATTGCAATAACAGATACAAAAGAAGAAATGCCAATTTCAAATATAACATTATCTAATTTAAAAGTTTTAGGAAGTTATGGAACTGGAGGACTAGTTGGTGTCGCAGTAAATCCAAAATTGAATAATATAACTTTAACAAATATTTCCGTATCAGAAGATTCTTATGGAAGTACAGGAGGATTAGTTGGTATTGCTACGAAAACAAGTAATTTAATGTCTGACCAAACAGTAACATCGATTGCTAAATTTACAGGAATTACAATAAATAAAACATCAAATGGAACAAATAAAATAGTTGGAGGAACACAACATACAGGAATATTACTTGGATTTGGAAAAATAATAACAGATAACATAAATATTAATGATATAACAATAGATGGAACTAAGAGTCAAACAGTAGGGACTATTGGACAAGCAGATTCAGCAAGTGATGTAAAAAATATTACAGTAAATAATGTTAATGTAATTGCAAAAGAAAGAGGAGGTATAATTGCCGGAATATCACAGGCAAATATTACTGGATGTACGGTAAATAAATCAACTATAACAGGAACAGCAAGTGGTGATTTTGGTGGAATAGTTGGTAATATGCCAGTAGGAACAACAATATTAAGCAATTGTAATGTAAATGAATCAAAATTAATTGCAACAACAGGACATTTAGGTGGAATTATTGGATCTGCATCAAATACAATTTCAGGATGTACATTATTAAATACAAATATTACAGGAGAAGGAGTAAACGGAGTAGGTGGAATTGTAGGACATGGTTCAAATTTTACCGGAACTGATACATATGTAAAAAAATGTAATGTTATAGATAGTAACATATCAGGAAATTCACAAGTAGGTGGAATTTCAGGAGGAGCAACAGTAAAAATAGAAAATTGTTTTGTTGGAGGTAAAGAAAATGAAACATTTGAAGAAGGAAAATATGCGGTAACTATAACAGGAAATGATTCTGTTGGTGGAATTATAGGAGACCCAGGTGTGATTTCTTCAGCTGGACAATCAATGATTACAATGATAGGAACTAATATTA
>QWCN01005606.1_pt1 | contig 12224 bp, 17 predicted proteins | sample 1972711 | NCBI WGS metagenome assembly QWCN01 (sample SAMN09866707, study PRJNA288562) | Human gut metagenome isolate term1_stool, whole genome shotgun sequencing... | isolation source: gut | host: Homo sapiens | place: USA: California | reverse complement strand
CAGGTATGACCCAGAATGTCACTTGCTGCTGCAACGATCCCGGAGTGGGGGACTGCTGTCCTCAATGCGAACGGTGCTGCTTCGACATTGAGCCAAATCCGTCTGCCACGCGCTACAACAACTCGTGTTGCTGCGATGGTTGCTGCGACTGCTGCATTGACTGCTGCATCGACTGCTGTGGCGAATCGTCCCGACCGCTTCCGCCCGGAATCCCGGAGCAGAACATCATCTATCTCGGCGAAGACCACCGCGTGATCTACATGCCGCACGCAGAGTCCATTCCCATGGCGGAGGTGGTGCCCATGGCGATGCAGCCCTTGCAGCCCCTCCCAGTCCAGAATCCGGTGATTACGTTTGGAATGGAAGAGCAGCTCATTCATAGTCCATCTGCAGTTCCCATGAACTACCCGCCTGTGGGCACATCGTACACCGCTCCTCTCTATCAGGCGCAGCCCATGCCAGTGTATGCTCCTGGAGTGGGAGTGGGCATGCCGATGAATCCCACTCTGTAAAACCCTGTAGTTGTGTAGATCGTGTTTGTTCACCGAAATCGGCCCTGGAAATGGACGAACACAAAACAGTTCGTTCCTTGAAGGATGATGGAGGACGGTGGTGGAGTGACAGACCGGTGCGATCCCTCGCTGATATCGCTCATGCTGACGTTCAACACCGTGGTCAACTTGGGATGTCCCTTATCCTTTCTCTGGATCTGCTTTCTGAAGTTCAAATTCAATCTGCATCTGAAGGGTGCGCGCTGGATCCTCGTACGGAAGGAGGGTGCGGATGAGACTTAGGCTCACTGCTGTCTTGGCATCGTTCAGTTCTTTGTCATGGGCACGTACACATTCCGGCGATTTAAGAACCATGTGTCAAAGAGGTGGGGATTGCCAAGTCCCATGACGGCGTAGACACTTGACGGTGTGCACATCTGTTTCGTTCTACCTTCTATTTGCATTTCAAGTGGTCTCCATGATTGTTGGAAGTACGGGCTTCCACAAGTGGGCAAAGGTCCCCGTAATGTACTTTTCGGCCACGTACCTCGTGTTCATGGTACTGAACTGGTCGCTCCTCGGCGCCCTCACCATCGTCGTCATGATTTGTGCGTTCGTCCCTTTTCTCTAAGGAGCAGGCCTCCTCGTCCAGTCGTGTCGGCTACGACGCCTGAAGAAGCTGGAAGAGCCCCTTCTCGAGGAGGAGGGCAAATCGTGCTGCTGCTGCTGCCACACGAAGGGCGACAAGGAATGCTGCGGGAGATGTCACCGTTGCTGTCTGGACTATGAGGTGGATCCGACGCGCGAGCGCATCAACAATTCCTGTTGCTGCAACGGCTGCTGCCCCTGCTGCATGGACTGCTGCATTTCCTGCTGCGGCGAGAAGAACGTGGCGCTCCCCGAGGGCATCACCGCCAACGACATTGTCACCGCCAATCCGCATCATCACATCATCTACGTTCCCGACCCCAACGCTCCTGTCACCATGAGCAACGCCGCCACCTCGTCCGACGCACTCTCCCATATGGCGGGCGTGGGGTCGCTCCAGAACACCCGCCATTTCCTGTACTTGTCGCTCCGCCGCTAACACGTAGTCCCGCGGTTTTCTACTCCGATCTGCAGAGCACGACGGTGGGAATAGCAATAGCGACTCACGCGTAGCCCGGCGCCAAGACGCCGCTGTACATCGTGCCGTCGGATATCCCGAACCAGCAGACTCTCTTCTCTTCGACGATGGCGCCCGTGGTGCCCGCCTCCTCCCTCGACAACTCCTCGCAGGCCGCCGTGCAGAGCAGCGTGGCGAGCGCGCAGGAGGGCGCGAGTGCCGCGGCCGACGGCAAGCAGTATGTGGTCATCGATGGTGTACGATATGTGGTGGAGACTGCGTCCCTCCACAATGCTTTGCCTGTTTGTCATAAACACGAAACTGCGTCTTGTAACGGACACAACCATCTTGCCTTTGAAAACAACCTCACTTCTTGATAACAAACACAACGCAAGTTAGTGCTGTTCACATGGGAACGTACGGTAGAGGTGGTTCAGCGGGCCCTGCTTGCCCTTGCCCACGTGCAGGAAGCGGCTGGCGATCACGCCCCCGTTGACGTAGTCCTTCGCCGCCTTCACGGCCTCGGGCACGGACAGGCCTCGCGCCAGCTCCGCCGCGATGGACGACGCCAGCGTGCAGCCCGTGCCGTGCGTGTTGCGCGTGCGCACGTAGGGCACGCGGAACACCTCGAACTGGTCCTCGCCGTAGCAGAGCACGTCGCACGCCTCGTCGGTGCACTCCACGCGCCCGCCCTTCAGGTACACGTTCTTGCAGCCCAGCGAAAGCAGGTCCTTCGCCGCCGCCTTCAGACCCTCCTCGGTGTGGGGGATCTCGCGGCCCAGCAGCGTGCACGCCTCGAAGTAGTTGGGCGTGATGATGAGCGCCTTGGGAATCAGCTCGGCGCGCACCACGGGCACGGCGTCCTCCTGCATGATCTTGTTGCCGCTGCGGCAAATCATGCACGGGTCCACCACCAGCGTCTTCACCTGGTACTCCTCCATCTTCTGCGCCACCAGGTGCGCCACCTCCTTCGTGCCCAGCATGCCCGTCTTCACGCAGTCCACGTGAATGTCTTGCAGAACAGAGTCAATCTGTTTGCTGATCCAGTCCAATGGAATGGAGAAAATGTGCTGCGCGCCCTGCGTGTTCTGCGCAGTCAGCGCCGTCAGCACCGTCGTCGAATACGCGCCCAGCGCGCAGCAGGCCTTCATGTCCGCCTGCAGACCCGCGCCGCCGCCCGAGTCGCTCCCAGCGATGATCAGCGTGGTGGGCAACGTGTCAAAGTGCTGGTTCGGGTAGAACGCCGAACCCATGAGCGCCATGCCCACCTCGAAGACGTGCTCGACAAAGAATACAGTATCCTTTGGAAGAGCCGTCAGGTCGCACGCCATCGCCGTCAGCAGCCGCCGCGCCTTCAGTCCGTAGCTCTCTACCGCGTGAATTTCGCTGGCAGAGGGCGCCACGAGGACTGGCAGGTCCGTCTTCAGCAGCTGCGGGAGCTCGGGGAACGAGCCGTAGCCCAGCGTCACCGCCTCCGTCTTCTCGAAGGCCGCCAGGGGCACGATCGTCTTCCCGTAGTCCTTGCCCATCTCGCGCACGCGTGCCTCCCACTTCGGGCAGCAGCACGCGCAGCTCGGATTCTCTCTTTTCGGCAGGTTCGCCGCAAACTCCGCCAGGCCCGCGCGGTCGGGCGCCTGGCTGGCAGGGTGGTCACACGCCACGTCGCCGGGACACATGGTGCCGGCCGCCACGGTCATGATGGCGGTGGTGGGCGCGGCGAACACGTGGTTCTGCTGGTCGAAAAACTCGAACTCCAGACGCATGGCTTCGGAGTAGTAGAACTCGTTGCTCGCCTTGTCCTCCGTGGCGGACAGCGCGTCCAGCATGTTCTCCAGCAGGCGCGTCGAGTCGACCATGCCGTCCGTGGCGTAGGTGTCGATCCACTCGGAGTACGTGTGGTGATGATCAGGAATCGCCTTCTTGATCGCGTGACCAATGAAATTGTACAGCTTGGTGCAGGGAAGCACGGCGGCCACAATGTCGCCGAGGGAACCCTCGGTGTAGGCCTTCGTCAGCAGGTCGGTGTAGCCCTTCGTCGCACGCAGAATCTGCGGCTGCTCGATCTTCTCTCCACGCTCGGCAGCGCGTTTCTGGTGCTTCTCCTTCTCGTCCGTAATGGCGGTCATCAGCTCTCTGAAGCACTTCGCGTACTCCACCAGGTTGGCAGCCTGAGCGACCTCAGCAGCCTTCCGGTAAGCCTTCTCGTACACGCTGCGGATCACTCCACTATCGAAACTACCTACTCGAGATAGAAGGAATCCTGCTGGATGTACTCCACGAAGGCGGCCTTTGGCAGGTTGCCGTTCGCGAGACCCAAAACGAAGGGGTTGTACCTACGCATGAGAAAGACGCGTCAACAGCTACAAAGACGCCAGCGCATCCGTATAATACTTGTTCCAAAGCTGTTCACTGAAAGACATCACAATTACAAAAGAAAGAATGGCATCTGTGTCTCGTTTCCCTGTTTCCCTCATGCTGGGGACTTTGCATTCCCGCGGTGATTAGGCCGACATTCAATTGTGCTTGTTTGCTGAATAACGGAAGGGGGATCACTTCATATTCACATAGGGAAGCGTCGAAGCGCGTGTGGTAAGAAATCGCCTTCATGAAGCCTCTACCGTTTTCTACACTGCTCATCGGCCATTACCGAACTAGTTCTTCCTTCCACGACATGAAATGCAGCAAACCACAGTCAAACCGAATTCGGCCCGATTTTGCACAGGCGATCAAAAAAGCGCCAAGATGATGTCCAATAAGGTGTTCGTATGCATTTTCTGCTTTTTCCTCATGGGTATTTTGTACGCAGGAATGCAGATGGTATTTGTGGGCGATGTATGCCTATGATCACTTTTAGTTGTTGCCGAAGTTGAAATACACTGACTTGTCGGAAGCGGAGTACAGGTCGCAAACGACGATGGAGAGCATGGGCCCTGTGCGTCCTAACCTCATTACGCGGTGGACGAAGTTCCAGGCCCAGGAAAACCCCCAGCAATACGACCTGGATGATGGAATCGTGATCGCGCAAGAGAAAGCCCAGCCCAACAAGGCGAAGAAGAACCTTCGAAGCCGAAACAAGGATATTCTTTACCAGGATAGCATCATCGTGCAGATGGGACCCGGGACCCAGAAGCCGCAGCCCGTCGCAACGCAGCCACCTCAGAAGGAGTTCTTCCCGCACGTGAAGGTGGAAATCTTCATGGAGAGTCTATGTCCTGATACGCACCGCTTCGTAAAGGGAGCCTTGAGCAAGGTGGCGCATGATCCTGGCATGATGAGTATTGTGGACCTACATATATACGTTTTTGGCAAGGGGTTCCAGATCTCCACGGATCCGCAGAAGTTCTCGTGTCAGCACGGACCGGCGGAATGCTACGGCAATCTGGTGGAGAATTGCATTGTGAAGTACGCCAGTCCTGGAGACGCCATCGATATGATGGTTTGCCTGCACGACCGGCGATCCTTCGACGAGATGTCCCTTGCCGCCTGCTCCAAGGAGCTGGAAGACAGCAGCGTCAACACGCCCATCACGAACTGTATCAATGGAGAGGGCAAGTTCCTGCTCCAGAAGGCCTTCGACAAGACGCCTCGCAATCTCAACTACGTGCCCTCGATGCGCATCAACAAGGGAGCCGTCATGCCGGCGTCTTCCAACCTCAAGGACGTGATCTGCAAGGAGTGGAAGGGAGAAAAGCCGCAGAGCTGTACGTAATTGTTGCTTCTCGCTGTATCCTATTTCCCTGTTTCTTACAGCCCTCTGTTAATGTGTTTCCCATTCTCTGTTTTCTCACCATTCCTTTGTTTTTATTCTCCTTCTCACAACACGGAGACACTCATGGCTTCTCTTCGACTGGTCGTCGTGTTTTGTTCCTCTCCTTCCCCCTTCTCATCCGTAGGCTTGGCGCTTTCCTGTGCAACCAGTCCCTACTCGTCTGTAGGAACAGATACTTCTCTCGGTCTTCCACCTCACGGGCCCATCCTGCCCCTTTCTGTGTACCATAATCCCCGCCATTCTGCCACTCAAGGCGATATCGAAATCGGCGCGAAGAACACGGAAGACTGCAAGACGGGACAAACCACCGTTTCCCTCATTCTGCATATCGCTGAGGAAGCAGACAAGTGTGGCTACAGTTTGCGCGAAAAGGGAGGTGAAGAGGAGCACACCGTGTCTTCCCTTCCCGGCGGCGTGTCAACCACGGTCTTTTGCTTGGATCCTGGCGTGTACGAACTGACACTGACGAAGACGACGGCCTCGGGCTGGGGAACGAGTCTTGCCGAAATGCGCCTGGAGGACGGCACCATCGCTCTGCGGGCGTCCCTCCCCGCTGGCACCACTGAAAAGGCCTTTCCTGTGAACCTGCTCTTCTCCCTCCCGCCCGCCATTTCCCAGTGGCATTACTCCTTCACTCCCCAGCCCTCGTCGCGCTGGATGCAGCAGTACGCCTCCTGGGAGCAGGCCTTTCCCCACGCCTTCCCCCCCACCATCTCCCTCACGCAGTATTTCGCCACTTCCTTCTCCATCTACACGCTCACCGCCTACTCCGCCCTCCGCCTCGGCGCTGTGGTCTACGCCGGCGCCGTCTTCTACCTCAACGGCGTGGAGGTGCACCGCGTGCACATGCCCGCGGGCGCCGTGGCGAGCGACACGCTGGCGACCAACAGCTTCAACCAGCCCACCTGGTGCTTCGTCAGCGTGAGCCTTCTCCACGGCGCCGTGCGCACCGGCGAGAACGTGCTCGCCGTGGAGCTGCACGCCCACAACCGGTACGAGATGGTCGTTAGCTTCGACGCCAGCGCGCTGCTTCTTCTCGACGACTCGCTCATGCTGCGCAACGGCATCGGCATCGTCTCCACCGGCACCACTGGCACCACTGGCACCACTGGCACCACGGGCACCACTTGGATTGCCACGCCCGTCTTCGACGACAACCCCGCCACGGTGTTCACTGCCGACACCTGCGCTGGCGTCGAGCTCACCTGGGCCTTCTCCAACCACTTCGAGGTCATCACGCAGTACACCCTGCGGCCCACCGCCTGTCTCGGCAACATGCCCTCCGCCTGGGTGATCGAGGCCGCCAACGCCTCCCAGGTCTGGACGCTCCTCCAGATCAAGAGCGACGAGCACTTCGCCGCCGGTGTCGAGCGCTCCTTCTCCTTCTACAACACGCAACCCTTCTCTCACTACCGCCTTCGTGTCACCGCCTGCCAGTTCGCCGTCGCCTCCGCGAGCTGTCCCGCCGACGCGCTGCGACTGGCGGACCTCCTCTTCTTCTCGCGCCTCCACGCGCCCTACTGTCACATGCCGGAGTTCCCACCGGCGCTCCTTGGCGAGACGGCGCTGCTGGCCTGTCCCGCCTTCTCCACGGGGCTCCGCTCGGCGCGCTGTCGAGCGGACGGCTTCGCCACTGCCATCAATGACTGCTCGCCTCTGCCGCCGCGGCACTTCCTCTACCCGCAGACGGACTTCGTCTTCCACCTCAACGAACCCGTCGAGCCGATCGAGCCGGCCGTTGAAGCGTGGTACTACTTTGTCACCATCACGCCGGCGCTCCCCGCGGGACTGGCACTCAGCAGCACGGGCGTGATCTCGGGCACGCCGCTGAAGACGGCGGAGACCACGCGCTTCACGCTGGAGCTGCGCAACGGTGCGGGCTTGACACAGACGCAGATTACCATCACGGTGAAGTGGTCATGGCGGGCGGTGCTAGTGAAGCTGGGGCGGTTTGCACTGGCGGCGGTGATCGTGGTAGTGGGAGTGGTGATAATTCGCTTCTTGCGGTCGCGGAGCCTGCAGCACCGGAGGACGCTGGAGCGTCGGGAAGAGTCAGTTTCGTGTGTTTGTTAGGAAACAGGAGAGCTAAGCAAGTGGGGAAAAGAGTAAATGATGAGCTGGTTCTTGAAGCAGATGCCCACCTTGCTGACGTTCGCGTACAGCCGGTCCAGCTTGGACATGAACTCGTAGCACGCCAGCTGCATCAGCGGCTTCTCCGGGTTGTGGATGGAGTCCAAGTACTTCTTCCGGTGCGAGGAGCTACGCTCAACCCCCTCCTCCGCGCCTACTCGTGGTGGATCACGTCCATCGCGAACGCCTGCGTCAGTAGGTAGAACTGGTACCCGATGTTCCGCAGGTGGTCAATGTACTGCACCTTGTTGCACCCGTAGTCCACGAAGCGCTCGTCGAACAGCACCGTACTCTCCGTGTACCGGACCATCACATATCTACCCTTCACGCCGCAGCCAGCCCGCACGGCTCCTGGAAGCGGTTGTACAGGCAGTTCATCTTCGCGAATCGCAGCTTCGCGGGAATCACGCGCCACTGCTCGTTCACGTACATCTACGCTCCACACGCCGCCTCGCTCTCACGTGCGTCAGTGCCTTCTGCTTCTTGGAGAAGCACTTCTCCTTGCGCAGACAGTCCACCAGCGCCGTCTTGTTCTGCGGGAACGCCTGGTCGCTCCTACTCCTCACCGCACGCTCTCTCCGTCACAGCTTCGCGCAGCTCAGAACGCTCGAACACTTGCTCAGAATCTCTTCGCGCTTGAGGAAGAACGCCGGCACGATCACGGCAGCCCGCGTGGAGTCCAGCATCGTCAGCGGCAGCCGCGCAAGCTCCTGGTACAGGTTGTCTAGGCGTGAGGCGGTGCGTGCGCCGGCACGGCTGGGCCACATGTCCATGTCCAGCACCAGGAAGTGCGTCGTCACCACATTCACGATGGCGATGTTGCGCAGCTTGTTGACGGGGAACACGCCGGGGATGTCGCGACTCGCCAGCTGCGTGTAGAAGATGATGCGCACACGTGGCGGCAGAGCCAACTCCCGGATGCGCTGGATAGCGCCACGCACCTCTCTCTTCTTGATGTACACCGTCACGCAAATGTGCCTAGCACTCACGCACCCACTCCACCGTCACCCTGGCCACCGCTCCAGGAAGAAGGGAAGGAAGTCCAGGCGTTCCACGCTTCACGTCATCTCTCCACCACGCACTCACGTCGCCGTCGCGATGATCGTCACGGCGAACGCCGAGTCCGTGTGATACTGGACTACGCTCACACTCCCTCTCTTCCCTTACAGGGGTAGTGCGCGGTGTACGGCTGCTCCGTCGATCCCACGAACAGCCGACACAGCCGACACTCCGCCAGCTGCGACTTGTCCTGCTCGAACACCGCGAACAGCTTCTTCGCCAACACCGCGTTGCCTACTCCTCACGCGCGCCGTTCTGCCGTTCCTTTGCCCTTCTTCTGGCTTAGATAGATGGACTGCGCCGCGTTCGGCTTGAACTCGATCTTCTTCGGCTTCGTGGGTGTTTGGCGCGAGATCTCCTTCGCCAGCTTCTTCTTGTACTTCGCCATTGCCGCCACTTCCTTCGCCACTGCAGAGTTCTTATTCTTGCGCTGCGAGGGTTTCGTTTTGCTCTTCTTCTTTTCTTTGGGTCGTTGCGTGCCTGGCTTTGGGGCTTGTTGGGAGTTGGGTGTTGTGGTTGTGCTTTGTTGTTCTTGCTCTTCCTGTTCTTCTTGTTTTCCTTCTTCCTGTTCTTCTTGTTTTCCTTCTTCCAGTTCTTCTTGTTTTCCTTTCTGTTCTTGTTCTTCCTTCTTTTCTTCTCCTTCCTGTTCTCCTTCTTTTTGTTCTTCTCCTTCTTCTCCCTCTCCTTGCTCTTCTTCATGCTCTTTCCCTTCATGCTCTTCTTGTCCTTGTTCTCCTTCCCCTTCCTTCCCCTCTTCTCCCTCCGCCGCTTCCTCACTACTCTCCTTCTCCTGACTTACCTTCGCATCCACGCCCATGGTGATGTTCCGCATCACGCGGTCCGTCACAATCACCGAATCCACACCCTCCTCCTCGCTCTCCTTCATCTCACTCCGCTCGTTCTGCTTGATCCGGAACGCCGCGTCGTCCAGCGCGTAGATCACGTCCACCGTCGGCTCCGCCTCCTCCTCCTCGCTGTTCTTGCGGAAGTACTCCTGCTCCATCTCGCGCGTCTCTCGCATCATGCTCAGGAACAAGCGCACTTCTTCGTCTTCCTGCTGCTGCGCCTCCACGCTCCGGCTGTTGTTCTCCTCGTTGAAGGCGCGGCGGTTCAGCGCGTCGATCTCCTCTTCTGTCAACCTCGGTCGTGACAGACGCGCCGATGATGGGTGATTCGGTCTTTCCACTTGGAATGGAGACGCTCCCTGCGGGCGTTGAAGATTGTCCGCATTGATATTCACTGGCCGTAGAGAGGGAAGTCGCTTCACCGTTGGAGATGGAGCTTCCGTGACAGCTTGGGTTGCTTCGATCCTTGTAGGCGTAGGAACTTCAGTGGTACTTTCCATCACGGTTGGCATAACCGTAGTGGGAGTTGGAGTGACTCTGATTGTCGGTTGTGTCTCACTTGCTTTTTCATCGAAACGGACTATGCATGAGGGTTCTATCCACAGAGCAACTGGTAGGAGCAATTGGGGCCGGGATTTCGGAAAAACGATTCGGACCTTCGGCAATTGGGACGCGAATCGCTCGAATGGGTGCAGTACAATTGTCATTTGAGATCTACACGTAAAAAAGAACAGTAGAACAAGTCTACGCGAAACGACGGAATGCTTCCCTTGGCAAATGGATCAAATACGAAAATCGACTCCACCGCATTTCTATAACGTAATGCAACCATACAGGAGCGATGTACTGAAACAGAACCATAACGTAACCATACACCGCGATACACACGATGTACACTAAAACGGATAACAATCCGCTCGCCCTCCGCATTGGTACAAACAGTGTGACCAAAGAGAGAGTATTGTAACAAACAACACTATGAAACTCTATCACTAACACGGTATATGAGAGACAGGATCTTCACCTTCTCCACCATCCCATCTGCACATGAATCTCCCAACCCACCCTTACTGCTGCTGGGAATGAGCTCATACAGCTTGTCCTTCTCCTCCTGGGAGAGCTCTCGCCTTAGAATGCTGTTGGCAATCTTGAAGAAGTCCGTCATTCGAATGCTGTCCTGATCCGACGCGAACGTGTTGCTCATGTAATCCATGAAGATGGTCTACGCTCACAGTCTTCCTCCTCTCTCCACATCAAAGTTGTCAATGCCGCGGAACAAGTTCGACAGGTACTTGGCAGCAGTTTCCCGTTTTAGGGGCGTTTTCCGCATTGTTCGGTTACGAAGCTGGAAGAAGGAATAGAGCATTGCACAGGAGCACGCACTACACAACACCACTCCTCTCCGATCCTACGCAAGACCGGCCATTCCGTAGAACATGTAGTTCGCCGTCTCTAGCCCGGAATGCAGATTCATTCCGAACACGCTCGTCAGAAAGGTCCCGAGGGCAATGGACACTTCTGCAATTCCCAGACTCAAATTCAAATTCAAAATCTTGTTTCGATAGTTATCCATCGAAATCGCCGCCAACTGCTGCTTTCCCTCGATATCCTCCAGGTGCATGTCGCACTGTCTAGCGATGTCTGTGTACTACGCGTCAATCACTCCAATGACACCTGCTCGGCGGAAGTAGTTCTCCAGGAGCAATTCCACGGACAGGTGCATTTCCATCGGAGGCAGATGTCCCAGCTTGTTCTTCTGTGTCAGCAACAACTCCAGCATGTCCTCATCCGAAGAAATAATGTCCTGCTCGTGATGGTGCAATACACGCGATTACCTGAATGCACTTGGCGATGGCCTCGGAGTTGTCTTGCAGATGGCCGAGACGGACCTTCAGCGGGTGGATCTCCTGGTACACGTCCTATTCGTGAAGTTGATGAGGAGCATCGACAAAATTCGTGTAATTGTCGGTCGTGTACAGCAGCTTGTGCGCCATATGCTGATAGGAATCGAGCTTGTTGTAGAGGTGGTCGCTGTAGAGAATCAGCACGCCCTCCAGCGCCTGCAGCTCGAACGGGAAGCTGCCGCCAAATCGCCTCGATTCGATTCGAATGTAATCAGCGATATCGCGAGAGATCTTTGAAATGAAGGGATTATCGATCTGGAGGTAACAACAACATAAAACGAGTACATTGAAGATGATCATCGACTCATCCGATATGATGCTGCGAATGGAGTTCAGATTCACGAGAATCGCCTTCTGACGAGCCAGAATGCAGGGTGTGGTTCTGTGGGTTCCGGGATGGATGGCCAAGAAGTCTCTTCCATGCAAAGCGTACTCGGTCATCAGGGAGGGCATAGAACACATCTTTTGCACAATCTCGCCGTTTGCGTAGATTCTACAGTTGACATCTACCAAAAATAAAACTCGTAGGACTTGAAGAGAGAGTCATCACTAACCAGACTCTTGTTCATCGCCCCCTTCGAGTAGTTGCTGCTGGACCCACGGACGAGCTATTCTGAAGGGAGTACAGTGATACTACGCGAATGGAGAAAGAACGCGCCGAAAGGGCCTTCCCCACCGTCAAATACTGCAGGACCCGCTGTCTACCTTGAAAAAGATGGTGCGACAGGAATTGCATTTCTCCTTCTCTCGGATTTCCTCGGTTCTGTTTTCCGTGCATTCAAATTCGTGGGATCGTGGGATCCCAATTCCGTCCCCTTTTCCCCAGTCATTCCAAAAGCACGCCCGATTTCTCCAGCCGCCGTTTCATTGAGGGACGCTTCACCATAATCCTGTTCCAAGAATGCTTTCTACGCGTATCCT
>QWCN01006691.1_pt1 | contig 12230 bp, 22 predicted proteins | sample 1972711 | NCBI WGS metagenome assembly QWCN01 (sample SAMN09866707, study PRJNA288562) | Human gut metagenome isolate term1_stool, whole genome shotgun sequencing... | isolation source: gut | host: Homo sapiens | place: USA: California | reverse complement strand
TTCAGATCCGCCATATCGAAACGTTTTCCCCGGAAAATCTGTTCCATCTTTGCAGGCAGATCCACATCCAGCATGTCCGAATATACCTTGATTTCCTCGATATACATATTCTTCAGGCGCAGCCACACCTCCACCTCGCCCCAGTCGAAGCGCTTGCTGCAGGAGGCGAGTGTGGAGGCGATCCGAAGCCTGGTTAGGAGTGCGAGCGGAACGGCAACGAAGGGGATTCTTCGCGCCGTGGTGGAAGCAGCCGTGCGGCAAATCGGTGCGCCGGCAAAGAAAGAAGCCGTGCATGGGTTCGTGGACACGGCGTTTGAGAAGCTGACGAAGGACGGATTGCGTGTTCGTGTGGAAGAGGTGTTTGGAGTTGTGTTGTGCTTGCTGTGTTTGGTTCCCATGGCTGCTGCTGTGGCACCCGTGGCTCCCGTAACATCTGCAGAACACCAAACGGAGGATTCGTCCTTGCCATTCTGCGTCTTCGCGTACGAGTTCTTGCAGTCCGTGTGGAATGTGAGGCGTTCCTCCTTGTGCGAGGCGGTGAGGGGTCTGCTTGAGGTGGAGAGCGCGTTGAGAGGAGGAGACGAGGACGTGAAGGAGGTGGTGACAGGCACGTTCAAGATGGTGAAGGAGGATGTCAGCAAGAAGGAGTTCGTGGGCCTGATGATGGCGCTGTTCAACAGCGATGCGGCTGTCGTGCATCGCTTCTTGTCAAGTGTATTTAAAGCAAATTGAGGTGTTTGATGGCAGCAAACAAGCCACAGGAGAGTAGAACACAGGAAGAGAGACTCACTCGTGGAGGAAGCGGCCTTTGCCTTCAGATCGAGGATGCAGGACTTCAGGAGAGGGAAGTCTCCGCAAATGCAGCGCATGCCCTTCAGCGCGTTCGAGATGGAAATCATTGCCCGGTTGGGAAGCGTCATGATGCGAATCGGTGAAAACACCCCGCAGTCCTTGGAGCCCAGCAGCAATTTGTAGAAGTCCAGCAAAACGTCCTTGTCCTTCAGCAGGAGAGGGAGAAACCGACACTGAATGGACAGACAAGCCATGATGTAGCTCATGTACCCGTCCGGCATGACCCGCAGTTCCGACGGCACCTCCTCCCTATCCGTGTCCTCGATCAACTGCTGGAATTGGAGACTGTTGGTGTTCAGACTCGTGCTTGTGTTACCCACGGCCACTACAGAAGGGCAATCGAACACAGGAACGATGCTCTTCTTTGTCGTAGTGTGGGATTCAATGTACAGCACCTTCTGGAGGAAAACTTCGAGTGCTACGGATCAACCACCCCAGTCACACGAACAGAGGAGGGATTTTTGCTCAGAATAGGCCCTCAGATAGGAATACAGAATATACGGGGTTAGGGAGACAGCAAAGCACTGAATATCTCTGTTGGCAGATCCGATGCAAAAGAAGAGAGACGATATCACGTTTTGGAGATCCTGTCCGTAAAAACACAAGGAGCACACGTACCTCTGATTCTTCCTCTGCCTTCATGATGGTATTCTTCACGTATTCCACGAACGACGGGTTTGAAATGATTCCAAGCAGATCTGCGTCGGAAAAGGAATTGAAGCACCGGAGAAAGAATCCCCCGTCCTTTTCGATGGCGCGAATGCTCTCTGCAGTAGACGGATTCAACTCCGAGACAACAGCGCTCAGCGTGTTCATTTTTGAACAAACAGGGAGAGCTAGTTGAAAAAGTAGGGACTTTCTAAAATACGCTGCAGGTCCAAGTGGCCCTTCTCGGGAATCTTGGGGAAGGAGAGGTCGGGATACCGAATCACGAGAGACTCGAGGAAGTTCTCCAAAATGGGTTGCGAGTACAGCTTCACGAACTGCTCACGTAGCAGCTGGTTCATCGTGTCGATGTCGCCTACGCCTCACGCACGCCTCCCATCATTCACAAGCATGCGTCCAGTAAGAGTCGTGGACCGTGGCAAAGTCCATATCGTACTTGTCGCACACCAGAGAGGTCATCATCATATGCGTGCTGTCCAGAGAGTGCACCTACCGCTAATCGTCGATTTCCGTCCTTACGAAGTTCGGCGGGAACGCCGAGCTCTGACGTCTTGTCAGCACCGGCAGCACATCACTACGCATCATTCCCCCTCACATCATCCACTTGTTGACCTTGACCTGCACATCTTGCATCGCCGTCGAGATGTGGTACACGTTCTCGCGACGGTAAGGCTGAACTACCGGCAGGCCCAGCGGCGTGATCCAGCATACCGGACTATTCGTGTGGGCAATAATCGACGCGATTTTGTTCAGCCATGCCATAATGGTCGTGGCTCCCTGATTGGTGACGCCGATCGAACCGAGTGTGAGGCGCGCCAAGTACATACTGAGCGCGTACAACATGTCGTCATCGAAGTCGATCTTCTTGTCATCGCGTCTTGACTACTTCTCATCTCTCTTCTCCACGCCCACCGCCAGCTGTCCCTCGATCTGCGCCCGCGCGCCCACGAACGTCACGCCGTACACAGATGTCATCACCGTCTGTTTGACCACCTTGCGGTTGACTTCCTCACCCCCGCGCAGCAGCTCCGCCATCTGCCGGATCATCGGGTCCTTGCTGTTCAAGTCCTCGTGGATGTGTTGCTTCACGATGCGCAGAACTGCCGTGTACACATCGCCCGGCTTCGACGACGGCACCAAGTTCACCTGTGCGCCACCCTTCTCATCCAGACCCAGCGCCGCGTAGTGCTGCAAGCCGTTGCAGGAACCGTCCTACAGTGCAGGAGGGGGGCCACAACTACTTGATGGATCGGGATGTTGCTGAGATAAGCGGCGGGGTTGGGGGAGTCGATGGCGTGGACGTACTCGATGCAGGTGGCGAGCAGCTGCCAGGGGTCGTCGCCTTCCTTCCACCAGGCGTCGGGCGCCATGGGGTTGGCGACGGAGGCGCGGATCTGCGGCAGGTTGTCGTCGACCCACTTCTCGCGGTCGGTGAAGGAGATCTGAGGGGGTGAGTGCTTCCTCATCGTTGGTGGAGTGTCACAATTGTCATTGTTTGATTATCACTGTTTTCATATCACATCACTCATCACTCATCACATCATATCACTCATCACACCACATCACATCACATTCATCACTCATCACTCATCACTCATCACTCATCACATCACTCATCACATCATCACTCATCACATCAATTCACTACTCACCTTATCATTTCCATACAGATTCGCCACCTGGATCTTCAGCCAGAACAGCCCGCGCTCGCCCAGCGGTTTCTTCCTGGCGAAGCACAGCAGCCCACGACACAAATCATTGCCCATGTGGTTCAGATGAGGAGGAATGGGGTACACACGCCCGCGGAAGTCAAGGTTCATCGGAAAGAACATAACCTACCACTCACCTCCCCCCTCTCCGCACACATCGTTCTTGAACTCGCGCGCGATGTCCAGCTTGTAGCCCAGATCACAGCGTAACGAGTGCAAATCGCAGTTCTTCTGTTTGATCTTCATCATCTCCTTCCGGTACTTCTTCTCACTCGCAAAATCACCCTGTTTTCGGAATTCCAAAAATAGTCCCTACTCTGTTCGGCAGCGGCAAATCCGTCCTGGACGGGATATCCAGAATGCCGCCCCCATTCTCCCACACCTGTTCCGCCACGCGCAGCACGTCCTTGTTCACCACCCACCCCACCTTGCTCAGTGTGTTCAACGACTTGAATATGTTGTGCAGGTCTGCGTGGTATAACGACTCCGTTTGCAGCTTGCTCCCATGCGTTCGCATGAACACCGTCTTCTGGCTGAGGAACCCGCCACGGTCCACCGACAGCCAGGGGCGCGGCGGCACGAGCATCGGCTTGTAGCGCAGGAAGGAGATCTCGCCGTGGGAGTCGGCGCGGCTCAGCTTCTCCTGCACCACCTCGTTGAAGCGCATCATGCCGATCAGGTTGCCCGACTGCCTCTGGCGGCGGTAGAAGTGGATGAAGGCAGGCTCGGACTAGGCTGAAGCGAAGAAGGAGAAGGTACGCGGCCTTCGACGTCGATCGTGCAGTTCTTCTGCAGGAGGAAGAGCAGCGCGCCGCCGACCTTGAAGGTGATGTCCGGAGCCCATTCCACCTGCAGATTAGAAGCGACAACAATCGGGACTAAATCGGCATTGTTGAGAGACCCCGAGACGAAGAGATCCGTGTTCTTCGCCTTGCGCTTCTTGTCATTTTCGATCTTCGCCACGGATTCGGCCTAGTCGTGAAACGAAGAACGAAGACCAACCTTGATGATCTTGCCGACATTCTCGCAGCAGAAGGTGTAGGCGTTGCCCGCGGGACTCTGCATGAGGATGTGGATCAGCTCGTGAAGAACGATGATGGCAATCTTGTCGGGCTTGAGAATGAGCATGTACGGCTGGATCGATTTCTCAGAAACCGCTCCTTTGTTTTGTCTGCATGTGAATTCCATGATCCATGCTTACTTGATGTTCAACTGCTCTTCCCGAATGGCCTTGGTGAGAGGATCGAACCATTCCGCCAGCAGCATTTGCACGGGACGCAACGCCACTCCCTGACCAATCTTTTCCACCTCCGACTTCATCTCCTGGTATTTCTGGACAGCAGCGTCCACCGCGTTCTCCTCCAATTCCAACTGTCTGTGCAACAACTACGGATGACAATACGAGTCCTTCCATACCTCTCGGTTCACCTGCAACTCCTTTTTCTCCATTTCCCGCTTTTCGCTGCTCACCTCTTTGGCTTTGTCTATGCGTCACTCTTCTCGTCCATAAGAAACCAGAGATAGGACTCAGCTCGAAGTCTGATGTGGAAGGAATGTAGGCGAGGGCGCCGTTCTTCTTGTCGATGTCGATTTGGTCCACCGCCTTTGTTGCCGCAGTGGCAAACGCGCGAGTGTTGATGCCGCTCACGAAGGCACGAACTGCTGCTCTCTGGGTGGCTTGGACGATTTTAGCAATTGGCAGTCTCGAGACCAACATCTGACATCGATTTGAATGAGAGAAACAAGTCGCGAAAATGGGGCCTCCTTTTGCACTCGGACGAATCAAGCCCAAACAAAGCGAGTCTATGCTGGAGAAGAAGTTCACTTCTCCGAACCTGAACGTGGACGAGTATATCGTCATGCCAGACAGTGCGGAGGGGATTTCCTTCGTATTAACGAAGGATCTTCTGTAGGCGTTTTTATCACGTTGTCACGCTAGAATGACCGCGGAGAGGAAGGCGCTGCAGGCTCTTTTGCTGGCGAATCCTCAAGGGGATTTCCAGTGGACGCTCGCCTCCAAGCACGGACATATCCACGCGTTTATGAACCTGGTGGCATGCTCTCTATGGTTCTCACAGCGTAGAACGGAGACTTCTTTTCCACCTTGGCTCTGGGAATCGCTAGCTGTCCGATGCGCGTCGCGGTGGATCACTGCTGCACGGACGAAGGCTGCAGGCTCATTGAATCTCACTTTGACGGATGGAAGACACTTCACTGTTTCAACGAGAGTTTTCGACTCATTGCGTGGTGCTATAGTGCAGAGCATCCCATTATGAAGAGGAGCTATGTGATGTATCTGTACGAGAAGGTGCTAACCGATGGTACACTGATCTGGGTGTGCTGGGATGCTCCTGAAGAGATCCAATCCCTGTTTCCACCCGTGCATGTGGTCATTGTGCCTTCAATTGATTCCTAGGACACGGTGCGTGGGCGATGTGACATTCACTCCTTAATCCTGCGGAAAACCCACGATGCATCAAAGACGGCGATTGCACACATTTCAAGAGTGAGCAAAGCGTGTGGATGTGACGGTCAGGTCGATTACGGAGGCAGAATGCCAACGATCATGATGCGCATTTCTGCGGGTGAGGAGGCGAAGTACGTCCAGCGGCTATGCAAGTACTTGAAAGTGGTCCATGCCAAGGGCAGGAGCCTGAACGTGATCAGCGAAGTGTTCGAGGACTAAATCCCGTGTGAATCATCACATGTTTTATACCATATTCCTCCCTTCTGTGTGTTGAATCAAACAGGGAAGTGGATGTACTTCGTCACACTCGCTCTCATTTCCGCGACTCTCTCCTTCAAACTGTCAGAGCCCCCGGCTTCCACGACCGTGAACAGCTCCACAAAGTCCTCGAGCAGCTGCTTCTTCACTACCAACGACATGACCCAGCCAAGCACATCCACCACCACTCCCTCCATCTTCTCTCGAACGCATCGCCTCAGCGTCTTCTTCGCGATGGCTCGAAGCCGTGTTTCATCCACTCCCAAGGCGACTAGGCACGCAAAGGCCTGGAGGAACACATGCTCGATCACGACCAGATCCTCGCTCATGGCGCAGTGCTCAACAAACAGCTCGTACAGAGAATCGTTCTCCCAGCAATGGGACTGCACGTCAGAACACAGCAAGCACAACTCTCTCATCACTCGGACATCGCACTCCGTTTCTCCATTCATGAAGGCGCGGAGGATCCGCCTATTCGATCAGCCCCTGACGAGACACGCACTCCACAAAGGGCCGATAGCAGGAAAAGATGCCCGCTTGGTAGTACTGCATCTACAGTCCATGCAAACAAACACACGCACGTTCAGAAGCCGCTCCATCTTCAGCGGGTTCATCTCTTCGGAAGCCTCGTGCTGCTTCGCCTGCTCCTTGTGACGCTGGAAGGACACGGCGTTGATCACACGCAGCAGACGAAGAACGCAGTACACTTCCTTCGAGTCGTGGATCTTCATGGAGCAAGCGACCAGTGTCTCCTGCAGGAAGGAGAAGGGAAGGGCTGTGAGCAGCTGGAGCTGGGGTGAAAGCGAGCCGTCCAGGGACAGAGTGTCGTCCAGCTGGAGCCACGCTTGGATGTGGGGTTGGATGAGTGCTTGCTGGCGTGTGGTGATGAGGATCCTGCTGAAGAGGGTCCACTGAGTGATCGCTTCGGGCGTGGAAGGAAGGTGGAGTAAGGTGTTGAGAAGAGTGGAGTGGAGTGATGTGAATTGAGGCATTCCCAACAGGACGCGAAGGAGAGACGTTCGGGAGTGTTCTTCCTCGCTGCGAGACTGGATGGAATCGTAGAGAGAGTGGAGGAAGGAAGAGGAACAACAGGGGAGCAGACGAGGAAGAAGCGAGTCGATGATGGGGTGTTGATTGAAGAGGGAGAGAAGGTCCGTCTCGCGCTGAAGCGACTCCTGGACGATGGAGGCGATAGGAGGGAGGGAGAGAAGAGAGTCGAAGAGAGAGTACAGCGGAGCGATGAGGAAGAGGATGAGAGTGGGGAGGGAGGGGTGGCAGGCGGAGAGAAGGCGGAAGGACTCGTCGTGAGAGGCTTCGGCGTTCTTCTCCAAATCGTTCTTCAGCACGATGGGCAGATGGTGACACAACACTTTGGAAGTGGCTTCCATTTCTTCAGGGGTCATGTGAGGCTGAAGGGAAGAGAGGAGAGTTACGAGGAGGAGTTGGAGGTGGGGATTCAAATCGGGCTTGAGAAGGGACTGGAGAGCAAAGCCAACCAACGGAGAGGACACGGAGGGAGTTGAGTCGTGGACGAGGCTCTGAGCGGCAAGGAGAAGGAGCTTGTAACAGCGGTTGGTGACGAGGTAGGGGAGCGTGGATGAAGAACAGCGATGCACAACAAACAACACAATGGACTCCAGCTCGTCCGGAGGAAGAAGAGCGCTCTGGACGCAGGCAGAGCAACTCTCCACCCACAGACTGAAGAAGGGAGAGGCGATGGAGGGAGAAACACACTGGATCAGACAGCGAATGGCGTTCCACAAGGAGGAGAAGGAGGGCTTCACGGCTTTGGTGGAGGTGGGGTGGTGGATGAAGGGAAGGAGGAGGCGTGCGAACAACTGGGAGCGGTAGGTGTCGCTCAGGTCGGGGAAGGAGAGCGTGTGGTTGAGAAAGGCGGAGAAGGAGGGAGAAGCGAGGGAGAAGGAAGGACTTTGGAGAAGCGTGTCGAGAGCGTCCCACGAGGACCAGTGATTGCTGGAGAGGAGGCAGTGCGTGGCCAGTGCGAGAGAGCACGTGGTCTGGTCGCTCCATGTCTGCGACGCGGCCTTGTCGAGAAGGAAGGAAACGATGAGATAGAGCGTGGATGTGTGAAGAGGCGCATCCTCGCAGTTGCGCAGGAAGGCGCAGAGCGTAGTTGCACATGCAGCCATGCACCGATCGGATGAGGAATTGACGGCCACTCTTCCCACAGTGAGGAGGTAGTAATCCGCCTTCTCGCACGGATCATTGGCGTCCGCCTCGCAGTTCTTGAAAGCAAACAACGAATCGTTCCCCTTACACTGCATCGCGCTCAGAAACTGAATCGCCTGCTTCTCGTTCCAAGGATTAGTGGCAATTGCATAATACGTCTGAATGAATAGCTGGTGGGCATTCTTGCCATGGCAGTTCACCAGAGCATCCGCAATATCCCTCGTCGCACCCCTCTTGGTTGAAATCTCCGACTGTTCCATTTCCACGTATTCCTTCGTCACGATGCTGTCAACCGCACCAAAGTCTGTTGCTGCGTCCATAAATAACAATGCGCATCATCCGGATGGAGGGAAGGAATCCATACTGACAAATGCCGTCCCATCCCTTCACTCGCCTGCTTTAGCGCAATAGAAAGGACTAATGTGGGAATGGAGTCACCCCAACGGCCCCCACTATTTGCATGGACGCGTTTTGATTTGTTTGCGTTAAAGGAGGAGCTGGAATGAAGCGCACAATCGTTCTTTTGCTCACTGCTTCGATTGCACTCTCCCGGTCAATTTGCGGAAGACAATCGTGCGATTCCTGTGTTTCCGCAGCACGATACGTCCCCCACTGGTCAGGAAGTGCTGTTCGTTCTTGGGGTTGGCGTAAGGCGTAGACAGAAGAGAAGCGATATCTCAATTGCTCTTCTTTCCTGGGGAGCAGTTATATGACCGTGAAGTCCGTCTTTTTGAACGACTACGGGGACTATGCTGCGATTGATACAGACGCTTTGTCGCTTTTCCATGTGGAGTTCATTTCTAGGCAGGACAAGTACGATGCGTGGTACGAAAGCGTGGGATCGCAGGCGTCTGCTGCGTGTAAGAACCGGACAAAGGAGCTGCTGTGCAGCGATTACTTCCCTCCGTGCCACAGCGCAGATGATTACGCCGTTTTCCCGTGCAGAGAAAACTGCTTGTTGTACAAGGAGTACTTGTCCTTGCAGAACTCACCCGCTAGTATTTGCCAATCCGCCGCCTCGCCGCTCATCTGCCCCACCGACGGCCCGGACCCGCAGTCCTCCGCAAGCGAGGGCGTCTACCCGCTCTCGAACAACGCCCTCTGGAGCTGCTTCCACAGCGACGGCTCCATCGAACCGTGACGCCTCCTGCTCCTCCTGACCCACAGCAGTCACTGCCTCCACACGCCCTTCGCCTGCGGGAACAACCCCTACCACCCCGAGTGCACGCACGTGACATCACAGGGCAGCCTTCACTGTAGTGCATTTGCCGCAACGGCTATTCGGGAAAGGAGTGCAACGCCTGCACCACGTCCGTGCAATGCACGCATTCGCAAGACAGAAATCAGGTCGTTTTCTGTCGCATTGGATGATGCCCAGACATGTTACACAGACCCTGCCTTCGTCTTCTTCCACGACGACCCCAGCGCCTTCAACCAGTCGCGCACCATCGCCTGCCACTCGAAATCGTCCGGTTTTCTGGAGACAGCGATCGGCGAGCACTCCGTCTTTCTGGACCGACGCGATGATCTTCTCCACATCTCCGTTCTCTCGCACAGCGACGAGGAGACTCCGGAGCTGGTGAGCTGCGACTATGAGGACTGCTCCGTGCGCTCCGTCATTCCTTGATCATCATAGGTCCTACCATCACTGCAGTGCTCGCCGTACCTTCGCACGCTCAACCCCTGTCTGCTCTGTCGACGGGGCGTCTGCTCTTTCCACTCCTCGCTACCCAACCCGTTCGGCGACGTGCTACGGTACCTTGACGCGCCGGCGGTGGTGGGATGTGACGACGGGAAGTGCGTGTGGGAGCAGCTGAGCGTGTTCCGCCAGGAGATGGAGTGCGATGCGGGACTGTGTGTGGATGACGTGACGCACCTGAAGTGGAGGTGATTGGAGTGAGTGAGGGGTAGTGCGTGGCTGTCGTACGTGATCCTCCTTGCGTTCATTCTGCTGCTGTTTGTTCTGCTGGGTTGGAGTTACTGCATTGCGTGACGCGTAGCCATCGTGGTGCTGGCTCCCAACAAGAAGGGCGTTGTGACGCCCGTGACGAAGGAAGTCCAGAAGACAATGAGGTAGTGCTTCCTTCCTCCGTTCATGCGAAGCTACGCGCGAATGAGCACCCACCTCCTCTCGCCGCTGATGGAGTTCAACGAGGAGAACCACTCCTCCTTCCTCGGCTCCTACTCCGCCTTCAAGCCCTGCGAGTACGTCTGGTACGACGTGCAGGTCACCATGCCTGAGGACTGTATGCCATCGTCGGTCCCATGGGTGGCTCCGTTTCCTTCACTTCACCCGCAGGCACCCACACTCGACATCTCCTCATGGCGCTGTGCGGACTGTCCGACCCGGGCAACCGCGTCACGGGCACCTTCTATCTGAACGGCTCGCTGCTGTCTCTGGAGGACTTGCTGCGAACCACCTCCTACGTCAGCAACTGCGACGACATCTGTCCCGACCTGACGGTGCGTGAGACGCTGGAGAACGCGTTCAGACTCACGCAGCCGCCGTGGACGTATGACATGTTTGTTCGGCTCAGACACAGCTCGCCCATCGACACGGAGTCCAAAATAGACAACTGTTTGTCGGATTTGAAGCTGGTGCAGTTCCAGCACTCGCGCGTGAGAACGCTGCGCAAGGACCAGGCGATGATTCTTCGCATTGCCGTGGAGGTTTTGACCAAGAGCTGCGTGATCGTGCTGGAGGAGCCCTTCCTCACCTTCACGCCCTCCATGACGATGAATGTGAATGGTTGGGGTCGTTGGGGTGAGGCGTAGGTGCTGAACTACCTGAAACAGGCGCAGAAGGCGGGAGTGATCCTCCTTCTGATGTTCCACCAGCCGCGCTCGCTGGTGCTGAAGTGCATCCAGAACGTGATTCTGATGGGCCTGCAGGCGAACATCATCTACAACGGACGGATTGGGAGGGCGCAGCAGTACTTCAGCCAGTTTGCCATCACCAACCGGCATGAGTTCAGTGATAGTGACTACCTTCTTGATGTGGTATGTGGTGTTCAGTGATTCGGGGTGATTTCTGTCATTTCCTGTTTTGAATTCTCTGTCTGTTGCTTGTCGGGTTCTTGAGGCATCATTAATCACTCTGTGAAAGCTCATCACACACTCAACTCATCACTGTTTTCAAAGCACATCACTCACCCCATCAGGTCTCCAGCGCCAACGAGATCCAGATGGGCAACATGATCTCCACCTACCGCAACAGCGAAAGGCAGCCCCCCTTCACTCCCCTCACGCCTAGCAACAAACTCCTCCTCCTCAACGCAATTCCACTTCCAGTCCAGATAGAGGGAAACAACACTCCACAGCCATTCGTTCATTGCGACGCCCGCCGAGCCCGCCTCCTTCTCCTTCACCACCTCCTCCATCATTTCCCGCCACTTGGACACAAACGGTTTCACCTCATCCACACTGCCCAAAATCACCGCGTTTTTCGTCCGGACGGAGGACACCAGCCAAGCGGGACAGACCACGCACTCAATTCTGTGGGGTCCCCCAATCGCCCCTTCCTCGTCGCAGCAGTCCTCTTGCTGTGCCGAGCGGACCACGTGCAGGCGGACGAACAGATCGGCGTCCCGCGGGGAGGACACGAGATGGAGGGAACTCTCGGCGGTTGGCGGGAAGGTGAAGTGGGCGAAGAAGCGGGAAAACTCCAGCTCGCTGGTGCTGGCGGAGTGCCCGAAGCAAACACGAACATCGCAACGCTTGTGGGAACGCTCCACAGCCAGCGAAACCGTCTCCTCCGTCTTCGCCCGCTTTTCCCGCCAACTCGACACGCACCGGAGTTTCATCGGCGACGGTTTCAGCGCCTCGAACAGCTGCAGGGAACCGTTCACGCAGCAGAAACGCTCACTCTCCCGAATTCGGAGGTTTCTTCGGAATTGTCGTTTCTTCGTTCTCAGCATCTCCATCAACGCTTCCTTCTTCTTCTTCGCACCGCTCGTGGCATCCGCGCACTGCTTGGAGAGGGTCGTCAGACGGGCGCTCAGCGCGGACAGGCGTTTCGTTGCGTCCTTTTCCAGAAGTTCGGACTTCTTTTGGAGTTCGTTGAGTTGGGTGGTGAAGCGTGTTTTGAC